>Ga0180433_10001441_pt1 | contig 39639 bp, 29 predicted proteins | sample SS_ome_8_FD_132980 | JGI IMG/M metagenome (GOLD analysis project Ga0180433, IMG submission 132980) | Hypersaline lake sediment archaeal communities from the Salton Sea, California, USA - SS_1_D_1 metaG | ecosystem: Environmental > Aquatic > Non-marine Saline and Alkaline > Hypersaline >... | reverse complement strand
CTTATTCTTAAAAGCCTTTGCCGATGTCTGGTTCTCATACCTGGTTATAACAACTGCAGTAACATCAATGCCCCACTCCTGAAAATCGTCAATTGTTTTTAATGCATCCGAGTCGTAAGTAATGCCAAAATCCGCACGCACCTTTTTTCTTTCAATATCTCCGGCATATATACACAAAATAACATCAATCTTATCCTTGAGATTCTGAAGCAAACGCATCTTCACATTGGGATCAAAGCCCGGCAACACACGTGAAGCATGATAATCATACAACAGCTTTCCGCCAAATTCGAGATAAAGCTTATCATTGAACTGCTCAACACGTTCAAGTATTGCCCTTGTCTGTTCCTTCAGGTATTTCTCATTGTCAAAGCCTATTTTACCGGTCATAATAATTAAAATTATTGATCTGATAAATGTAAGGAATTTTGGAATAATACAGGTAAATTACCTGGCAGATATTTTATTATTATCAGTATATCCCGAATAAGACTGCGTCTTTCCGGGATCAATTCCATTGAATCAATAGTTATCCTGTAAAAATATTTGTAATTTTGTGAAAGGCACTGATATCATATTAAGTATTATTATTACACTTATAAAATTTATAAATTATTAATGCCGGGAAAAGAAATAAATAAAAGGAAATTCATTAAATACGGACTGCTGGGTATTGGAGGGATTACCTGTGGTTTATACGGCTGCAACCTGTTTGCAAATGGCGATGAAGATGAAAAAGAATCACCTGCCCCACCTCCTTCCATGACTCCTGATGACCTGTGGAAATGGAGCAAAGAAGCTTTGTTTTATTCAGAAACACCCAGGGGAGTCAAATGCCTTATATGCCCTAATGAGTGCCTGCTGAAACCCGATGAACTGAGCATCTGCAGGAACAGGATAAATGTAGAAAATAAATTATATACTATAGCTTATGGTAATCCATGCGCTGTACATATTGATCCCATTGAAAAAAAGCCGCTATACCACTTTCTGCCGACAAGCTCGGCATTCTCAATAGCAACTGCAGGATGTAACCTGGCATGCCTGAATTGCCAGAACTGGAGCATTTCGCAAACGAGCCCGAAAGAAACACGTAATTATGATCTTATGCCGGAAAAAGTAGTTGAATCATGTATTGACGGCGACTGTGATTCAATAGCATATACATACTCCGAACCTGTTACTTTCTATGAATACACTTATGACACTGCAAAAATTGCCAGGGAGAATGGCATAAAAAATATACTGGTATCTGCAGGTTATATAAATGAAGAGCCTCTGAGAAAATTATGCAAATATATTGACGGCGCAAATATTGACCTGAAATCCTTTAGTAACGATATCTATATCAAACTTAACGGCGGCACTCTTGATCCGGTACTGAACACACTAAAGATATTTAAGGAAGAAAATGTATGGCTTGAGATCACTAACCTGGTAGTACCGACATGGACAGATGATATGGACATGATAAAAAAGATGTGTGAATGGCTTGTGGAAAACGGACTGCATCAATATCCCCTGCATTTCAGCAGGTTCCATCCGATGTATAAGCTAACACATCTGCCTGCAACACCGGCAACCACTCTTCAGAAAGCAAAAAAAATAGCTCTGGCTGCAGGCATGGAATATGTTTATATCGGTAATGTACCGGGCAGTGAGGGATCAAACACATACTGCCCCGGATGTAATACACTCCTTGTAGAAAGAAAAGGGTATTCTGTCACAAAGATCAATATCGAAGATAATAAATGCAATTCATGTGGTAAAGAAATACCTGGTATCTGGCAGTAGATAATTATGTCATTGGATAATTAGTCATTGGATAATTAGTAAATCTGGTATCCGGTATCTCATCAGTCAAGGTAAGCTTTAAGGACTTTGCAGGAAGATTTTTCCCTGAGTTGGTGAATAGCTTTCTTTTTTATCTGCCTCACCCTCTCCCTTGTCAGCATCAGCTTTTCACTAATCTCATCAAGCGTATGGGCAGAATAACCGTTCAACCCGTAATATAACTCTATTATACCTGCTTCGCGGGGCGATAATGCAGACAAAGCTTTTTCAATATCTTTGGAAAGAGACAGATCCAGAAGGTTCCTGTCAGGAAATGCTGATTCACTGCAAGGCAATGTATCATACATATTATTTGTTTCATCCTGAGATACAGGAGCATCCATAGATATCTGCTGTGCTGTTATCTGCAACGATTCACTTACTGATGCAGGTGACAGGCCTAACTCTAAAGCGACCTCATCAACAGTCGGAACCCGGTTATACTCCTGTTCAAGTCTTAAAAATGTTTTGTGTATCTTATTAATTGAAACTGTCCGGCTTAATGGTATCCTTACAATACGTGCATGCTCGGCTAAGGCCTGTAATATTGCCTGCCTTATCCACCATACTGCATAGGAAATAAACTTGAATCCCTTTGTTTCATCAAAACGCTGGGCTGCCCTTATTAAACCCAGGTTTCCCTCACTGATAAGATCAGACAGGCTTAGTCCCTGGTTCTGATATTGCTTGGCAACAGAAACAACAAATAACAAATTAGAACTCACAAGTTCATCCAGTGCATCATGATCATTGTTCTTTATTCTCCTTGCCAGCTCAACTTCTTTATTTTCAGACAATAAACCTATCTTCCCAATTTCATGGAAATATTTAATAAGGGACATGTCATCCCTGTTCGTGATCTGTTTTGTTATTCTTAATTGTCTCATAATAGATATACAGTAACCCATAGACGTAGAAGAATAACAATAGTTGCCTGTAAAAAGGACTTTTTTTAAAATATTTAATAACTGAAAAAAATAAACATTTGTTTAAAACCATTTATTTTTAATACAAAATATTATATTTAAAGAATAAATCATATACTTATTACGGCATAAAATGATGACCATAAACAATATATCTCAAACAGGTAAAAGGTAAATAAATATCTTATTTCCATGCAAAAACAAAAAAAGAAAAAACTGACCATTGACCAGATCATCTATAATGCAAAAAAAGCTGCATTACTATTCAAAAACTACGATCAGGAACAAACAGACAGGATCGTTAAAGCAGCTTACACAGCAGGTTTTAATAACAGGATACACCTGGCGCGCCTGGCTAATGAAGAAACAGGGATCGGAAGATGGCAAGATAAGGTGATCAAAAATGTCATTGCCACTAAATATGTATATGAAGATATTAAAGATATAAAAACGATTGGTATTACTTCTGAGGACAAAAAAAAGGGTATCATTGAAATAGCTCAACCTATTGGGCCTGTATTTGCCATCACACCTGTCACCAATCCTACATCAACAGTGCTTTTTAAGATACTAATAGCATTAAAAACCCGGAATTCCCTTATAATAAGACCTCATGGAGCAGCCAGGAAATGTTCAATTGAAGCAGCACGTATATGCTATGAGGCAGCATTAAAAGAGGGTGCTCCAAAAAACTGCATTCAGTGGACAGGCAGGACAACACAGGAACAAACACAGCGATTAATGAGACATAAAGATATTGCTCTTGTGCTTGCTTCCGGATCTGTGGAGCTTGTACGTGAAGCTTTTAGTTCCGGTAATCCTGCCATTGGAGTAGGAAAAGGTAATGTTCCTGTATTCATAGGAAAAACAGCAGATGTTCCTTTTGCCGTAGAACAGATATTCATCTCAAAAATATTTGACAACGGACTGTTGTGCGCCAGTGAACAGGCTCTTGTGGTCAGAAAATGTCATGTCAAAGAGGTAAAAAAGGAATTTCTTAAACGAAAAGCATACTTTCTGTCCCCTGAAGAAATAAAAAAACTTGAACCTGTAATATATAACAGCGCCCTGAAAATGGTAAAAAGCGAAATATTAGGACGCCCTGCCCCGGAGATAGCAAAAATGGCTGATATCAATGTACCTGATGATACAACACTACTAATTGCAGAACTGGAAGCAATATGTGCTCAATGCCCTTTATCGCTTAGCATCCTGGCTCCGGTACTGGCATTTTATGTTGCAGACACCTTTAATAAAGCAATTGACCTGTGTAAACGGATCAATCATAACGGAGGCCTGGGACATACTGCAAGTATATTCTCAAATGAAGAAAACAATATCCAACATTTTGCCAATGAAATGAATGCGGGCAGGATAATAGTAAATACACCATCCTCCCAGGGCGCCCTGGGAGGAACGTATAATAAACTAAATCCTTCTCTTACACTTGCCTGCGGCACAGGTGGCAAAAATATTACAACAGACAATATCTCTGTGAAACATCTCCTTAATATACAAAGGATAGCATATAGAAAAGTTGACGGACATATTGAAAAAAATGTATTGAATAAATATTTTGATGATACTGTAGAAGCTGATCATATATAATTAAAATCCGAAAATATAGAACCAATCTTATAATATGTATAAATATCTAATCTATATTACATTACTGTTTTGCTGTTCATGCGGGAAGAAAATAAAGAACAACAATACAGGAAATGCCGGTAGTTGTGGAATATTTGCAGATAATGCAATGGTGGTCTCTGCTCATCCTGAAGCAACAAAAGCAGGTATAAATATCCTTGAACAGGGAGGCAATGCAGTTGACGCAGCAATTGCAGTGCAATATGCTCTTGCAGTAGTATATCCTGTTGCAGGAAATATTGGTGGCGGCGGATTCATGGTTATAAGACTTAACAACGGTTCTGTGAACACACTTGATTTCAGGGAAAAAGCGCCTGTTAAAGCATATAAAGAAATGTACCTCGACAGTTGCGGGGAAGTTATTGAAGGAGCAAGTATGGACAGCGGACTTGCAGTAGGTGTGCCCGGCACTGTTGACGGTATGATCGAAGCTCACAAAAAATACGGGAACCTGTCTATGGATAAACTGATCATGCCTTCTATAAACCTTGCAAGAACAGGATTTCCGGTAACTCAGAACCAGGCAGACAGGTTTAATGCCATGCATGATGTTTTTGTAAAAAAGAATCCCGGAAGATCATACCTGCTGAAAGATGAAAAATGGGAAAAAGGAGACACACTTTGCCAGCCTGACCTTGCAAAAACACTCGATCTTATCAGGCAACACGGTAAAGATGGATTTTATAAAGGGATAACAGCAGAAAATTTCATTAACGAAGTGAAAAATACAGGCGGTATTATCACTCATAAAGACCTGGAGCAATACCGCTCGGAATGGAGACAGCCTGTTGCTTTTAATTATAAGGAATACAAAATATTCTCAATGCCTCCGCCCTCCAGCGGGGGAACAGTCCTGTTCCTGATGATGAAAATGGCAGAGACCTTCCCTGTAAATACCATGCAGCATAACTCAGTTGAATATATACATCTGCTGGCAGAAATAGAACGCAGGGCGTTTGCAGACCGTGCCTCACACCTTGGCGATTGCGATTTTTATCCGGTTCCCTCAGAACAATTGCTCGACAGCAGCTATGCCGTATCCCGTATGGTTAATTTCGATCCCGGTAAAGCAACAGACAGCGATATGATCCTTGCAGGGGACTTTGCTGACAATGAAAGCATGGAAACAACCCACTTCTCTGTTGTTGACAGCGAAGGGAATGCAGTTGCAGTAACAACAACTATAAATGCAGCTTACGGCACAAAAATATTTGTTACAGGGTCAGGATTCCTGCTTAATAATGAAATGGATGATTTCAGCATAAAACCCGGTCACCCTAATATGTTTGGACTAACCGGCGGAGAAGCTAATGCTGTTGAGCCTGAAAAAAGAATGTTAAGCTCCATGACACCGACAATAATTGAAAAAAATAATAAACTGTTTATGGTAACAGGCAGTCCGGGAGGCTCAACAATAATAACATCTGTTTTTCAGACCATACTTAATGTTATTGAGTTCGATATGAGTATGCAGGAAGCTGTAAGCAAAGGCAGGTTCCACCACCAGTGGAAACCGGATATTATAACTCTTGAAGATGCATTTTTTTCATACCGTACAATTAAAGAACTCCAGAATATGGGGCACAAAACAGAAGAAATTAATTCAATAGGCAGGGTAAATGCTATATTAATACATGATAACGGAAAAATAGAAGGAGGAGCAGATCCCAGAAGGGATAATACGGCAATAGGATTTTAGATTTGAGATTTCCCAATGGCTAATGACCAATGACTAATTATCCAATAATATTCAATTGCTGGAAACATCATGCCGGATTTATTGCGGAACAGATAAAAAGTGCATCATCCGGCAACAGATCTTTGCCTGAAAATATTCCGGCCATGCTTATTAAAATAGGTGATTCGTTATTTGATCTTTATACAGGCTCTCTTACTCCCCGGGAAATCAATGAACATATTATATTTAAGCTAAAAAAAGATAATCACTATGAAAAAACCGGGTATTCCGGCTGGATCAATGATGCAAAAAAACAATACCGCATCATAGAACTGCCTGACAACTCTTTATGGACATTGCGCATGGGTAAGCTAAAAAATAAATATATACATATCCATCCTGCCAAATATTCCATTCATACTATTAGAGTCCGGTCATTAACACTTAAAACAACCATTGCTGTTCTTATATGGACAAATATTTATGGAGGGACACCATTTGAGCTTGAAGTGATAAACAATATCCGTCAAAAAATATTGTCAGCTTCACGGATTAAGTCGGTAACACCTGATCAGGGGATAGGCAAGCTTGTCCTCTTTTTCTCTCATATCATTAAATAACAAATAATTAGAAAAAAATTCAGAAATAGAAAATTTTATAATATATTTATGTTTTATATTTTTTAGCAAAATGAAGATCTTCTGTTCATCAGGATACTTTAAATATATTCTATCATTCCTTTGTGTTTTCTTTTGCTTTGCTTATTTTAATGCTGACATTTCATATTCCCAGATCGACAATCCTGTAATAACCGGCACTGTTTATAATAATAAAGAACCTGAATCCGAAGTCACACTTGATCTTTATGTTTTTTCATCAAAAGTGGAAACCCGTACAACAGATGAAGAAGGAAAATTCTCTTTTACCCTTGATTTGAATAAATTCTATACGATTGAGATCTCAAAAGAAAGCTTTGTAACACAAAAAATATCCATCGCAACAAAGGTCCCCAAAACAGATTTGGAAAAAGGTTTTATGCCCACAGACATTAAGATCAATATGATCGAAGCGCTTCCGGGACTTGCAACATCAGTTCTGGACAAACATGTAAAAAAGATAATATACGATAAAGATAAAAAAGCTTTTGTTGAAGATGAAGCATACCAGAAAGAAATAGACACAGAGATCAATGTTATTAAAAACCAGCTATCCAACCTGAAACAAAAAGAATATAACAAATTACTACGCGAGGCAGATATCTTTTATAATGTAAAAAAATATGAAGATGCGTGGTTATGTTATTACAAAAGCCTTAAATATAAACCTGATCAGAAATACCCCCATACAAGGATCAAAAAGATACGAAAGCTGATCAGCAGCAGGACATCTTTTGATAAAGCCTATGCTAAAGCTGTTGGGAAAGGCGACAGTTATTTCGGGAGCAATAAGGAACTTGCAAGAACCTATTACGAAAAAGCATTGCTGTATAAACCACGGGAAAAATACCCGAAAACAAAAATTGATGAGATCAACAAGTCGTTATGTAATCTGTTAATACTTAAAAAACAGGCTTATACAAACAAGATCAGCCTTGCAGATAACCTCTTCAATAACAAGCATTACGAGTATGCCAAGATGTATTATGAAGAAGCTCTGGATTTTTTTCCTGACAAACAATACCCTAAAGATAAGATAAAGGAAATAAACATCTTACTGGGAAAAGATAGTAGTGATGACGGATCACCTTCCAGTAAGGCAAAAGATAAAATAGATTACCAGGAATCAATTTCCGAATGCAGGGATATGATAAAAGAAAAACAGGCAATGGGAGATAAGAACGGTGAAGCAAAAGTCCGCAGCAAGTTGGGCGTAACTTATTTCAAGTCTGGCAATTATAAAAAAACACTTGATGAATTCAATAAGACGCTTGAAATATATAATGAGCTTGACAATAAAAAAGAAGCTGCTGTTACTTTGAGTAATATGGGTATAGTATATAACAATACTTATGAATATAATAAAGCTATAGATTGTTATAATAAATCCCTTGATCTCAAAAGGCAAACGGGTGATACAGAAGGTGTTGGAGAAGTAATGAGCAATATCGGCAATACGTATTACATGCAGGAAAACCTGGAGATGTCACTTGAATATTATAAAAAATCGCTGGAGATAGATGAAAAGCTGAATAATAAAAAAAATATTGCAGCCTCACTGAATAATATAGGTGTTGTTTATTATGATATGGGTAATTACGAGCATGCTATCGAGAATTACCAGAAGTCGCTAAAAATAATAGAAGAACTGGGTAACAAGAAGGAAATAGCAATGTCATTAAATAACCTTGGCAATGTAAATTTCGACTGGAGTAAATATAAGAAAGCCATTGAATATTACGAAAAATCCCTTAAGATCAAGGAAGATGTGAATTATGACAAGGGAGTTGTGATATCTTTACATAATTTAGGTAATGTTTACAGTGAAATGGGTAATCATAACAAGGCGATCGAATATTACCAGACAAGCGTAGAGCTTGCAAAAAAGATCTCGTTCAAGGATGCTCTGAATAAAAATTACATTGTACTGGCAAAGGTATATAAAGAAATACGTGATTATGAAAATGCATATAAATACCTTAATCTGTACAACACATCCCTCTTTGCAATTCTTTCAACCGGGGATAGCAAACAAATGTCTGAGATGCAGATAAAATATGAAGAAGAGACCATGCAAAAAGACCAGGCGATCGAGGATCTTGAAAAAGAAATATTTAAACAAAACCTGCTTGCTAAGTTTGAAAGGGAAAGAACGGAAAGGGACAGGGAACTGTTCAAGCAACAGGAAAAACTCAACCAGCTTGAGTTAAGTAAAAAGCAACAGGAAGTAAAAAGGCAGAGAACAATAAGAAATTTCCTTATCGGCGGATTTATAGTATTACTGATATTTGCCCTTTACATCCTGAAATCATACCACCAGAAAAGAAAAGACAATAAGATCATTGCTGAAGAAAAAACAAAGTCAGACACACTGTTACTGAATATATTACCTTCGAAAGTTGCCAGCGATCTTAAAGAAACAGGAACAACAAAGCCCGAAAGTTATGATAATGTAACGGTCTTTCTTTCTGACGTTGTCGGATTCACCCAGAAAACAAGCACTCTGGATCCCACGTTCCTTATAAGTGAGCTTAATGATATGTACACAGCTTTTGATGATATTATGGCCAGGAACAACTGTGAGAGGATTAAAACTATTGGTGATGCCTACCTGGCAGTCTGCGGCATGCCGGTTGAAAATCCTGATCACGCTGCAAATATTGTCAGGGCGGCCATACAAATTAAGGATTACCTTATCTGGAGAAATAAACATTCCAAAGTAAAATGGGAAATGAGGATCGGTGTACACAGCGGTATGGTTGTTGGTGGTGTTGTAGGAATAAAAAAATATATCTATGATATTTTCGGAGATACCATAAACACTACTGCAAGAATGGAATCCAACTCCCAACCAATGAGAATAAATGCATCAGAGGTCACTTACAACCTTGTAAAAGATAAATTCAGGTTTATTGAAAGGGAGGAAGTGGAAGTTGAAGGCAAAGGCATGCAAAAAATGTATTTTGTAGAATCCAAACTATAAAAGACTAATTTTTATTCGCAAACCTTTCCGCTATCTTATTACATACTGACAATATAAGATGAATATCTTCTCCTCCCAGAACGCCTAATCTTTCCATAATACGATTATAAAGGTTAGTATCAGAATCAATATTTATTTCTGTTAATATACCTGCTACCTTTTGCCTGAGAACGCTCATTTCGGATCCATGAGGTTTGATTGATTGCCGATCCCCGATCATTACTGTTGATACGGACAGGAAATATGCATAGATCATCACTGCCTGGGACAGGTTCAGTGAGGGATAATCAGAAGTCATAGGTATATATGATACTATATCAGCCTTTTTTATCTGCTCATTTGTCAATCCTGACTCTTCCCTGCCAAATGCAATTCCAATATTATTTAACACACCGGCTTTTCTGTTTATAATATCCGGCAGCTCATCACACGAATAGTAATCGTATTTTACGCTTCTTTTTTTTGATGTAGTACATATCAGAAAGTCAAGGTCCTTTATTGCCTGATCAAAATCGCTGAATATTTTCGCATTTTTGAGTATTTCAGAGGATCCGTGGGCAATACGGAATGCCATTTCCGCCAGATGATCACAGGGATTAACAAGCCTGAGGGAATTGAAACCCATAGTCTTTAGTGCCCTTGCACTTGACCCGATATTTTCAGGCACAGCGGGTTCGACAAGTATAAAATGAAAATCCATTATTACTGAAGGATGATTCTTTTTTTGCCGACTGCAGACTTGTTTTTCAATTTGCCGACTGCAGACTGCTTACTGATTTATTCTATCCTCCGAAGTCGTCAAATGCGAGCATCTCATCAGGAATACCAAAATCATAGATCATTTTAATAACAGCCTGATTCATTAAAGGCGGGCCGCATAAGTAATACTCTATTTCTTCCGGTTCAGGATGCTTAGAAAGATATTCATCAATGATCACCTGGTGTATGAATCCTGTAAGTCCTGTCCAGTTATCTTCAGGCTTGGCTTCTGACAAAGCTATATAGAATTGAAAATTCGGGAATTCCTTTTCAAGCGCCCTGAACTCATCTTCATAGAATATTTCTCCTTTTGAACGGGCTCCATACCAGAATGTTATCTTCCTGTCTGACTTCAAGGTTTTCAGTAGATGGAAAAGGTGTGAACGCATAGGCGCCATACCCGCACCGCCTCCAATATACATCATCTCCCGGTCAGAGCCATCTTTAATAAAGAACTCACCGTAAGGACCGGATATCGTTACTTTATCGCCGGGTTTTCTTGAGAAAATATATGACGAACATATTCCGGAATTTACCTTTTTAAAGCCACCTCTCTTAGGATCCCAGGGTGGTGTGGCAATTCTAATATTAAGCATGATTATATTGCTCTCTGCCGGATAACTAGCCATGGAATATGCTCTGTAGGTCGGCTCCGGATTCTTCATCTTAAGATCCCACATATTAAACTCATCCCATTCACCCTTGAATTCTTCATCAACATCAATATCTTTGCTATAATCCACTTCACATACCGGTACATCTATCTGGATATAGCCACCTGATTTAAAATTCAGCTTTTCACCTTCAGGCAGCTTAACAACAAACTCTTTAATGAATGTGGCAACGTTCCTGTTGGAGACCACTTCACATTCCATTTTCTTAACTTCAAGGATCTCAGGTGACAGCTTTATATCCATATCTTCCTTTACCTTAACCTGGCATCCCAGTCTCCAGTGATTTTGCTGCTCTTTACGTGTAAAAAACCCTTTCTCCGTCGGAAGTATTGATCCTGCACCCGACATCACCTGTAGTCTGCACATCCCGCAGGTACCGCTACCACCACATGCAGCCGGAAGAAAGATCTTATTATTGCTTAATGTTGCCAGTAAGGTCGAGCCCGACTGTACCTCCAACTCCTTATCACTATTTATTTTGATCTTTACAGGTCCGGAAGGAACCAGTTTAGACCGTGCATATAAAAGAATTATTATCAACAGCAGGATGACAAGCAGAAAAACAATTACTCCTGCAAGCATTATTAATCCTATTCCGGCATCAAGTAACATACCTTTATAATTTTTAATTTATAATTTTTAATTTATAATTTGATCCCCATAAAACTCATAAAAGCGATTCCCATCAGTCCTGTGAGGATAAATGTTATCCCAAGCCCTCTTAACGGAGCCGGAATATTTGAATACCTGATCTTCTCGCGCATTGCAGCTATCCCAATAATTGCAAGAAACCATCCCACACCAGAACCAAGCCCGAAAACAGTAGCTTCTGCAATATTATTATATTCTCTTTGCTGCATAAACAATGACCCACCAAGTATAGCACAATTAACTGCTATCAAAGGCAGAAATATCCCCAGTGAAGTATATAATGCAGGAGCAAATTTCTCAACTATCATTTCCACAAGCTGAACCATAGATGCAATAACAGCAATAAACATAATAAAGCTGAGAAAGCCAAGATCCACATCTGCAAGGCTTGGGTCGAGCCATACAAGAGCTCCTTCCTTTAAAAGATAATTTTGCATTAAATAATCAACAGGCACGGTTATTCCTAATACAAAGATCACCGCAATACCTAATCCGGTAGCTGTTTGTACTGTCTTTGAAACAGCAAGGTATGAGCACATTCCGAGAAAAAATGCAAATACCATATTATCAACAAATATTGCTTTTACGAATATGTTTACCAGATCTTCCATGATATGTTTGTTAAAATGAACCTAAATTCTGTTATATATTTATTTTTCTTCAACCAATTCCTTATTAAAACTTCTGTGTATCCAAATAAAGATCCCCACGACGATCAGAGCCATTGGTGGCAGGATCATCAATCCGTTGTCTTCATAACCTACACTGTATAAACCTATTTTTTCAAATAGCGGGTATCCAAGTACTGATCCTGATCCGAACAGCTCCCTGACAAATGCCAGTATAATTATTATCATGCCGAAACCGGCTGCATTTCCTATACCATCGAGGATGGAAGGCCAGGGTTTATTTCCAAGGGCAAAGGCTTCCAAACGCCCCATAATAATACAGTTTGTAATGATAAGCCCGACAAAAACTGATAATTGCTTACTTACATCAAACAGGTATGCTTTCAGTACCTGGTCAACAAGGATAACCAGTGATGCTATCACTGTCAGTTGGACGATTATCCTTATCCTTGGCGGGATAGTATTACGCAGCAATGAGATCAACAGGTTTGCTATTGTAAGTACGAACAATACCGAGATAGCCATTACTATTGCCGGCTTTAACTGCACAGTAACACCAAGCGTAGGACATATCCCAAGCACAAGGACAGTCACAGGGTTACCTGCATTGATCGGTCCTGTAAGCTGCTTAAGATATCTTGCTGAAAATAAAGATTCTTTCTTATTCTCCATTTCTAATTCCCTTTACTTTTAAAAAATGTTTCATAATTCACCAGGCACTCCTCTAACATAGCATTAACACCATTGCTTGTTATAGTACCTCCTGATATAGCATCTACCGCATGCGGGTTTCCTGCTCCCTTTCCGCCTTTTAAAACAGATATGGAAACAAAACCACCTGCATCATCAAATATTTTTTTATCTCTGAATTGTGTCTGAAATTCTTTTGTTGTGATCTTGTCTCCCAGCCCCGGGGTCTCTGCATCATGATCAAAAGTAGTACCTACAATAGTGTTAAGGTTAGACCTGAAAGCTATATAACCCCAGATAGGTCCGCCAAGCCCTTTACCGCGTACAGGTACAATAAAACACTTACCGTCTTTCTCTGTCGAACAAATATATACAGGCAAATTCATCTCTTCAGTGTCTTTTGAAAGTTCCTTCTTGAGGTTGACCTTAAAAGCTTCTTTTCCTGAAACCTCTTCTCCATTTATATTTATAACATAGCTGTCTGTTATATATTTATTGTACAACTCATCTGCATTTTCAGCAGTGCTTTCTATATTGACCGAAGCGAGAATATCCTGCATTTTCTTGTTCTCGATATTCTTCTGTTGCATTGGTTTTAGCTGAATAGCAGTAAAAGAAAGTATCGCTGCAACAATAATAACCATTACCGATGCATAGATAAAAATGTAAAAACTACTGTAATTCTTCATTTTACTTTATATTATATTTTTTATTTAGCTTATAAACTATATCATACTTTCAAACATCCTCCAATTCCTTCCTCAAGTCCCTCTTCCTTAGTCCCTTCCCCTTCGGGGGAGGTTAGGTGGGGGTTACGAAGCCGCCAGTTTCATCCTCCTTTTCCTTCTTCTGATATTGCCCTGAACAACATAATGATCTATCAGCGGGGCAAAGATATTCATAAGTAATATCGCAAGCATCATACCTTCCGGATATCCGGGGTTAAACACTCTTATTATCACTGTAAGTATCCCTATCAGCAAACCATAAATTATTTTTCCTCTTGCTGTCTGAGAAGCAGTCACCGGATCAGTAGCCATGAATACTGCACCAAAGGCAAATCCTCCTAATAAAAGATGTTGGTAAGCCGGCATATTCATATATGCATGACCTACGGGAGCTATCAGGTTAAGGAAATACGCCATAGCAAATCCTCCGACAAATACCGAAGCCATTATCCTGAAACTGCCGATGCCTGTATATAGAAGAAATGCTGCGCCCAACAGGATTGCCAGCGTTGATGTTTCACCGATAGATCCGGGATAAAAGCCTATAAACATATCCCACACATTAGGGAGGTTGTCCATAGATCCCGCAGCTGCATCAGCCAATGGTGTGGCTCCTGAAAAACCATCAACAATACCTTCGCCCTTTGCCAGACCGGCAACCCAGACTTTATCTCCTGACATCCATGCCGGATAAGCAAAAAACAGAAATGCACGTGTCAGCAATGCCGGATTCAGCACATTCATTCCGGTACCCCCAAATACCTCCTTGCCCAAGACCACTGCAAATACCGTTGCCACGGCAAGCATCCACAAAGGCACATCAGGTGGTACTATCAATGGAATAAGAAGCCCCGAAACAAAAAATCCCTCGTTGATCTCATGACCTTTTACATATACGAATACGAATTCTGTTCCAAGACCAACAGCATAGGATACTATCAGTAATGGTAATATCTTTAAAAATCCATACCAGAATTCGGTCCAGAATCCTATGTCAGCCTCTCCTGTTGCCAGAAAATGATAATGTCCCGTATTCCATATCCCAAAAAGCAATGCCGGGATAAGGGCTATCACAACGACACTCATGGTCCTTTTCATATCCAGGGCATCCCTGATATGGCTACCGGCTTTAGTCACAACAGCAGGAACAAAAAAGAATGTCTCAAAACTTTCAAAAACCGAAAGCCACTTCTCATACCTTCCTCCTTTTTCAAATCTCGGCTTTATCTTGTAAATATACCTCTCTAATGCCTTCATATTAATATTTTATTTTAACAAAATCGTAAATATCTATGTAGTTTCCCTTATCATCAGGTCTATTCCTTTACGGATTATCGTCTGGGTTTCGATCTTGGAGACGCATACAAAATCGCATAAAGCAAAATCCTCTTCCGCAACCTCATATATCCCCAGGTTCTCCATCAGGTCAATATCCTCAACAATAATTGCTTTTAACAACTGCACGGGTAGTATATCCATCGGTATGACCTGCTCATACTGACCGGTTAAAACAAAAGCCCTGTTGCCGCCCTTAAGATTTGTATTTATCCTGAACTCTTTACCAGGCATAAGCCAGGCAAGGAAAGTCCTGGAAACACTATATTTATTAAATCCCGGCATACTCCATCCCAGGAATTCGCAAAAATTCCCTTCAGGTATAACAGTTATCTGAGAATCATAAAATCCTACATATCCTTCATTATATATTTTGGAGCCGGTCAGTACATTTCCACTTATATACCTTAATTCTCCCTCCTCAACATTGTCTTTGACCATATCTTTTATCGAAGCGCCGGTCATTGTTTTGTAATATCTTGTATTTTTCACTTCTGAACCGGTAAGAGCCACTATCCTCGACATATCAACCACACCCTTACTAAATAACCTGCCTATTGTAATAACATCCTGAGGGTATAAATACCATACCACATCGCCTTTATTGACAGGATCAATATGATGTATCTGTACGCCTACATTTCCGGCAGGATGTTTGCCCTTGAAAAATGTCACCTCAACTCCCTTAGCCTGATTAAAAACATTTGATGGAGGATAATCAGCATTAAGCCCCAAATGAACCTTGCCGGATGTAAGCTTCGAAAGTGCATCAATCCCCTTCTGAAATGATTCTGCTTCTTCTTTCACAATAAAATCATAGTCCGGAGCCAATGGGGAAGTGTCAAAGCAAGATATAAATATTGCCTTTGGCGTATCTGCCGGATTTGCAATTATGGCATAAGGTCTCTGCCTGATATAAGGCCATAATCCGCTTTTGAGAAGATTTTCTATCACTTCTTCCCTTGATAATCCCGATGGATCAGCCTGACGGAAAGTCTCATACTGTATTTCCCTGTCAGCATCAACAACCACCTCTAGAATTCTCCTTCTCTCTCCCCTGTTTATTGCAGATACCTTCCCGCTGACAGGTGATGTAAACAACACCTCAGGTCTGTACTTGTCATAAAATAAAGGAGTGCCCGCCTTAACAACATCATCAACCTTAACAGTCAGTTTAGGTGTTAACCCGGGAAAATTAGTGGGCTGTAATGCATACTTTTCAGCTAAGTCAGATTTAACAAAAATCTTCTCAGCCTTACCCCTGATCCTTATATTTAAACCATTTCGTAATTTTACTACTTTTGACATAATTCTATTCTTTATTTGAGAACAACAAATTTAATTTTTTTTAACCAAAAAATTCCTTTTTCATAATTTTTTTACCCTTCGGGCCGATTTTATCGGGGTTAACCCCGACTTTCAGTCGGCCTTTGGTGATTAATTCATAAACTTTTAAGATAATTTTTTTTTATAGCAGTACAAATTATAATTTGGATGAAGTTTATGAACTAATCAGGTTAATAAGAATTTCCAATGAAGTGTATGTTTTTTAACACAATCCGGATTTTGCTTTTATCATTGATTATCAATACCATAAGGATAATTATACAGAATCCGTAAGAGCTAATTAAATAATTATTATTTTTATACTGTTTTAAAATCCGAATATGATCAGAACACATATTAATAATCTAATCACATTTTTTTTACTGCTTTTATTACCAGGTATTATTGCAGCTCAGGATAATGATACAAATGATGACGAACCCGATTATTTTGATGAAAACTACCTCCGCTATGAAGATCATTTATATAAGGATAGTATTAAAACGGTATTGCTCTATCGCGAAGGCTGGGATCTCTCATTCCCGATAATAGATCTTAATGCAAATGATAAATTAAGGCTAAGGTTCGACGTTCTGGATAATGAAATCCATGACTATTACTATACTATTATCCATTGTAATGCTGAATGGAAACCATCAGACCTTATGCCTTCGGAATATATTGACGGATTCACGGAAAACCATATCCGCGACTACGAACATTCGTTCAACACACTATTCGATTATGTCCATTATACAGTTGTTTTTCCTAACGAAGATATGAAACCTGTATTGTCAGGCAATTATATTATAATGGTATATGAAGACTATGATCAGGAAAACCTGGTACTTACAAAAAGGTTTTGCGTTGTAGAGCCACTGGTAAAGATAGAACCGGACATTAAACAGGCAACATTGATTGACCTTAGAAAAAACAGTCAGGAGGTGGATTTTATAATTAATACCAGGGGGCTGCCTGTAAATGATATATTTAATGATATTAAGGTAAAACTGCGAATCAATAACCGGTGGGATAATGAGATATCTGATCTTAAACCGCTTTTCCTGAAAGAAGATCAGTTAATATATAATTATGAGGTTGAAAATGTATTTGCAGCAGGGAGCGAATACAGGAATTTCGACATTAAAAGCATAAGATTCCAGTCGGAATTTATTAAGGATATCATTTTTGAAAGACCGTATTACCATGTTTATCTTACAACATGTATTCCAAAACCTTTCAGGGTTTATTTTTTCGACCACGATCTGAACGGCAAATACCTCGTTCATATACAGGAAGGCGATGAAGATCATATCGAAGCGGATTATGTGTATGTGCATTTTACTTTAAAGTATGATGCCCCTCTTACAGATGGAAATATATATGTGTTCGGGCAACTGTCAGAATGGTCATTCAATAATAATAACAGGATGGAATATAATTTTGAGAAAAAAGCCTATACACTGACGATGTTGTTAAAACAGGGTTATTATAATTATGAATATGTCTTTGTCAAAGACGGCAGCACTACGGCAGACAATACATTTATAGAAGGGAGTCATTACGAAACCGAAAATGATTATTTTATTTATGTGTATTTCAGGAATAACAGCCTCAGATACGATAAACTTGTTGGTGTGGCAGTAAAGAACACACTGAAGAATGAACTGGAGATAAATAGTTATTTTAAAAAGTAGAGACAAGGCATGCCTTGTCTCTACAAATCATCATAATATCCGGATTTTTTATGAAAAAAGTACTTGGAATAATAGGGTCACCACGTAAATTCGGCAATTGCGAACTGATAATAAAAGAGATCAGCAGGCATTTTGCCATTCCTGCAGAACTTAAATTACTCAGGCTGCATGACTTTAATATAGAGTTCTGTACCGGTTGTTACAGGTGCCTGTACTATGAACAGAAATGTGTGATCAATGATGATCTTGACATTATTGTTGATTCGATCTGTGAATGTGATGCTCTGATCCTGGCAGCGCCGGCATATTTTCTTTCAGCAAATGCATCTGTTAAATTATTACTCGACAGGGGGCTCTCTTTTTATGGGTCTTATGACAAAATATGGAATAAACCGGCTATCGGGATCGGTGTTGCAGGTATTGAAGGAAAGGAAGGGACTACTCTGCCGGAAATAGAAAAATTCCTAAAGATCATACAGTCTGACATAAAAGGAATAGCCACATTCTATGGAGCCCTGCCCGGAGAGGTTCTTATGAATAAACAGAATAAAAAACTTGCTGTGGAACTGGCGAAAAAGCTATTTGATCCTTCAGCGTATAAAAAGGAACCATCATGCCCTTTATGTGGGGGCAATAGCTTTATCTTTACCGGTGGGAATAATGTAAGATGCTCTCTTTGCAGTAACCCGGGAACGATAGAGATCATTAACGAATCACCTGTTTTTAAAATAAAAAAAGACAATACAGGAGTATTCCTGACAAAAAAAGAAGCTTTGGAGCATCGTGAATGGCTGAGAGGAATGAGAGCCAGCTACCTTGAAAAAAGAGATATGATCAGGGAAATAAAAAACAATTACACCGGTAACTGGAACTGGGTAGAGAGGGGAATGAAGGTATAGGGGTATAGGGGATAGATGTAAGACAGCGGTCCAAAGTTGTCATTCATTATTTAACTATGAACATTACTGGTAACATTAAGAAAGCCGCCCAAATTTTAAATGATGCTGATGCAGTATTGATCACTGCCGGTGCAGGTATCGGTGTTGATTCCGGTTTGCCGGATTTCAGAGGTAACGAAGGATTCTGGAAAGCTTATCCGCCAATATCAAAACTCGGCATCTCTTTTAGTGAGATGGCAAATCCTTACTGGTTCGAACGAAAGCCAAGACTGGCATGGGCATTCTACGGTCACAGGCTGAACCTTTACAGAAGGACAATACCTCACAGTGGATTTTACCAGCTTTTGGAAATATCACGGAATAAGCCCGGAGGGTATTTTGTGTTCACTTCAAATGTTGACGGACAATTTCAGAAAGCCGGATATGATGATGACAGGATCGAGGAATGTCATGGCACGATCCACTGGTTTCAATGCACTCAGGTATGCACACATACTATATGGGATGCCTCTGACATACAGGTAAAGGTTGATGAAGAAAAATTTGAAGCACTTGATCCCCTGCCCGAATGTGTAAACTGCGGAAGCCTGGCGCGTCCCAACATACTGATGTTCGGAGACTGGAGCTGGATAGGATCAAGGACTGACGACCAGAGCAGGAGGCTGGCATCCTGGCTCAGTGATATAAAGCTTATGAACTATAAGCTGGCAATTGTGGAAATGGGTGCAGGACAAGCATTACCAACGGTACGATGGAAGTCAGAAAGTGCTGCCATGACATATAACGGGACACTAATAAGAATAAATCCCAGGGATCATGCAGTACCGGAAGGACATATCTCAATACCAATGGGAACTGCCGAAGCTGTTGATAAAATATATAAGTGTATATAGTAATTTATTATATTATGGGATAATCATTTCAGATCAAAATCGTCAGCATCCAAGTGCGCCGGGAAACTATTTCTTACAGATTGAAGGTCATTATATGACAACTCCACAGTCTCAACAGCATCCTTACCCGGAGAAGTATCAAGAATAACCTGTCTCTTCGGATTGACAACCATCGAATCTCCCGAATATGTTATTCCGTTACCGTCCTTTCCTACCCTGTTAACACCAACAGCGTAAACATGATTCTCCAGTGCCCTCGCATGAAGCATTATTTTCCATACATCACTCCTTCTTTCGGGCCAGCTTGCTGTGCACAGCAATATATCGTAATCACCTCTGTTTCTTGCCCATACTGGAAAACGAAGATCATAACATATCAGGGGCAGTACTTTCCAGCCATGAATATCTATTACTTTCCTTTCCGTACCTTTTGTAATGAACTTGTGCTCACCCAGCATCCTGAAAAGGTGTGACTTATCATAATATTCCCAAGTGCCATCCTGCTTCATCCATATAAGCCGGTTAAAATATTTTCCGCCTTCCGTTATTATCAGACTCCCGGTTAAAACGCAGTCTTTTTCTTTTGCCATCCGTGCCATCCATTGCATGGTAGTACCTTCAATCTCTTCTGCAACCCCCTGAGGCTTTGTCATAAAACCCGTAGAGAACATTTCCGGAAGGATGATCAGGTCGGCTGAACCTTTTATATTACTTATCTTCTCAGTGAACATAGATATATTGGCTTCTGCATCATTCCAGAATATATCTGACTGTACTAATGTAATGCGAAGTTTCTCTTTCATTCTAAAAAATATTTACTAACACTATTCGTAATTATTATCAGGTTTATCAGTTTGTCAGTCAATGGTTATTTTCCAAGAACCAAGAGTCTCAAGTCCCAAGTCCCAAGTACCGAGTACCGAGTACCGAGTACCGAGAACCATTTTCACCCAATCAATCAATCATCCTCGCTCCAACGTTCTATCGTTCTTTCAATCCAATCAATCTCATCAATCTCGTATCAATCTGTTTCACCCAATCAATCCCTGCCTGCCGGCAGGCAGGAATCAATCAATCCTATCAATCTCATACAATCTGGAATCTGGTATCAATTGTCACATTGCCAAATTTTCAAATTATCAAATTGATCCGGAATCCGGATCCAATCAGGGTATTTATTTTTTTTCGTGTATATACAAGAAAACGGTTCCATTGCAAACCTACTGAAATATTTGAAATATTTTAAAAAAAAGATATATTTGCGTTATTAAGAGAATAAATTATTAATAATTTAACCCTTACAAATATGAAAAAGTTCATTACATTATTGCTTATCAGCAGTATAGTTGTTGCAATACCTTTCATAGAAGGTTGTAAAAAAGGAGCTGAAGATCCTTTTATCTCACTTTTAAGCAGGGATGCCAGACTCAAAGGCACATGGAAGCTTATAAGCCGGTCAAACACAACCATAACGACAACAGTTACCAATACAACAAATGATGTAAACTCAGACAATTATACCAGCACATCAGTTGAAACTGACAGGGAAACTTACAGTGGGAATACTCTTACAATGAGGAATAATTACACTGTTTCAGAATCTTCTTTTAGTTTTGCTCAATGGGATGGTGATAGCTGGGATGTAACGGTAATTGAAAATGAAGATGAAAGTGGCACAGACTATAATTATTCCTATACAGTAGAGATCACAATTGAAAAAGATAACACCTATACTGCTACATTCACAAAAACTCATATTTCTACAACAACTTACAATCTTGATGCTCAGGGAAATCTTGAAATAGAGACGCAGCAATTGGATCCACCATTGGATACAGATACCTGGACAGCGGAAGGAAACTGGTTCTGGATTGACAGTAATGACGATAAAATCAATATTATGACATCCGGCGGACCTTTAAACGGCAAACTTCTTAAGCTGTCAAATAAAGAACTTATCATCGAAGAAGTATCAACTTCAACAAACACTGAAACGGATTATTCAGATGTTAATTATTCCACGCATAATGATGATGATCCGGCTGAATTTGAAGAAGGCATTGAAACATCTATAACAACAATCACTGTTAGTGTCAATGACACCGAAACCTGGGAGAAACAGAAATAATATTATCTATATACACCTCGTAGAGACGTTGCATTCAACGTCTCTTTTTTTTTACATACAACAACTCTATTTTTTTCGTTTCTCATCAAAGAAAGCCATAAGCAACTCCGAACACTCATCTTTCAGCACCCCCTTAACAACTTCTGTTTTAGGATGCAGGAGTTTATGACCAGTGAGGGAATACCCCCGTTTCTCATCATCAGCGCCATAAACGATCCTTCCTATGCGGGTCCAGTATGCAGCGCCTGCACACATCACACAAGGTTCAAGAGTAACATATAATGTGCATTCATTAAGATATTTACCCCCGATATAGTTCGTCGCTGAAGTGAATGCCTGCATCTCTGCATGGGCAGTGACATCATTAAGAGTTTCCGTCAGATTGTGACATCTGGCTATTATATTATTATTACACACTATAACAGCACCAACAGGCACCTCATCTTGTTCATAAGCTTTAAGCGCTTCCTTAAAAGCCTCTTTCATAAAATATTCATGCGATGTATTATCTTCCATATTGTAATATCTCAGTTTATCGGTTTATCGGTAATCAGTTGCCAGTATTTCAGTAAATCAGCTATCAGTTAATATCGGTTAACATCAGTTAATAACAGTTAATAACAGTTTCTTATGGTTAAGAACCAGTACCCAGAACCATTTTCAATCAATCAATCAATCAATCAATCAATCAACCAAATTATCAATTAATAATATTTTCTTATTATTTTCGCACAAACAAAATTATAATAAAATGTACAGAACACATACATGCGGAGAACTTAATATCAATAATGTAAATAAAAGTGTTACCCTATGCGGATGGATTCAGAGAATACGCGACAAGGGAGGAATGATATGGATAGACCTGAGGGACAGGTATGGGATCACACAACTGATGTTCGAAGAAGGCTCCAGTTCTGACACCCTTATAAAACAGGTTCGTGAGCTGGGACGTGAATTTGTCATACAAGTCAGAGGATTTGTTATTGAAAGAGAAGCAAAAAATTCGAATATCCTTACCGGGGATATCGAGATCAGGGTAGATACCATAACAATACTGAACAGGTCGGAAACACCACCATTCACTATTGAGGAGAACACTGACGGTGGTGACGAGCTGAGAATGAGATACAGGTATCTGGATCTGAGAAGAGAAATTGTACGAACAAATCTTGAGTTACGTCACCGGATGGCTGCAAAAACAAGAATATTCCTTGACTCCGAAGGTTTTATAGAAACCGAAACACCATGCCTGATCAAGTCCACACCCGAAGGTGCAAGGGACTTTGTCGTTCCGTCAAGGATGCATACGGGTGAATTCTACGCACTGCCTCAATCACCACAAACATTCAAACAACTGCTCATGGTCGGTGGATTCGACAAATATTACCAGATAGTGAGATGCTTCAGGGATGAAGACCTGCGTGCAGACAGGCAACCCGAGTTCACCCAGATAGACTGCGAAATGTCATTCGTGGAACAGGATGACGTGCTTAACACTTTTGAAGAGTTGGCAAAACATCTTTTCATAGAGATCCTGGATATTGACATAAAAAATGATTTCCCCAGAATAGCATGGTCAGAAGCAATGGAATATTACGGAACTGATAAACCTGATATCCGTTTTGAAATGAAGATCACAAACCTGACATCGCTTGTCAAAGGTAAAGGGTTTAAAGTCTTTGATAATGCAGAATATATTGGAGGAATATGTGCATCAGGATGCGCAGGTTACAGCAGGAAACAGATCGATAACCTCACAGCATTTGTACAGAAACCCCAGATAGGAGCCAAAGGACTGATATATATAAAATTCTTTAAAACAGATCAGAAAACTGAAGATAACAGGGATTATAAATCCTCCATAGATAAATTTTTTCCTGATAATGAACTGGAAATGATCACAAGTGCAGCAGGAGCTGAACCCGGTGACCTTGTCCTGATCCTTGCCGGTGAAAAAAAACAAACACTTTATGCATTATCCGAACTGAGACTTGAAATGGGAACAATACTCGGATTAAGGGATAATAACAAATTTGCACCTCTGTGGGTTACTGACTTTCCATTGCTTGAATGGGATGAAGAAACAAAACGCTATTATGCTATGCACCATCCGTTCACATCACCGAAAGCTGAGGATACTGATAAACTGGAAACTGCTCCGGGAGAAGTAAGAGCTAATGCTTATGACCTGGTGATAAATGGCGTGGAAATAGGAGGAGGATCAATACGGATATATGATAACCAGCTTCAGAAAACAATGTTCAAATGCCTTGGATTTTCCGAAGAAGAGGCACAATCCCAGTTTGGATTCCTGATGGATGCATTCAAATACGGAGCGCCTCCTCATGGAGGTATAGCTTTTGGATTTGACCGCTGGTGCGCATTGTTCGGTGGCTCGGAATCAATCCGTGACTTTATTGCATTTCCGAAAAACAATGCCGGCAGGGATACCATGATCGATTCCCCCTCACCCATATCCGGAGAACAACTGAAGGAACTAAATCTTAAAATTGAAAAGAAAAAGTAGGCAATGACGATTGAACGATTGAACGAAGGGGCAAATGAGCGAAACTAGAAAGTAGAAAAGTGAAAATGGTTATAGAAAATAGAAACAGGATATCCGTTAACCGATAAACTGAACAATAGAACAATTGAACAATGAAACAATAGACCCATGAACAATAAAACAAAAAATTTCAGAGAGTACAGGGCGAAAATGAATAAAAAACTCTTGGATACGGACAATAAGGTCATTAAACGGCTAATGAACCTGGATACAAATACATATAGTGATGGCGCACTACCGGCAAAAACAAAAGAAATGCTTGGGCTGGCAGCTTCAATGGTGCTGAGGTGCGACGACTGCATTAAATATCACCTTGAAAAATGTTATGAGCAAAAGGTGACCGGAGAAGAGATCTACGAGGTATTTTCGGTGGCAAATATCGTAGGAGGAACAATAGTAATTCCTCATACCAGAAGAGCGCTTGAATACTGGGAAGCGCTAAATAAATAAGATCCCGTAATTAATTGTCCGAGATCTCAAAAACATCATTCAGTTCAAGTAGCTCAAATAACTCCTTTACATCCCGACTTACATTGCTGAACTTAAAAGAATTATTGTTTTCATCAGCAGTGTCAAGAATTGATAATAAAGAATCGAATCCGGCGCTGTCAATAAACTCAATACCTTTCATGTTCATCACAAGTGAGCTGTTCGGTGTATTAAGGAATGTCTTAAGATGAGGCTCAACCGAACCTGAAATCACGGAGTTAAACCGCCTAACATTATAAAATGATACTATGTAACAATTATTTATCCTGTCAACCTTAATCATAGTAAATAATGTTTATAGAATAATTTGCCGTGAATATAAGGCTTTTTGCAGTTGATAATTTTGTCCCTTAATTAAGTTATCAAGAAATTAATGTTAATAAATAAGACTCTGTAAATCCTATGCAGTGTAAGAAGCATGTGATGATCAACATAATTAACAAATATCAACATTACGGGAAAGCACAGATATTAACAGGATTTGTTTATAAATAGGATACCAGATACCAGATAACTAATTATCAAATGACAGCTCCCGAAGGGAGCGAATTGACCAATGACAACGATCCACCAGCCGGCGGAGAGCAAATGACTAATGACTAATGACCAATTAAGGTAGCGGAGGTATAATCAGTAATCTTTACTTTTATGATATCCCCCGGATTATAGTCTTGTTTAGGAAAGACTACTACTTTATTGTTTGATGTTCTGCCTGATAGCTGATTTTCGGATTTTTTTGACCGCCCTTCAACAAGAACTTCGAATGTTTTATTAATATCCCTTTTATTGCTTTCTTCCGAAAGCATTTTCTGTAATCTTATGATCTCTTCGAGTCTTTGTATCTTAACCTTTTCAGGCACATCGTCCTTTAAATATTTTGCTGCATAAGTACCCGGTCGCTCAGAATACTTAAACATATATGCAAAATCATATTCTGCCCATTCCATAAGTGATAATGTCTGTTGATGGTCTTCTGCTGTTTCAGAACAGAATCCTGTAAAAACATCTGTTGTCAGTCCGCAGCCCGGGACGATCTCCCTTATGGCGCGCACCCTGTCCACGTACATCTCCCTGGAATACTTTCTGTTCATCATATCTAATATTCTGGTGCTTCCGGATTGCAACGGCAGATGAATATGCTTGCAGATATTATCATACTTTGCTATAACTTCCAGAGTTTCATCAGGCATATCTTTCGGGTGTGAAGTTGTAAAACGCACTCTCAGGTCAGGACTGACTTCTGCAACCATTTCAAGAAGCCGCGTAAAACTGACAATTTCTTTATCTCTCCAATAGTACGAATTAACATTCTGCCCCAGCAGTACAACCTCACTATATCCCTGATCAACAAGATGTTCAACTTCCCGTATAATACTCCTGTAGTCCCTGCTCCTCTCCTTCCCTCTTACATACGGTACAATACAATAAGAGCAGTAATTATTACACCCGCGCATAATGGAAATAAATGCAGATAATTTATTACCTGTCCTGTGCGGAATAATATCCGAATATGTTTCATGATCAGACAGATCAGTATCTATTGCATCTGCTGTATTCACTGCTTTTTCCAGTAGCCCGGGAAGATTTCTGTATGCATCCGGTCCTGCTATCATATTAACTACTGCTTCCTCTTTAAAAAGCGTTTCTTTCATTCGCTCTGCCATACAACCAATAACACCGACAATAAGTTTCGGTTTTTTTTTCTTTAGCGGTTTAAAAGCATTTAACCTTCCTCTTACACGGACTTCTGCATTTTCCCTGACTGAACAAGTGTTCACAAGTATAACGTCAGCTCTCTCCGGATTATCCGTAAATGAATAGTTATTCTTTTTCAAAATAGAGACAGCTACTTCACTGTCAGATATATTCATCTGGCATCCGTATGTTTCTATATAAATTTTAGGATTATCTTTCACAGACTGCAATATAAAAACCTGTGGTGAAATTATAAAAAAATGATGATAAAAGGAAAGATATTAATTGTACAGGCAGCATAATGGGGATTTGCCGGAGAAAACCTTTCGGACTATTTCCTGATGATTATTTGATAAGTAAACTATTTTTAATACTGATATTATTACCCCCGTAAACAATATCAGCGGGTAAGATAATCCTCCAGGTTTCCCGGCAAATATTTTAATGACCGGCAGGATTACAGCACTTTACTATTGGGTTTAGGTTAGTTAATAGTTTATATTACCTGATATTACCCCTGACTATGAATTAATACCAGATAAAGCTGTAATCCTGCCGGAAAAAAAATAATATTTTAATGAACCTCCTCACCGCTCTCAGAGGGGGTTATCTTATCAACGTAAATATTCCCGCCCTCTCATGTTCTGCCCCGGTAATATCTTTATACACCACAAGCCAGGTATATACTGCTGACTCTCCTGTTTCCCTGCCTCTTATCCTGCCGTCCCAGCCATGATTGACCTTGCCCGTCTCTTCATCCACATCATATATATAAGTCTCCCATACCTTCTCTCCCCAACGGTCATAGATCATAAGGTGCCAGTTATCCGGATCAATACCATAACCTACAGGACTAAACAAGCCGTTCATATCATCAAAATCCGGTGTAAATGCCGTAGGCGCATAAAAAGTTATTATATCCTGTATTATGATCTCAGACCACGTAGTATCAACGCATCCATGCTCTGTCGAAACTGCAAGTTCAACTATATAGGTCCCCCAGGTATCATATTTATGTTGAGGGTGGGTTGCCATGGACTCATCTCCGTCTCCAAAGTCCCAATGGGAATACCAGTACGTACTCGAATTGTTCTCGAAATATATGTACGGCTCAAGTATGGTTGCTACCTGGGGATAAGGGAAAAAGGCTGCTACAGGATTGGCCCACACATGGATCATCTCATACCATGTCCATGTGTTTACACATCCATGAACATCTGTCACTGTACAGCTTACATCATAAACTCCGGGATTCTCAAATATATGAACAGGGTATTTACCATTTCCATAAGTACTACCCCACTGATCTCCGAAATTCCACTGGTAGGTCTGTCCTTCATGCTCATTGGTCTCATTGAAATGAACTGTTAAGGGTTCGCAACCTTCATAAATGTCAGCAACAAAATCTACTGGTGGAAGATCCATTACCACTACTTCTACTTCATCACATTCTTCAGGGGTGCCGCACTCATCATTTACACACACTAAATATGTGGTTGTTATTGACGGTGATACTGTATAGGGCACTTCTGCTTCAATACCGTTGATGGTCACAGTAAACGGTTCGCCCATACCTCCTGCATAATTCGCATATATGACTGATGATTCTCCCGGACAGATAGTGTCATCAGGAAAAGCATCTATGGCAAGTGGTCCATAGACATTCACAGTTGCGCTTGCTGTGGCCTGGCAACCGTTTATATCTGTAGCAGAAACCGAATAGGCGGTGGTTACCTGTGGGGCAACATTGTTCGATTGTTGCATTGTTCCATTGTTCCAAATATAGTTATAGCCGGGTGTGCCGCCGGATGCATTGGCAAAGAGTGTAACTGACTCACCAATGCAGATCCAGTCCGGCACGGGTATATTAACCTTTAACTCCGGTGGTTCGTTTATTATTATATTGTCTGTGACTGTGCAGTTATTCTGATCCGTTATTGTAACTGTGTATGTACCTGCTCCTATATTACTTATATTCTCAGTATCAGCTCCGGTATTCCACAGATAGGTATAAGGCTGGGTACCACCCGAGACTGTCACACCTGCAGTACCGTCTGTATATCCATAGCATAATACATCAGTGCCTATGGTCTGTGTTAATATCGGGTAGGGCTCATCTATTATTATTGAGTTGGTGGCTGTGCAACCATTAGCATCGGTTATCAACACATCATATTCTCCTGACGGAAGGCTGTCTATATCCTGCGTTGTTTCATCCGTTGGCTGCCAGAAGTATGTATAGGGAGGAGTGCCTCCCGAGACTTCAATATCTACTGTTCCAATCTCATCTCCGGTGCATAACTGGTCGGTGTTGGCTATTACTGACGCAAGTTCAGGTGGTTCGGTCAGTATTATTGTGTTTACTGCTGTGCACTGGTTAGCATCGGTGACTGTAACGTCATACTGACCGGCAGGTATTCCGTTCAGGTCTTCTGTAACCTCGCCGCCGGGACTCCAGAGATAGCCGTATTCCGGAGTACCCCCGGTGACTTCAAGGTCTATCATACCATCAACACCCCCAAAACATTGAATATTAGTACCTGTTAATGAAGTGACCAGTTCAGGCGGTTCGGTCAGTATTATTGATATCATTGATATACAACCCATGGCATCTGTTACTGTCACTGTATAATTTCCTGCGCCCAGCCCTGACTGATCTTCGGTATTGGCTCCGTTTGACCAGATATAGGTCATGGGTGGTGTGCCTTCCGTAACTGTCAGGTCTATTGTTCCATCAAAATAACCATAGCAGGTAACATCTGTACCTGTAATGTTCAGTACAGGACCGTCTGTTGTGTTTATTATAGCTGTTATTTCTGCTGTACAACCGTTTGCATCCGTTACTGTCACACTGTATATACCGGCAGGAAGGTTAACTGCGGTTGCTGTTGTTTGGTTTCCGGCAGCAGCATCCCAAAGATATGTATATGAAGGGGTACCTCCGGTTGCACTGACTATGGCTGATCCGTCAGATTCATTACACTGTGCATCAACTACTGATATGGTCAGTAATAGTTCCGGTGGTTCATTAATAGTTACGGAAGCTTCTCCGGTGCAACCATTTACATCTGTTACTGTTACGCTGTAAGTACCCGGGCACAGGTTTGTTGCAGGGTTGTTTGCCTGGTTGCCCGTACCTGCATCCCATTGATATGTAAATGGTGGTGTTCCAATGGTTACATTTGCAAGTGCCTGGCCGTCGCAATATCCGTAACACGTTACATGGGTCGGTATTATATCAACTACAGGAAGGGGATACACGATAACTATTGCTGTATCTGTAGCTGTCTGTCCCTGGGCATCCGTTACTGTCACACTGTAAATTGTTGTTTCTGTCGGACATACTTCATGAGGACCTTCTCCTGGAAATCCGTTATCCCAAACATAAGTAAACGGAGGATATTCCCCTTCCGTAACCTGTGCGGTAAGCTCTGAGCAATCTCCTTCACAGATCGGATAAGCATTGGCTTCTACTCCATAATCGCATGGCACTACTATTACTGTAACTGTATCTATAATAGTGCATTCTTCCCATTCTGTAAGCATTGTAACTATAAAAGTATATGTTCCGACATCGTCTAATGTAAAAGACGGATTTTGTTCTGTCGAATAATAACCGCCAGGATCACCTATCCAGTAAATTTCCGCCGGAGTAACATTGGCATCCGAATATATGGTAACCGTTTCTCCGGGGCATATCGTGGTATCGCCCCAGGCTTCGCCCTGCACGAGCTCTACGGTATCACAAAGAACTGAAGTACAACCAACAACGTTAGTCACTGTCACACAGTAAATATCACCACTCTGAGGATCATCAACCGTTATACATTCCGTAGTTTCCCCGTTGGACCATTCCCACTCCACATACCCTTCAGGCGCGCACAATTCCACAGGCTCTCCAGTAGTACATACGAGAAATCCCATTGGTTCCAGAGGTTTACATACAATATCAAAATATGCATAACCGAAGTGAGCCGAATAGTCACAATCACCGACACAGGCTGTGAGAGTTATATCCGTACCTATATAAGGAGTCAGGTCCAGTCCCACAGGTACCCAGTCCTTATATACAATAAGATCATTACCTTCATAAGTAGTCTCCCATGTTCCTGTTCCGAATCCCGACACTACTTCGTACTGTGCACATGGTACAAGTCCTCCGTTCTCGTCAATCACTTCTATCTTAAAACGTGGCTGTGCTTCATACGGATGATCAGGTTCTTCAAAAACAGCTGCATAATAGTAAGTAAATCCCGCATTATCCTCGGTAATAGTAAATGTTCTTTCAATGCACTCGGCATGAGAATCATACGCTGCATTTCCCAGCCTGAGTGAATATACACCAGTATTGGGACATACAATCGGCACATTAAGATCAGTACAGGGATCCCTGTTCAGACCTCTTGTTATAGTATGTTGTGATGGTTCAGGATCAATATAGCCAAAATGCAATGCTGCATTTATTCCCTGGCTCTGGATGTTATTGTTTGTCATTGTAATTGGACAACAATAACCGGTAGCTCCTGACCAGTTGGTAAAATCAGCCAGTTCAAAATCAAGATTATTACCGCAGGATTCTACAGGTGTCAGGTCCGGGGCAGGAAACTCGAATACACATACCTGTGGATTTGGCCCGGGAGGATCCATTATTCTGACATAATATGTTTCTCCGGGTGTTGTAGGCGCTATAGCTTCAACAGGCATATCAAACGAACCAATAAAAATACTGCATTCGATAAGATTCATATTCGCCCCGCACGGACCTGAGTATATCAGTATTCCTGAGTCATGATAATCATCATGCCCTGAAAACCTTACTCCGGTATATTCCGATGTAGCAACAAACTTGCCCCACCAGTCATCTATCCATGATGCCATATCATGATCGATCTGACATCCGTAAGGCTGAACTCCGCTGTTTGTTGAATAACCGGTCACATAGGTCGTTACTGCGCATGACTCATCAGGATTTACAGTTAAACTTACTGCTGAATTACAGTTATCCTGACTATATATCCTTCCTATATATATTAAGCTGAATAAAATCAGATACAAAATCACCAATACTCTGTTTCTTGCTCTCATAATATTAAATTTAAGTAAATAACAGCCGTTTGGTCATTAGTTTAGCGTTACAACCTAAATTTAATATCAATTAACAGTTATATCAAACAAGACATAAGGTGATTTATCAATTAACCGAACCTGGCAGAGAGAAATACGGATTTGTTTCGGATTTCGAATTTCGGATTTCGAGTTTGCCTATCTGCTTATCTCCCTCCTGGCAGACTTAATGTAGTACGACGGGGTTACTCCGACAAATTTCTTAAAAGCTTTATTGAATGATGTTGTTGAGTTGAAACCAACAGTATTTGCGAGATACTCCATAGTGTATCCCCTGAATTCATCCTCAAGAAGCAACCTTCTGGATTCCTTTATCCGGTATTCATTTATAAGGTTGCTGAAATTTTTATTAAATTTTTCATTGATAACCTGGGAAACATAAGCCCTGTTGATTCCCACTTCACCTGCAAATTTCTCAAGACTAAGGTCCTGCATAAAATATAGTTTCTCTTTTTCCAAAGCATAGATTATACTATTTGCTATCTCTTGTTTTTTTGATTCGGTTAGGGGTGAGTCAGCATATCTCGATTCTTTTTTATCATTACTTTCCGGCATTTCCTTAGAAAAATTGACAGCTTCCGGTTTTGCTGCCTCCTTTTGTTCAAATGACTCCTGCATTCTTCTTTCGGACCTTGCAAGCTCAACATCTTTACGTACAATCTCCCGGTATGCACGGAGCTTCCTTCGGTATTGCATAATATAAATAATAAGAGAGGCAACAGCTAAAAAAGACACTGCTATGATAAATATATTCCATATCCTTTGCCGTTGTAACTCGCTCTCCTTTAATTCCTTCTCCATATTAAGCATCTCTATCTCCTTTGCTTTCTTCTCATTCTCATACCTGGTTTCTATTTCAACAATATTCTTGTCCCTAATGGAATCTTTGTATGATGAATATATTCTGTAATACTTATATGACTCTTCCTTATTGTCCAATTTTGCATAAATATCGGACATCAATTCTGCTGCATCTATAATAAGTTTAGGAGAATTCACCTCTTTAGCCAATTTGAGTGAATGTTCCATGTTTTCAATAGCTTTGCTGTATTCACTAATCTTATCATAATACATACCAATGTTATAATAACATCTTGACAGTCCGCCTTTGTCATCAAGATCCAGGCGCATCTCCAGACTCTTCTTAAAATTATTAAATGCTTTATTTAACAGCTCATCAGCTTTCTTCCTGTCAGAAGTAAGTAATCCCTGTTTATAATAGATATCCCCCATATTGTTATAATTGGCCGGTATCCGGTAATTGTTACCCTGTGCAATATTCATGTTCAGGCTCCTGGTATAATACTGAAGTGCATTTTCATATTCTCTGATCCTTTCATCCTTGTCAGGAAGAATGTCTGCAATATTATTATGTACTGCACCTAAATTATTATAGACGAGTGCAATTGTTGGTTTATGATCAGCTTCTTCACATAAATCCAGACCTTTCAGCAAATATTGTTCAGCTTTGTCATATTGTTCAAGTTTATAGCCCAGTTCCGTTCCAAGCCTGGCCATCTCAATATGAACATTACTGATACTCAACCATATCTGACCTGTATTAAGTTTACTTCCCAGTTCCTCAACGACCCTCAAAGCTTTGAAGTAGTAGTCCATACTACTCTCAACATCACCTGTTTCAAGATATACATTACCGAGGTTATTATAGGTAACAGCAAGTTGGTACCTGTATCGCCTTTTGCCGGGAAAATCTTCAATAAGGTTTTTCGTTACAGACAATTTTTTACCGTCATAATCCAGGGCCTTGTCATATTCACCGATCCTGTAATAAAAGTTCCTCATCACATCATAAGATAAAATAAGTCTGTACTGGTCATTGATCTTTTCTGATATTTTTGCAGCCTGTTCCGCATAATTAATGGAATTTTCACGAAGATCCATATCTTTAAATGTTAATCTGCTCAGACTAATTAATACATCTATCCTGTTAGTATCTTCAACTGTAGTTTCAAGGAGATTTAAGAGACTATCGGTCTTTCTGTGGTTTTGACAAAAAACTGTTACACTAAATGTAATAAAGAATAACAATATGTTTAATCTTAACAACAATATCAGCTGATAATTTATAATGGTTCGGAGGTAAAAATAATGAAATATTATCAAATAAAACACCCTGTCGGGTTCGGGCGATATATCAATCTGCCTGAATTTCCATCAACATTTTTCATAAAAAATATTATACTGATTTATATTTATATGTTGTAGTCTTTCTATTTAAGCAATATATAAAGTAGATGTAATTCCCAGAACCGCCGTACCACATCCGGCGGTTTTGTTTTCCATTGATTTTGGTATAAAAAATAATAATGCAACTATATTTTAATATATATTAACGCCATGAATAAATTACGTTTGATATATACTTTGTTTGCATTGTCCGTCTTCCTCTCCTGCAGCCATGAAAAAGCTACAATAGTGCTTATAAACGGCAAGATCATTACTGTTGACAAAAATTTTTCCATACAGGAAGCTGTTGCAATCGGAGGTGATACAATTATGCATGTAGGAAACACTGATGAAATAAACAAATATATCGGCGCCGAAACACATGTCATTGACCTTAAAGGCAAGGCCGCAACACCCGGCATGGTTGATGCTCACTGTCATCCGTTTGGACTTGGCAGGGACGATAAAGATGATAGTTTTAGTGTCAGGGGGTCCAAAAGCTGGCAGGAAGTTATTGATAAGGTTGCCGAAAAAGTAAAGACATTGCAGCCGGGTGAGTGGATTATAGGCGGCGGCTGGTACCAGGATGAATGGGAAGATAACACCATCCCTGTTCATGATGGGCTCAGCGCTGTCTCGCCGGATAATCCGGTATTCCTTTACAGGCGCGGAGGCAATTCGGCATTTGTGAATGCAAAAGCTCTTGAGATAGCAGGAATAACAAAAGACACGCCTGATCCTTACGGAGGAAAGATCGGCAGAAAACCTGACGGTAAGCCTTCAGGGTTCCTTGTGAATATGGGAAATAATATGGTAAAAAAGCATTTCCCGAAACCTGAGAAACCGCCTGAGTGGTATGAAAAAATATTTAAGAATGCTGCAAAAAAATGCAATGCAGCCGGACTTACAGGCTGGCATGATGCCGGTCTGGAACCATTGTACCTTGAAGCTTACAAAAGACTTGTTGATAAAGATGAGCTGACTATCAGGGTCAATGCAATGTTGCAGAATCCCCGCAAAGGTGATCTTGAGAAGTATTTTGCAAAGCACAGAATACTAAACTATGGAGGAAGGGATATGCTGCAAATCCGAAGTGTAAAAATGTTTTTTGACGGTGCATTGGGTTCGCGCGGTGCTGCTTTACATAAACCTTATGATGATGATCCTGAAAATACAGGTGTTTATGAAGTGCCGCCGGAACATGTCTATGAAGTATCTGTTGCCGCCCTGAAAACCGGAATGCAGGTGTGTTCACACTCAATAGGCCCCCGGGCAAATCACGAATTGCTGAATGAATATGAAAGAGCATTGAAAAAAGTACCGGTAAAAGATCACAGGTTCAGGAGCGAGCATGCGGAAATAATAACTCCCTCTGATGTCAAAAGGTTTGCACAGCTCGGCGTTATCCCGTCAGTGCAACCCGTTCATCATACATCAGATATGGAATTTCTTCCTTACCGTCTCGGTAATGAACGCTGCAAAACCATGGCAAGCCCCTGGAGATCACTGATTGATGAAGGATGTATCTTACCATGTGGATCTGATTTCGCCATATACTCCCACAATCCCCTTACAGGAATATATGCTGCCGTAACACGTAAAAACGAAGACGGCACACCTGAAAACGGATACTATGAGGAACAATGCCTTACCAGGGAAGAAGCTATTAAAGGATATACAATATGGCCCGCTTATGCTGCATTTCTTGAAAATAAAACAGGGTCAATAGAAAAAGGGAAGTATGCAGACATTACTGTATTTGATAAAGATATACTTACTATTGATCCGGAAGAATTATTAAAAACACAAGTGATATATACTATTGTTGCAGGAAAGATCGTATATGCAAAATAATAAAACCTAACACCAATGAAATATAAAAACATCATCTATTTAATGGCAATAATAACTTTTGCAGGTTGCCAGACAAAAGAGCCCGGAGACCTTGTCCTTACCAATGGGGAAATATACACAATGGAAGCAGACATGCCATGGGCTCAGGCAGTTGTTATTAACGGGAATAAAATAACAGCTGTACTGGAGGATAAAAATCAGGCTGAACAATATATCGGTGAAAACACAAAGGTCATTGATCTGGATGGTAATTTTGTAATGCCCGGATATATTGACGGACATACGCATTTTGATGAATACGGCGCTATGCTGAATGATATCGACCTTCTGCCGGTCTCTGATGAAAAAAGTATGATAAGAGAAATAAAAAGAGTGGTGGCTATTATCCCGCAGGGGGAATGGATTGTAGGTAAAAAATGGGATGCACACCGCCTGTGGAAAGCTAATTGGGAAGACAGGGAAAAACTCAGTAAGGAACGGTGGTTGCCCCATCGTGATCTCATTGATGATTATGCTCCTGACAATCCCTGCTTCTTCACAACTTACGGTGAAGATGTTCATTTTGCCAATACTGCAGCGCTTATAGCAGCAGGTATTAATGACGATGTACTGGAAGGAATGCAGGTTGACGAAGCAGGCAGGACAACAGGTATTATTTATGCAGGATCAGAGATTGTTGATATGATAAATGAAGCTGTTACACCAAAATCGGAAGAACGCATACTCAATGAGATGCGCGCAGGATTAAAAAGCCTGGCAGAACAGGGAATTGTGGAAATACAGGACATAACCCCAGAAGGTTATCCCGAATTATACGCCAAACTGCAGGAAGATGGCAAACTTACGTGCCGGGTATGGATGCGCCCTGACCTTAGCAGGAGCGAAGAAATAAAAGATAAGGGCATTGTAATGAACACCCATCCCGTTACCGGTGAAAGGGATTATTTTCTCAGGTACGGTGCCTTTAAAGGTTATATGGACGGGCTGATGGGATCACACGGCGCGCTGTTACGTGAGCCGTATTCAGACAAACCGGAAACCTATGGTCATTACAGGGATCATTCCAGCGATGATCCTCCGGGTTATGAAAAACAAAATCTTGATAAAATATACAACTATGCAAAAACAGGTGTTGATGCAGGGTATATCATTAATGTACATGCTATCGGTGACAAAGGTATTGACCTTACCTTAGATATGTTCGAAAAGCTGGCACAGGTATATGGTGTGGAAAAGATCGCACGGTCAAGGGTCATACATGCACAAACGATACATGACGATATGCTGCAAAGGTTCAAGAACCTGCAGCTTATTGCAGAAGTAACTCCCAGCAATGTGCAGGATGATATGCGCTGGATCATAAGAAGACTCGGACCGGAAAGGGAAAAACTTTCCCACAGGTATGCCACATTAATACAGAACGGTGTTGCAATAACAGGAGGTTCCGATATCCCGGGTGCACAGGGCGCCACATTTTACAGTCACCCTAAAACCATGATACATGCGGTTGTCAACAGAACCCAGGATGACGGCACACCCGACGGAGGATGGCTGCCACAGGAGAAAATATCAGTGCATGACGCCATAAAAATGTTTACTATCGATGCGGCATACGCTGCTTTTGACGAAGATATAAAAGGCTCAATCAGGGAAGGTAAACTGGCGGACTTTACTGTATGCGACCTTAACCTTGTAAAAACAGATCCGGAAAATATCCTGAAAATGAATATATTGATGACTATAGTTGATGGTAAAATAGTATATGAACAATAACCCCCTCTCCCCCCAAAAGGGGGAAAGAAAAAGGGCTTTTAAATTTTGCAAGATCAATGGAAGAATGGAACAATAAAACAATATAATTATGGATACAAAATCAGTAACACGAAGGAATTTCCTGTGCAATGCTTCCTGCATGGCATTCGGAAGCATGCTTTTCCCCCTGGCTGTAGCAAAGGCAGGTGAAACAGGCGAGATATATACAGAAAAGATGTGGGATGAATTCTCTGATGAAGAAAAAAAGAAAATTGAAGCCTCTCCTATGGCTAAAGAGATAATATCTCTTCCTGATGACACATACAGTTGAGCGGAAAGTATGGTAATATCAGCATTACGAATTACGGGCAGGCCCGACGAACTGGTAAATGCCGCTGCATGCTTTGGCGGAGGAATTCAACATTATGACCTTTGCGGTCTGCTTACCGGCGGATTTATGTCAATAGGCTTTACATCAGGAAATTTTAGCGATAATAAAGAAAAGTCTGAATTTGTAAAAAAAGCAACACGTTCTTACTGGCAATGGTGGGAAGAAAGAGCGCCCAAACATTGCTTTGAATTGCGCCCAAAATATTCATGGGATAAAGAAAACTATAAAAGAATGATACAAAGGGTAGCTTGTAAAGTGGAAGAACTGATTAAACCAGTAATAGGTAACCGGTAATCAGTAATCAGTACCCCCAACCACCCAGTACTCAGAACCTTATTCCTATTACCAGCACATCATCCGTCTGGGTGCGGTCGGCTTTCCAGGTTTATAAAAATTATTTTGCTAATTATAATATATTTTATACCTTTGGGTATAATACCAATTAGTAATATACCAAAAAGTATAAATATGTTATCACCTTTTAAATTTGGTAAAATCGTAACCGATGATTATTTCATCAACAGGAAGTCGGAAATTAACCGGTTACAAAACAATTTCACAAGTGGAATTAACACTATATTAATTTCTCCCAGGAGGTGGGGTAAGTCTTCTTTGGTGCAACAGGCTGCTAAAACCATGGATAATAATAAAATCAAATTCGCATTTATAGACTTTTTTAAGATCCGTGATGAAGAAGATTTCTATAAAAGATATACTTCTGAAATAATAAAAGCTTCGTATAGTAAAAAAGAAGAGATAATAAATATTGGCAGGGATTTCTTCCGAAAATTACTCCCGCGAATTTCATTTGGGATTGATCCCCGGAATGATATTTCGGTCAATTTCGATTGGAAAGAAGCAGCAAAGGCAAGGGATGAGATCATAAATTTACCGGAAGTTATTGCCGGAAAGAAAAAAATCAAAATCATAGTCTGTATCGATGAGTTTCAAAACATTGTCAAATTAAAAGATTATACAAGTATCGAAAAGGAGCTTAGGTCATGCTGGCAGCATCATCAGCATGCATCATATTGTATATACGGAAGTAAAAGGCATATGATGATGGACATTTTTGGAAAACGCACAAGACCTTTTTATAAATTCGGGGATCTTATCCTGCTTGATAAAATTAAAATGGACTATTGGATCCGGCATATTATACATTCTTTCAGGATAACGGGCAAAAAAATTACAAAAAAACAAGCCATATCAATTATACAAATTGCAGATAACCAGCCATATTATATTCAGCAACTATGTAATGAGGTCTGGCAACAGGTACAAATAAATGTATCTGATGAAAATATCAACAATTGTCTGGACCAGGTCATCAGTACTAATAGTCTGTTTTATATGGAAACAATAGAGAATCTCAGCAGCACCCAGATCAACTTGCTCATGGCAGTTTTCAGAGGAGAGGTACAATTAACCTCAAAAGAAGTTATG
>Ga0180433_10001440_pt1 | contig 39647 bp, 38 predicted proteins | sample SS_ome_8_FD_132980 | JGI IMG/M metagenome (GOLD analysis project Ga0180433, IMG submission 132980) | Hypersaline lake sediment archaeal communities from the Salton Sea, California, USA - SS_1_D_1 metaG | ecosystem: Environmental > Aquatic > Non-marine Saline and Alkaline > Hypersaline >... | reverse complement strand
TTTCCAGGGGCTGGGCAAGGCCGGGCTGGAGCACCTTCGCGCCGCTTCGCGTGAGACCGGCCTCAAGGTGGTCACCGAGGTCCTCGACCCCCGAGACGCCGAGCTGGTGGCCGAGTACGCCGATTGCCTGCAGATAGGGTCGCGAAACATGCAGAACTACCCCCTGCTCAACGAGGTTGGGAGGTCGTCCAGGCCGGTGCTGCTCAAGCGCGGTCTGGCGGCGAGCTACAAGGAGTTCCTCATGGCGGCGGAGTACATCATGGCCCAGGGCAACGAGCAGGTCATTCTGTGCGAGCGCGGTATCCGCGGCCCGACCAACGAGCTGCGCTTCACTCTGGACCTCAACGCCGTCCCCTATCTGAAGACCAAGACCCACCTGCCGGTCATCGTCGACCCGAGCCACGGCACCGGCAACGCGCGTCTGGTGCCGGCTATGAGCCTGGCGGCAATCGCCTGCGGCGCCGACGGCCTCATGGTAGAGACGCACTACTCACCGCAGGACTCGATCAGCGATGCCGCCCAGACCATATCCACCGCCGAGTTCGCGCAACTGATGCAGCAGCTCGCCGCGGTGGCCCACGCCCTGGGCCGCACCACCTGTTCGCCATCGCCAGTATGAAGCAAGTCCGCGGTCATCGTCCTGACACTGTAGGGGCGTTCAATTGAACGCCCCTTCGTGATATCCATCGTTCTCACTGGGGACATGCCGCGACGGTCAGCGCCTCGCCCTCCACCTGTCCCTCAGCTTCCTTCCCTGCGCATACGCGATCAGCGCAAGCAGGATGACAGCACATATCGTCTGTATCATAGCAGACCCCCCGCATCGAAGACGTACGCCACGCCGACGGACAGCACCAGTACGCAGCCGAGGTAGAGGGCAACGGCCCCTTTGCCCATGGACCTGCCAACGACGAGAATAGTGGACAGGTTCGTCGCCGGTCCCAGGATGAGGAAGACCAGGCCGGCGCTGGGATCCATCCCGCCGGCCACCATGGCGGCGACGAAGGGGACCGTGGCGGTGGAACAGACATACGAGGGCGCGGCCACCAGCGCCACTATCACCAGTGACAGCAGGCCACCGCCGAGGTACTCGCCGATGACGTGCTGCGGAATGAGGGCGGTCAGCACGGCCGCCGCCGCCAGACCGATGACGATCCAGTGACCGATGTCCCCCACCATGTCAACGAAGCCGTAGCGGAAGGTCGCCCTCACGCGCTCCCAGAACCCGTGCACCCCACAGGCCCACTGGCTGCCGCAGGTGCAGCCGGGCGCCGCCGACTCACAGCAATCGCTCCCCTCCACACACCCGCACGCAGCCGTGTTCGCAACGGCCTGCCGCGGCCCCTCCCGTAGAAGGACAAGGGCCGCCAGCCCGGTGATGATGGCCACCGCCACTGCAGCGGCAACGTAGAGGACGGTGAAGCGCCAGCCGAGCATGGCCACGGTGATGATGATGGCGGTAATAGTGGTCGCCGGCGTGGCGACGAGAAAGGCTATGGTGGCGGCCCGAGACGCCCCCTGCCGGTGCAGGGCTATGCCCGTCGGGATGACGCCGCAGGAGCACAGGGGCAGGGGGATGCCTATCAAGGTCGCAGCGAGTATGGACCTGACGTTGCCCCTCCCCACGTAGCGGAGTATGACCTGTGACGGGATGAAGGTGCTCATCAGGCCGGCGAAGAGGAAGCCCAGCAGCAGCCATGGCGCCGCCTCCAGTAGGAACCGCCAGAAGCTCTCAAGTATCGCAATCAGCATTGTCCCGGTGCCTGCTCACGGGTGCGGAAGGTGAAGGGGCCACGGCGCGCTCTGGCCTGCTCGAGCGGCAATCCCCCGCGCACGACGGTGTGACTCATCTCACCGCCTGTCGTGAACATGATTCATCTCCTGCGTAATCGCTAAGGTATTGTGGCAACAAGAAAAGAGGCCCCCTAGTCGTGGCCGACGTGCTCCAGGCACACGTCGAGGAGCTTGTGGATGTGGTCGTCGTCGAGCGAGTAGTACATCATGCGGCCTTCCTTGCGCTGCTTCACCAGTCTCAGGTTGCGCAGGATTCGCAGGTGCTGGGAGACCGCCGACTCGGATATGCCGACAACAGCGGCGATATCGCACACGCAAAGCTCCTGCTCCAGAAGGCTGTAGACGATCTTGGCGCGGTTGGAGTCCGCCAGCGCACCGAAGGTCTCCGCCAGGCTGGCATAGGCCCTGTCGTCGAGCAGGCGTCGCCTTGCCTCGGCCACCTTCTCCGGGTGTATCACGTGTACCTCACACCTGTCCTGTTCGCTTGCCATGGCACCATCATTTAATAGTTGCGTAATCGCTAAATCTATCATCATTGTAGCAGGAATGGCCGACCCTGTCAACGGCCATACACATTGCTGCGGCACCGCAGCACCAGCGTTTGTAGGGGCGTTCAATTGAACGCCCCTACCGAAGCGGTGGCAGCCGTGCGTGCGCGCCAAACGGCACTCGGTATCACTCCCGTGCCCGATTGGGGTACAATTGGCCAGCGGTCGGAGGAGGTTGCACATGGCCAACGGAGTGGGCGACGCATTTCAGCAGGACACCAAGTACTATCGCGACAGGGCGGTGGCGGGAAGCGAGCGGATGGCGCTTCCCGAACCGTACAAGGAGTACCCCGGCGGCAACAGGATAGAGCTGCCCACCCCTCCGGAGGGCTCACACATGAGTCTGGACGAGGCCATACGGCGGCGCAGGAGCGTTCGCTCTTTCGCCGGAAAGCCCATCAGCCTGGAGCAGTTGTCGTACCTGCTGTGGGCGTCAAACGGCATCCGGAGCATGGAGCGCGGGCATGAGTTCCGCACCGTCCCGTCGGCGGGCGCCCTCTATCCGGTGGAGACCTACGTGATTGTCCATGACGTGGAGGGGGTGCCGCCCGGCGCCTATCACTACGCCATTCGAGAGCACGCCCTGGAGGAGCTGCGCACGGGGGACCTGGGGCAGGATATCACCCGGGCGGCGCTGGGGCAGCGGATATGCGCCGACGCCGCGGTGGTGTTCGTGTGGACGGCCATCTTCAACCGCTCCAAATGGAAGTACAGCCAGCGGGCGTACCGCTACGTGTACCTCGACGCCGGCCACGTGGGACACGGCCTGGCGCTCTCCGCGGTCAGCATAGGGCTGGGCAGTTGCCAGGTCGGGGCCCTGTTCGATGATGAAGTGAACCGGATACTGGGCGTGGATGGGGTCGAGGAAAGCGTGGTCTACATGAGCGTGGTGGGCCACCCGGCCCAGGGAGTGTCGCGGGAGTACTAGAGCCTAGACAGCGGCGAGGGCGAGTTCACCGCCGGCGCTGCAGAAGCGTATTATCTCCGCGAAGTTGTTGATTCTCTCCAGGTTGGTCGTCTCGATGAAGCCATCATAGGTGAGGTTGATCCACGGCTTGCCGTGGGTGGCGGCGAGCTTCTCTGACATGGCGGCGACAATACCCCCGGGCATGCAGCCGTGCGGCATCACCGATATGACCCCGGCGAAGCGGGGATTCTCCAGCCATTCAACGCCGGACCCTATGCTGAGGACGGCCTCGCTACCGCAGTCTGAAGAGATGTGGTCGGCGGAGCAGGACAGCAGCTCCTTAGTGGAAGGCTCTCCCATATGAGGCAGGCCCTCGAAGGCGGCGGCCACCATTTCCTCATCGGTCCTCAGTATGCGCCTCCTGATGACGCCGGACAGGACCTTCTTCACATCCCTGTCCCACACGCCGTCCTCGATATTGCGGTGCTGGATGTATTTCACCCATTCCCCGACGGACGAGACGATAACCTCGAGACCCGCCTTCTCACATTCCCTCACCAAGTAGCTGTTGCTGAACTCGTTGGAGCGCAGGAAGATCTCGCCGTTGATGGCCACCAGCGGTCGCTTCGGCTTCTCCGGGTCGATGGCTGAGCCGAAGGCGGAAACGGCGTCGCGCAGCACGTCGCCGAAGTCCTCCCGTTTCCTGATGCGGTCGGCAACGCGGGCGGTGTAGTCGTCGAACAACGCGTCCGCCGTGCCGGGGGACTTCTCGTAGGGGCGAGTACGCCACAGAAGGCGCTGCAGGTAATCGAAGGAGACGAGGCCGCGCCATGCCAGGCGCTCGAAGGCACGCCCGAGGCCCATGTCACGATAGGCGTTGTTGGACACGGTGGTGCGGATGGAAAGGTCGTAGCCCATTTCCCGGAGAATCCTGGTCTCCTCCACCACATACTTGCCGAAGCGGCAGGGCCCGAAGGCGCTGGGCATGAACCCCTCGACCTGCTGCAGGGTGTCGGCCCCGTTCTCATGGAAGTACCTGAGGAAATCGCCGAGGGTGACGCGGTAGGGCAGGCACTCCGTGCCCCGTGTCACCTTGTTGCTGTAGAGAAGGGACTCCTCAGTGGAGGGCGGGAGCACCGCCGCTTTCACTCCAAAGGCCTCCATCGCCGCCGCCATAGCCTCCGCACCAGGCGCCATCCGTGGCAACAGGATGGTCTTGCCCGTACTCAAGCTTACCGGGGCCGAGCGGTAGGCGTTCTCGTCCCACCCCTTGGCCTGCGCCCCGGAGCGAGCGAACGCCTTTATCGTATCGACGAAGGCCTCGAGGCGGGTCACGATGCCTGCCTCAGCGGCGTGCTCGTCGATCTCCAGTTGACCCAGAGGCTGACCGCCCATGATGTCCTCAACGATATTGATTATGAAGGAGTTGGGGCCGCATCCGAAGTTGGTCAGTATCAGTCCGTAGAGCGACGGGTCCCGCTCGGTGAGAGCGCTGGCGGCGATGTGTTTGCCTTCGTAGTACCAGTAGGGCCGGTCCGAGTACTCGTAGACATTCACCGACTTCAGCGGCAGGAAAGTCATTGGCACCGGCACCACGCCGAGCTGAGCGAGCTTCTCCGCTATGCCCAGGTTGGCCCCGGCATCCTGCGACATATACGCCCGGGCCAGGAGCACAACGCCCAACTCGTTGTTGTCGTGAAGCCGCTGCAGGAGCTTCTGCCCCGCCTCCACCTCAGCCGCCTCGAACTGTCGCTGCGCCTCAATGCCGGCACGGGCAGCCTTCTTGCCCTTCGCGCGGCTGAACCCCATCTGCACGGCGCAATCGGCAAGGCTGTCTGTGGTCAGCTTGTCCCCGCGGCTGAAGTCTATGGTCGGTATGAGCAGCTCCTTGCCGAAGTCCAGAGCCTGACGAATGATATACGGGGATGCCTGCACCAGGGGGCAGGTGTACTTCTGGTTCTCGTCCCCCTCCTTCAGCCCCATGCGGATGGCGCTGGGGTAGAGAATATAGTCAACATCCTTGAGGCTTTCGGCATGACCGTGCAGCAGCTTGACGGGGAAACAACTGTCGTTATAGCTCAGCTCAACGGCTCGCTCTATGATAGCCTTGGTGGTCTTGCTGGAGAGGACGACGTTGACCCCCAGCGCGTTTAGAAAGGCGATAAGCATCGGGGCATAGTCGTACACTATGAGCGCGCGGGGAATCCCGACCGTAGGCCCGCTGCCCGCCCGTTCCGTGTAGTCCTTGAACAGCAACCTTTCCCGCTCGTCGAAAGCGGTCTCCATCTTCTCCCGGCTGATGGTGCTGTCGAAGAGGTCGCACCTGCTGCCGTAGAAGGTAGGCTTCTCGCCCGGTATCTCCATGCGGCTTATGGTGCAGTTGTTATCGCATATCTTGCAGGTGAAGGTGCTTATCTTGGGATTGCTGTCGATGACGTTCTGGAAGCCCTTGAACTTGGAGCCCTCTCCACCCATCTGCTCCTTCGCCAGGAGCGCCGCCCCTATTGCGCCGCTCACCTCTTTGTGCTGCGGCACGATGGTATCCTTGCCTTCCAGGGCCCGCTGAAACGCGGAGACGACGGCGTCGTTGTAGAAGACCGCCCCCGTCAGCATCACCGTGTCCCCCAGCTTCCTGTTGCCCAGGACCTTCGACAGGTAGTTGGCCGCAATCGAGTTGGACAGGCTGGCGGTTATCACCTCAATGGGCACGCCTTCCTGCTGGGCCGACGCGACCGCCTGTCCCATGAAGGCGGCGCACCTGGACCCCAGGTCGATGGTATGGGGCGCATCGAACGCCAGTTTGGCGAACTCGCCGTCCTGCACATGCACGCCTAGCTGCTCAGCCAGCTCATCGATGAAGCTGCCCGTACCGGCAGCGCATGCCTTGTTCATCTGATAGTCGACGACAACACCGTTTCGCTTGATGACGAGCTTGGAGTCCTGGCCGCCAATCTCGATTATGTCGGCGTCAGGGTCTATCTCCGCCGCGGCCCGGGTCTGCGCTGTGATCTCATTCTTTATCAGGTCGGCCCCGACGAAGCTACCCACCAGGTACCTGCCCGAGCCGGTGATGCCCACGCCGGCTATCGTGGCTTTGTCCCCGACCAGGGGGAGCAGATTGCGGAAGACCTGCTTGATGGCATCAACCGGCCGGCCCGCGGTCATAAGGTAGTTCTTGGCCAGCACCCTCGTGCCTGTCTCGTCCAGTATGACCGCCTTGGTGCTGGTGGAGCCGATGTCGATCCCGAGGTAGCCGGTAAACGGCGCGTCGATTGTCGGCGGCTCCCAGCCGTCGTGCTGGGTCACCCTGTCCAGGCTCGACGTCTCGAAGTAGCGCTGCTTTATATCGGGTTCCTCAATAGGGACGACGGTGGACGTCTTCCCGCTGTCCGCCGCCAGCAGGGCCGCACCCAGTGCTTCTATATGGCCGTAGTCCTCGGGGACAGTTATGTTGACCTTGTAGCCGTTTCTCGCGGACACCGCCTCGGTCAGCGCCTTCAAGACAGCGCTGTTGGCGGCAACACCACCGACACAGTAGACCGGCTCATGGAAAGGCCCCTTCTTCAACGAGACGACCAGACGGGCGATGCTTTCGCACAGGGCATAGAGCATGGCCGTCATCGGCACGCCTTTCTGCTGGAGGTGGATGAGGTCGGTCTTGGCGAAGACGCTGCACCTGGCCGCTATTCGGGGCGGGCTCTCCTCGCATTGCAGGGCCAACTGGGCGAACTCGTCGATGCTGATGCCGATGCGGTACGCCTGCTGCTCGATGAACCTGCCGGTGCCTGCGGCACAGAGAGGGTTGGACGCCACCTTCCACGGCTTCTTGAGCCCGTCCTCCAGCTCTATGACCAGCGACGTCTGGCCGCCAATCTGGATGATGGTCTTGGCGTCCGGGTAAGAACGAAGAAGTCCCGAGGCGATCGCGAGCGAGCTGCTGTATACCGCCCACTTCAGGTCCTTGGGTATGACGCCCTTGCCGGAGCCGCACACGCCCGCCGTGGCGATGTCCTCCAACGATACGTCCGCGCCCAGCCTCGAAATAAGCGAAGCGACCGCAGCATTGGGACTCGAGGTAATCTTCTCGGTGTCAAGCTTGACTGTGCTACCGTCTTGGTCGATGAGGGCCAGTTTCGCGTTGACCGAGCCAATATCTAAGCCGAGGGAGTACTTCATCTCACGCCGTCTACAGCCAGCATCTTAGCATACTCGGGCACGGCATTTCAAGCTGGGCGCGCGCCTTCACTGGAACAACGGCGCAAGGCTGGCAGGCACAGCCTCAGCCCTGTCCACCTCAGCCGGGTCTATGGATGGCTGCCATTGCTCGCTGAGTATCTGCTGTCCCGCCGGCGAGAGAAGGAACTCGATGAACTCGGCCCCCAGTTCCGGATGCGGCGCGTTGTTGGGTATGCTCAGCCCGTAGATGATGGGTTGACCGACGAACTCCGGCTCCACCGACCGAAAGCGCTGAAACGCGAGCTTGACCTTCACCCGTTCGTACACGTGGCTGTAGTCGAAGGAGCTCAGGTCAATCTCGACCGGCAGTTGCAGGAACTCGAGACCGTGCTGCCGCGCCACGCTCTCGTACTGGAAGGCGTAGTCCACATCGCCGGACTCCAGCAGGAACAGCAGCCAGACGCTGGAACCCCTGAGAGCGACCTTCTTGCTCGCCGGCTCCAGTATCTCCGGCACCAGGATGGTGTAGACGTCACCTTCCTCGACCACGGTCAGGGGCCAGGTGAAGGCCTCACCAAGCAACGTGTCGAATATGTCGGGGTCACTGTAGTGCAGCTCGGCGAGCTGGCACACCATCAGCGCCCTGTAGCCGCAGGCATCGAAGCGTGCGTCGGACAGGCCGAAGGTCACGTCGGGCCGGGCGAGGATTTCATACCAGTTGTCGGCGGTGATCTCGTCGGCATACCTGCTGCTCGAAGAGTAGGCTATCCCCAGGGTGTTCGTGGCGAACTGCGCACACCAGTCGGCATAGCTCTCGCCGCTATCGGGCATGTAGCACTCGTACATCAACATCGGAATGAGCGAGTAATCGGCGACCGCCATCACATCCGCCTCCTGGTACAGCTCGGTCACGTGCCTGATCACCTGGATGCTGCCGTGGCCGTCGATGAACACGTCGACGTCGGGATGCAGTTTCTCGAACTCAGCCTCCATCTCGGTGAAGGGCACGATGAGGCTGCCGGCGCTGAGGACCCTGACCAGTGTCCTGTCGTTGTCGAGGCTGAAGGACACGCTGGGGACTATTATCAGAGCCAGCAGGAGCGCCAATGCCACCCAGTATGGCGCCTTCATGAACCGTCTCATTGACCAGACCCTGCGCTCAATCGAAGCTCAACACCTCGACCTTGTTCACCCATTTGACCCAGTAGTGCCCCTCGGTGAGCAGTGGCTCCGAGCCGACTATGGCGACCCGAAGCGGACTGCCATAATCCTCCGACAGATACTTGCCGTCCTGCTGGTACATCAGTATTACCTCGAGTTCGCCGTGCGGGACTTCATTCATCGTGGACGGCTCGTAGGTCACGAAATCGCCGTTGAGCTGCGCGTAGCTGAATACCATGGAGTAGCCGTCGGGAGCCGACACGCGGACCACCTGCGAAGGGTCAATCCCGCCAGCCAGCTCGCACAGGTCCTGCAATGGAACGCCCGTGGCATGGTAGGGGCCGTTGACGACGCCGACCGTGGTGAAGAACCCGCCATAGCCCTCACAGGCCGTCATCGCTGTCACGTCGTCATAGCTGAGGACCGTGTCCCCCTCGCCGACCAGGGTGACGTCCCACTCGACGGCCTGGTGAGCGGTGTTTCCCGCTCCGCAGGCGGTGCAGGCGAGCACGGCCAGGACGCCACACACGACAGCCAGGATGAGAGCCAGCGCGCGCCGTCGGTTGCCTCGGTCTGCCCCCGCCATCACCTTCTCACCAGCTTCCCCATGACGACTCCGACAAGAAACAGCGCCGCAACGCCCAGCGCCGATGCGGCTATGATCCACCACATCGGGCTTGACGTGTTTGTCGAGCGTCCGTCCGTATCGCCACTGTCCGCCGGGTCCGTCAGTGAAGCAACGGCTGTCTCGCTGGAATGTACCAGTATCTCGCTGATCCACTTCACCGACAGTCCGTTGGTGGAGGGATAGAGCTCGCCGTAGAAGTGCTGCGCCTCCTCCGGCAGGCACTGGTGCATATCCCAGTTGCCGAATACGTACTTGCCGTCCTCGTTAGTGGTCTCAGCCATGAAGACCAGTTGCATTGCGTCGTAGTAGCTGGGTGCATACCCTTCACCCTGTGCCTCCGCACCACCGGCACCTTCGCCGTTGTACCAGCAGAGGACAATCGGCCCCTGCCTCTCCGCAGGCTCGTACACCGTGCTGTAGCCGAAGTCGACACAGTAGCCATCAGCGGCGCAGATGACGACCGTGTCGTCATCCGCCATGCCGCCCACCAGGTCACACAGGTCCCTGATATCCGTGCCCATGAGGGCGCCCTTGTCCTTGAGGTTCGCCGTCTCGTCGGGGTCCCACTTGTCCCCCTCAAACACCGGCCCCTGATGGAAGTAGTGGGTCACCCCGTCGCCCTGCACCGGCAGGTTGGCCTCCATCCACTCGTAGTCCACCGACTCCTCGGCCACAACGGTAGTCCCATCCGCGGCGTACTTCACCACGTGCACGGATGTGGTCGGCTCGGCCGCCAGTGCCGGCGCGGTCCACAGAACGAGCGTGAGCAGGACGATGCTAGCGAGTAGTGCGGCTCTTGCTTTGCGGGTACTCACGTCTTCTCTTCCTTGCCAGTGCCGGCTGCGGCCTGGGTCTCCCCCGTCTCCCAATCAGGATGCCGAATACCAGCGCCACCACGGCCAGACCCCCCAGCACCACTATGAGGTAGTTCTCCTCCAGCCAGCCGCCAGTCTCGTCGATACTGGCAACGCCCCCCGTCCCGGTCACGGTCGCCGTCAGCTCCAGCTTGACTCCGCCAGCGACGTTGCCCCCCATGTAGCCGAGGAATGTCACCTTGCCGTCATATGTGCCGGCGGAGGCTGAGGGCTTCCCGACGAAGGTCAGGTCCACGTGTTGCTGGACGTATGAATCCTCGATCTCTATCACCTTCGGTTCCACGTCGAATGGAACGCCCTCGGTATCGACGAGCAGCTCGCCATCGAAGTCGGAGGTGATGTAGACCGAAACGTCAGCCTCACCGTCCGAAGGCACGGTGACCTCCAGTGAGGGTGGCCCGATGGCGAAGGCGCCAGCGTCTGCTGTACTGGAGAGCAGAAGCGCCAGAAGAACGGCCAGCAGCAATGGAGCGGTCCACCTTGCGATTCTCATCCAGTCCTCCAATCAGTTTGACAGCGCGGAGCGTTGCCACGAGGTGCACGCTCCGCGCATGGGCGGAGGCCGCTGGCCTCCGCCCATGTCACAATCCCAACTAGGGTGATGCTTCAGCCCAGAAGATGAACTCCGCCTCCTGAGCGCCGCCATGGCTCCAGTTGGACGGCACGTGCAATTGCGTGACCACATCTTCGGTATTGCCCACCAGAATGTGTGCGATGACCGCCAGAGGGTCGAAGAGAAGGCCGTCAAGGTGAAGCGAGAGCTCGTAGAAGTCCTGGGCCACTCCGTTGCCCCCGATGACCTGAAGGGTCACGTCCACGTCGGTAGTGCCGACGTTGGTGACGTTCACCGTCTCTTCATCGGAGCTTTCACCCGGGCCAACGTCCCCGTAGTCTATGGAATCGCGGTCCAGGCCGATTCCCACAGTCGGAAGCACCACGTTGGCGGTGGCCCCGAGCGACGCGCTGGCGTCCCCCTCGGGCAGCCCAACCAGCTCTATGGTGGCAATCTGCCCTACCTTCTGTCCCCCGGTCAGGTCCGGGCCGACCAGTCGCAGCGGGAACTTGTTCGCCGCGAGCGGCTCGCCGTTGAGGGTGTTGGCGATGATCATGTCGTCGTTGCGTGCCACGTCCGCGCTGGCGAAGGTCTTGCTGTAGTCGTCCACGGCTGTGACCTTGACCTCATACCCCTCCGCCGCCAGGTCGTCGTTGAAGTCGTGCACGTTGTCATCGTCGACATAGCCGACCAGCCGCCACAGCGGTATGCCGCTCCAGATGTCGCCGCCGTCATCCCATGTCACCTCGTGGCATCCTACCCCTTCCTCGAACTCCGGCTGGTCCATGACGTAGGTGCTGTCGCCGTCCAGCGTCAACTCCCACTCATGGCTGTACACATTGATGCGGTCGATGTACTTCACCGACAGTCCGTTTGACGAAGGGTAGTCGCCCCAGTAGTGATGGTTGTCCTCGGGCAGCGTCTGGTTCATGTCCCAGTTGCCGAACACGTACTGGCCCGAGCCGTTGGTGGTCTCGGCGAAGAAAACGAGCTGCATGCCATCGTCGTAGGTGGGCACCAGGTCCCCGTCCTTCCACCAGCACACCACCATCTTGCCCTGCTCCGGCTCGGGGTCGTACACGTCGACGTACTGGAAGGTCTGGCCGAAGTCGTCCTCAGCCAGTACCTCGACCTCGTCGGTGGGGTACATGCCCACCTCGTCGCACAGGTCGGCGACGTCGGTGCCTTTGAGGGCACCCTTGTCCTTCAGGTTCAGCGTCTCGTCGGGGTCCCACAGGTTCAGCGGGTCCATGGTCGGCCCCTGCAGGTAGTAGTGCGTTGAGCCATCGCCCTGGACCGGGAGAGTCTGCAACTCGGTGACGTTCATTGTCACCGTACCCAGCACCGTGGTGCCGTCGAAGTCGTATCTTGTGATGGTGAGCGATGTCGTCCCGCCCGGGTCGGCAGCCACCGGCATGGTGCCGGGAATGACCGCGACCAGCAGGGCGAGAACGCACACCACTGCAACCAGATCCCATCTTTTCATCTTGCGCTCCTTTGTTACAGGTGTTTGCATGCGCTCTCATTTAGGGAAGCGGCAGGCTCAGGGGGGGCGCACCACATGATAGAAGGCGTCAACCGTGGCCGGTCGTGAGCGAGGCAACAGCGCCTCGATGAGCAAGGCTCTGCCGGCCGAATCGATGTCACCCATCGTCTCTCCTTTCCAAACACGGGAGGCGTGGCGATTTCTCGCCGCACCCTCGAGGCTTTCGCCTGCCGGCTGCCGGCCCTGCCCCGAATGAACGGGGTTTAGGCCGGACAGCTCGGAGAGCCTTTGTGTTCTGTCCTTTCTTCCGCTACGCGGCCCCCGGACCCTGACGTCCTGAGGCAGACTTGAGGCAAAAAGAATAGCACCCCATCACAAGGTAGGGTGCTATTGATTGACCTGTTGACGACAAGTGTCTCTCCTTTCCAAACACGGGAGGTGTGGCCATTTCTCGCCGCACCCTCGAGGCTTTCGCCTGCCGGTTGCCGCCCCTGCCCCACCACGGCGGGGTTTAGGCCGGACAACTCGGAGAGGGAGCCGTATTCAGTTTTGCCTCAAAACCAAGTGTGCGATTGAGCTTACATTGTAACAGGAAACTGCGCCACCTGTCAATCACCGCGCTGCGCCGCGGCTACAGGACCTCCGCCGGGCTGTAGACGCCGAACACCTCGCGGAACACGTCGCATATCTCGCCCAGCGTGGCATAGGCCCGCACCGCCTCGATGATGGGCGGCATGAGGTTGTCCGTTCCCGCGGCGGCCCGGCGAAGCTCCGTGAGCCGCCGCGTCACTTCGCGGTCGTCTCGCTCACGGCGAACGCGGTTGAGCCGCTCGATATGCCTTCTCTCGCCCTCGGCGTCCAGCTCCAGGATAGGGATGGTGAGGGGCTCGTCGACGATGTAGTCGTTCACCCCGACCACAATGCGCTCCCGCTCCTCGATCTCATGCTGGTAGTGATAGGCGGCCTCGGCGATTTCGCGCTGGAAGAAGCCCCGTTCTATGGCGGGGATAACGCCGCCCAGGGAGTCAATCTTGCGAAAGTAGTCGTGGCACGCCTCTTCGAGCTCATTGGTCAGGGCCTCCACCACGAAGCTGCCCCCAAGGGGGTCCACCGTGCTCGCCGCGCCGGTCTCGTGGGCAATAATCTGCTGCGTCCTCAGGGCGATGAGCACCGCCTTGTCGGACGGCAGAGCCCAGGCCTCGTCCAGGGCATTGGTGTGGAGCGACTGCGTACCGCCCAACACCGCCGCCAGCGCCTGAAAGGCAACGCGGACGCTGTTGACCTCCGGCTGCTGTGCCGTCAGGGTGCAGCCGGCCGTCTGGGTGTGAAAGCGCAGCCACAGAGAACGCTCGTCCTGCGGGTGGTAGCGGGCCTTTATCTCCCGCGCCCAGATGCGCCGCGCCGCACGGAACTTGGCGACCTCTTCGAAGAAATCGTTATGCGCGTTGAAGAAGAAGCTGAGCCGGGGAGCGAAATCGTCTATCTTCAGACCGCGCTCCACGCCCCATTCCACGTAGGTCAGGCCGTCGGCGAGGGTGAAAGCCAGCTCCTGGGCAGCGGTGGCCCCCGCCTCACGGATGTGGTAGCCGCTGATGCTGATGGTATTCCACCGCGGCAGATGCCTGGTGCCGAACTCGAAGGTATCGACAATGAGGCGCATCGAGGGCCGTGGCGGAAACAGATACTCGTTCTGAGCGATATACTCCTTGAGGATGTCGTTCTGGATGGTCCCTCCGAGGCGCTCCATGGGTATGCCGCGCTTCTCGGCGGCGACGACGTACATCGCCCAGACCACCGCCGCCGGGCTGTTGATGGTCATCGATGTCGTCACCTGGTCGATGGGGATGCCATCGAACAGAATCTCCATGTCGGCCAGTGAAGAGACCGCCACCCCACACTTGCCGAACTCGCCGCTCGCCTCGGGGGCATCGGTGTCGTAGCCCATCAGGGTGGGCATGTCGAAGGCCACGCTCAGTCCGGTCTCGCCGTGCTCCAGAAGGTACTTGAAGCGCTGATTGGTCTCCTCGGCGGTGCCGAAACCGGCGAACATGCGCATGGTCCACAGCCGTCCTCGGTGTCCGGTGGGGTGAATGCCGCGAAGGAAGGGGTACTCGCCAGGAAAGGCGACGTCGGCCAGGTAGTCCATTCCAGCTATATCCGCCGGCGTATAGAGCCTGTTGACCGGTATTCCGGAACTGGTAGCGAAGCGGTCGCGCCGCTCCTCCGCCTGAGAGGCCCTGGCGGCCCACTTCGCGCCGCGCTCATCTATCCGCTGCAATGCCTTCTGGTCAAACATGACGCACCCCTAATCAAAGGATTGTTGTGTCAGCCCTTGCCCGCCAGCAAAGGGAATGCCTCGCCGCACCGGGTTCTATTCGCTTGTGGTTGGTGGGACACTTGGAGGCTGGGGGAGGGGTTCCTGGGCAGCGTCAGGCGGCTTCGTCTTGCGTTTTCTCGGGCGATAGGGTTTTCGTTGACGACGACTCTTGAGGTATTCGGTGAATTGCTCCGCATCGACTGGATGGCAGTGCTGATGATACTGCTCTGGGGTATAGCTCCTGCAGCTTTGTCTCCTGACGTCAGAGATCACCGAGACACCGTCGCTTGCAGACAGGAAAGGATACCACTCTGGGTAATGGAACAGTAGTTTGCCGACTGCGCGGTATTTGTTCTGCTCTGGCCCACCTTGTACCCGCAGAACATTGCCGCCCCGCTGTCGTAGTTCACGTGAAACCTTCTCACCTTGCTGTCCTTTCAATTCATCAAAGGTGATGGCTATACGTCCGTGCTTCTTCGCGTATCGAATCCAGACCACATCGTCTATCTTGCCTGTTAACCCTGCTTGCTGTGCAGTCTCGACATCCCATCCCAGCTGCAATAGGAGGTCTATCACGCGCGCGTTTGCACTAGCATCTGTGTACACGCGCGGGGTTTCCTCTAGCTCAAAGCGGCCTTGTCTAGGAATGACTCGTATGCCTCAGCACCCGCGATTCTTGCATCGCTTATGAATGGGTACATGTTCTGAATCTCGCCGTATTCGTATCCTCGAATCCTCAGCTTGTGAACGACGCTCGTCAGCACGGCAGTACCCAATATGATTGGAAGGCCGTTCTGTATTGAGGGGTCAATCTCTACGTTATCTAGAAACTCATTGGGTACTAGAAGAGCGTCCGCCCTTTCTTTCAGGCGCTGGAACTCCTCTCCAAACAGCAGTTCCGCGACCCTTTGGTGCTGTCTAGTAAGTGAAGTCGTCCCCCATTCATCCTGCTCTCGATGCACGTAGACATCGCCTACGCCATAGACGAAGATGCTAATACCCGCCCAATCGGTGCTTGGCGGCCCAAAGCGTTGGCGCAATCGTTGCATCGCAGTCACGGCATCAAGAAGCGTGACACGTTTCTCGCGTAGCATCCTCACGAGGCGCAAGAACACTGCAGTCTCGAATGTGTAGCCGATATGCGGTTTATGCTCTTCATCTACCCACCGGACAGATGGGACAATGACTCCCTGTCTTCGCCAGGAATTCATTGTCCATTGGGGAACCCTACAGATACGAGCGGCTTCACTCGGAGTGTAGAAGCCGAGTGGTTGAATCTTGCGAGGTTGAGTGGCAGATTCGGCAGTCATAATCTTGACCTCCCTTCATAGACAATGCTATACTGTCTATGTCGGAAAGTTCTCAAAGCTACTGGCACTAGCTTCGAGGACCGGCACAGTGTGAGACGCCTACTCTAGCTCTCCTGATGCTATCATGAACACCTGGCTACTGCAATAGCCAGGTGTTTCTCATCACTGACGCAATCGCGCGACGTCCTACTATCAACCGCAATCGAAACGACCCCACACCGCGGGCTACCGGCGTGGCTCGTCAGCCTGCAACCGCTGTAGCTCACAGCCAGCGTGGCGGCGATAGCAGCGCCACCGGGGCGTTACGCTACCCCTCCCGCTCCAGTATGGTGGTAGCGCCCTGCCCGCCGCCGACGCAGGCGGTGGCCACGCCGTACCTCCCACCCTCGACGTTGAGTATCCTGGCGAGTGTACCGACAAGCCTGGTCCCGGTCGCCCCCAGGGGATGCCCGATGGCAACCGCGCCGCCCTTGACGTTGACCTTGTCAGGGTCGATACCCAGCTCTTTGATGGCATTGAGCGTCACGATGGCAAAGGCCTCGTTGATCTCCCAGAAATCGATGTCCTTCACTTCAAGACCGGCGTGCTGCAAAGCCTTGCGGGTTGCCGGAACGGGGCCTTCCCCCATGACCGTGGGGTCAACGCCGGCCCATCCCATGGATACGATCCTGGCCAGCGGCTTCAATTTGCACTCCTGCGCCTTCTTCTTCGACATCAACACCATCGCCGTCGCACCGGCATTGAGCGGAGAGGAATTGCCCGCCGTTATCTGCCCGTCGGGCTTGAAGGGCGGCTTCAGGTCGGCAAGGTCCTCCATAGTCGTATCCCCTCTGATGCTTGCATCACGGTCAATGACCCTCTTGGTGCCGTCCGCCTGCTGCGCTTCGACGGGCATTATCTCCCCTGCGAAGTATCCCTCTTCGAGCGCTTTCGCCGCCATCTTATGGCTCCTCAGCGACCATTTGTCCATGTCCTCCCTGGTGAAGGTGGTCTGCGAGAAGAGCTTCTCCGCGGTGAGGCCCATGTTGGCCGCAGTCATGAAGTCGTATTCCTTGTACTCCGCGGTGAAGAACCTGGGGTTGGGCTCCACCGGCACTTCCTGGCCGGGGCCGCCCCCAGCACCCAGCGCCGGGATGTGGGTCATGTGCTCGATTCCGCAGGAGATAACGATGTCGGAGTACCCCAGAATTATCTCCATGGCGCCCTGGTGGATGGTGGACATCGACGAGGCACACTGGCGGTCGACTCCTTGAGCCGGGACGTTGAACGGCAGCTTGGCGAGGAAGTTGATCATCCTCCCTCCGTACAGCCACTGCTCGCGCAGTGGCATCGCCGTTCCGGTCAGCACGTCGTCGATCTCCTCAGGGTTGATGCCGGTCCTGCGCAGAATCTCGTTGACCAGCATGCCGGCAACGTCGTCCATTCTCAGCTTGTTGAACACATCCCTCTCCGGGTCCCTGGGCCTCGACCTGGAAAAGCCCGACCTGAGATAGTCGACTATTACTGCATCCTCCATTCAATCAGCCTCCTTTCACCCGTCTCCTCGTTCACGCTGACCCGGGGGTTGCACCGGCTATCCAGCCCCCGTATTACCCCCACTCCGATGGTAACGCAGAAGAGCCGCCAGGGGGCAGCGAGAGTCCCCCCTGCAACAGCCCGACCGGACACTGAGCCAGACAAACTGAAGCGCGGAGCGGTCCCCGCGCGCCGGCACCTGCCCCTGCAGGCCCGCTAGCCCCCGTCCACGCGTTTCATGTTCCTGGTGGCTATGATATTCGCACCGGTGCCGGCAACATCTTCGAGAATCACGTCGGAGACCTGGACCGGCGCCTGAAGCTGTACACCCCCGACCTCCCCCATCACCTCGAAGAACAACCGCCTTGGGATTGACCTGTCGGTGCGGACCGGGAGCATTGCCCACTTCGCCCCCTCTATGGGGACCGTTGTAGTGAGCACACGCATCGGCTCCTCCAGCTCCTGCAGGACGAAGTCCTTCCCCTTCGCGCACCTGTTGCCCGTCAAGGAGAGCACCTCGCCGTCGCGAAGCTCGACATCGATCTCGCAGCCGACGGGACATGTGACACAGGTGAAATGCCTCTTCTCCACGTCCATGCCTATCTCTCCGTTATGCTGACCTGTATCGACTCCCTGGTCTCCTTCAGCCTGCTCCGGGGCACCTTGACCCTGATCATCTCGTTTGGCCGGGCGTACAGCTTCTTGAAGTGCAGGTCCAGAGGCGAGACGTTTATTCGGACCGGTTTCTCGACCGGCTTCGCCGCCCTGATGAAGAGAACGAGGTCATCCTGGAAGGAGTAGCGCTGCGGGAACAGCGTTCTCACATTCTCTCCCCGGACTATCTCCAAGGCATCCCCCTGCGTGCTCCAATCGCCCGTGGCGAAGCGTGCCGCGTTCCTGCCGGCGGTCATGCCCGTCTCGGCAACATAGTCCACCAGGTCGAACACGGTGGATACGTTGCCGCAGGTGAATATCCCGGGCACTCCCGTCTCCATTGTCTCCGTGGTAACCGGGCCCGTTGTGACCGGACTCAGCTCTACTCCCGCTCCCTTCGATAGCTCGTTCTCCGGGATGAGGCCGACGGAGAGAAGCAGGGTATCGCAGGGTATTGACTGCTCGCTGCCCGGGACAGGCTGCATTTCCTCGTCCACCCGAGATACCACCACGCCTTCGACGCGCTCGAGGCCGCGCACCTCGGTAACCGTGTGGGACAGGTGAAGCGGGATATCGAAGTCATTGAGGCACTGCACGATATTCCTCTTGAGTCCGCCGGGGTAGTCCATGATCTCGTAGACGCCTTTCACCCGAGCGCCCTCAAGGGTAAGCCGGCGCGCCATGATGAGCCCGATGTCTCCCGACCCCAGAATGACGACCTCTTTGCCGGGAAGGTACCCATCGATGTTGACGAACCTCTGAGCCACCCCTGCGGTGTAGATTCCGGCGGGGCGAGAGCCGGGGATATTGATGCTGCTGCGAGGACGCTCGCGGCACCCCATGGCCAGCACCACGCTCTTCGATTCCACCTCGAACACGCCGCTCTCCGGATTGACCGCGGTAACCGTCCTGTCCGGCGAGACCGCAGTCACCATCGTGTTCAGGAAGCAGCGCACGTCCGTCTTCTCAATCTCCTCGATGAGGCGCTCCGCATACTCGGGTCCGGTGTAGTCCTTCTTGAACTGCTCCAGGCCGAAGCCGTTGTGTATGCATTGCTTGAGGATGCCGCCCAGCTCCTCCTCTCTCTCAAGAAGAAGGACATCCTTCGCCCCGTTCTCACGGGCGTGAAGGGCGGCGACAAGCCCGGCGGGCCCACTGCCCACCACGGTTACGTCAGCTTCCATCGGCATCTCTCACCGGCCAGGCCACAGGAAAGCCTGTCCGCTTCATTTCCTCACCTGCGGGTAGCCCGTGATTTCGGCGATTCGGTTATGCAACGGGGAGAGCGTGGGGTAGACCTTCTCGTACACCTCATTGAACAGCCTGTCGTACAGCCTGGCATTCTCCTCGCGGGGGGTGAAGGTATCCTTCACTCTCACCATACCGGCCACGGCATCGGGGAACCCCTGGTAGACCTTCAGAGCGACGGCAGCGTCGATGGCGGCCCCCAGGGCCGAGAGATTGCTCGTATGCAGTCTGACTGCGGGGAGGCCGAAGATGTCGGCGGTGACTTGCATGACCTCATCGCTTCTCGAACCTCCGCCACCCACGCGCAGCTCCCTTATCGTGTAGCCCGAGTGCCTCTCGATTATCTCTTTCATTCGGCGCAACTCGTAGGCCACGCCCTCCACAATCGCCCTGTAGATATGTGTTCTGGTGTGGTGCCCGGCAAAGCCTATTATGGCCCCTTTGGACAGGGGGTCATTCTCCAGCGGGTGCCAGTGAGGCTGAAGCATGAGTCCCATCGAACCGGGTGGGACCTGGTCCATCTCCCGGTCCAGCAGCTCCTCGGGTTCCATCATGAGCCTGTCGGCCTCCTCCTGCTGGTGTTTGCAGAACTCCTGCTTGAACCACGAGACCATCCAGTATCCCTTGGGCAGGAAGCCTTCGAGCGCCCACTGGTTGGGGATCGCCGCGCCCCAGGTGAAGAAATCCATGCTGCGCTGAGTGACGTACTTGGCGGAGGACACTTCAATGACGGCGGCGGTCCCGTAGCTGATCTCAGCCACATCGCTGGTTATAGCGCCGGCGCCCAGCAGCTCCGATTGCTTGTCCCCCGCCCCGATGATGACCGGCAGACCCGGCGGTATGCCGAAGTCCCGCGCCCCCTCGTCCGAGACCGTTCCGGCGATGTCCGTTGGCGTGACAAGAGGGGGCAGCTTCTCCCGGTCGACCCCGAAGACCTCGAAGACCACCCCCATGGGGTGCCACCGCAGCCCTTTCAGGTCTATGGGGAACAGCCCGACTATCATGGAGGAACAGTCTTTGAACTGTCCTGTCAGCCCGTGGAAGATGTACGACGAGATGGTGAGGAACATATGCGTCCGGTCGTAGCTGTCCCGTTCGTGCTCCCTGAGCCAGTTGAACTTGGACCTCCTCTGGTACTCGGTGAGCTTGAAGGTCATTCTCTGCAATCTGAACGCCACTGCCATGAGCGGACCGCCGGGCAGCTTGAGGCCCTCGGTCTTGCGTTCGTCAAGCCAGGTGATGGCGGGACGCACCGGTCTGCCATCCTCGGCAACGGGCACAATGGTGCTTCTATGAGTTGTGATGGCCACGGCGGCAAGCTCATCTCTCGGGACGCCGCACTTCTCCACCACGCTCTTCGTCAGGCTCTGCGTGATTCTGAGATACTCCTCCGCATCCTGCTCAGCAAAGTCGGGTTGCGTGGCGAAATAGGGAGTGACAGGATGTGCCTCGCCGTAGACCTCATTCCCCTTCTCGTCGAAGATGAATGCCTTGACGTTCTGCGTTCCCCCGTCGATGACAACGAAGTACTTCATCGCTCTCCCCGCTTGGTTCTTCCGCTCAGGATGAAGGACTTGCCTCCTCTCTTGGTGATCAAGTCCTTCTGTATGTTGGCCTCCCTGCTGATGATATCCATAACCCGCGGCATGCAGAAACCGCCCTGGCATCTCCCCAGGCCGGCCCTGGTCCTCCTCTTGACGGCGTCGACGCTGTTCGCCGGGATGCCACGGTGGAGGACATCAACGATCTCGCCCTCGCTCACGTGCTCACAGCGGCAGACGATGTGACCGTACAGTGGGTTCGTCCGGATGAGCTCCTGCCGCTCCCTGTCGTCCAGCCTCCAGAAGTGCTTGGTCGCCTTTCTCGTCGGCACGAACTCCGCCTTCTCGGCAGGGTGGGTTTCCGCGACCAGTATCTCCACCACCCTCTGGGCAACGGCCGGGGCGGAAGCCAGCCCCGGAGACTGAATGCCGGCGGCGTGAATCAACCCCTTCACCCTTCGGGAAGGCTCGATGATGAAGTCCTCCTTGTACGTCGGCGCCCTGCACCCGGCGAAATGAGCGATTATCTTGCCCTTGTCCGGTTTCTCATAGTCCAGCTTGAGCTGCTCCAGCACCGGCGCGAACCTGTTGAATAGCGTCTCGAGCGCGGCGGATGTGGTGGAAACGTCCTCCCTATCGCACACCTCGTCCGCCGTCGGGCCGAACTGAAGATTGCCGTCGGTGGTGGGGATGATGCCACCCCCCTTCGAATGCTTGCTTCTCCGCGTCATCATGCCAAGCGTAGCCACGATGGTCCGCGTTGGCTGATAGGACGCGTCGAAGATGATGGTCTCACCCTTCCTGGGATGAATGGTGAAGAACCTGTCGCCGGCAAACTCGGCGATTCTGTCGGAATACAGCCCCGCGGCGTTCACCAGGATGGGCGTCTTCACCGTTCCTCTCGTCGTGTCTACCGCCCTGACTCCTCCGTCCTCGGTTTGTACCCCGGTGACGCAGGTATCGAGAGAGAACTGTACTCCGTTGGTCAAGGCATTCTCGGCATACGCCAGCACCAGCTCGAACGGGTTAATGATGCCCGTGTTCCATATGTAAAGGCCCTTCCTGATGTGCGGCGCCAGCCCCGGCTCGATCTCGTCCAACTCGTCCCTATCCAGCAACCTCGGAGATGGGTCCTTATGCTTGGTCGCCATCTCTACTCCGAAGGGAAGCATCTGCTCCCCCTCGGGGTTCTCCGCCAGAACGAGTGTCCCGATGCGCTTGAAATCGACGTCGAGCTCGCTGGCGACCTGGTCCCACATGGGGTTTCCCCGGTAGTTCATCTCCCATTTGAGCGTCCCGTAGTCGGTGACGACGGCGGGATGTACCGTCGCGTTGCTGTGGAAGGTCTGGTCCATCCCCAGGTCGTCGTGCCTTTCGATGACCGCTATGCTCAGGTTGAACCGCGAGAGCTCCCTGGCGATCGCCACCCCGATGACTCCACCACCCACGATGACAACGTCGAACTCCTTCCCCGTGAGCTCGTCCGACACCTTCGGAGGTGGAACGAAGGGCACCTTGCCCGGATAGTCGATATCGCTGACAACCTCCCTGACTTCCTCGAAGCCGGCGGCAGTGTGCCCGGCATCCACCGCACTCTGATTGGAGGGAAATCGCCCGCTCAGCGTGGCGATGCCGTCCTGGACCGAGACCGTCGCCTTCTCCCCGGTCGCCTTCTCTATCTCACCCTGTATCGTCCGTGCCAGCTTCTCTTCAGCCATCGACAATCCGTTCCGCGACAACCTCGGTTATGTCCCTGGTATCCACACCCGATAACACCGCCTTGCAGGTGGGGCACGCAGAAACGTACATTTCGGCAGCGGTCTCTTTGAGCTCGTTGAGGCGCATCAGATTCACCTTGTGCGTGACGTCGGCGTCTCCAATCCGCGCTCCAGGGAGGGCGCCGCAGCAGTGGGTATCCCCCCGGGAGTAGACCGGCTCCCTCACCACGAAACCCAGCGCCCCAAGGATCTCCCTGGGGGCAGTGGAGATACCCAGGTCGTTCACCAGGATACACGGGTCATGGTAGGTCGCCGAAACATCGGCCTTGCTTACCCGCATCTTCCCTTCGCCCAGCAGAGCCTGGAGGAACTGGGTGGTGTGGATGAACTCGACATCGATGTCAACTCCCACCGTCCGGTACGCCTGCGTCATCATCTTCACACAATTGGGACAGTCGGCGATGACCCTGCGCAGCCCCCTCTTCTCGAACTCCCCCTTCATCTTCTCCGCCGCTTTGGCGAACCCCTCCACGTCTCCGGCATAGTAGAGCGGCGCACCACAGCAGATATCCGCCCCGCCGAACTGCTGGACCTGCTCCTTGCTCGCGGATATGATCCTGTCCATCGCCCTGGGGACCTGCTCATCCGAGTAGGCGGAGCAGGAAACGAAGTAGCCGACGGCTCCCGTTCCCTTCTCCACAAGCGGCCGCTCGCCGTTGGGGTTGCCGAACATCATGAACGTCTCGACCCGCTTCCTCATCTCTTCGGGAAGCATGCCCTCTCTGAAAGCCTTGCTCCGCGCGCGGTGAATGTAGTCTCGCAGGTCATGGTTGCCATAGATGCAGTGTGCTTTGCATGCCCCGCACATGGCGCTCTGGAACACCACATCGAAGAAGCCCTGCCTGTCCTCGAGAAACCCCTTCTCCTCGTAGACAATGAGACGCGCCAGCTTCTGGGGGCTGCTGGTCTCCCTCCCCGTGGCCAGATAGGTAGGGCAACTGTGCTTGCACATATCGGCGCACATGGCACAGTTCGTAATCTGTTCCAGGCCGAGCTCCTTCTTATCCTCCATCTTCGATGAGCTTACCCCTGTTCATAATGCCGTTTGGGTCGAGAGCACGCTTGATTCTGCGCAGCACGTCCACTCCGCTGGCGCCATGCTCCTGCTCCATGTACTGCCTTCGCCAGTAGCCAATGCCGTGGTGATGGCTGATGGAACCGTTGTTTCGCAGCGTCGCTTCCATGGCCGCAGTCCACGTGTCCTGGTAGTACTGCAAGGGGTCTTTGGGAAAGCCGGCGAAGGTTATGTACAGGCAAGCCGCCTCCCGGTAGAAGTGCGAGTAGTGCCCCGAAATCGCCACCGCACCCTCCACCGCCTTCATCGACGCGACCATGTCGTCGTAGAGCTTCGCGGCGTCCTTGAACAGGGAGACAACCTCAATCGTGTCTACAATGCCCCCATGCTGCATCAGGACAGGGCCCAGACCTATGTCGAAGCGCTTCTCAAGCCATATGTCAACCGGGTTCTCTCCCGCAGGCTGCCCGCCGCTCTCCTCGGCGATTCTCTTGACCACGCTCTTCTCGAGCGCGACAAGGTCCGGCTCACCCTCACAGATGAAGATGACGGTGACCTTGCTCCCTATTTCGTCGAAATACCGCTCACTCTCGGCCTCATCGAATATGCGCACCACCGCCGGCTTCACGTCAGTCCTCAGAACCCTTCGCACCACGTCCAGCGCCGTCTCGATGGACTCGCAGACCCATGATTGCTTGTCCGTCGCCTTGGGCAGGGGATGCACCGATACCGTCGCCCTGGTGACAACGCCGAGAGTGCCTTCACTGCCCAGGAACAGCTCTTTCAGCGCCGGCCCGGTGGAGCGCCTCGGTACCGGCTTGATACTGAGAAGACTCCCGTCGGGAAGCACCACTTCCATTCCCATAACCATGTCTTCGGTCTTCCCGTACTTCGTGGAGAACTGCCCCACCGCACGTGTTGCGATCCATCCTCCGAGCGTGGAGCAGTAGAGGGACTGGGGGATGTTCCCCATTGAGTAGCCGCGGTGATTGAGCTCCCGCTCCAGATTCGCGCCGATAATCCCCGCCTCGAACCGGGCAACGAGTGACGTCTCGTCCAGCGAGATGAAGCTGCTCATTCTCTGCAGGTTCAAGACGGCGCTGCCACCCCCGGGGATAGCGCCACCCAGCACGCCCGAACCGGCACCGAAAGGCGTGACCTCGACCCTGTACTCGTTGGCACACTTCAGGACAGCCTGTATTTCCTCACTGTTCCTGGGAGAGATCACCGCACAGGGGAGCGATGGCAACTTGCCTTGCTGGGAAAGGAATATCGCGTAGAGCCAGTAGTCCGTGCTGTAGGAAATGAGGTCGCATTCCCTCTCGGAGACATTGTCATCCCCCACGATGCGCTTCGCCGTTTCGATGAACTCAGAGGGTCTCTCTCGTCTCTTCCACAGAAAGGTCTCTACGGCCATCGTCCCCCCTCACCCCAGGGAATGCGCTACGCCAGGAAAGCGAGCGTTTGCCTGGACCGCTACTGATTCCTGCCCAGGGACGCTTTGCCGCCATAGGCTACCACTTTTGGCAACGGCTATCAACCATCCCGCCTCAGACGGGCCGGGGCATGGCATTGTCGGCACAGCGGCCCCTGTGGAGGTACCGCCGGCGCGTCTTCGTCACGCAGTCGCCCTCAGCAGTCTGAGGCCGAAGACGAACATCCACAGCGACCAGGGCATGCCGGCAAGGAGCTGGGTTATGGCCCTGTCTCCCCACGGCCAGGGGATGAGCTGGAGGACAACCATGAGAATGCCGCAGGCGAAGGTGAAGAGCCCGGACGCCACTCTCGACGAAGCCAACTGCGCCGCCCCGATGATGAACAGGCCGAGCGGCACCAGCGCGAAGAAGAACACCGAAGCATAGGTGTGCGGGGCGCCGCAGGTCCTGGGGAAGATGCCGATGAAGCTCATGGCGCACGCGCCAAGGATAAGGACCGCGATTCCCAGGCGGCCCAGTCGCCGCCGCGAAGACAGGGTCGGGGCGAAGCCGACGGCGAAGGCAATGGCGAGGACGGCGTCGACTATCAGACTGGCGTTGAACGAGGCGCGGGCCGGACCCTCGACCCCGAGAAGGCTCAGGTAGTTCTCGGTCCACGAGAAGGTGGGGTGATAGTAGATGGCGACGCCAACCAGCGCAAGTCCGACGAACGGAGAGAGCACGCCGCACAGTCCGGCTATCCTGCGGTACAGGACCCATCCCGAAGCGGGCCTACCGGCTTCCATCGCACACCCCGCCAAATCCCATACTGGTGCATCGCCTGATGCGGCTCATGGCGAGTCTTGCAGGGGGCCAGCGGTTCCCATGCCTTGACTGGAACCTGCGGGCCATGGTCACCCTATCGTGCTCTCCAGAATGCCGGAGTCACAAGCACCAGCACCGTCCAGATTTCGAGCCGGCCTATGAGCATGAAGAACGTCAGCGCGACCTTTCCAATGTCGGGGACAAATGCGTAGTTCGCCCCCGGGCCGACCATGCCCAGGCCCGGGCCAACGTTGCCCAGTGTGGCGGCAACAGAGGAGAGGGCGGAGATCGAGTCCAGGCCAACGGCACTCATGAATATGGAGCCAAGGACCAAAGCCGCGAAGTACAGGATGGAGAGACCAACGATCTCCGATACCATCCTCTCAGGCAGTACCCTGCCGGCCAGCTTCAGGGGGCGGACAGAGCGCGGGCTGAAGATAAGGAGTATCTGCCGATAGGCGTACTTCGCCAGCACCGCGATCCTGATGACCTTCAGCGCCCCGCCGGTGGAACACGCGGATGCGCCGACTATCATCAGGACAAGCAGGACCGACTGCGAGAAGGGAGGCCAGCCGCCAAAATCGGCGGTGGCGAAGCCGGTCGTCGTCTGGATAGCCACCGCCTGAAACGTGGCGTACCTGAAGGCATTGCCCACTGATGAGTTCGCATTGAGTGCGAGGTCCAGCACGATGAAGACGGTGGCCGCAGCCACGATGCCCAGGTACCAGCGCACCTCACGGTCGGCGAGGAGGACGCTGAAGCGGCGCTTCCACAACAGAAAGTAGAACAGCTGGAAATTCGTACCGGCGAGCAGCATGAAGAAGAGGACAATGACCTCGACAGGGACACTACCATAGGCGCCGATACTCAGGTCCTTGAGACAGAACCCGCCGGTGGGCATGGTGCCAAGAGTATTCACCAGGGCATCGAAGAACGGCAGGCCCGCCGCCAGCAGCGCCACGACCTCCAGCGCGGACAGCCCAAGGTAGAGCGTCCACAGGATTCTCGCCGTGTCGCGTATACGTGCTGTCAACCGCTGCCCTTTGGGCCCGGGCAGCTCGCCTTCCACAAGGTGCGACGCTCCCACCCCAATGAGCGGGAATACCGCCACGAAGAGCACGACAATCCCCATGCCACCCAACCACTGAGTCAGGTCCCGCCAAAGGAGAATCCCGTGCGGCTGGCTTTCGATGGACGTGAGCACCGAGGCACCGGTGGTAGTGAAGCCGGACATGGCCTCGAAGTAGGCATCGAGATAGCCGGGGAAGGTGCCGCTCAGCTTGTAGGGCAGCGCGCCAAAAAGCGCCGCCGCCAGCCAGACACCGACAACGAGGACCAGGGCTTCGCGGCGGCTGAGTCTGCCGCCACGGTGCGGTCGCGTGAGCAGCCACAGCAGTAGACCCGTAGCGACCGTGACGGCCATTGATATGGCGAAGGGGACCCTGTCAGGCTCCTGGTAGATGAGGCTGGCTACCAGGGGGACGACCATGAGAACACCGAGGCCCGCAAGGAATGGCGCCAGGTAATGCAGAACAACCCCGACCCTCATGGCTTACTCAAACAGTCTTTCGACATCGGGAACAGCGGACGGAAGACACAGAACGACCACCTGGTCCCCGGGCTGCACAACACTGTCACCCTGGGGAATCACAGTTTGGGCGCCGTGTACGATGGCGCCAACCACAGCCCCCTGAGGCATCTCCACCTCCTCGAGCCGTCGATTGGCGATGCGTGCGTTCTCGCCCGCTGAGAACTCGATAGCCTCCACTCGCGAACCCGCGAGGAAGGCAAGGGTGACCACCGCAGGAGAGCGGACGAGGCGGACTACCCGAGCGGCTGCCAGCGACAGAGGAGAGACGACCACGTCCAGGCCAATGGCCTGGGCCAGCGCGACGTACTGTGCCCTCTCCACCACCGCCAGGCTGCGACCGGCTCCAAGGTTCTTGGCCAGTAGAGCGATGAGTATGTTGAACTCGTCATCCGTTGTCGCTGCTATGAAGGCGTCGGCCGAGGTCACTCCCTCATCGAGGAGAAACTCGCTGTCGGTGCCCTCACCCTGCACCACCTCGGTTCGCGTCAGCAACCCGGCCACCTCGTGGGAGCGTGCCGGGTCCGGCTCAACGAGCTTGACCGCGATGGCACGTTTCTCCAGCAACTGGGCAAGGCGGAACCCCACATGCTCCCCACCAAGGATCATAACCCTCTTCGCCTTCGCCTTTGTCTGGCCGAAGGCAGCCTCCATCTCGTCCGCAGCCTCTTTTGACGAGACCACCAGAAGGCGGTCGTCTTCCTGCAGAACCTCATCGCCGGGCGGCATCAGCACTTCACTGGAACGCAAGATGGCGGCAACGACGCAGGGCCGCGGAAAGACGACGGCACTGAGTGGTTTGTCCACAACTGCCTCGCCCTGGACAATGAACTCCCTTACCTGTACACGGCCGTCGGCGAACTCCTCCATCGACGTTGTGTACAGGCTGGACAGGATATCGACGATTTCTTCCGCGGCCATTACGTCGGGGTTGACGAAGAGGCTTATCCCCAGGGTCTGCGGCGTGACCACCCGCCGCCGCCCCACCGGGGACTTGGCATCGGTTACCAGATAGCCGGTATACTCGGGATTGCGCACCCTGGCTACCGTCCTCTTGGTCCCCAGCGCCTTGGCCAGCAGGCATGCGACCATATTGACTTCGTCGCTCACGGTAAAGGCGATGAGGAGGTCGGCGGACGGCGCCTCGGCCTCTCGCAATACCCTGGGGTTCGAACCGCTGCCGAGGATAGTCTTCACGTCGAGGTAGCGGCGGACGCTGTCCAGCGCCGCCTCGGATTGGTCAATTACCACCACGCCATGCCCTCCTCTCGAAAGCATGGACGCGATGCTGTATCCTCCTACCCCAGCGCCGACGACAACGATGTACACGGTATGTCAGGCTCCGACGTCTCCAGGCAAGCGCTCCTTCAGCACCCAATAATACCACTGTCCCAACGCTTTGAAAACTTCCGCAGCCGTTGCACATCTTTTCCTGCCGGCCGCCCAGGGGTGGCAACCCCGAGACAGTGCACGACTGGTTCTTTCTGGGCCGCACCGGCTCATTCGCGCCATGCCCTCAAGACGCCGGAACACACGACCTGTCGCTGGGGGGGTTGCATCGAAGGGTTGGCTGGACTAAAATCTCGCTGATATGGGAATGGGTGAAATTCAGCTTGGACGTCGATAGAATGCTGGTCCCTGTCAGCGGACAGGGCGGTTGGGAATCCGCAATCACGCTCGCCTGCACTCTGGGGAAGGGGCCTGAGTCCACAATCCATGTACTCTACGTTATCGAGTTGGAGCGCAGCACATCCCTTGACGCCGAGATCGAGTCCAAGATCAGAAAAGCGGAGCAGGTGCTGGAACAAGTCAGAGATACCGCTGCCGAGGGGGACTGCGTGGTTGAGACCAGCATACTGCAGGCTCGGGAGGCAGGGCCCGCCATCGTGGAGGAGGCTGTGGAGAGAGAGGCCAGTCTGATTCTGATGGGGATGCGCTACAAGAAACGGTTTGGAGATTTCACGCTGGGAGAGGTGGTACCGTACGTCTTGAAGCACGCGCCCTGCCCGGTGCTCATCGCTCGAGAGCCGCCACTTCCGGACAGTCCCGCGTGAAGTAGTCAGGCGGCCTCGGCTACTCAGCGTGCCGCCTCAAGAGCCGCGGACAAACCCACTAGGGCACGAGCTTCCGCCTGACCGCCTCGACCAGCAGCTTCGTTTCCCCAAGCCTCAAACTGCATCTTCATCCGCTGCCAATTCCCCACCCGCCACGTTTGACAAACGAAGGGAAATGGGCCACGATGAGACCCTCAGGGAGAGCTTGACGCCGTTGCCGACAGGGAGAAGAAGCAATGAGCCAGGGTGATACGGGGTACGAAGAGGCGGCCTCCGAACGAATGGCCATGGAGAACGAGGTCCAGGAGAGGGTGGACGCCGAAGGCAACAGGTGGCGCAAGGTCTACTTCGGCGGCGGCGCGCATTTTCAGAACTGGCTCGACCAGGTACGGGAGCTGCGCGGGGAGGAGAACGTGGCGACAGAAGAGGTCGATTCCCGCGGCTTCCAGTGCTTCGAAGAGGGCGGCGAGAAGCTGTACCGCATCTGGGTGAGACAGAAGAAGTCAGACTAGGACGCCTCGCTATGCCAGCCGAGGTCCCATCGGCGATGGCGCAGAGCGCAGGAGGCCGGCGATGCAATCGAACGGACTGGAACGGCGGCACGAGATACTGTACGGAACGCCCGGAACCGGTGTCTACAGCGAGGGCCGGCTCATCCTGTGGATCCCGGAGGACTTCGGCTCCCTGACCAAGAACCTGCCGAGGAAGGAACTCGAGGCCTTGCGCAAGGAGCTCAAGGAGTACCTCGATCCTCAGGCCGCCGACGGCGAAGGCGCGTAGACAGCTACAGTCCTACGCCAGCACGCTGCCAACCGTCCCCTGTTGACCCAGTATCTGCTCAGCCTCACGAATCATGGTGTCGATGAGCTCCCTGGCGCTCACCACCCTGTCGATCACCCCCACGGCTAGCGAGCCGCCGGCAATCCTCACCGCCACCTCGGGGTCGTCATCCTGAAGGCCGCTCTGCCAGTCCCGCGGGACATCTGCAGACTGCTTGAGGAGCACCCTCTCCAGCCGCATCAGCCAGTCACCGGTTACCTGTTCGCCCCTGTCCTTCATCACCCTTTCGAACTCCTCCCGCTTCGGGGGGGCCAGGGCACGGTCGCGGTACTCGGCATCCCACGGCTTGGCCTCCACCAGCCCCTGCTTGTAGCGATCGGAGATAGGGCACTCGGCAACGGCCATGAAGCGCGTTCCCATGTAGACGCCCTCGGCGCCCATCCCCAGCGCGGCCACCAGACCGTGGGCGTCGCCAATACCGCCGGCAGCGATGAGAGGCACCTTCATCATCTTCACGGCGGTGGATATGGCAACCAGGGTGGGAAGCTGGTGGACGCTCTTGAAACCAGCCCCCTCCAGGCCAACAAGCACCACGGCGTCGGCGCCCTGACGCTCAGCGGCGAGCGCGTGGTGTATCGTCGCCACCTTGTGCACCCATTTCAAGCCAGCCTCGTGTATCCTCCGCCCGTGGTCTTCGGCGCGGTAGACAGCGGTGAAGATGACCGGCACGCGCTCCTCGATGGCCACTTCCCGCATCTCGTCGATTTGGGGGCACAGGCCAACCGACAGGTTGATGCCAAAGGGCCTGTCGGTCATGGAGCGTGCCTTCTTGATATCATCCCTCAGCTTCTCCGGCGTGCGCAGGGCTCCAGCGGTGATGATGCCAAAGGCCCCGGCATCGGAAACAGGAGCCGCCAGGGCGGCCGTGCCGAAACCGCCGAAAGCGCCCTGAATAATAGGATAGTCGCTGCCCAGTATGTCGGTAACCCGGTTCTTCCAGTTCATAGGCCCTCCTCCGCTCTGATTATGGCAGCCAGCGCTCGCACCGTCAATGGCGCTCCCGCTCCCGCCAGACGGCCATCGCCAGGGGCAATCCGGTCATGCGAAGAGGGTCGCTCGCCGTAGAGCAATGTGATATAGTAGCCACTCAACACCGCACGCAAAGCCACGACGGGGCAACGCAGGTCAAGGAGCGAAGGCATGGAGAGTGTGATTGCGGAGGCAATGGGCCTCAAATACGAGCCGATAGCGATAGTCCTCACCAACGAAAAGCCGAAAGGGGCCAGGCAGTTCAAGGAAGGCAAGTTCAGTTGCGTCATGTTCCTGCTGGCGGCGGCCGTCCGCGGCCAGACAGTGGTGTTCGACCGCAAGACCTTCGGCTGCCCCGGCGGAGGGACCGGCCTCGGCTTCGGCAACCAGTACAAGAACATGCCCGGTGGAGAGGAGGCCTTCAGCCACTTCCTGTCGACGGGCTACGAGGGAAGTGAGGAAGGCATGAGGTTCGCCGAGATGGCAAGGCCGTTCATGACCGAGGAGATGTACGACGACATGGTCCACGGCGAGAGATACTTGAAGACGCCTGAGCTGGTGCTGAAGTTCATCGATTGCCTGCCCATAACCGACGTGCCGTACGAGTACGTGGTCTTCAAGCCGCTGAAGGACGTGGACCCTGAGAAAGAGATGCCCGAGGTGGTCGTCTTCCTCGCCGACATGGACCAGTTGGGAGCCCTGGTGGTCCTGGCCAGCTACGGCAGAGAGAGCAATGAGGGCGCCATCATCCCCCAGGCCGCGGGCTGTCAGTCGATAGGCATCTACCCCTTCAGCGAGGCCCGCTCGGAAACACCGCGGGCGGTGGTCGGGCTGGTCGACCTCTCAGCCAGACTGGCCATCAAACGCCAGCTTAAAGAGGACGTGATGAGCTTCGCCGTCCCTTTCGCCATGTTCAACGAGATGGAGGCAAACGTTCCCGGAAGCTTCCTGGAGAGGCCGACGTGGCAGCAGCTTGTCAAGTTGAAGAAGTAGGGACGTCGTCCGCAGTGGGGCGGGTGAGCCTTGTGGATGGCGTACTCCACGGAGAAGCAGGGGGGGCCCACAGCACCTTCAAGGGCCGGTTTACAGAGAGAGCGCCAGTCTCAGATAGAGGCGTGCCGCCTGCACGACCTGGTCATAGGACACCGATTCCTCAGGGGTATGGGCCGCCTCCAGGCGGCCCGGGCCGACGACAATGGGCGCGGTCCCAGCCGCCCACAGCACATTCGCGTCGGAATGGCTCCTGAAGTCCTGAGGCGCCCACGGGAGAGACAGGGCCTCAGATGCAGCCCGTAGCTTCGTCACAAAGGCACCCTCTGCCGGGAGTCGATAGCCGTTGTACGTGTCTTCGAACTCGAGGTCGACGTCGAGATAGGGGATGTCGTGACGTGCCGCCTCCACGACCTGTGCCAGCTCGCTCTTGAAAACGTCCACCCCCGACTGCGGTGGAAGGTGAAGGTCGAGCCAGGCCTCGCACGTATCCGGGACCACAAAGCCGCCAGGGAAGCCGGACAGCTCCCGAATGTTGTAGACCAGCCCGTACGGGGCGGATGAGGCATAGTCAGTAAGGGACAGCAGCAGTCTCAACATCGCCTCAATGGCGTTCTGCCCCAGCTCAGGCATGGAGGAATGGGCCCTCTTCCCGCGAGTGCGAAGCACTGCCTCCACATATCCGTAGTGTCCCAGGCATGGTGTCATGTTGGTGGGCTCGCCGACCACCGCCCACGGGAAGCTGTAGTCCCTCACAAGCGTCTTGGAGCCATCATTGTCCTCCTCCTCGCCCACCAACAACGCCAGTGCCACCGGCGGGAAGGTCCCTCCTGCCGAAGCCAGAACCGTGAATGCCTCGATCATGGCGGCGCAGCCGCCCTTCATATCGGTGGTACCCAGGCCGAAGATAGTGTCTCCCTCAGCACGGAAGCCGTAATCGTCCAGGTCGTGGGCGGCAACCGTATCCACATGTCCCACAAGCGCCAGCATGGGCGGCTTCGCGTCCTCGGGCAACACCAGCAGGTTGGAGCGGTTCTCATCGACCTCTTGCCGGACGACATTCAGACCGCAGCCTCTCAAGTATGCCTCTATGTAGTCGAGGACCTCCTCTTCCTTGCCCGACGGACTGTATATGTCCACCAGCTCGTTGAGAAGGTTCCGCAGTCTCTCCGGTCGCACGTCGGTGGTCATAGCGGCCCCTGTCCCCACGAGTCCCGCTTGTTACCCGGTCCCACGTGCCCGCCCACAGGCGAACATGCCTGGTGACGCAGGCGATACACTACGCTCGTGATGACTTGCCCCTTACCGGCTTCTCGACATCCACGTCACTCTGCGCCTTGACCACCGCGATGGTGCCCCCGGGCTCCGCCGCTGCCGACCGGGCCTTCGCCGCCCCCCGTGCTTTGCCCGCCTTCTTCGCCGGTCGACGCAGGGTCTTGGCCAGCCACAGGTGCTCACTTCTCACCGAGAAACCGATGGCGTTGAAGAAGGCGATGGCATTCTTGTTGTCTCCCTGGGTGTCGGCGATGACCATCCTCACTCCTTCTTCCTTCAGCCGCTGCTCCAGCATGCGATAGAGGCGGCTGCCCAGGGCAGTCCTCTGGAACGCCTCGTCCACCCCCATCCACCCCAAGTATCCATACTTCTTCCAGGCCGTGCCTTCTTTCTCTATGATAGAGGCCAGGATGAAACCGGCGACCCTCCCCTCCACCTCGGCAACGAAGCAGTACTCGGGGTCCGAGGTGAAGTAGTCGGTCACTTCGTAGGGGTCCCATGTGCGATAGAGGATGGGCAAGTCCTCGCTGGTGAAAAGCTCCTCCCCCAGGTGATAGACGGGGGGAACATCGTCTATCTCCATCTCTCTTATTGTGATTGCAGCCTTCGTTCTCCTTTTCCCCGTATGCTCAGACGACATGCGCTTCCCCTTTCCTTCGCCACCCCGCTGCCCGCGGGCATACTGCATTCAGCCCTTTCGCCCGTCACGGCGCCTCAGGTCTCCAGCACCCCGTCAGGGTCCCGGTCCGCCACAAGCTTCTGATACCTGGGGAGTATATGTTCGTGGTACACGTGCTCCAACTGGTCCAGAAGCTCTCCCGGGTCGTAGCTGCACACCACCACCGCCCCGGTCTCCTTTTTCACAAACGATACGATTGTCTGCAAGTGCTCGGTGATTCCATCGGTGCCCTCCAGGATTCCGATGACCTTGCCCTCGTCATAGGCAATGGCGAACTCGCCCAGGGTGCCCGACCTGCCGCCAGCGAAGACCACCACGTCGCACGACCGGATGTTCTCTATCTCGCGGCCCATCAGCCCGCTGCCGGTGTAGATGAGGGCATCATAGCCGTGCACCGGCGAGTGGAACTTCACCACGTGCTCCTCAAAGTTGAGGGCGGGCGAGACGCCGACCACCACGCCGCCAATGCTTTTCACTCCCTTCACCGCCTCATGCGGAAGGCCGGGGCACGCTCCCGTGATGAGCACGTAGCCGCGGCGGGCGATCTCCGTACCCAGTTCGTATACTCTGCCGGAGACCTCCGGTGGTATGTGTCCCCCCGAGGACCCCATCACTCCAATGGTCATGTGGGGAAAGAGGTCGTCCCCCAGTTGCGCCTTTTCAGTCAATCACATTCCTCCTCAAATACTGTCTCACCGTCGCTTCACCAAATCGCCACGCGCATCACAGTTCAATGTTTACCACGCCCAGCAAATCAAGGCCGTGCAGAATCATGGTCACCGCAATTGCCGCCAGCAGCAGGCTGAACACCTTCGAGACCGCTTTCAGCCCCCCTCGTCCGAACAGGCGGCCAACCCAGTTCCCCAAGAGGAAGATGGCCCACGACAGGACTACGTTGAGCGCGAAAGCGACCAGCACCACGGGCAACCGGAACTCGGTGGCAAGGAGCAACAGGGTGGTTATGGTGGCCGGTCCGACCGTCAACGGCGTGCCGATTGGGACGACCGCCACCATCTCCTCCTTCACCGCGTCCACCATCCGGCCTGTCATCACGTACCTGACGGACAGCGCCAGCAGAATAAGGCCGCCGGCAATGGCAAAAGCGCCTACCGATACCCCCATGACCCCGAGGATGAACCGCCCGAAGAAGAGGAAGGCAAGGCCAACAACCAGGGCGGTCAGCATGGCGACATGCACCATGTTGCGTCGCTGTTGCGGCTGCATGTCCTCGCCAAACGTGATGACCACGGGCAGGTTGCCAAAGGCATCGATGACTATGAACAGGGGGACAAAGCACAGGACGAAGGACTGCCACCAGTCGGCCACGACGTTACTCCCACAATGGAACTGGCGGGTCATGATATACGAACCGCCATCTGTTGTCAATGAGAATGAGCCTCCACCGGCCCCACGGCGGCCCTCTATTGCCAAAGCTGTCACGAAGGCATACACTTGGCACACCTTTCCACGGGAACAGTCGCGCACCGGCGGGACCGGGTAATCCAATGCGCCGACCGCTGCGGTGAGACATAAGTCACATGCAGAGCCGCAGCGACGGCGTATAATCTGCTGGTGAGAGTGCGCCACGACCAGTCACGTGAGACCTGCACGGAGGTGAAGCGAAATGGCTGAGATAAAGGTCGATTGCACCGGTGAGACGTGTCCGGTACCGCTGGTTGAGACGCGCAAAGCGCTGCGCAAAGCCCAGCCGGGCGACATCGTTGAAGTCGTCGGGACCCACCCCGCCTCCAAGAAGGAGATACCCATGGCGGTCAAGGCCCTGGGCCTCAACCTTGTGGACGTCACGGAGGAAGGTGGGAAGTGGAGAATCAGGATACGGCGGTAAAGGAGGGAAGGGCCATGGCTGAGAAGGCGACCATTATCGTTCACAGCGGCGACATGGACAAGCTATACAGCGCGCTTATCATCGGGAACGGGGCGCTGGCAATGGGCATGGACGTATCGCTGTATTTCACCTTCTGGGGGCTGCAGCGTCTCAAGAAGGGTGCGCTGGAGAAGGGCCCCCTCTCCAAGATGCACATGCTGGGGCTGGGCAAGTGGATGGTGCAGCGCAAGATGAAGAAGGTCGGCGTGGCTTCCCTGGAGAAGCTCCTGCAGGACTTCAATGAACTGGGAGGCAAGGTCCTCGCCTGTGACATGACAATGGAGATAATGGGAATCAAGAAGGAAGACCTCCGCGACGACCTGATAGCCGACTACTGCGCGGTGGGCACGTACGTGAACGAGGCCAGAGAGTCTACCATAACACTGTTCATATGATGGGGGATGCCATGCTGGAGAGAGTAGTGTACCTGGACAATGCGGCAGCCACGCGGCTCGACGAGCGAGTCCTCGACGCGATGAAGCCATACTTCTTCGAGACCTACGCCGTTGCCACCTCGGAGTTCGGCTACTCGCTGGGGATAGAGGCGCAGGAGGCCCTTGGAGAGGCCCGAAGCGCTATTGCCACCTCTCTCGGGGCGGACTCCGAGGAGTTCATCTTCACCTCCGGCGACACCGAGTCGTCCAACATCGCGGTCAAGGGCGTGGCGCAGGCCCTCGGCGAGAAGAAGGGGAGACACATAGTGGTCTCCAAGATCGAGGACTTCCCTGTCCTCAACAGCGCCAGGGCATTGGAGAAACAGGGCTTCGATGTGACGTACCTCGACGTGGACGGCGAGGGCTTGGTCGACCTCGACAAGCTCAGGGACGCCATGACCGACAGGACCGCCCTGGTATCCATTCAGCACGCCAATCAGGAAATAGGCACCATCCAGGACCTCGAGCGCATCGGCGGCATCTGCCGCGAGAAGGGCGCGCTGTTCCATACCGATGCCACCCATACCTTCACCCGTGTTCCCCTCGATGTCGGGAAGATACCCGTCGACCTGGTCACGGTGTCGGCCCACACCATTCACGGCCCGAAGGGCGTTGGCGGCCTGTACGTACGCAGCGGAACGCCCCTGGGCAAGTGGATGGACGGCGGCTTTCAGGAGTTCAACCTGCGCGCCGGGCTGGAAAACATCCCCGGGGCGGTGGGGTTCGCCAAAGCGGTGGACCTGGTCACTCCCGAGGAGACGGAGAAGCTGCGGGCGATGCGCGACCGCCTCATCGACCGCGTGCTCGCCGAGGTGCCGGATACTACTCTCAACGGCCACCGCTCGAAGAGGGTTCCCCAGAACGCCAACATCACATTTCACTTCGTCGAGGGTGAGTCCATCACCCTGCACCTCGACATGCGCGGCTTCGCCGTGAGCACCGGCTCAGCCTGCTTCAGCCGCTCCCTCGAGGGCAGTCACGTCATCTTCGGGATAGGTGGTGACCACGAGCGGGCGCACGGCTCGATACGCTTCACCTTCGGCCGCTACAACACCATGGAAGACGTGGACGGCATCGTTGCCTCCATCGCCGAGGTGGTGGAGGAGCTGCGCAAGATAAGCCCGCTGGGCAGAGACAAGGAAGGACAGGAGGGTTCGAAATGAAGTTCCCATATAGTGAAACAGTGCTGGAACACTTCCGCCATCCGCGCAACGTGGGCCAGATCGAGGAGCCCGACGGCAAGGCCATCGAGGGCAGCCCCGCCTGCGGCGACATGGTATCGGTTTACATAAACGTCGACAAGGAGACCAACACGATATCGGACATCAAGTTCGAGTCCTACGGCTGCGCCTCCAACATCGCCACCGGCTCCATCATCACCGAGCTGGCCAAGGGGAAGACCCTGGACGAGGCCAAGAAGATCACCTGGAAGCAGGCGGCCGACGCCCTGGGAGGGCTGCCCAAGCTGAAGGCGCACTGCTCGGTGCTGGCGATAGAGGGCCTGCGCTCGGCCATACAGAACTACGAGGAGCGCCACGGCCTGGTCAAGGAGCGGAAGCCGACGACGGTGGACGTGGTGCGCCGCCGGCTGGGGAAGGTGATGAACCCGCTGAGCGGCCTGAGCGTGGTGCGCACCAACCTGGTCACAGCCATCGAGGTGAAGGACGGGAACGTCCGTGTCATCATAGACCTGCCTTCGGACCACCAGTTCGCGCCCGTGGTCAAAGAGGAGATCATGGAGAAGATAGAGCCGCTGTGGGACGTCAAGAGCGTCGAGGTGGTGTTCACGGACTAGGACTTCGCTACAGGCGCCAGCAGGCTCCACGAGTGACAACGCCTGTGCTGGACACCACCTCAGGAACCAGCTTGCGAAACGGGAAGTGAAAGCCGACGGCGATGACCCGAAACAAGTGAGGCGCAAAGCCAATGACGTTGGCATCTGACCTGTATCGCCGAGCGAAGCGCGTCTATAGGACCGAAGGCGTCACCGCCGTGCTGCGCACGGGGCTTCACTTCATAATGCACAGCCTGTATCGCCGCGAGACCTACCATGCTTACACTTACGCATTGAGTAAAGTGGCCAATGAGACCATTGATGAAATCACACCAGCGATACACGGCTTGACTGCCATTATGGTCCGCAGCAATCAACAGGCCGACGATCTTGAGCGGCAGGGTTTCCAGTTCCGCTCCGGCACGCTTCACTCGCACAGGGCGCTGGACGCGGGGGCGGTGGCGCACTGCATGTTCGTCGGACAGGAGCTGGCATCGGTGGGGTGGATCGTGATGACTGAGAAGGCCAAGGCTGCTCTGGGGGACCCGCCCCACAAGGTCGACTTCGCCAGCGGCGAGGCGTGTACCACAGCCGTTTGGACCAACCCCAAGTTCAGGCGGATGGGCCTGGGCCATTATGGGGCCGTGGTGCGCGATCGTTTCCTGCTGGACAGCGGCTTCAGGACCAGGCGAAGCGTGATCGGCAAGGACAACGCCCCTTCAGCCATGGGGGCGGCCAAGCTCAGCCCCGAGGCATGTACCGAGGGGCGGTACGTCAAAATCCTGTGGTGGAAGTCCTGGACGGAGAAGCCCCTTGCCGCCAGCAGTGGCCTTCTGTAGACTAACCCTACTCAACGGTGACCGTTATGGTGTATGTCCACTCTGCCTGCGCCCCACCTTGCGCCCCCTGGCAGTATTCCATCTGTATCTCAGTGGTGCCTTTCCCGACCGCTTCAAAGGTCCAGAGGTCTACGCCCGCAGCACTGCCCTGCTGAGGTTCCCGGAAGTCATGGTCTTCCACCTTCACTACGTTCTGTGTGGAGAAACCATAGTCCCACTGGTAACCCACCGCCTGGTCCAAACACAGCTCAAGCCTGAGCTTGTCGCCGACCTCCAATGCAAAGCTGTCACTCTGCTGACTGTTATCGGCAAACTGCTCGCAAGTAAGCTCAGAACTGTAGTCGTGTGAGGTTGTGCATGCCGACACTGAGACTGCTGTGACGCACATGACGCACATGATGAGCAGCAATGAGACTCTTCGTAGCATCGTCTTACCTCCCTATCATCGCATCGGTACAAAGCATCGCGGCAGAATAGTAGACATGAACCGCACGAATGTCAATCAGAGACGAGTACTGGAGCCATACTGGTGCGCCAGGGATCATGGACAGGGCTCCCCGCCAAGCACGTATTC
>Ga0180433_10001439_pt1 | contig 39656 bp, 64 predicted proteins | sample SS_ome_8_FD_132980 | JGI IMG/M metagenome (GOLD analysis project Ga0180433, IMG submission 132980) | Hypersaline lake sediment archaeal communities from the Salton Sea, California, USA - SS_1_D_1 metaG | ecosystem: Environmental > Aquatic > Non-marine Saline and Alkaline > Hypersaline >... | reverse complement strand
TACATGATACGGGAGATGAAACGATTGCTGATCATAAAACATTTTCAAATAATGTCACTGTTAACGGTGTATTAACAGACAAGAATGGAAGAGAGGTATTAGCCATGACTTTTGAATCACAACATTTCGATGAGAAATGGACCACGGGAACAACGGGAACTTGGGCAACTCGAAATAAAGTTTTTACTTTTTCGGGCAGTGTCCAGGCGCTCACCTTTCTGTTTGTTAATTTTGACCTTGACACATCTTCTCTTTCTGCGCTGAAAGCCAGTGCGGTGCCTCAGTGGAGGGTGGATACTGTCACCATTAACGGAACACAGGTGACCGTGACAATTACGTATTGTGAAGATGATGCGGCTGCAGATGATGTGATGTGGTCTGTAGATATTGGGGTAGTGTATTAATGTCAGCACTGTTTCTAAAATTATTTATTGGATTTGCGGGATTCTATCTCGGAGTTTTGATTGCGGGTTTAATGTCGTGCGGTCAAGGATTATAGGAGCAAATTATGGGTCTTTTTAATCAAATAACCCCTCCCGAATGGCAGGGATCTACTACGGCAAAAACGACTGAGCGGCAGTCGTTGAACTGGAAACCCCGGCAAGTAGGGCAGATTCAGCCCGTCTCTCTCGGAGGGTGGCAGGCATATAATCCGCAGCAAGCACAATCTGCCTGGAATTGGGGTCAGCAGACCCCGTATGCTGGAGTGGAGCAAAATGCGATTGCACAGCTTGCCAACATTATCCAGTACGGTGGATATTCCCCGGAACAGAAGCAGACGATGTATACGGGTATGATGGCTCCTGTACAGCAACAGGCCGAGGAAGCCCGGAGACAGGCCGAGGCAGATGCCTATAGCCGTGGATTGGGGCAGAGCGGTGTTCTCAGTCGGAGTTATGGTGACATCGATCAGCAACTCTTGGCCTCTGGTCAGCAGGCCCGTGGACAAATCGAGGCTCAGGGTGCTGCCCAGGTACTTCCGGCGATTCAGGCGATCCAACAGGGACAACAGAACTTGCAGCAAATGGGTCTGCAGCAAGCCCTTTCGAACGCTCAGTTGGCACAGCAGCGCGAGGCGCTTGCTTCACAGCTTAGCCTGGGGTCCGGTGAACTGGCTGCACAAATGGCGCAGACTAACGCTCAGATTGCGTTGGGTCGCGAGGAACTGGCAACGCAGCTCAACATGCACCAGGGCGATCTGGAGCGGGCGATCGATCAAATCAACGCAACCCTGGATATGTCCGATGCAGACCGGCAGTTGGAGTTGCAGCGGATTATGAATCAATTCAACCTCGATACGGCACAGTTGGAAATGGTGCAGAACGAGGCGAAGAAAGATAGATGGGCTAATTTCTTTGGCAACCTGATCGGCGGCGGGGCAACCGTGGCCGGAGCAGCGTTAGGCGCAAAGTAAAGAGGAGTAAAAGATGTGGAGTAACAAAGCTCAGATTATGAGTGATGTGTCCGTGGCGGGCACAGAACTGTTTTCCAGTGCTGTAGTTCTGGAAGATGAGGAAGTCGCGCACGTACAGGTAAAGGCTGATTTTCCCGGGACTCCAACCGATGATCTGACCGTCAGTGTGTACGGTACTCTGGATGAATCCTCGGAGAATTGGGATACCAAGTACCATGCACAGTATACGATCGAGAAGGAAATTGATCCGAACTCATTTTCGATTGTAGTGAAAGATCTGCGGAAGTTCCGCATCGGTTGTGTGCGAAGCGGCAGTACGGATACGATCACTGTAAATGCTTATTACAGAAAGAGTAAATCGCGCAGCGTATAAGGAGTAATCTATGGGCGTATGGGACGCATTAGGTAGAGGCGTACAGGCCGGAGTAGACGCTTTTCTCGCAGGCAAGCTCCGTCAAGACGAGCAAGCCCGAGAAGCGGCTATGCAGAAGCTCCGGGAGGAGCAACTGGCCTTGCAGCGATGGCAAGCACAACAGGAAATGGATCGCTATCAGGGTGAAATGGCCCAGGAGGAACGCCTACGCACCGAGGCACGGTGGAAGGAACTGGACCCGCGTTCAGCGGAACCAGGGATTCATATACCCATGTATCGCATCTTTCCCGAAGGATATGCTTTGCCCACTTCTCAAGCGGAGCGGGATCGCATGTATGCTGAGCAGAAGGCGGCATGGGAAGAGAAGCAGCGGGCACTACGCGAAGAGGAATACGGCTATCAGGCTCAACTGGAAGAATTGCGGGCACAACTGCGGCAACCGGAAGGTGCCGAACCCAAGCGTTCTTTCTTTACACCCGAGGGTATGGTAGACCCCGAGGGTGCGTTTGCGTTCTATGTAGACTGGATTCAATTCCGCAACGGTGATCCGGCGACTGATCCTGTACTCCGGGAATTGTTCCTGGATGATGTTGCCCGTGCAACGGGTGTTCCCCAGGCGCGGGAGAAAGCTTTGGCGTGGTTATTGCGAAACACTCCCCAGCCCCGGGGTGATGGAGGTGGCGGTTTCGGTATACGGGATTGGAATATATGGGATAGGCTTCCGTTTCCTTTTGGATCACGTCCCGAGCGATCGCTTGCGCCGAGACAACTCGTTGAGCGAGGGGTTGAAAAGGGCAAGGAAGTGTTTGGTGATGTTCGCGGGGCACTGCAGGGTGCGGCGCAGGCACAGCAGAGTGCTGCTCCAGTTGCGCCTCCGATTACACCTCCTCCTGCGGGGGTTCCTGCCCAACCACAGAAAACGGTGGCCGATTTTGAAGCCGAGATTCGTGCCCAACGCCCCGAATTGGTAGGTATGCCGATGGGTCAAATTGCAATTCGGAACTTGGCACAGCGGGCTTATAACGAATACATCAACAGTTTGCGCTAACACATAGAGGGGGTCTATGTCTGATCTATTTTCCACTTCATCCTCTGCATTTGGGCACTCTGCTCTGAGTGGCGGATCAGGACTGTTCCCCAGGCCCGACCGTGGCCGCAAGTCACTCGAACAAAAGGTCCGTGAAGCAGAGGCCGAAGCCAAACGCTACGGCCTGAAACTCCCCGATACCAAAAAGAAAGTGCGCCTCTGGGATCTTCTGGAGTGGGCGCGATATCCCATCACAAATATGATCTACACTGCTTCCAAGGAAGCGGCGGAAGATCAGCTTACTTTTGATGATATAGGCAAAATTGTTAAATCTGCATGGTATGGTGTAACGCTCAAAGAGCGCAAGAACACTGAGGATGTACTCAAGTTTGCTTTTCCCGATGCCCCGCCGTGGGTATTAACTGTAGCGGGCTTGGCCGGTGACATCGTTACCGATCCCCTGACTTGGCTCACTTTTGGAGCTGCCGGTGGAATTAAGGGTGCGGCCAAAGCATCGACTCGGGGTGCGAAATACTCCCAGAAACTTGTCAAGCGCTTAGCGAAAGAAGGGGCCACCTCTGCCTTTGCCAAGAAGGTGATGCAGAAATATGGTGGCAAGACATGGCAGGAAGCGATCCAGCTTGCATCCCGTGCCTATGCCCGAAAAGCCGGACAATATGGTCTACGCTTGGGAGTTCCTTTTACCGGGGCCAGTACTCAGATAGCGCGAGGTGGTCTTGGAGATTGGGCGCAGAAGGGTCTAAGGGCTGCCGGTGCCGAGAATCTGGCTAAGGCTGTTCAAAGAGCGCCTGCCGCGATACGGCAACTTCCGGGTATTGCCGGGATTCGGCGGGCCTTTTCCACCAGTGCCAAGTGGGGGCATTTCCCCGGGGCACATGAGGTTGAACGAGCCGCAGCGCGAGCAGCCAAGTTTCGCACAGATGTTACCCTGGACAATTTTCGCACTATCGCCCGTAGTGTAAAGAATGTCCTTGATAATCCTTCTCCTCGGGTACAGCATATTGTAGAAGCATTTGGCAAGAAGAAAGGGCGAAATGCCACTGATGCAGTGCTGGAGTTTATTTGGCGGCAGAATGAATTGCTGGCGACCGGCAAGGGGGTATACGGTACTCCTGCAAAAGCTATACATGCCGGGGCGCTCCCCTCCCCCAAACAGGTCACGGGCCTTGCTCCTCTTCCCGAAGAACTGACCCGACTCGACGATCAGCTCCGGGTGCTGCTTGATGATATCTGGGGTGAAATGCAACGCCGGGGTATGACTAAAAAAGTGAAATATGTCGAGGCGTATTATCCTCGCTTTGCCAAGGATCGTCACGGAACCCTGGCCGTTATCATGCGCCGGGATCTTTCTGCTGATGCAACCTTTCTCCACACTCGCCGATTTGCCACCCGTGCCCAGGCCGAGAAAGCGGGCTTCAAGCTGCTCACCCCCTCGGACAGTTTGGTGCAATATGCACAACGATCCTCGATGTCGATTATGAACCACGATCTGGTCAAGGAAATGGTGGATCAGTATGGAGCGATTGCCAAGAAAGCTCCGCGTGGCTTTAAACGGGTCAAGGTTGATGGTTTCAAGGATGCAGTGTTACCACCTGATATCGCGGAGGTGATCAACAACACGACCAAGATCTTGATGGAACCGGATGAAACAAAGAAGGCTGTAGATGCCTTTGTGAAGGTGCAGAATATCTGGAAGAAACACGCTACGATTTTCAACCCCGGGTTTCATGCCAGGAACTTTCTGAGTAATGTCTGGACCGCATTTTACAAGGATGGTTTTGGGGTCCGGCAGCTCGATAATTGGCGGAAAGCGGTGCAGATCCATGCCTGGAAAAAGCATCCTGATCGGATCATAGATATTACCTTAAACGGAAAGAAAGTCAGAAAAACTACCAAGGAACTCTATGAAATGATGCGGAAGGCCGGGGCACATACCGGGGGGTTCGAGGCAGCAGAACTGCTACCTACTTTGGGAAAAACAGGTGGTCCTTGGGAGCGAGTTGGAAGTGCCACTGGCTCTTTGGTGGAAAATACGGCCCGTGTTGCTTCGACCTTGAATGATCTCGATAAGGGTATGTCTTTGGCCCAGGCCACACAGAGAGTGAATCATTACTTTCTGGACTACGGGGATCTGACCAAGGTGGAGGAGAAGATCAAGAGACTCATCCCCTTCTATACCTGGATGAAAAAGAACTTGGCAGTTCAGGTTGGCGAGTTCGTTCACAATCCCGGCAAGTACTCCATGTTTACCGTGAAGCCCCTCCGGGCAGTAGACAAGCTGACAGAGGAGCAGGGGCAATATCTCCCCGACTGGATGCACAAAGAACTGTACGTTAATCCGATGGGATTGACGACTCAACGTGGCAATCCCCTGATGCTGAATCCCAATTTCCCTTTCCAGGATATCGGCGACCTTGAGGCTACTTTACGCCAGCCTCTCTCCCCTCAGAACGTGGTAGTGGAGGGTCTGACCCCCTTTATCAAGACCCCTTTTGAGCTGATCCAGAACACCTCCATGTTCACGGGTCAGCCCCTCCAGTACCATGAGTATGACTGGCGACCGGCTCCCCCGGCAATTCGCTTGGTGATGGATCGGTTGCCCCCGGAGATCCAGCGCAAGCTTGGTCTCAAGGTAAATGAGGCCGGACAAATGCTCATGCCCGGGAAATGGGTACATGCGCTGACTTCGTTTTTGCCCCTGATTAAGACAGGGGGAGCCACCGAGCGATTGGTGCAGTCGTTGGTGGGCGCACCGATCCCCGAATATCGAGCGGAACGGGCACCTTTTGATGTACTGTCTCGCACGGCGGGTGTGAAGTTCAGACCCTATGATGTGGAGTACTACAAGCAAAAGGCGCTGCAGGAACGTCTGCGCGATCTCAAGGGTCTGACTAATTTAACAAAGGCGAATATACCGTAATGCAAAAACCGACCGGATACTACAGAGATCAGTACGGCATCCACCCTGTCTTTCGTACCCTCGACGGACGACTTACTATTGTTCCCGAAAATTACATAGGTTCCGAAGAACCTCGGGACACCTATACTCATGGGGGAGAATGTATTCGCATGGTGGGTACTTCCTCTGATTATATTATTTCTCTGCAGGATGGATCAGGTCGTATTCAACACTATTGGAACGCCATGCCCGGGTCTGGATCAGGGGTTTTTCTTGTTGGCGGAGAAAATGCCGGGAAATGGGAGTTTAACCCCGTAACACCCGAGGACGATCTGTTTTCTGTACATTTCGCCGATGGCAGTGCAGCCGATGCGGGTGATCCGATTACCTGGACTGATATTCTCAGGGTAGGTACCAACGGTTTATATCTGGATGCGGGTAATTTATATGTGGAGGCCGGGGTTATAGAAGCTCAACCAGATACCGATACCATCCACAAGTTCGGTCGGGCGTATGCTGGGTATTCGGGACATGCCGATCATGCCGCCTTTGGACATATTGATTCTACGGGTGCGACTAATTATGCACTACTGCAAAGTGCCGGTGGTGCGACCTACTTAAATGCTGCCAGTGGTCAAAACCTGAGATTTCGCATCAATAATTCCACCAAAGCCTACATCGGCTCCGATGGTTATTTCCGGCCTGGAGCAAACGGCTATCCGTATATCAAACAGAATACTGGTCTAAGAATCCAGACCGAACATGGAAACGTGACGATTGGCCCTATCAATTCCGGTTGGTGTCATTTTAGTACCGATCGAGGACAGTTTTATTTTGGCGATAAAGTCCATGTCAACGGAGAGATCAAGGTATATTCACACCATGTATATCTGGACAGTTCGGGCCTCCATATTGACGATAATGATCGCCTGTATGTTGGGATAGGAGAGGATCTTCAACTCTGGCACAGCGGTTCCCATTCCTACATAGACAATTACACGGGCCATATATACATCCGGCAGCGGAAGCATGGATACTGTATCTACTTCCAAGGCGAAGATGCTGGTGGAACCAACAAAGCGATGCTCTACATGGACCCCGATTCCTGGGTGCGGCTGTACTATCATGGGAGTTTGCGTTTCGAGACCACGTCTGCCGGGGCGAAGGTCACGGGGGATTTGGAAGTTACGGGTGAAATCTCTAATTCCGCCGTTGTCCCGCAGGCGGCTCTCAAAACAAGTCAAGGATCGGTAAGTTGTTCTGCTAATACCTCATTTACAAATCTGACACTACCCGGCGGTGAGTTTGGTTTTTATCCTCGCGTTAAATGTGAACATTCTTCATATCCGGTATTTGCCAATATCTGTAATAATATAAGTGGGTATGAAGGAACAAGCTACGCCACTATTATCAGTTTGAAGTCGGATCAAATCAGCTCATCATACGATATATTTGCTCAACAGCGATATGTAACAAGTTCAGGGGAAATCTACTGGATTTTTATTCTACAAGACAAAGATACCAAAGAAAGAATCGCGGTCTGGCAAGCTCCCGACCATCCTTGTTTCGGAAATGGCGGAGATCCAGAAGCTCTTCCTCATCCCTTTCTCTTCTTCGATGAAGCCAAGCATGAAATTATTGTTATCAATCCAACCAAGGAACAGGTAGCGAATATCAATAACGGGCTGAAACGTCCCGATGGGATGCGGGATGCGAGTAAGGACTTCATCGAGATATTGTTCGAGAAATACGAGATAGACGAGATGTCTACACCCGAATGGCCCACCAGGGCTATCACTGTAGGGCTGCCGATGGAAGCAGAACCAATACCCGGAGAGAAAGTCACGCCGATTAAGAAAACCATCCCGGATTTCAGAACCAAGTATGCTCCCGGAGTTGTGAGGCTGAAAAGTTTGAAGGTAAAACAACATGAACGACAAATCATCTAAGTGGATTATCGGACCATTAATCGCCATACTTCTTTTTCTATTGGGTCTGGGCTATGCTGATGTTAATCGACGTATTATTGTGATCGAAGAAGCTCTCCCTATTCTCTATCGAATCGAGGAGAAGGTAAATAATATCGAGAAGATCCTGGAATCTCATATCGAGTGATATAAAATCCATCATACACTTGTCTTTTTTGCTCAAAAAGTGCTATATTTCTATCATCTGATAGAGAGGAGGCACTATGAGCTTTCTGGAACGCGATCTCCAAGTTGCCTATCTTTCCCCCAATCCTTATAGCAGACCTCGGAGACCTCTTCGTAAAGTCAAAGGTATTGCCCTGCACTGGACCGGGAATCCCGGCACCAGTGCCGTGTATAACCGGGAGTATTTCGAGCTTCGCAAAAATGGAAAGTTTGGATACGGTTCGGCGCATTTCATTATTGGCTTGGCCGGTGAAGTGGTGCAGTGTATTCCCTTGCATGAAATGGCGTATCACGTAGGAGCGAAGGAATACACTCCGTATGCTCGGGAGAAGTTCGGGAGCTACCCCAATAACTGCACCCTCGGTATAGAAATGTGCCATATCAATTGGGTCGGAGAATATACACCGGCAACCTGGGATTCTGCGGTGGATCTTTGTGCGGGCCTATGCGATCACTTCGAGCTTGAGCCGCTGGAGGATTTGACAACGCACTATGAGGTTACTCAGAAAGTAACCGCTATGGGGCCTTGTCCGAAATGGTTTACGGAGCATCCCAAAGATTGGAAGCAGTTTAAGCAAGATGTACACAAGCGTCTTGTGGGGAGGAGTGTATGAAAAATATTGATTTTCTGGCGCTCAGGGAGAGATTGACCGCTCGCAGATTTGATTTATGCGATCGCAAGGCCAGAGACTATATCATGTGTGATGATCGTGCAGACAACTTTAAGCGGGTAGGTGGAGAGTTGGACGTGCATCCCTACAAGGTATTGGGTATTTATTTGAAAAAGCATTTCGATTCGATCATACGTTTCCTGCGTACCGAAGGCAAAGAACAATATAGCGAGGATATTGAAGGTCGGATCTTTGATGCCCAGAACTACCTGGATATTTTGCCGATGTTGATTCGGGATATCGAGCAAGCCAGTCGTCCCGAGTTTCGTGCTGGAGATAATTATTGATGGCACATCGAGCATCACCTGAACGAGTTGCGATGATTGTCGGCCATGCCCTCCAGCATGGTGACGAGGTAGCTTGTACTGATTTCGATATCTCACCCGAAACTCTTGCCCGTTATAAACGCCTGCATAAGACCGTTGATTCTGATTTCAAGGTAAATGCTACCCTCCGAAAGATTGGCGATACCTATACCGAGAAAGAACTCAAGGCAATTGCCAAAGGTGGACGAGTACTGGCGGGACTGCCCCCGGTTCCGGTGGTGGATTTTCAGGGTGATCGAGTCAAGTTTGTCCACTTTACGGACACCCATATGGGAAGCGTTTGGTTCCGCGAGGAGTATTGGGAGTCCATGCTCCGGGTGTGCGATGAAGAGAAGATCGATTTTGGGATCTTTTCCGGGGATCTGACACATGGGATGGACCCCAGGAAAGCCGAGCTGATCTACGAGCTTACCCACTTGGGATATGACCGGCAGAAAGAATACGCGGTCGAGAAATGTGAACAGTTCCAGCGTCCGCTTTATGCGATTGATGGCAATCACGATCGCTGGTTTTACAAGAATGGTGGTGCTCTGATTGTCAAGGACGTGGCGGAAGCCGTGGACGGAATGGAGTATCTGGGCACGGATGAGGGAAATGTATCCCTTGGCGGGAACGTTACCCTCAAGCTTTGGCATGGAGAAGATGGCAATAGCTATGCAGTGAGCTACCGGCTCCAGAAAGTTGCCGAGGCTTTCTCGGGTGGAGAAAAGCCGCACATCTGGTGCGGCGGACATACCCATAAAGCAGGATACTTTTTCCCTCGGATGATCCACATGATCTCTGGGGGAGCGATGTCGGTGCAGACCCGATGGATGCGCTCGAAGCGCTTGGGATGTGACACCGGCTTCTGGATTTGTGAGGTAGTAATTGGTGATCACACAGTAGCAAGACTGAAAGCTGAGTGGTTTCCGTTTTACGCCTAAGAGGAGAACGTTAAATGAAACGTTTTTTAATGCTTGTGTTGATGTTGTTTGTGGCCCTGGCTTGTATGGCCGCACCGGATGTCTTAGCACAAGGCAACCGCGAAGTTGAGGCGGAGTCGATGCTTCCGTTGCAGGTCGATATGGCGGCACTGGCCGAAGCCGTGCAGCCCTACCTGGATGCGTGGGGCATGTATGTCGCGTTGAACACACACATTTGTAAAAAGTGTGAAGGCGTGGCGCTCTTTCTTTGGGCAGATGCGAATGATCAAATCATCCAGTATGTTAGATTCGAATATTTCGACGGAACCTGGGTGGTAGTAGAAGCATCTGAACCAATCGAGAACATTCCCCCGGGGAATACGAGCTGATGAAGCAGGCTCTTATTCTGGCATTAGCAGTGTTTCTCTGTCTGGTGTTTGTAGTCGGCATGATGCCGGTGGAAAGCACTGCTGTTGCCAGTGAGATTGAGATGCTGATCCGGTCTTATACTGAGGTGCCGCCTACCACGGTGACATTCAGCGGTGCTGATCTATATGTGTGGTGGGGGAAAGCTGCCCTGGTGTTGAGTCGCAATTCCGGGGGGGGCTGGTACATCGCTGGCATAGTTCAAGACGCGGATAATCCGGTGCCGCCTCTGTTTGTCGCGTTAATGGTGCAGCACATGAGGAAGCTGCAAGAGCAAGGGAAGTGGCGGGTCAGGCCGCTTGCTCCATGGAGTGTGACTGCCAGGATGCCCGAGGAAGCTCTCAACCCGGAGGTCCGATGAAACCTATCAAGCTTGCACAGTGGGGATCTACAATCGCCCTGTTCGTTATGGCGCTCTATGTACTAATTGTTGGGGGATTCATTTTGTTCAAATGCCCAGACCGCTTGCCCGGACTCATTCAACAGGTGACGGTTTTGGGGTTGTTCATCGCTCCCGAGAAGCTGGCCGCCTTCTTTGGGCCGGTATTGAAAAGGAAACAGGAGAATGGGAAATGAGAAACTTCGGAAGATCATCTCGATTGTGGCAATCGTCGTTGTTCTTGGTATTGGTGTTGTGTCTGCTGTTGGGTGGCTCCGCGATTTCATACACCCTGGACCAGACCGAGCTGCTGAACGAGTTGCAGATGATATCGAGCGAATTGAACGAGTCGGCGAAGTGTATCGAGAACGGATTGAACAAAGTAGTGAACTCGTTGAATCAGCAGGCGATGAGATTATCGAGGCTCGAAGAGAGATTGTTGAGGGCAGAGAGGAAATTGAAACAGGCCGAAGCGGAGTTGACGATATCCGAACAGGACTCCAAAAACTTCGAGGAGCAAATCAACGTCTTGCGGATCTCATTCGACGACTACAAGAAGAAGGTGGAATTGAAAGCCCATAGACTCCGGCGACAACGAAATGTTGCGGCTGGTGGTGGTATACTGGCGCTGATTCTGGCGCTAATTTTTGCAATTCTATAACATGGTAGCTGTACGCTAAGGGCAAGCGACCTGACTGTGAATCAGGTGATGCTGGTTCGAGTCCAGTCAGTTACCCTCTTGCCTCCGAAGCAAATGGGTAGCCCGCTGACTGCAAATCAGCGGTACGGAGGTTCGATTCCTCCCGGGGGCTACGTTGGCACGGCCAGCCAACCGTGTCGGGGGATTGACCGGGATAGGGATAACTGCCCCGGGAACATGGCCCGGGAGCCTTGAAGGTTCGAGAATCCCCCTCTTGCCCGTGTGGTGTGAACGGCAGCATGAGAGCCTTCCAAGCTTAGGGTCAGGGTTCGAATCCCTGCGCGGGCTGTACCTAATTTGCACCCCAAAACTCAACGCAACAATTCGCAACTATCGTATAATAGAATCTAAAATGCACGGTGATAGTCTAAAGCCCTTGCCTCACCTTCCTGCAACGCAAATCTAAAAATATCGATAGATCGCAACTATCGCCTGATTGAACAGCCGCTTCCCAAGCTCGTGACGGGGGTTCGATTCCCCTCGCTCGCTTTTTTATTTCCTACCTAACAACGAATTAAAAAATCAGAAAATATTAGGTAGTTTCTCTTGAACATTTTGTACCCGATTTGTACCTTTTAATAAATGGCCCGTAGCTCAGCCAGGGTAGAGCAGTCGGCTGATATCCGAAAGATCGGTGGTTCAAATCCATCCGGGCCAAATAGGGGAGGTGCGCTATGAAACGCATTTTTTGGGTTCTTGTGATTCTGGCACTTAGTGTATCGGTGGGGGCGATGGATCTGAATACCCATGTCCTGCAGGACGCTGGCTGGTGTATCTATTTTGCCGCAATCGAGGGAGTGGGGCTACTCAAGCCATCTGTGGAAGATCCCGAAGCAGTAGTTTTTTTCTTTGAAACCACGTTCTTATTCTCGGCTCCGGGAGATGAAAAAACCTATAGCTATCAGCTTGACCCCAAGGCGCAGACAATTACCGTTTATCAAGAAAATGATCTTGGCGGCAAAGTATTGTGGATTTGGTATTACGAACATCCTTACCGGGAAATGCTGATTATGACGGCATGGTGCCCCATCTGTGAGGTGGCCGGGGATCGTATTTTGACGATTCTGGTACGGAGGATCTATTGATGAGGCGGCAGACCATCTACAAGAAACGGGGAAAGGTCTGGTACTATAAGACAGCCGATGAGGATATTTATCATTCCACCGGCCAGACTATCCGTGCCGAGGCCGAGAAGTGGGTGACTCGTAATGCCCCCCGGGGTGACGACATTACTCTCGGCACCTACCTGGAGCCGTACTATGTCTGGGATAAGTGCCCCCTTGTTGCTTTCCGCCAAGAGCATCGCGGATCGATGGGGCGGGAACACGCAAAGGCTCAACGGTCCCGCCTGGATCGTTATGTTCTGACTCATCCAATTGCCGGGAAGAAGCTCCACGAACTCAAGCGCCGGGATATCCTGGATTGGCTATCTGATGTCAAGCGCAATCACAGTGCTGGTGCGGCCAACAACGCTCTGGGTGCGCTCAAAGCTTGCCTGCGCCATGCTGTGTTCCGGGAGGATATGGATCGAGACGTGATGTTTGGGGTAACTCCTCTCAAAGTTGAGCATAAGCAGCGAGGTGTTTTGACTCCCAAGGAACTCAAAGAAATGTTCTATGAGAAACAGTGGTGGAAGCATCCACGGGAGCGGATCGCGTTGATGCTTGGAGCATTTGCCGGACTACGGCGGGGTGAGATCCTACTCCTTCGGTGGGGTGACGTTAATTTCGGCGGGGGTTATATCACTGTGCGACAATCCTGGAAGAGCTGGAAGGATAAGATCATCGGACCTCCGAAGTGGGGCAAAGAGCGGGTGGTCCCTATGATGGATTGCCTGAAAACGGAGCTTTTCTCATTCAGGAAAACCGTGCGTTGCCAGAAAGATGAGGATTGTGTGGTGGCTTGGGATGATGGTTCCTGGGTTAGCCCCCGGGCAATTGGCTGGTGGATGGATCGAGCTTGCAAGAAAATTGGAGCCGATAAAAAAGAGCGGGGTTTATCTCCCCACTCATTACGTCATACCTTTGTAACTTTCTTGGAGCAGTCGGGCCTACGCGAACTCTCGATTCAGGCGATTGCTGGTCACACCGAGGCCCGGACTACCCGGGGTTATATTCACCTGGACCCTGCCCACTTGGTAGAAGAGATCCAGAAGGTGGCCGTCCTCCCGGGTGCATCATCTGATAATATGCAGTAAAAGGAACATCCAGCCAACCCTGATCAATTAGTACCATCAAGGCACGACCGATCATTAGTACTTGTTGTTTTTGTGCATCGGAAAGACTTGTAAATCTTTTCAAAAGATCCTGTCCTTGTGGTGGCAAATGATTGAGGTTGAGTTCTTCTTCTCCAGTTACCAACTGTCGCACGGGTATTTCCAGGGCATCTGCTATGCGTACTGCATCATCAACACGCGGCAGGGTTCCCCGGACATACCAATTGTTGATTCTTCCTAATGAGATCCCGGTCCTGGCTGCAAGCCACGGTCGGCGTTGCTTGTGTGCAACCAGCCCCTTGTCTACTTCGGTCCAGAATACATTTTCTTTGTTTTCCATGATTTCCCCCTAATATCCTTCCCCGTTTTTCGCAATATAAAATATATTGATAGATAGGGCAAGCATTTCTTTATATTTTTTCCGTAAATTAGCAGAAAAAACTCAAAAAAGTTGACTTTTGCAGACTAAAGTGATACCTTTTGCACTATAAGAACTGTTTTTCTATCACATGATAGAAACCAGCTATCATCTGGGGAGGTGATGATGCAGCAACTACTTACTGTAAAAGAACTTGCGGACTTACTCCAGTGCAGCACCGATCAGGTTTACCGACTGACCGGCAAGAATCGTATTCCCTATCTTCGGGTAGCCGGAGGTAGTATCCGATTTGATCCGGTGGAGATTCAAAATTGGTTGGACGAGCAAAAGGTAGCGGGATGAGAAATCAGCACTTTATTTCCTTTGGCATTACTTATGAAGAGAAAGAGGAGTGTCTGAAATACATCAAGCGCAAAAGGCGATGGAAGTCTCTTTCTGATTTTGCAAGAGATGCTTTTTGGCAGCACATGGCACGAAATCCAGTGTATCGAAAAAGGGCCGAAAAGAAGGCCAAAAATGGCTGATGGTAGCCAAATACCAAAATGTGGAAAAGGGCCACTCCGCAGTGTTGCGTAGTGGGTTGTAGGGCAATTTGGTTGGAGGTTTGTGACTATGATTTACGAGTTTCGTCATAAAAACAATTCTGACAACAGAATCTTTCTTGATGCTGCCAACAAAACTAAGGCACAACAAAAGCTGCGAGGTATGTCTACGTTGCGTGGATATAAAGTGTCGGATTACGAGGAGAGAACCTATGAACGAGTTTCCCAAAGCAAGAATCATTCTCGATCGGAGTAAAGCTACTTGGGAAGAGTGGCTGGAGCTTCATGATCAGCACTTGGGCGCTTCGGATGCCGGTGCGATCATGGGGCTTTCTCCGTATCAGACCCCTCTCTCGGTTTTTATGACCAAGAAGGGGATGGTCAAGCGACAAGAGAATGAGTTTACCCGATGGGGCAAACTCTTAGAAGAGGTGATCCGGCGAGAGTTTGTAAAAGATTTCCGGGAGGTTGAAACTGGCAAGTCGATCGAGGTTTATTCCTGTCATTCGATGTACGAGAGTACTAAACATCCGTTTATGTGTGTGGACCCGGATGGGCTGGTGATGATCAACGATCAACTTGGCCTGCTGGAGATCAAGTCTACCACCCGGGCGCAGGCACGGTATTGGAAAGACGAGAGCCTACCGGATCAGTACTTTGCCCAGGTTCAACATGGTATGTATGTTCTGGATCTTCCCTTCTCACTGGTAGTTTGTCTCATGGACAAAAAGCTTCTCTGGAGAACCGTTCCGGCGCGGAAGGTATTTATGAGTGAAATGGTCAGGATGGAGAAAAGGTTCTGGGAAGAGTTCATTCTCAAGGATCAGATGCCTGGACCATCCGGGAATGAAATAGATACCGATCTGTTGTTGGAATACTACCCGCGTCAGGAAGATGTCACGGTAAATCTGGGCACTACAGAATTAGTAGAGCGCTATCTGGAGATCAAGCATGAGGTAGATTCCAAGAAAAAAATCCAAGAGGGAATTAAGCAGGAGATTATTCAGCTTATGGGTCCGGCTCATCGAGCTGTGGCTGGTGAGCATAAAGTGACGAGGGTGACGTTCGAGAAACCCACTTTCAATTTGTCAGGCTTTAAGAAAGATCATCCCCGCCTTGCGGAGAAGTACATGCAGAGTTCTACTGTAGACTTCCCGCGTATTTCCTAATGGGAGGAGGTCTAAATGACCAAAGAACAATTGGATCAAGCGATCATTTCAGCGGAAGCTCATATTGGGGATATGCAGAAGGCTGTTGACTTTCTGTTGACCCTGAGCGCCCTGGAAGAATGTCCGGGTAGAGTTTCCGTGGATCGATGGGATGGTTTTGTCAACGTCCATGTACGCAATATGGAGGAAGTGCATCAGGCCCGTGCCTATCTGCGAAAGATCTGTGGTTCCTGGAAAGATCAGCTTAATCACATCTGGTATTCGGGACAAGCACATGCTACGTGGAGAGGTAGTATCAACGAAACTGTGATTGAGATCTGGCTTAGCTGTTCCAGATCGGAGTTTCCTGCTTCGCTCCAGAAAGACGGTTGCGGATTTCGGGAAGTGCAAGAAACCCGGACAACGTATGTTTGCGATAAGGAGAGTGCATGAAAGCTTCGGGAAAAGGCAGTGTGGCCGCTGCAAAACAGGCCAAAAAGAATCTACCGGCCAAGGATCTGACGGCTTACTTGGTCGAGAACCGGGAGCAGATTGAAAAGGTCAAGCCCCGGCATTTGTCCACGGATCGATTCATCAAGATCGTGGCCCGGGCCGTCTACACTACCCCCACCCTGGCAAGGTGTAGCGTCAAAAGTATTTTCCTGGCTGCACTGCAGGCTGCAGAATTGGGATTGGAACCCGGGGGAGTCTTGGGACATGCGGCGTTGGTGCCTTACTGGAACAGCCAGAAGAACAGCTATGAGGCACAGTTTCAGTGCATGTATAAGGGGTTGCTGACCCTGGCCTATAACACCGGCATGTTTAAGATGATCGATGCCCGAGAGGTGTACGAGAATGACGATTTCCAATATTCCTACGGGTTCGACACCGAGTTCTATCACAAGCCCGCCGAAGAAAATCGTGGCACGGTGATTGGGTATTACGCTTTCTTTGTCCTGAAAGATGGGGGCACCAAGTTTGAGTACATGAGCCGTGCTGATGCCGATGCATGGGCGAAGCGATACAGTAAAGCATACAAGAAAAGCGATTCGCCCTGGCACAATTTCTTTGATGAAATGGCAAAGAAAACGGTGTTGCGGAAGGTACTCAAGATGGCTCCTTTGCGGATCGAGCTTCCGGTAGATCGGGAAGATATCGATGCCTACGGTCTCAAGCCAAATTATCAGATTGGGGAAGAAACTATATCTGGTGAGTTTGAGGAAGTTGAAGAAGAGAAAGAGCCGGAGGAACCGGAAAAGCCGGAAGAAAAAGCAACCCAGGAGGATACAAAAAAAGACGGCAAGAATCAAGATCAGCCCCAACAGGCTGATATGTTTGATGAATAAAATCCACGCTTTCAGCGTTTGTTGAAAACGTATGAAAGTGTGAAATGTGGGGAGGAGTTAACCTGTCCTCTTGCTTCTCTACTGCATGAGATTAAGTGTTTCTGTTATTAGCAAAAACACCTAAATGCAGATTGACTATCTGTGACTGGTCCTATTCAAGCAAAGAAGGTAATCCATAATTTCGTATTTTCCATGTCGAGTACCCCCGGGCAGGCGGGGTTTTTTCTTTGGAGGGGGAATGAGTAAGCAGCGTTATTTGGATACCCGCTTCTGGGATGATAGTTATATTTGCGATCTCGATCCATCAGAGAAGTTGGTGTATCTATATCTCCTGACCAATCCTCTGACCACGATTTGTGGGGTCTATGAGATCACTATCAAACGGATCTGTAACGACACGGGTTACAACCGGGATACCGTGGAGAAGATTCTGGAACGATTTGCGCGGGATGGCAAGATCGTTTATGTCAACGGTTGGTTGGCACTCAAGAACTTTATTAAGTACCAAAATACGGGCAGTGACAAGATCCGGCGTGGGATTGATTTGGCCCTGGAAAATGCTCCGAAAGAGTTGGCTGAATGGGTGAAGGGAGATAGGGTAGCGATACCATACCCATACCTCTCGAACTATTCTAATTCTAATTCTAATAAACCTAAATTAAATACTAATTATACTATGTCCGGTAAACCGGACCCCTCACCTTCGGATTTTGATGTCAAATGCGCTGCTATCATCGAAGCACTGAATTATCTGGCTGAGACTCATTTTCGTCACAAAGCAAAAGGCACCAGGGATCTGATTAAGGCTCGATTTCGGGAAGGGGCTATCCTTAAAGATTTCGAGAAGGTGATCAAGATCAAATGTGAGCAGTGGGCAGATGATGAGAAGATGAAGGGGTACCTCCGACCCGAGACACTTTTTACCCGGAACCATTTTGAGAGTTACCGGAATGAGTACGAGTTAAAGTATGGCAAAGACTGAGGAACTGTTGGCCGATCATGTCTGGACGGCTGAGAAGTTTGCCGAGTATCAGAAGAAAACCTATGAGGCGTACAAAACAACTAATGCTCCGGCACTGATCTTAAACCTGATCAAGCTTGAGACTTTGGGCGGGGAGTGCCCAGAATGTCGCAAGTCCTGGCGGAAAGTGGAGGTCAAGGGCAGGTGCGCTGACTTCGCTTATTTTACACCAGACTGCAAATGTTATCCGTCCTGTCGGAACTGTGGTACATCATTTCATCGGGAATGGGCGATGGGTATCCGTGATTTCACTCGATGCACATCTTGCGGTTTCACTTCTGATCCGAAATATGGCCGGAAGTGTGAGAAGTGCGGGCACTGGTTTATTACTGAGAATCCCGAGCGTGGCAAGGGTGTTCGTTGCGAAGAGTGCAAGAAGCCCCGGGAGAGATCCAGCCGGGGGCAGAAGATTGATCTTTCGGATCTGGCTTCTGCAGTTGCGGAGAAGATGCAGGATAAGGAGAGTGCATGAAATGGTGTAAGCATCCCGGCTGTATGCAGCAGGCGATAGTTTATAAGCGAGATGGCATTAAGGTAGTGGCTTGTGTGAAACACTGGCGTATTTTGATTGATTATCTCAAGGAGCATTTGTATGAATGGATTCGGTAAACCCCCGTGCTGGCTCAGGATTACTTGGCCGATCTGTGCCGAGTGGCCGGATGAAGAGGATTACCCCAGGCATCCAAGCGAATCGATTATGCGCGGGCGACCCAAGTTTCCCAAGCGGCACCACGGAGTACCGGATCGCTGGATTTATGATTTGTTTATTGGCGGGTTTTCGAACGAGGAGATTGGTCAACGTTGTGGGCTGCATCCTAACTATGTTGTGGCCCGACTGCGGCAACTTGAGAAGATGGGCTATATTTCCAACAAGCAAAGACGACTCCGACATTCCAATCATGTACGTCGAGCAAATCAGGGTACGAACAAATATGTTCCCAGGTACATCAAGCCGTCGAACAGGATCAGGTATTGGGATGTGATTCGGGTGTTTAAGAAAACGCGAACGATTGCCGAAACGCATCGTCAGACCGGGATATCGTTGGGCACTGTGTCTCGTTGGGTTCGGCGATGGGAGGCGAGTTGCCCAACTAAACAGGAGGTAGCATGAACCTGGAAGAGATTAAGAAACGGCAAGAACGACGCTGGGTTGAAGAGAGAGACTATGCTCCATGGACACAGCAAATGGCACGCGATGCTGACTGGCTCATCGCCGAAGTGGAGCGGTGGAAGTTTGATGCGGATACAACAAGAGAAGCTCATATTTGTACAGGCAAAGAGCGCGATCGTCTATATGCCGAAAACCAGCAACTGCAGGCCGACCTTGCGGAAGCGGAAAAAGAAATCCATGCCCGTGCCGAGGGTGAGGGGAAAGATTGGTGGGGAAGGAGATAAGCGATGAGTGATCGAGCATACATCGGCATCGACAACGGGGTAACGGGTTCGATTGCATATCTGCTTGACGGTACGGTGATTTTTTTGCCTACCCCCGTTTTCAAAGAGCAGAGCTACACGAAAAAAAAACAACAGATTACCCGAGTCGATCATTCCGAACTGATGCGAGTGCTGTCCCCCTGGAAACCGGCTCGCGTCTTTCTGGAACGTCCGTTTGTTAATCCGCACGGTTTCAAAGCTACGGTCAGTGCGTTGCGAGCATTAGAGGCAACTCTAATCATTATCGAAACTATTGGATTGTCTTATCAGTATATTGACTCCCGGGAATGGCAGAAGGTGATGCTGCCTGTCGGGATCAAAGGAACGGCAGATTTAAAAAAAGCGTCGCTGGATATTGGTTGCCGTCTATTCCCGGAGCAGGTTGAACAGATCCAGAAGCATAAGGATGCGGACAGCCTGTTGATTGCGGAATGGGCGCGGCGACTCGGCTTATAGGGGGAGGAGAGAAATGCCTAACATAGAGGTAGAACTAACAGGGGATGTGGAGTTTGAGGTCTACTGTTCCTGTGGGAATGGGATCTGTGCTAATACCCGGGTGTCTTATAATCGGGGAAGGAATCAGGTAATGGTGGAGCCATGCGAGAAGTGTTTGGCCCAGGCCCGTAACGAGGGCTATGATGAGGGCTATGATGAGGGGTTGAAAGATGAAGCATAAATATGGACCAACGGCAAGGCTATTGACCGAGGATCAGGTAGAGTTTTTGCAGCTCTATCTCAAGACCAAGGGTGTAACATGGTGCGCGAAGCAAATCGGTGTAGCGCACCCGACTCTTAAACAAATGATCATGCGATGGGAGTCTGAGCATGGCACGATTGAGTATGTGGAACCGAGGTCGATTCCCAAGGAGCCGCGCCGGTTGTTCAAAAAAGAATCGGAGCAGAAACGGAACAGTTGTCGTAGGTGGACCAAGATCATAAACAACAGTCCGATGCACTACCGTGCGATTTCCGGTCGTAGAATCGCGTAATATATTTTTGATATATTAATTAGCACATAGTAATTTTTTTTATCGTCCGATTCATCAGGGCGGCTGCTTTCCAGGTTGTGTGAGCGGGGTGGCAAAGCGCTACCGAAGGGTAAACGAGTAAGAGGGCAGCCGTCCTATTCTGAATGACGATTTGACAGCATCCAATTTTTGACAAATAAAAAGGGACAGCTGGTTGACTGTCCCTTTGCATAGTAACATTCTCGATGTTATCGTGCAATTGTCTTACTACTGTACCTGTGCTAAAATCTCCCTGGATATTTTTTGCAGGGAGAATGTGATACCAGGGTACAGTTTCCGCAAGGAGTGCAGGCGCTCGATTCCTCGGTGTTTGGTTTTATGGATTTCTGAGGGCATAAACTTCCAGCCTGCCCGATCCGGGGACTGTACCTTTTTATCCCACCATGCGATTTGATACGTCACGTCCATAGCTCCGCTTCCTGAAAAACAAGTTGAACCGTCCGCACTTTGGGCAGGCGTAGATAAAGTTCTTTCTTCCGTCCGATTCCCAAGCACGGATCAATTCGGCTTTTGCAAGATCGGTTCTACATACTCGACACCGTTTGATAAGCTTGTTGCTTTTCTTGTCGAACTTGACAAACGCATCATGCAAAAAACCTTCCTTTGCCATGTTACCTCCAATATCGCCGGGGAAGTCTTTGCAGGTTTTCAGGGATCGATACCCAACGATAGCCTCTCAACCCCTCCTGCCCCTGATCGATGAGTTGAATTGTCATAGGCACGTCTGTTTTAACGTCCGTGACAATTCCGTGTTTCACCACGATTCGTACCTTTTCCACGGGTTCCTCCGTCCTATTCGTAGACGATTTCGTATTGATCCAGGTCGGGGATGTGATCGGCCATACCGTTTGTCTTGGGGTTATGGCCGTAGAATCCCCAACAGGAATCAAGAATATCCGTGATTGTTTGGTGGCACTGACAGCACTTGGTTTCTTCGATCAGCGAAAATCCCCAAACGTCACCTTCCAGGTATTGTGAGTAGGTGGCAACTTCCGATTCCAGGTGTTGTTGAATCTGTTTGATCCGTTTCTGAGTCAATCTTTTCCACCCGTATTCTTGCTGGACCTTTTCGCGGGTGACGTAGATAAATCCTACCATCGACGTATCCCACCCTTGGGGATCTTCCATGAACTGTCCGGTTCGCATCCAGAGGCCACTATGATCCAACAAATAAAGCGGGAGTCTGATCGGATCGTCCGATTCCAGGTAGTCAAGAAAGTCCTGGGGATCGGAGAACTCATGCTTGTCGCCGAGATCGTAGTGTCGGTGAAAGCATACCATCGTACCGAGATTGTCCCATTCTCTGGGAGATTCAGGACAATCATCCTGGGAGATAATGAGTCTTTTCATTATCCTCTCCTTCGTCCGATTCCTAATCGGACTGTTAAGATATTGAGGTGCAACGCACCTATAGGGCACCGGAGTCTTGCACTCCGACCTACACCCGATTGGATGAGCGCTCTGTAGACCGTGCCCTACCGTGCTATCTTCCGATGTGCAATTTGTCTTTCAGGTAACGTCTAACGGCACGTATCACAGAATCGTCATCCACACAGTGATCGCTACCATCTATAAACCATCCGGCAATTAAGGCCGGATATTTATATCCAGCATGTTCTAAGGCATTTAATATTAGCGATCCATGGATGTATTTTTCTTTTAGATGCAGGACAAGGTGTTCTGTGTCACCAAACACATCTCCCATGGTACTGCCCGATTCTGTCCGTAGCAGACAACCCCAACAATCACCGTTAGTGGGCCTTGGCACCCTACCATCTCTTCTGATTTGTTCGCGCAATACTCGGCAATAGTTGTTAATTTGTTTGACAGTTTTCTGGATTCTTTCTTGTTCGCTTGTTCCTAATGAGGGATTGCGAATGTTTCCGGCATGATCGATTATCATGCCGTCAAAAAAGATGTATGGATCTATACCTTTAAGCCGCGAATCGTAATACCATATAGAGCGGTTCTGATGTATAAAACCTGGATAGTTAAAATAATCTAATGCTCTATTGATGTTCAGCTTAGTGGTAGCGGTTCGCCATCCCCCCGATGTTAGCCAGAGCAAACCGTCTTTTTGTACGGCTATGTCAGTATCATGGTACCGGATAGCTGTGATTGGTTCTCCGTTGACATTTTGGCCTGTCCATAATACTCTACTGTGTCCAATTTTCTTGGCAGACGTGTAGGATGTATTGCTCATCAAATCACCTATGCGTCTGTCTTTTCTTGATGTGCCCATGTTTTCCTCCCGTCCTATTCCATACGAGCAAGCTTTTCACATTCATCAAATGCTTCGAGTACAGTCTCGTAGTGGTTGACAGCTACCTGTACTCCTGCAAGCGATGCAAGCTTGTCGACGTATGCCTTGACAATTGGGTGAGTATTTACCCAATCCGTACCCTGCCCGATCCGATTTGCTTCTTCCCACAGATCGGTTACTACCGTGTCGAGTGAGTGAACGACACCCGACAGGTTACATGCGTCTTGTACTTTCAGTGCATCAAGAGCATGTTGTGCAATCGTCCGATTCATAGTGATTCCTCCGTCCGATTCTTAATCGCCCTGACAACAACGTTGTCGATACCACCGGACCGTTTGACCGATCCGGCAATCGATGCACTTACTTGGCAAGTGCTTCTCCGCAAGCATCGCAAATAAGCTTATATTCACGAGCACAACGGTGGAAAATAGGACTGTCCAGATACCTCATTCCGTTGTTAATCACGCAATCTTCACAGATCGGATCAGATCCTCGGAATGTTCCGACAATCTTCATATCCTTTGCTGACAGATTCCTTTTCATAGAATCCTCCCTACACAAGTACAAGCTTGTTATTGATTTCGTAGGCTACAGACTCTTGACGTAATGATTGCTTTATATATGTAGCCAATAAGAAAAACAGATTAGATAAACCGTTTGAAAAATCCCCATAGCAGTAGACAAGCTTGACAGGTTCGCAAACAAGTTCACCCGATCCATTAACCCAATAGCCGATACCATCAGTGACAGTGCAACCGCCGAACCGTTTGGAAAGTCTTTTAGCTATCATGTGAAGCACTGCAGAATTGTTGATTGACTGTCCGTTTGACTCCGATGGTATGTAGAACGTCACCTTGTCTTTTAGTTCTGTCATTCTCTTTACCTCCCACCTATTAGATTTATGATAGATAAAATCTATCGATACAAATACAATTATACCATGTGATAGATAGATTGCAAGAAAAAAGTTTGAGGAAATTAGAGTTTTTTTGCCCAAAGTTTTATAATGTGAAACATAGCACTACACATTTGTGTAGTTTAATAGCAATTCAGCTATCCTATGCTGAAAAAAATATCAATTTCCCTTGACCTTTACCTAATACATAATTAATTTGATACATCAATAATATGAGTGATTAATTAGAGGAGAAGCATGAAAGAAGTCAAAGCTTTCAAGTCAATTAGTGGTGGGATGTATCAGACAGAGGAAGAAGCAAAACAAGCTGATGCGCTGTATCAAGGTGTAAAGATCGATAAGCTATCTCGATTGATCAGACAATACGGATCGGCGGAGATAATTGAATTGACATATTGTGTTCTCACTCTGATCGACAAAATTAGCAAAGATGAATAGACGATTAATCACTGCCATAGATAGAAAGTCTACTGTTATTCAATCTTATATATATAGAATAATAGATGTAGTAATTAGTAGGACAGATACACTAATTAAGGGAATTGGTGGGAGATATATTAGGTTTCGATTCCAGGTAAGAAAGGATCGGGGGGATCGTTTTCAATCTCTGGAATCAAGAGTCAATTCAATCACTGACAGTCAAGATTTCCAAGCATGTCACAAGTCAAGTAAGCTTGTGACAAGTATTGTTGTGCTATCTCGGTGCATTTATGCTGATCCGGTGGCCGATATTGGCAAAACGGAAAGGCGAATGGACACGCCCCCCCACCCCCGCGATTTAAGGAAACCTCCTCTCCAAGACGCGGAACATTTTTCTGTCCGTAAGGGAAAGACGCAGTATGGTCAAGACTTTTTCGTAGTCGGATCTGTTCCCCGGGATGAGGAGATTTTTCGTTGTCCCTGTTGCGGGGTGGAGATCCCGCGGAAGGATCAGCTATGAGTGAGCAATATATCCACGACCAAATCCAACAGGAACGGGAACCATGAAAAAAAAATTGCTGCGGTTTTTTCGCAGGCGACTTCGATTGGGTGTGATCCGCGCAAAGGATCTTAGGCCCGGGGATGTGCTGGTGATTCACGCTCGGGTGTCGCTAACACGACAGCAGACCGACACCATCATCAAAACGATTGAGCAGGTATTTCCCGGTCATGTTTGCTGTGTTCTGCAGAAAAACCTGGAGTTAAGCCGAGTGAGAATTGAGGAATAGACCGTGAAGATTCAGATGCGAATGGTCGATATTTTGGTCCGGCTTAAATGCCCGCGATGCGGCACGATCAGGGATCTGAACAAGTATCCTGTCATGCTCCAGGACATGGAGTGCTTGGAGTGCCGGGATCGGGAGAAAAAGCCTGACTACGGGAAGATCTGGAGATTGACCCAGGAAATGGAACACATGCTGGACGAGATTGAGGCAGAGATCGAGGAGGTACGATGAACGAAGGAATAAAACGATTTTGGATGGTTAAGCGGGATGGATATGGACCTTGTAATATCCAACACACAACCAGATGGACGGCTATCGGAGAAGCCCAACGACTGGCCCGGGAAAATCCCGATGCGAGTTTCTATGTGCTGGAAGCGATTGGCGTAGCCAAGGTCGCGCCACCACCAGTGCGGTACTTCGATTTTAACGAGCCTGAGCCGCCGTTCTAATGGCCAAGTGTTTTATCTGCTCTGCTCCGGCAACGCACAAGCTTACGTTTGAGGTGCCGAAGCAGGAGCCGAAGTCTATCGGGTTTTGCAAGATCTGCAGTGAGCGAGTAGGAACATATATCCGATGGCGGCGGAGGTTTGTACGCACCGAATTGGTGCAGCCGGACGATCCGGCACATGCGGAGGATCAGTGAAAGAGATCAAGATTTTGTGGGCGAAATGGAGGTTCCGGTATGTGGCGAAGCTCTTGGGAGAGGATGGGGATAGCTGTCGCGGTACTTGTGATTTGATCAATACCGAGATCCGTATCGAGCGGCTTATGTCGTATGAGCGTAAAAAGGTGACCGTGTTCCATGAGTTGCTTCACGCACTTAGCTACATGGCGGGTTTGGATCTGTCCGAGGATCAGGTCCGGGGTTTGTCTCACAACTTCTTTACGGTGATGAAAGAGAATCCCTGGTTGGTCCCGCACATGGTCCCTAATGTGGAGGCGGAAGATGATTCAAGCATTATTGGGTAATCACTGGCGACAAGTGGAAATCATGGTGGTACTCCGGCATGGCTGTCGAGTGGTGCATCGGGACCGTGAAATGTTCAAGCAGTTCCGGCACATTCGGTGGATCTCCCCGGATTGGTACGAGAAGTCGCGGAGGAAAGTAGCATGACAGTGCGAATGTTGGCCGAACACGAACGGCACGGGAAGGGATGTAGTTACAAGTTCTATCCCAAGGGCAAAGAGGAATATTGCGGCAAGCCTGTAGTGGCCCGGGTTGGGGTCAACGATTTTGTGTGCCAGGAACATTTGGATTTTGTCTTATCCTCCCACCCGACTCCCCAGGAGGAGCCACGGAGGAAGAAAAAATGAGAATTGCATTTTGCCTGCCGGGGCTGTATTTCACCTCGGGTTTTCTGTGGGCCTGGACCAAGACGGTTTTACACATGGAGCGCCAGGGCGTGGAGATCCTGACTTCCTATGCACAGTGTTCGAACGTGACCAAGGCCCGGAATATGGTACTTGGTGAGAACAAGCTTCTGGATGGGGAGCCATACGATTACATGATGTGGATTGATAGCGATACTGTCTGGAAGCCCGAACATATCGATGAATTGATCCTGGCGGACAAAGACATCATTTCAGGCTTGGTGCCGATTGATGATGGGAACAATTTCGGTGTTGGGCATTTCCGCAGGAATGGCCGTTTGGAAAGCTTGAATTGGAGTCAGCCGTTGGCCTTGGCTCCGATGGAGGTTGGCTATGCGGGCTTTGCGTTTCTTTTGGTCAAGCCCGGGATCTTCGAGCAGCTTGGTTATCCCTATTTCATGCAGACACCGTTGATGGTGGAGGGTACGGATCAACCGACCCTTTACGGCGAGGATGTGGAATGGTGCCTGCGGGTCAAGCAGCTTGGGTTCAAAATCTGGGCGCACCCGAGTGTGGTTCTCGGACACGAAAAGACCATGACGTTAAAGGTGAGGCCGTGGACTGGATAAAAGAGGCAATTGAACCGGAAGAACCGGAGGGCTGTGACCTGTGTGTGAGGGTGGCGCAAAATGCTCCCCAGGGACAGATCATAGTTCTGCCGGTAGTGCTGCCTTGCGGCAGTGTGACCCCGGCAGCTTTTCATACATATCAACTGAATTAGGAGGTTTTGATGGCACAGAGTATTGGAGCGTTGTGGACCCAGAATACCGAAGATGGTCGGGAGTATTACAAGGGTCACATTTTTGTTGACAATCGTAAAATCAGGATTGTGGTGTTTGCCAACGACAAGAAGAAAGAGGATACCCATCCTGATTACAACATCGTGCAGCATATTCCAAGGAGCCAAGGGTGAGGGCACCTCAAGTTATTGTTATCGTGCTGTTAGCGGTGGGGTTTGTGGTTAAGGTACTCCAGCACGGAAAAACAACGACAATCAGTATGTGGTGGGGGTTGGTTGATGCCCTTATCATTTCGGGTTTGCTCTGGTGGGGAGGATTTTGGGGGTGAAAAAAGCCAAGACTGCCCAGGCGGAACCCGAACGCTTGACACTCAAGTATCACTGTCCTTGTGGTGGGCAGGTGAAGATGGTCACGCAGTTTTGTCGAGGTATGAGGCACTTTGCCCGTTGCATGAAGTGTGGTCGAGTTCAGCGCAAGCCAAGTGATTTCGCATGAGCTTCATGGGTCTGATCTGGCTGATTTTGATGTTGGCGATCCCCACATGCTTGTGGTGGTTCGCGTTGGGAGATAAGAAATGATTTCGAGTTATCCGGAGGTTTTCAATTTGGGCCATAAGGCGATCCAGGATCTCTTTGCTGATCCGGTACTGGTCGAGGAAAAGGTGGATGGCTCTCAGTTTTCGTTCATGTTAGACGAGCAGGGAATGTTGTACTGCCGGAGTCACCACAACGACATCGATCTTGAAGCGCCGGACAAGATGTTCAAAAATGCGGTTAAGATTATCCAGGAACTCTCCCCTGAGTTGCACCCCTGTTGGATCTATCGGGGTGAATATCTATCGAAGCCCAAGCACAACATCTTGGCTTATGATCGGGTGCCCGAGAAAAATATCGTGATTTTTGATATCGAGACTGCCCCGCAGTGTTTTTTACCTCCCATGAGTAAACAACATGAAGCGGAGCGCATCGGTCTGGAGAGCGTACCGATATTAGCAGCCACATCTTTTGGCTCTTGGGAACAATTCAAGGAGTTATTGGACACAACCAGTTTCCTCGGCGGCCAGAAGGTTGAGGGGATAGTTATCAAAAATTACGAGAAGATCAGTCGTTTAACCGGCCATGTCTTAATGGGCAAATACGTTTCGGAAAAGTTCAAGGAGATTCACAAGAAAGATCGTAAGGATCGCAATCCTGCCGGAAGAGATATCAAGCCGAAGATCATCGAGGCGTTCCGAACAGAGGCCCGCTGGAACAAGGCGATTCTCCACCTTGCCGAACGGGGGGAACTGGAGAATGATCCCCGGGACATCGGAGGTTTGTTGAAAGAGATCAACCAGGATGTTCTGGCTGAATGTAAAGACGAGATCCAGGAAATGCTGTTCAAATGGGCCTGGAAGGATATCAGTCGGGGGATCACGCGGGGATTCCCAGAGTTCTACAAGGAACGACTCGCGCAAGGGATGTTCGAGTGAAACTGATCTGCTTCATTTCGCTTAATGATATTTTTCACCACCCGTTTCCGAACGCACTTGTAGCTGAGCGCCTGCGGGATGAGCAGTTTGATTTGGATCGAATGATTTTAGAAGGTGTGACTTTAGATGGTGAGCGGGCATGGTATGCACAAGAGAGGTTCGGATATGAGCGGAAGATGTAAGAATTGCATATATTGGTGGCCCGTAGAGGACGAGGAGGACCACCTGGGGTCTTGTACCCATGCCAAAATTAATTGCACGGAACCGGAAGCGGATGATGCTATGTTCGTTGAGTCGATTGATGATTATCCAGTGATTTTGACTGGTGAAGAGTTCGGGTGTGTCCATTTCAAGGAGGATGATAATGCCAGTACCACTTAAAGAGGGTGAAACTCGAAAAGATTTTATTGCCAGATGTGCGGAGTACATGGCTGAAAATGAGCCAGAAAGAGACCGTGATCAGGCTTTGGCGATTTGTTATTCTATGTGGGAAAAAGACTACATGGAAAAAATGAAGAGGAGTGCTAAATGAGCAAGAAAAATCAGTACAAGGTGTTTATCGATGGCACGGGGTATAACATCGTTGAGCATCAAATCATGCAGCCTTGCGTGATGATTCGCAAGACTGATGATACGGTATTGTTCTTTTCCTGGGCTAATATCAAAACCGTGAAGTTTGATCCTGCGATGAAAAAGATCGTGGACCGCAAAAACCAGGAAGCTGCAGAGCAAGCCCGGGAGATGGAACAGGCACAGGCGCAGGCGGCCCGATCGCCCCGAATCGTTACCCCGCCAAAGGGAGTAGCCCTGCCGCAGTTCGATCCGAGTGAGCGAAATTAAACCCGTTGGTTTCAAGCTCTTTCTCACCGAGGAAGAGAGAAACGAACTGGATACCATGCTGGCTACTGAGTACTATCGGAGCCGGGGAGAATATTTGACTGCTTTAGTGCGCCGGGATCTATATAGTGCCCGATGTAATGCACGGAAGCAGAACGAATTGCCCATCCCGGGAAAGACTCCGGCAGAATACGAAGCTCAGATCCAGCGCTACGAAAAGATCATTCAAACACAAAGTCGAATGATCGGGGATCTCAAAAAGCAACTGAAATCCTAATTCCTTTCTTCCCTCCGTCAAAGGGGCGCTGCAGTACCAGCGCCCCTTTTCTTTGTACTGTCTACAAAAGTTGACACTTTCTCATAAAAAGCTGTATAATAAATCATACAGAGGTGCAAAATGTATCTGATGATGATTTTATCAGCAGTTGCGGGGGCAGTGATCTTTTTTGCAGGATGGTACACCGGATATTGGTTGAACCATAAACAACAGGCCGAAATGCCGGTAAAAAAGGCGCGGAAGTCCCGCCCCCCGAAGTGTTGGGTCGTAGTGCCGGGAGAACCGGACAAAGAGCAGAAGAAAAGGCGGAAGAAACGGCGATCTTCGGTGGGCGCGGCACCTGTGCCGTTTGACGAGAGTAAGATCAAGGGGCGTGATATCTACGTATGAGTCGCCGAAAAGTTGATGCTACTGCAGAAATAGACGTTTCTCAGCTTGATGAAGCGGAACGGGAGCGTTGTCGCACCGATCTTTTACATTTGGCCCGGAACTATCTCCATTACAGGGACATGAGCGACAAGGTTCATGGGGCTATTAAGGCTAAACTGGATGAATATATCCAAAAATGTCGAGCGTGGAACGCGGGTCGGGGCGGAATAAGGGGGCTGGTCCAGAAGGTAGCTCGTAAAATCACGAAATATCCGGTTCCGATCGTTTTCCTGGTTCCCAGAGGCCATTTGAAAACGTCTTTATTGTCGATTGCCTGGGTGATCCAGCAGATTTTGATCAATCCGAATGTGACAATTCGTATTGTGACCTTCGGATGGGGCCGATCGGTCGAGATTTTGACCGAAATCAAGGATCATCTGAAAAATCCCGAATTGGTAAAGCTCTTCCCCGAGGTTTTGTGGTTTGATCCCAAGGCGTATGCCCCGAAATGGGGCGAGGATGCGATTACGGTCAAGCGTACTGAGGTTGTGGGTGGTTTTACCGTTAAAGTAGACTCGATCATGGGTGGTATTACCGGATCGCACTGCGACATCATGGTTTTTGACGACCTCCATGATATCGAGAACACTCAGACTGCCGATCAAATCCGAAAAGTGATTCAGAGGTTCCGAAACTGCCGTGCGGTACTGAAACCCGGGGGATTGCGAATCATCATCGGCACTGTGTGGAAGCGTGACGACTTCTATGCATGGTGCGAGGATAGGGGATTCGAAAAATATCGGCGTGTAGCCACATACAACTCTCGGGGCGAAGAATGTGATTGTGATGCCGAAGATGCCCAACCGTATTTCCCGGAATTGTTCACGGTCGAGGAGCTGCGGCAGATCAAACTTGAGCTTGGCCGAGCTTTTTATGCTTGCCAGTACAATCTGCAGGCTCTTGCCGAAGAAGATATCAAGTTCACGGAGGAGATGATCCGATTTTACGATTCGGACCCCCCGTACAACAAAATCTGGATCTTGGTAGATCCCGCACTGTCTCGGACGCGAAAAGCCGATGATTCGGCGATCTGTATTGTTGGAAAACCCAAAAATCCAGACGATCGGCTCAAGGTAATCAAATCTCGCGGTTTGCGAGTACGATCGCGGCAACTTATCGATGCTATGCTCGATGAGTATGTATATTTCGCCCGCATTTGCCCGAACATCACGCTCGGCATAGAGCAGGCACAGTTACAGTACATATTGATCGAATGGCTTCGTGAAGCGATGCGTGAGCGCGGTCTATTTTTCGAGCCGGAAGAGTTGAAACACGGAAACCGACCCAAGGAAGATCGTGTAAACAAGCTTGTACCGTTGTTTGAGAATGAGGGTATCGAGTTGCATCGAACACGGTGCAATAAGCTGGTGGAACAGCTCCTCGATTTTGGGGCTACTACCCATGACGACCATGTTATGTCCCTGGCCTATCTCCCGGATGTAATGGATCAGGATGTGGATGTGCAAGTAATAGATCCGCGACACGCGGGTTATAGCGAAGTTGAAGAAGATCCGAACTCACTGGAGGCGCTTCTGGCGGAAATGGCCGCTCTGGATGGTCCCTCCTGGAAGGATCTTTAGGAGGACCAGATGGCAGATGGCAAATATGTACCGGAATATTGGGAAAAATACGGTGTAGAACCGGCAGTGCAATTTCCGGTAACGGATTGGGCGCGGGAATATCCGCCGCTCAAGCGGCAACTCTATGCTGAGCAGAAACGCCTCAAGGGTATGGAGTACGGCGATACTGATCGGGCGAAAATCATTCAGCAGATCGAGGATGCTCAGATGGAGCTGGATCGTTTGTTGAACGCCTTTGTTGGCTCCTCGGCTCAAGAGTTTGGGTCGCGCCCCGTGGTGCCCAAGAAGAAAGAACCTTGGTCTGGGGTTGCGGGCATGATCCAGCGCGGAATGGGTGCAGGTCAGGAGGAATCGCGGCCTCTGAACCCGTAATAGGAGAACGGGATGATTTACGACTATAAATGCGCGAATTGTGGCGAGGAGTTTGAAGATATCAAGTCAGTCGCCGAGCGCCATACCTCGATTTGTCCGAAATGTGGACATCAGGCGCAGAAACTTTTCAAGCCCCGGGCGGCAGTGCAGAAGCCATTTGTGCCCTATATGGATGAGCATATTTCCCGTGACGGAAAACCTGTACTGATAGAAAGTCGGGATCAGAAAAAGCGTCTTTTGAAACAGAACGGCTTGGATTGGATGCCCTCCGTGAAATGGGTGTAGGAGTTCAATATGGCAAAAAAGCTATATAGTAAAAAGCAATCACAGGATACGGTCTGGCGGTTTGGTAGCCAGGATGAAAGGGAAATCCTGCGACATCTAAAAAAGTTGTATCGTGAGGGATTAAATGCAACTAAATCCCGGCGCGACAAGTGGAAGTACCAGTACAAGTATTGGGTCAACGCGATGTTGTCTGCTCGTCGTCCGCGCTACAAGAGTGATTTACGGGTAAACTATGCGTGGGTTACCACAGAGGTTAAGCTGCCGTATATGACCCAGAACATGCCCCGCGTTAACTTCATTTCCTTCAATCCGAATGGCGAAGATCGGGCGGAACACATGAGCCGTTTGGTTGGGAACGCTTTGTGGCACAAGCTGGAAATTAACTACATCTCCGAGGATGTATGTTGGGATGCGATGGTCTATGATGCCGGTTTTTACAAAGTTGGATGGGATACGGGATCAGAAGATGGTGACGGTGAGGTATTCGTTTCCTCGATCGAACCGTTTAAGATCCTTCCAGATCCCTATACCAAGAAACTGCAGAAAGGTCGCTTTGTCATTCACGTCGAGCCGTATGCTGTAGATGAATTGCAGGCACAGTATCCTAAATACGCAGATCGCATCGGACCGGATAAAGAAATTAGTCAGATTCTCTTCGAGGAGCGCAAGTTTTCGGATCGCAAACCCACGGTCTTGAGCGGGGTTGTGACCGAGGACACCAAGTTCGAGGTCGAGCGGGCGTTCAAGAAAGAATATTGGCTTGCCCCACGACTTTGTGATCAATCGATCATGGAGGATGTGGAAGAGGAGCAACAGATTTCGCAAGTTGATCCTGTGACCGGCCAGAATGTGACTCATGTGGAGAAAACAGTAAACCAGCGGCCCAAATATGCTAAGGGTCGCGTAATTACCACCCTGAATGATGCGGCAATTGTTGATGATAAACCGCACCCGTATGATCACGGCAAGTTTCCGTTTGTGAAACAGATTATGCACAAAATCGGCAACGAGTTCTGGGGTATTGGGGATATCGAGCAATTAATTCCGTTGCAGGATGCGTTGAACCATGCCTACCAGCAGCTTGACGATATTATTGCCCATGTGTCGAATATTGGCTGGACGGCTGATCCGAGCTTAGGGAAAGCCAATATCAATAAACTGGCTGAGAAATTGATGATTCCCGGGGCGCTCAAAGTGGCTCCCCTGGATAAGCTTCGGGCAGATGTGCCTCCGGTTGTGCCGCAGTATCTCATCAACCGTATTACCGATCTGGTGCAGCGGATTTATGAGATTACGGGAATCAACGAAATCATGCAGGGGTCAGGCCGTGTAACACACCGGACAGCCCGGGGTATCGAGCGTCTTTTTGAGGCCGGTAGTACCAGGATAGGAAAATCGATCCAGTACTATGAAAAGGCACTCAAGGAGGTTGCGCTCCAGATGGCCGATCTGGTGAAAGAGTTTTACACCGAGGACCGTATTCATGCGGTTATCGGTGGCAACGGACAGATAGCCGGAGTGTTGCAGACCGAACCGGATCAGCTCCAGGGTAAGTTTGAGGTTTCGATTGACTCCGGTGCGGCGTTGCCGCGAGATAAGCAGAGTAAGGCGGATCTGGTATTTCATCTGGCTGACATGCAAGTATTTCAGATGGCGATGTCCGGTGATCCGATAGCGAAACAAACAGCGAAAGTAATTCTTGATGCGGTGGAGTTTCCCGGGCGGGAAGAACTTCTAAACTTCCAGCCTCCTCCCCAGGCACCTCCCTCCTTCCCGCCTCAGACTGAGGCACCTGGAGTTCCGAACACCGGGACTCCTCCGCCCGTTCCTGCGCCCGCACCGGCCCCGGCACCTGGGGGCGAAAATCCCCTTGCCGGAATCATAGAAATGGCTGCAGCCGCAGGGATTCCTCCTGAGCAGTTTGCTCAAATGCTTGCCGCTGTTGCAGGGGGTGTATAAAAAACTTGACACTTTTCTTGAAAGTGTGTATACTAAAGTAGACAGTGGCTCTAAGTGACCAACTCACAGTGTCGAAAGGAGCGAAAATGAGCGATGATCTTTTAAATCCAACATTCGAGGACGAGGAAGATGAAGATTTCTTGTCCTACGGGGAAGAGGATCTCCCCGAAGAGGGTCTGAATCAGGGTGGAGAGTCCGAAGGCGCAGAAGAGGACCAACTCACCGAAGAGGAAACTCCAGAAGAGATTCTATTTGCCATCTCGGGCGAGGATGGCAAGGAGCAACAGCTTCCGTTAAACAAGCTGACTCCGAAACAGGTCAAGGAATGGTATGACGCTCATGTGAATAAGCATGAGTGGAACAAATCCAACACCGAAAAGGCCAAACAAATCGCCGAAGAGAGAAGGGCATACGAGGCACAGAAGCAACAGTTCGAGCAGCAGCTCAAGGAACTGGATCAGTGGACGGGCTATTTTAGATCCAATCCCGGGCTGCAGCAGCTTGTAGCCGCCTTCGTACAGGGTCGCATCCCGCAGCAGACGTTACAGCAGATTTTGGGCCAGCAGTCGGGACAACAGCAACCTGTGGGCCAACAGGCCGCCTTTGGTAATCATCCTGCTCTCAACCAAGTGGTGCAGAGACTTCATGCCGTGGAGCAACAGCTCCAGAAAGAACGGGAAGTCAGGCTGCAGGATAGGCAGCTTTCCGAGCGAGAGAAGGCGATGCAGGCTGTATTACCTTCGATCCCCGAGGATAAGCGCGAGGCGTTCAAACAGTATATCGAGCAGACAACGTCAAACATGACGGATATGCAAGCGATGTACCAAGTGCTGGCTAATGCCTTTCAGTGGGGCAACAAAGACGATCTGATCAAGCAGGCACAGCAACAGGCACTTGAGAACCAGAAGAAGAAACAGAACGCAGGCGTGGAAACCGGAGAGCAACAGTCCGCAGTAGACCTTCCTAAAAACGTGGATCTCTCAGGCACCCGGGATATCCGGCGCATCTACGAGAAAGCTCTGGACGAGGGTTATTTCGAAGAATAAAAAGTCGCCCGGAATCCTTCTTTGACTTTAGGGTGACGACATGGCTATTTCCATAAACCAACTCAACGCTTTCACTCGCAGTCACATCATTCCGAAAGTAGTTGACAACATCTACAACAGTAATGTTCTGTTGTACAAGTTGATGAAAGAGAAAGCGAAACGGTGGCCCGGAGGTACATACTTCGAGACCGAGCTGGTGTATGCCAAAAACACCAACGTTGGTCCTTACGGTAACAACGCCGACCTGTCTCCTTCCGCAGAGGAAGAGTTCACGAAAACTCAGTTCTCGCCGGTCCGGTATAATGCCGGTATCGTTCTGGAAGGTTTGGACATGGCGATCAACAAAGGCGCACATCAGGTGGTCAATTTGGCCTCCGAAAAGGTCAAGAACGCCGAGAAATCTCTCAAAGATTCGATGGCAGACGACCTGTTCAACACCACGCAGTCCAACGCCTTTACGGGACTGCACACCATCTGTGAAGCAGACGGTGGATCTGGTTCTGCTCTGGGTGGAGTCACTGGTGGACCCAACGGGGATGCCTCTGAATGGCTGTCCTCTTCGGGATCAGAGGGTCGTGCAAACGGTCCCGATGCCACCACCACAACCCTGACCAAGACGGTGCTGGATAAGCACTACAATTCCTGTAAGATGGATAACGATCATCCCGATATCCTGTTTACCACGGATGATATCTGGTCGGGTATTATGACCACCTTCCTCATGCCGAACATGAGGTACACGGACACCAAGCTGGCCGATCTCGGGTTTGAGAACTTCAAGTACAGAAAGAGCTACGCTTTCGGCGACGATAAGTGTGATGCTGGTGACCTGTTCTTCCTGAACAGTGAACACCTGTACTTCGCGGTGTTCTCCAAAATGAACTTCAAGTTCATCCCCTGGACCTATGAGACTGCCTCCAAGGACCGTTGGGTGGCTCACATTCGCTGGTACGGAAACCTGATCTGTGACGAGCGCAGAAAACAGGGCTGGATGTCCGCGATTACGACTGTAAGCTAAGAGTAGCTGACAGTCTGACGTAGGCTGATACGGGGAGCGAGGAGTCGCATAGCGCCTTCTCCTCCCCTTCTTAACATCGGGGGTCACGGTCCATGACATTTGAAACTCTCCAAAATCACGTTTTTCGCCTCATGAGAGATCCGAACCAGACTCGGTATAGTCTGGATTTCGTTAAAAAGTGGTTGAATGAAGCGGAACGCCAATACTGCAACGCTACCAGTTATTCCGTAAAAAAAGACACCTCCATTACCACGGTCAGCGGCACCCGGGAATATGATTTGCCTGCTGGCTTTATCCGCGAGATCGCGGTCTTTGAGGATGGCAAGCCTCTGGATACTTGTGAACTGGAGGATACAATCCATGAAGGTGGTGATGAGAGTGGTGAACCTTACGCTTACTACATCGAGAATAAGAAAATAGGGTTTGAATACAAACCCGATGGAGCATACGCAATTACGTTGATCTACTATTCCCGGGGCGGGGAAATGATCTCTGCAGCAGATACGCCTATTATTCCCGAGGAGCATCACATGCTCCTGATAGCCTTCGCGTGTATTTTTGCCTCTATTGAGGGTGATGATACCCGACAGACCACGTTTCAGAGGATCTGGGATCGTGGGCTGGATGAAGCAAAGGGTGACGTGGTGAATCTGTCGCCCTGGCCGGAAGTGTACCCTCCGGCAAATCAGCATCTTAATCCGGCTACCCACGATGTGGAGGGCATACTGTAAGTGGCGCTCAAGAAAGGCCGAGTGAAGCACCTGTATGATTTTTCATACGGTGTGAACTGTAAAGATCCTGGCTACCTTATTGACGACCGGCAGTGCTATGCGCGGGTCAGTACCTACGATGGTACGGTCAACGTCTATTGGGATAAGGGGATCAGGCGGCGCGGTGGCACCTCGAAGGTCAACAGTTCGGCCTCCGGGGATAAGCTGGTCAACGGACATCGGCACTATCGAAGTGATGCGCCTGTTAAGACGACTTTTGTGGGCGCTGATAATGGATCAAATGTCCTGATTCAGTATGAAAGCGGTGGATCTTTGACAACAGTATCCGGGGGTTCGGCAATCGCCTCCGGTAACGAGGTGCATTTTGCCTCATGGAAAGATGCGCTGTTTGTGGCTTCCGGCAATCAGGTGATCCAAGTAATCACCTATTCGGGTGGCTGGTCTCGGGCTGATATTTCGGGTCTGGCCTACAAACCGCAATATGTGTGCGCTCACAGAGATCGCCTGTGGGCGGGTGGCGGTGACATGCCCTTGGGCTATTTTGAGTGCAGTGCCTATGATGATTATACGGATTGGTCGGGTGGGGATGGTGAAGCCTTCTATGCTGGCCGTCAGGATGGAGATCCGCTTACCGGATTAGTACCCCGGGGCGATGATCTGGTGATCTACAAGAACGATTCGATCTGGCTGATGAAGGGTGACAACCTGTACAACTGGTTTGAACAGACCCAGAACAAGGCGATTGGATGTTGTGCCCCGAAGAGTATCGCCGAATGTGGATTTGGGCACTTTTTCTTGTCCAACGACAACGTATATTTCTTCGATGGGGTGAACGATCCGGTTCCGGTAGGCGATCCGATCAAGCCGTGGCTGGATGCGATTCCGGTTACACTTCGCAAGTTGGCGGCAGGTACATATTACAACAATTACTACCGGCTGGCATTTGCCACATCCAACGAATCAGAGAAAAATGATTTTGAAGTGATCCTGGATCTTAGAATGTTCAAGCAAGGTATTGTGGCATGGTGGCCGAACAACAGCCGGTACATCGCGGGATACATCCCGTATGTCGGGCCGGATGATGATCAGGATCTCTATTTTGCAGATGGCTCTGCCGGATATTTACGGAAGATCGATTCCGGCAATCAGGATGATACCACAAATATTCGGGCGGAGTTCCATAGCAAGTATTTTGTTCTTGGGCAGCCAAACCGCGAGAAAGAATATGGAATCTGCAAGCTGGACAATACGCAGGGAATCGGCACTTTTACCCTGAATCTGATTCGCAATCTGAATGATGCCTATACCCTGGCTGAGAGTATTGATGCGTCTGGTGGTGGAGATTCATACGGTAGTGCGGTTCTGGGTACGACCTATTGGACTTCTCAGGAAAATGCCCGTATGACTTCTGAAATTGCCTTGCCCCCGGAATTGGACGGCTATGCGATCAGTGCGGAAATCATCCATGAGGGGAATTACGGCAACGTAATTTTTTATGGATTTAGCTTAGAAGCAGCGTTGAAGAGGTTCTAAATGCAGGTTGAATATCCAAACATTATTCGCAACGCCCAGGTCAGCTCTCATACTGAGTTGAATAACAATTTTCAGGAAATCCTGGACGTAATTAACAAGGGTGCAAATCCCCACGGTAATATTCAGGGTGATAATATGAAGGGTACGGCACAGTTGACCGTGGGTACGATCACGATTTCGACCAAGATTATTACGGCAGTAGTGGACTGTAACGGAACGTTGACAATTAAGCTTCCGAGTGCAGATGGATCGCACAGTGTTTTGTTCAAGGATCACAACGGTAATACACGGTTGCAAGTCAAGAGCAGCGGCGAAGTTGAGGTGAAATAGTGGGTACGATTGCATACGATTACACGATCGCTGACTCGGATTGGTTTGATGCGGTGCCCACGATGGCAAACTTCAATAAGGTGAAGGGTGAAATCAACGGACAGTTGGATGAAAACAATTTTGATAATGCGATGAATCCGACCGTGGATGAAGTGGCGGTTTCGGAGGAAGTGTCCGGTTCGCTTTTTGAACCTGTGGGTAATTTTTCGATCAAACCCGCCTCCAATAAGGATATCGTGTTTCAGTTGGAAAGTGCGCCCACTACCAAATATTTGCGGGTAGATGAAACCGGAGTGACCATAGGAGCTTAATGTGGCTGATATTACGCTGACCTATACATTCTCTGATGGTGAGTCCGGTTTGGGCACCAAGATCATGCAGAACTTCGACGATTTGTTGACAGTTTTGAATGGTAGTTTGGACCATGACAACATCGACGACGAAACATGGCTGAGCATCAAAAAAATGATTGCCTCGACCAAGTTCATCGCCAATTTAATCGAGAGCCAGACCGAAGGAGAGAATCTGGTATTCGATATTTCGGACGTTGCGGCTGTGAAGTTCAAGATCACGGACAGCAACGATGTGGTGCTGTTTCAGATTCAACAGGATGGCACCATAAAAGTAGGAGCATAAAATGGCAGCAGGAGATTTGACAGTTACCGGCTCATTTACTGCGGTAAATGTGACGGCATCGACTAAAGTAAATACCCCTAAATTAGAAGGTATTACCGATACGGCTGTGGTGACCAATCTTAATGCCGATCGGTTAGATAGTGCCCATAAGGATACTGATGGTACTTTGTCGGGCAACTCTGATAGTTCAATCCCTACGGAAAAAGCAGTTAAAACCTATGTCGATACCGAGGTTGATGATCTGGCGGGAGCG
>Ga0180433_10001436_pt1 | contig 39683 bp, 29 predicted proteins | sample SS_ome_8_FD_132980 | JGI IMG/M metagenome (GOLD analysis project Ga0180433, IMG submission 132980) | Hypersaline lake sediment archaeal communities from the Salton Sea, California, USA - SS_1_D_1 metaG | ecosystem: Environmental > Aquatic > Non-marine Saline and Alkaline > Hypersaline >... | reverse complement strand
TTCGACTTGTCCGAAGAAATCGTTCTGACTCCGGGAATTTATCATCAGCTCTCGATGGATGATTCTGTGAATGAGGAGAACGAGACCTGGGCCACCTTAAGTCTGATGTACAAATTCTAAAACGTTTCAGAATTTATTGTATCTAAAGAAAAGGCTGGTTTTCGAAACCAGCCTTTTCTATTTGATTACTGAACTTTTGCAAAACTCTTGTGATCAGAAAAAGTATCTTCGTCGACGAAAATGCTAACACTTATCAACACAAACAGAATGGCTCCCGTCATCGGACCGATCGGTCTGGACTATATCGCCGCTTCAGCCGATAAGGCGGGCATAGACGTCGATATCGTTGACCTCGCCTTATCCGACCAGCCGGAAAAAGCCGTAAAAGATTACTTTTCCACCCAGGAACCTGAGCTGGTTGGACTTTCTTTCCGAAACGCCGACGACTGTTTTTGGCCCAGTGCCGATTGGTTCGTTCCCGGATTGAAAGATACAATCGAGACTATACGGTCCATGACCACCGCCCCGATTGTCATTGGCGGCGTCGGATTTTCAATCTTTGCCGGGCCTATTGTCGAATACACCGGCGCCGATTTCGGCATATCAGGCGATGGAGAGACAGCAACAACTGCACTAATCCGACAGTTGCAGACGGCAAGAAGGTTCGAAAATATCTCCGGCCTTGTATGGCGAGAAAATAACAAAATCCGCAAGAACCCACCATCCCGGCCAAATCCTGTTTCATTAGGTACCTCGCGCAATTTCATCGATAATCCAAGCTATTTTAAGCTGGGCGGACAATGCGGACTGGAAACCAAACGCGGCTGCAATCGTGACTGTATATATTGCGCCGATCCGCTGGCTAAAGGCAGCAGGCTGCGACTGCGAAATCCTTCCGAAGTCGCCGATGAGGTTCAATCCTTATTATCACAGGAAGTAGATGTATTGCATCTTTGCGATTCTGAGTTCAACGTGCCCGGAAGCCATGCCCTTGCAGTCTGTAAGGAGCTTAACAGCCGCTCGCTCGGAGAGAAGATTCGCTGGTACGCCTACCTGTCACCGGTGCCTTTCGACGAGAAGCTTGCCGAAACAATGGCCCGGGCCGGATGCGTCGGAATAAACTTTACGGGAGATTCGGCCTGCGAATCGATGCTCCGGACTTACCGTCAGCGGCACAGCAGAGAGGACCTCGCCGCAGCGGTCAAGCTCTGCCGGCAGAACAAAATCGCCGTTATGATAGATCTCATGCTGGGCGGGCCGGGCGAAACACCGCAAACAGTACGAGAAACGACCGATTTTATAAAGAAGATTGGTCCCGATTGTGCCGGTGCGGCACTCGGCATACGCGTTTACCCCGGCACCGCTATGGAACAAATCGTCGCCGAAGAACTCCGGGACCCAACGAATACCAGCATCCGCCGGAAATACAGCGGGCCGGTCGACCTGCTTAAACCTACATTCTACATATCCGAAGCTTTGGGGCAGCAGCCCGCCGAACTGGTAAGAGATTTAATCGACGGCGACAAAAGGTTCTTCGAGCCTGCCGTCGAGACCGACAGCCAACCGGCCGAGAGCGGCGATGCCGCTAATTATAATTACAACGAAAACTTGTTACTGACACAGGAGATTCGAGATGGAGCACGCGGAGCATACTGGGACATCTTGCGACGATTAAGAAACTGATAGTCGCATCCGCTGAAAAGATGTGTAACAACCACATGAAAGAAATGTTCCTTCAGGGCAGGGAAATTGTGAGAGTAGCTGCCCCCAGGGGACTTGCAAATAAGTCCAAATAGAATCGTAAATAAAAGCTTGCACACGTTTGATCCGGTATGTACTATTATAACTGATTTACATTCAACGATGTTGGGACGGTTTGTGAACGGCTTGCATTAAGGCGACAGTAAGTGTGCTGTTGCCGATTGATTACACATTATTTAGGGAGGTCATGCTATGAAATGGTGGCACGTAGTTGGTTTGGTTGTCGTGATTGCTGTTTTGTCGGCGGGAGTTTTGAGCTGCCGCCGATCGGAAGACCAGGAGAAGGTAACCGAGTTGTCTTATAGTATCTTTTTCCCGCCCTCACATATCCAGTGCAAGACTGCCGAAGCCTGGGCCGAGGAGATTGAGAAACGCACGGACGGCAAGGTCAAAATCACCGTCTATCCGGCGGGCACCCTGACCAAGGCTCCTCAGTGCTATGACGGCGTTATTAACGGCCTGTCGGACATCGGCATGAGTTGCTTCGCCTATACACGCGGACGCTTTAGCCTGCTGGAAGGGATTGACCTGCCATTGGGCTATCCCAGTGGTCTTGTCGCCACCCGTGTCGCTACGGAAATGGTTCGAAAATACAAACCCAAGGAAGTCTCGGACGTGCATGTGCTGTATATTCATGCACACGGGCCCGGGATTCTTGCCTCCCTAAAACCCGTACATGAACTGAAGGATCTGGCCGGCATGAAGGTACGAGCGACCGGCTTGTCTTCCAAAATCGTACAAAGCCTCGGCGGCACACCAGTCGCCATGAGTCAGCCTGAAACGTACGAAGCCCTGCAGAAAGGCGTTGTCGAAGCAACCTTCTGCCCGGTAGAGACACTCAAAGGCTGGAAGCAGGGCGAGGTTATCAACACCATTACCGACACATCCGTCATCGGTTATACCACGGCCATGTTCGTTGTGATGAACAACGGCGCCTGGGATCGCCTTAGCCCCAAGCTGCAGAAAGTATTCACACAAGTGAGCGATGAGTGGGTTGACAAACACGGGCAGGCATGGGACCAGGCCGACGAGGAAGGTATGGCATTTATCACCGATCTTAAACGCGAGGTGATCAAGCTTTCCGAAGAAGAGAAACAGCAGTGGAAAGACGCCGTACAGCCGATTCTTGATGAATATATCACCAAGACAGCCGAGCAGGGCCTGCCCGGAAAAGAATTCCTCGCTGATGTCAAAAGCCTGATTGAGAAACTTTCAACGAAAGCAGGACAGTAGATGAAACAATCGACAGGCCTCAGCGGGGCAAGCGAGGCCGTCTTTCGTGTATACTCGCGGATACTCTGCCTCATCGTGTATATCCTTGTTGTGATGGCCGGTTTTGGTGTGTTGACAATGGTCGCCGTGACTTGTATCGACGTGATCTTGCGTCTGCCGTGGATCAACCGTTCGCTTTTCGGCGCCTACGATATTGTCAAAATCACCGGTGCTCTGACCCTGGCTGCCACCCTTCCCTATACTACCGCAGTCAAAGGGCATGTGGCTATCGAGTACTTTTTCCACAAGCTCAACCGCCGCGGCCGCATCGTTGTCGATACAATAATCCACCTCATGGGAATGACGCTGTTCGCGTTCCTCAGTTGGAGAAGCGTTATCTACGGCCTCGACCTTTACCGGATCGGCCAGGTCAGCCAAACCCTCCAGCTTCCCGTCTTCTGGATCCCTTATGTCATCGGTTTTTGTTGCGTCATAGTCGTGCTTGTGATCGGGCATAACCTCATACATCCGGATCAGGAGATGATAAAGCCATGACACCAGTTGAAATCGGCATCATTGGTTGCGTCCTGCTGCTTGCCCTTTTGGTTGCCAGCATGCCTGTGGCTTTTGCCATGGCCATTGTGGGCTTTTTGGGTTTCGCCGTTATCCGCTCGCCCGGGGCGGCTATGAGCATGATTACGATCGACCTGTACGATACGTTTTCATCTTACTCCCTGACGGTAATTCCCTTGTTTGTCTTCATGGGCCAGATCGCCTTTCATGCGGGAATAAGCCGGCGGCTCTTCGACACGGCTTATCACTGGCTCGGCAGCCTGCCGGGAGGTCTGGCCATGTCCACCGTAGGGGCCTGCACGGGCTTTGGCGCCATTTGCGGCTCGGGACCCGCCACCGCTGCAACGATGGCGTCGGTAGCACTGCCGGAAATGAAACGCTACAACTACGACATGGAACTCGGCTGCGGAGCGGTTGCCGCCGGGGGAAGCCTGGGGATGCTGATTCCCCCCAGTGTCGTTTTTATCGTTTATGCCATCCTGACCGAACAATCGGTGGGCAAGCTGTTTATCGCGGGGATCGTCCCGGGCCTGCTCATAGCCTTTCTTTTCTGCCTGACGATATACCTGAACTGCAAGCTTCACCCACACCTGGGACCGGCCGGGGAAGGGGTTAGCTGGAAAACCAAATTCGCATCCTTAGCCGGAGTCTCCGAAACGCTCATCTTGTTCATTATTGTAATCGGGGGTATGTTCGGAGGGTTCTTCACACCAACCGAAGCGGCCGCCATTGGCGCCGCCGGCAGCCTGGTCATTGCAGCAACCAAACGCCGGTTGGCCCCGAAAATGCTGGCTCGCTCTTTACGGGAGACGGTCCGCACTTCCTGCATGGTGATGATCATCGTCACCGGCGCTGTCATCTTCGGGCACTTTTTGGCGGTGACGCGTATTCCTTTCGAGCTGGCCTCGTCGCTCGCGGTATTGCCCCTCCCGGGTTGGGCTATCATGGGATTGATTATCCTGTTCTATCTTGTGGTAGGATGCTTTGTTGATGCTCTGGCACTAATTCTTCTGACAATCCCCATCTTCGACCCGGTCGTCACTCAGCTCGGTTACGATCCGATATGGTTCGGTGTGATCATCGTAGTGGTCACTCAGATGGGCGTGATTTCCCCGCCGGTTGGTGTGTGTGTTTACGTAGTCAGCGGCATCGCGCGGGACGTCCCTTTGCAAAAAATATTTCGAGGGGCCCTGCCGTTTCTTGCGGCCCTCGTTATTGCCGCGATTATGCTGATTGCACTGCCCCAGCTATGCCTGTGGCTCCCTAATTTGGTGAAGTAGAAAAACTTATGCAGAACCGTAAGGCGTGCCTGTCGGTACTTATGGAAAAATATGCCCTCTTCGAGATGCAAACCCTGCTGTATCCCATCATGTCTGATGGGCGCCTCGTCTTCGCTCCACCGTAAGGTGTCCTGTGAAGGCATGAAGCTCCCCCCCATTTCACCCTGAGCCGAATCGAAGGGTGAGGCCGAATCGAAAGGCTCAATACTTGACAGACAGGCGGAAAAACACCTATAATAGCATTGGGCGAATTCTGATAAGGAAAGCCCTGGCTTGTGATTTCTCCGAATGCCCGGAGCTGTTGATGAGACATGACAAACCATCAAACTCAGTAGTGGCGGCATTACGTGAGCGGGTCAAAGAGTTGACCTGCCTCTACGGCATCGCCCAGATTGCCGGGCAGCCCGGAGTCTCGTTAGATGAGATTCTTCAGGGCATTATCGAGCTTCTGCCGCCCGCCTGGCAGTATCCGGAGATAACTTTCGCCAAAATCACATTCGATGGAAAGTCATATACGTCCCCGGCGCCTTGCGAGAGCCCTTATAAGCAGACGGCCGATATCATCATTAACAAAGTGTCACGAGGTACGATCGAGATGATTTATTCGGAGCAGCGCCCCCGGGCGGACGAAGGTCCGTTTCTCAAGGAGGAGCGCAACCTGATTAACGCCGTAGCTAAACAGGTGGCACTGACGTTCGAGCGCAGACAGGCTGAGCAAGACAAATTGAAGCTCCACGCTCAGCTCAGGCACGCCGACCGGCTGGCCACCATCGGGATGCTTGCCGCCGGGGTAGCACACGAGTTGAACGAACCGCTTGGAAACATTCTGGGATTTGCCCAGTTAGCCCAAAAGTGTCCCAAAATACCCGCTTCGGCCAGGCATGACATCGAGAAGATCGAGACTGCCTCTTTGCAGGCGAGGGAGATTATTAAGAAGCTCCTGGTTTTTGCCCGCCAAAGGCCGCCCAAGAAAAGTCTCATCAATCTCAACCAGGTAGTGCAAGACAGTTTCTACTTCTTTTCGGCACGCTGCGCTAAAGAGGGGATAGAATTAGTCCAGGCACTTTCCCCGAACCTGCCGAAGATTGTCGCAGATCCCGCCCTGTTGAATCAGGTGCTGGTTAATCTGGTCGTGAACGCCTTACAATCCATGTCCGGAGGAGGTACGATCACGGTTAGAACCCGGCCTTACAAAAACAATATCTATCTGACAGTGGAAGACACGGGTCCCGGGATAAGCAAGGAGATTCTCGAGAAAATATTTGTTCCCTTCTTTACGACTAAAGACGTCGGGCAAGGCACGGGCCTGGGTTTGCCCGTGGTTCACGGCATTGTCACCTCGCACGGCGGCACAATCGAAGTTGACAGCAAGGTCGGCTACGGCACCCGTTTTGAAATTCGACTTCCTGTCGAGGCCAAACAGGAACAGGAGGAAGTCTTGTAGCATGTCATCTTGGCAAAAGAAAGAACGCATTCTGATAGTTGACGACGCCGCGACCACACTGGAAGTCCTGCAGCGTATCCTAAAAGCGGCCGGATACCAGATCTTCACAGCGCCGAATGTCACCGCGGCGCTTGAAATTCTCGAAAACACGGCTTTGGAACTGGTCATAACGGACCTTAAGATGCCCAAGGTAAGCGGCCTCGACCTTGTGCGGCATGTCCGGGAAAACTTCAAAGACACCGAAATCATGATGATCACCGGTTATCCGTCTATCGAAGGGGCCGTAAACGCAATTAAGATCGGCGCCGAAGATTTTCTTGCCAAACCTTTCACCAACGAGGAACTTCTGGCCGCAGTTAAGCGGGCGCTCGATAAACTCAAGACACGCAGATCCGGACACGCAACCGGCGAGCAGGCGATCCCCGTACACAAAGGTTTTATCGGAAACTCAAAAGTAATGCACCGGATTTTCATTGCAATAAGCAAGGCGTCGTCAACTCCGGCTACTGTGCTGATAACCGGGGAAAGCGGTACGGGTAAAGAACTTACGGCCCGGGCTATCCATTATGGCAGTACACGTTCGTCGGCGCCTTTTGTCCCGGTAAACTGCGGGAGTATTCCGGAAACACTGCTTGAAAGCGAGCTGTTCGGCCATGTAAAGGGAGCATTTACCGGGGCAGCCGAATCACGGGCCGGCTTCTTTCACGCCGCCGACGGCGGCACTATCTTTCTCGACGAAGTCAGCGATATGAGCCTGGCCATGCAGATCAAACTGCTAAGGGTGCTGCAGGACAAGGAAGTTTGTATGGTCGGATCGAACCGGGCGCGAAAGGTGGATGTAAGGATTCTGGCCGCGACGAATAAAAACCTGGATGAGCTGGTAAAAAAAGAATCTTTCCGTGAAGACCTTTTTTATCGCCTGAATGTCATTACGATATTTATGCCGCCTTTGAGAGAAAGGGGCAACGACATCCTGCTTCTGGCCCGCCATTTTGCAGCCGCTTTTGCAGCCGAGCAGGGCAGGCCCGCTCCCCGCTTTTCTGATAAGGCTCTGCAAAGTCTCAGAAATTACGACTGGCCCGGCAACGTCAGGGAACTTGAAAACGTAATCCAGCGCCTGGTGGTAATGACGGACGGCGACCTTATCGACGTTCCCGATTTGCCCTGCCTCATGCGTTTTTCAGCACTTCGAAAAACGGGCTTCACCCGCACCCTCGCGGAAGTCGAGGCCGAATACATCACCAATGTCCTTGAAAGCGTGGACGGCAACAAAACCCGTGCAGCGGATATTCTCGGCATCGATCGAAAAACTATACGACAGAAGCTGAAGAATTCTAACTGACCGATGATGACGAAAATCGGTCAGTTTAAGTAAAATCACTGTCCCTGACGGCTAAGTGCCGGGTAAATTCTCCTCACTGGTTCAAAATATCCCTACTGCTTTCTTAGTTCCCGGACAAAACCTGCTAAATTTCAGATGCGGACTCAAAAAAATTTCTCTTTTCTAATTAAACTTTTGCTCTAAGTTACTCAAACTGACCGATTCGCGCTGTCATCCCTGCGAAGTACGTGTTTAGCCAGGGAAAAGCCATCCCCATCCCAATAAACGACAATTGGGATGAGGCTGCCACCCAATAGTATTAATAGAAAAGGGGTGGCAGCCTCAAGCGGCAGTCCCTCGGGGACGCCTTATGGCGCTTGGGGATCGTCGCGAATACCAGAAGCTGGCATAATGTTTGCACTAACAATGTTGACACAAAAAAGCAAATTAAGGAACATGTTATGTCAACTACATATTACACTTTGTGTTCCTCATGCAAACATGCCAAAACCTGCACGTTTCCAAGGGACCCCCAAAAACCGTCACTGTATTGCGAAGAATTTGAAATCGAGGATGGGCCGAAAAAGAAAAAAAACACTAAGTATTCACTGAAAACTGCGAACGGTCACATCGCCCTAACTGTAGAGCCAACAAAATTAGTGGGCCTGTGCAGTGATTGCGAAAATCGCCGGAAATGTACCTTCCCAAAGCCCGAAGGCGGCATCTGGCATTGTGAGGAGTACCGGTAAAATGATACAAAAAGCTGCTGCTTCGAATGGAGGCGAAATCACAACGCAACAGGACGTGGATCCGGTTAATATCACAAAGATCATCGAGAAACACGATAAGGACAGAGGCGGAATTATCGCCATCCTTGAGGAAATCCAGAACGAATACGGCTATCTCCCCGAAGAGGCGCTGAGAATTGTAAGTGACAAAACGAAGCGCTCCCTGGTCGACATATACGGTATCGCCACGTTCTATCGTTTGTTCAGTCTTAAGCCAAGGGGAAAACATCTTGTCTGCGCCTGTCTCGGGACGGCCTGTCACGTTCGAGGTGCACCAAGAGTCGTCGAAGAGCTTCAGTCACAGCTCGGAATCGAGGCCGGTCAAACAACCGAGGATATGGAATTTACACTGGAGACGGTAAACTGCCTGGGCGCTTGCGCCCTCGGACCGGTTGTCGTTATCGACGGTCACTACTTTTCCAAGGTCAAAAAATCCGGGATCAGCCGACTGCTGGATAAAGCAAGAACCGGTTTCGACAAAACCGAATTGGGTAAAGACAAACGCATTTTCCCCATCGACGTAAGTTGTCCACATTGCAACCACAGTCTGATGGATGAAAGTTTAAGAATTGACGGCCATCCATCGATAAAAGTCACCATCTCTTCGGACCGCGAAGAGGGCTTGCTCAGACTATCCTGCCTGTACGGCAGTTACAATATATCGACGGAACTGGACGTCCCTACGGACGCCGTGGTGAAATTCCATTGTCCGCATTGTCACGTAGAGCTGCCGAGCACATCCAACTGTGCAATGTGCGGAGCGCCGATGGTGCCGATGCTTGTCCGCGGCGGGGCCATAGCGAAAATTTGTTCGCGCCGGGGATGCAAAAACCACATGCTGGACGTGCTTTAACGAAATTTATAACGGAATCTTTTAATGTAAGGATTTATACAAGGTGGCGGCATGCAGATATTATCTTCCGTAGACGAACTGAAAGAATTACGCAGCGTGCTTTTTGATGCTATCGATAAAGACAAGCCTCGTATAGTTATATGCGCTGGTACGGCCTGCCAGGCAAGCGGCTCGAACGATATCATTAGAGTTGCGAAAAGGTACATTATTGAAAAAAAACTGGTCGGCAAGGTGGCATTGCGAATAACGGGATGTCACGGATTCTGCGAGATGGGTCCCTTCATACTTACCGAGCCGCAGCAGGCATTTTACACCCAGGTACAGCTCGACGATGTGCCGAGGATTATCGAGGCGCTGCTTTCGGATGAATATGTCCAGGATCTGCTCTACGAAGATCACGATACGGGACAGAAGTATTTGAATCGCGACGATATCCCGTTCTTCAAGAATCAAAAACGCAGTATCCTCGGCGCAAATACGAAGATAGACCCGATACGGATATACGACTACATAGCACAGGACGGATACCGTGCTCTCGAAGACATTTTATCCAGGAACGACCCTCAATGGGTGGTCGCACAGGTGAAGCATTCCGGGCTGCGCGGCCGCGGGGGAGGAGGATTTCCCACAGGCGTCAAATGGGAGCTGTTAGCCAGGCAGCCGGGAAACCGCGGCAAGTTTCTCGTGTGCAACGCCGACGAGGGCGATCCCGGCGCCTACATGGATCGCAGCGTGCTCGAGGGCAACCCGCACAGTATCATTGAAGGCATGCTCATAGGCGCCAACGGAACCGGGGCGACCGAAGGCATAGTTTACGTTCGCAACGAGTACCCGATAGCAGTTAAGCATTTGAATATTGCATTGCAGCAGGCACGCGAGCTGGGGATTCTCGGTAAAAAAATTCTGGGTACCGATTTTTCATTCGACATCAAAATGGTCAGGGGTGCCGGCGCGTTCGTTTGCGGCGAGGAAACGGCGCTGATACGCTCGATAGAAGGCAAGGTTGGAGAGCCGCGACAGAGACCGCCGTTCCCCGTACAAAAAGGTATCGACGGCAAACCCACGGCTATTAACAACGTCGAGACATGGGCAAACATCCCGCTGCTGTTCCGGCTGGGCGCCGAGGAGTTCAAAAAAATCGGCAATAAAAACAATTCCGGCACGAAAATATTCAGCCTGGTCGGCAAGGTCAAAAATACCGGACTTGTCGAAGTACCTATGGGCAAGTCGATTAAAGAAATCGTCTATGACATCGGCGGCGGCTCCGTAAGCAGGGCCAAAATCAAGGCCGTTCAAACGGGAGGACCTTCGGGCGGATGTATCCCCGCTGAGAAGTTTGACCTGCCCGTAGATTATGACAGCCTGGCCGGGGCGGGATCAATAATGGGCTCGGGCGGCATGATAGTCATGGATCAGAATACGTGCATGGTGGACGTCGCCAAATATTTTATGAATTTCCTGAAGGATGAGTCGTGCGGCAAATGTTTTGCCTGTCGAAAAGGAACGCAGAGAATGTATGAGATTCTCGACGACATCTCGAAAGCTAAAGCGACACTCGAGAGCCTGGCCCTTTTGAAGGAACTGGCGGAGGTCGTTAAAGACACTACAATGTGCGGCCTCGGACAAACGGCGTCCAATCCCGTGCTGAGCACCCTGCGCTACTTCCACGACGAGTATAAACGGCACGTGGTTGACAAAAAATGCGACGCTTTTGTCTGTAAAGATTTGGTAGGCGCGCCCTGCCAGACCGCCTGTCCCCTCGGTACCGAGGTCTGGCGTTACGTCGCTCTGATTGAAAAAGGTCAATACGAAGACGCTTATAAAGTCATCAGGGAAGTTAATCCCCTGCCGTCGATTTGCGCGCGGGTTTGTGACCGCAAGTGCGAAACCAGATGCAATCACGCCGTCAGTGGAGGCCAGGGCATTGCCGTTCGATCATTGAAAAGATTCGTAACCGACCGTATCGATCCGTCGATATACAAGCCCGTCAGGAAGAGCACGTATAACGGCGACAAAACCAAAGTGGCCGTAGTAGGATCGGGCCCGGCGGGACTTGCGGCGGCACATTATCTTTCCCTGCTCGGTGTGAAAGTGACACTCATCGAAGCCGAAGACAGGCCTGGCGGAATGCTGATAAGCTGCATACCCGCTTATCGCCTGCCGCACGAGATCGTAACCAGAGAGATAGAATCGCTGCTGGACGAAAACGTCACTCTAAGATGCGGAACCAGGCTGGGCCGGGATGTCACTATCGACGGACTCTTCGACGACGGCTATAAGGCTGTTTTTCTCGCCATCGGAGCGGATAAAAGCTGGCGTCTGGATCTGGAAGGGGAAAACGTTAAGGGAGTCTATCCATCCATGCAGTTCCTCAAAGAGTTCAATTTGAGAGGCCGGGAATTGGCCAAAGGACACGTTGGAATCATCGGCGGCGGCAACTCGGCCGTGGATGCGGCAAGAGTCGCTATTCGACAGAAAAAAGTCAAAAAAGTAACCCTTCTTTATCGCCGGACGTCCCACGAAATGCCTGCTTACGCCGAAGAGGTCGAAGCGGCGATAGAGGAAGGCATAAAGCTGGAAACGCTCGTTACCCCGGTCAAAATACGTTATATTAAAGCGGCGGAGGCCGAGGGAATAACAGTCGAAACCTTTGTCTCGCCGATAAAAATAGATGCCAAACACGGACATCTCGCCGATATCAGATGCATCAGAAACAAGCTCGGCGAGATGGACTCAAGCGGCAGGCGCAAACCCATTCCGATTCCGGGCACCGAGTTCACGATACCCCTGGATACGATGATAGTAGCAATAGGCGAACGCCCGGACAGCGACTGTTTGGCTTCGATGGGACTGGACGTCGGCAAGAGCGGCAGGCTCGGCGTTGATGCCGAGACCCTTAGCACGAGCCGGCCCGGCGTATTCGCCGGCGGAGACCTTGTCACCGGTCCCAACACCGTTGTTGATGCTATGGCTGCCGGCAAGAAAGCCGCCGAAGTCATAGACCGCTACCTGCAAGGCAAAGAGCTCAGGGTACCAACGAAGATTACCCTGCCGAAATTCTTCCTGGAACCACCTCAGATCGGCGACGAAGAGCTCGAGAATGCGGAAAGAGAAGAGCCCGCCACTCTGCCTGTCGGCTCGCGGCGGAAAAATTTCGCCGAAGTGGAAATGTCCCTGTCCGTCGAACAGGCAAAACGCGAGGCACAAAGGTGTCTCAGATGCGATCTGGAATTCACACAACCCAAAAAAGATAATGAATCAGAACCAGCAGCTATCGGGGAGAAATCTATATGATAACTTTGAAGATAAATGGTTTAGATGTCTCGGTGGAGCAGGGGACAACCGTTCTGGAAGCCGCCAATTTTTTAGGCTTCCCGATTCCCACCCTGTGCCACATGGAAGGACTGTCACCCTACGGCGCGTGCCGGCTCTGCGTGGTCGAGATCGGCGAAGGGCCGAGAGCAAAACTGGTTTCCTCATGCACTTATCCGGCACAGGAAGGCCTGAAGGTGCGTACGGCGTCGAATAGAGTCATAAGGGCCAGAAGAATGATTCTCGAACTGTTACTGGCTTCCTGCCCGCAGTCCAAAACTATTCAGGACCTCGCCTCTGCTCATGGAATTCGTCGGCAGCGTTTCCGGCAGGAATATGAAGACTGCATTCTTTGCGGCCTGTGTGTACGCATGTGCGACGAACAAATGATGGCCAAGGCTATCGGCTTCCGAGGCCGCGGCGAGAACAGGAGTGTCGGTACGCCGTTCGATGTCAAATCCGATGTCTGTAGAACATGCGGCGGATGTATGTATATCTGTCCGGCCTGCCAGCTTCGCTGTACATATAACGAGCCGGAAAAAGCTATCTGCGGCGGCTGCGAAAATCTGAAGCCGCCCTGCCTGGAGAAAGAAAACTTTGACGATATGATGTGCTACATGGATCCCTGTGTAGCCTGCGAGATTGAGACTAAAACGGACAAATAAGCCGGGGCGGTATATCAGCCACCCATACACCGAAAGGAGCAAAACGCAATGTCAGTAACCCTATCGAAAGTAAATGCTTCGGCAGCAACTCTAACAAAGAACCGGACCTTCGATTCGGTGGTTCCCGCTTCCGGCATGTGTGTCACCTGTGTTGACGGGTGCATCGGAATGTGCGAAATCGGTAAATCCGCCTACCGGGGCCACGAGGTCATCTATCCCCAGCCTTTCGGTGTTGTAACTACCGCCGCCGAAAAAACCTATCCTGTCGATTATTCTCACTTCAACATCATGGGGACCGCCGTAGGAGCGCACGGCATCGAAGCCGACAGCGACAAGGCCATCTTTCCCGCCGTCAATCTCGAAGTGACCTTCGGAAAAAATAACGGGATAAAGTTCCGCTATCCGTGGATTATCCCCGGCATAGGTTCGACAAATATTGCCAGGAATAACTGGGAGGGCCTGGCTATCGGCTCGGCCCTGGCGGGAACCGGCCTGACTATCGGCGAAAACGTGGTCGGCATGGACCCCGAGTCTGTAATCAAGAACGGCCGGGCGGTCGATACCGCCGACCTTAAAAGGCGCGTTAAACTATATCAAGACCATCAGCGTGACGGCTATGGCGCAATCGTTGTCCAGGCCAACATCGAGGACACACGCCTTTGCGTGCAGGAATATGCAATCGAAAAACTCGGCGTCGAATGTGTTGAGCTCAAATGGGGCCAGGGTGCCAAGGATATTGGCGGCGAAGTCAAAATCAGAGACCTTAAAAAGGCACAACTGCTGTATGAGCGAGGCTACGTAGTGCTCCCTAATCCGAACGATCCCAATGTCATCAGGGCTTTTGAGCGAGGAGCGTTCAAGGAATTCGAGCGACATTCGCGAGTCGGAATGGTAACGGAAGAATCATTCGCCCAAAGAGTCGAAGAATTACGTAAGGCCGGCGCAAAATACATCTTCCTTAAAACCGGTGCATACCGGCCGGCGGACCTGGCAAGGGCCGTGGTGTTTGCATCGCGGTACAAAATTGATCTTCTAACCGTCGATGGTGCCGGCGGCGGAACCGGCATGAGCCCCTGGCGAATGATGAACGAATGGGGCGTCCCTCCCGTCCACCTGCACTCGCTTCTGCACCAGTATGCCAAACGTATTACCGATAATGGCGGTTATTTGCCGGCCTTGGCCGTAGCAGGCGGATTTGCGTTCGAAGACCAAATCTTTAAAGGGCTTGCCCTCGGCGCTCCGTTCGTCAAGCTGGTCGGTATGGCCCGAGCTCCTATTGCCGCCGCAATGGTGGGAAAAACAATCGGGCGCACAATCGACGAGAACCAGGTCCCCGTGTATGTCGAGCGCTTTGGCAATTCCAAGGACGAAATATTTGTAACTGCAAGCGAATTGCGTAAAGAGCTTGGCGGTGAAGAATACGAAAAAATCCCGACCGGTGCTTTAGGTCTCTATACTTACTACGAACGCCTCGCACAGGGTCTCCGCCAGATCATGGCCGGCAGCCGGAAGTTCGCTACCGAACATATAGCACAGGATGATATAGCGGCACTGACTAAACAGGCGGCCCAAATAAGCGGAATTCAATACATAATGGACGTGGACCAAAAAGAGGCAGACAAAATCCTCAATAGTTGAAATAGAATTCGTTATCCTTAAACCTTGATGTTCGTAAAGCTATTCGTTGGCATTTGTGTAGCAATCACTTGCTTATCTTGCATGCAATATCCCGGCTGAATGATGGTGCCGAAATTTGCAAGGGGACCTGTTTGCATGAAACCTGTCCGGTCCGGATGGTTTTGCCCTCGTATGTATCCCACCATTCGAGCCGATATTTGCCGGGCCGGAGCCCGCGGATTTCGATAGCGGCATCGTCGATCGGCGTCGGCTGTTTTTTCTCGACTATCCGGTTCCACCACGTAGCCTGCTTATCGGAAATCCATAAGTATGCACAATCGTCGCCCTGATAACCCAATACTCGAAGTCGCTCGCCGGATGCGGCGGCGTTTGTCCGCCGGAATCCCGCGAAGCAGATGTCCGCCATGAATGACGACAGCGGCAGGTAGTGCCTGTAGGCATCCTGCTGATCGAGCAGCTCCCACCACCAGAACATCGCCGTACCGGAAGTGCCCGCGAACGCCGAGGACCAGAGCGAAGTGTGGAAATGCACGCCTTCGGTATCCTGCTTCATGTAATCGCTCCGGCCCCATTTAGTATCGGCCAGCCCGAACTCGGCAATCAGTGCCGGCTTGTTCGGGGCATGCTTTCTTAGAAACTGCGCCCTGTGGAGCACTACTGCGACTTCATCCTTGTACTGCTCTTTCGTGCCGGGACGCATATAGCGATGCACCTGGGCGACGTCAAGAGATGCGTGACGGCAGTCTTTTACCGAAGGGTGCCACGTGCTCGTCGCGCGAAGATGGTGGTAAATATCTATCTCTGAAAGATAGTCACCAACCTCGGCATAGAAACGGTCGGTCGGCAGGCCCGGATCTATCTCATTGAAATACTCCCAGGCCGCAACGCTTGTCGAATAGCCCCAGCGAGCTACGGCATAGCGCATGAAATTTTTAGCGTATCGAATCGCCCGCTCGTACTCGTCGCTGCAGTCATCGGAAAGATGCTTCATGTACAGATCACGGGTCAGCATGCACAGCATCAGGTAGATGCCGTTGTCCCGAGCCGCTTCGACAAGCTCATCCAGCATGAAGCAGTCCACCTGGTTATAGACGCCCAGCACCGGCCGATTCACATCCGCCTCCCACAGCAACTCCGGCCCATCCGCCGTTTCTTTCAAAGATAATTCTTCCAGCCAGATTGTGCCGGACCCGACCGGGGCCAGATTCATCCGCCCAAGCCAGAAATCGTTCTGCCCGGCAGTAAATTCGCGTTTGAACTCTTTCCACTTATCTTCGTCGGCGTTTGCGAATGGTATTTCCCAATTGTTCCGTCCGACATTCACTCGCAGAGCCGTCGGGCCATTCGACATAAATCGTCCGGTTAGCGTGTAGCGACTACTCGGCCTAAGCGTCACCGGATGAGAAGGTGAAACCGTTACCGACTCGTCGTCGATTTTCACACATTTGCAAGCACCAGGATCGTTTTCACCGCCGGGTACCGGAACGACCCGCGAGCCGCGGTTCCATGAGCGGTCCCAGGCGCTTTTCTTCGCCTCTATCGCCATTGCCCAATCTTTGCAGCAGGTCCAGATGCGAAGAAAGTTTGCCCCGTTGTCAGCGAGCTTGCCGAAAATCTCTTCCGCCCCGCTGAGGGTGACATGCTGGCCTTCACCGATGAAAGCCAGGTTCTGGCCGATGGCGAAAAAGGGTTCACCGTCGCTGAACTCGAAAAAACGAGGGTCTTTTTTAGAGGCTTGCAGAAAGCCCTTACCGGACGATGGCACGCATTCAAATCGAACTGCCTCTGACTGAATCGTGCCGGTTTTGTCTTCCAGCCGTGCCGTGGCAAAATATGAGCCCGTCCGCATCGGTGCAAAGCGCGCCTTCCATGTGCCGCCTCCGACGGGATAGAACCAATTCGCCCTTTGGCGGCCCTGATTCAATTTCCGCCGCTCGTAGTCCTGACAGTAAAAAGCCGGCAGGACCATCTGTCCGCCGCCGGGAATTTTCAGCACCACAACCAGATCAACCTCTTCCGGGTCGAACGGATTATCATATCGCCGGTCCACTTCAATGAGCATCTCCAGCTTCTCATATCTGCCCACTTCAGCAATCGGAGCCTCGATACTGATTGCATTCGAATCCTGCCCGGCACAGACAGCAGCGGCTGAAATGATCATCAGAATAATTTGAATCGCCGGCAACAACTTCCACATGAAGTGCTCCTTCCTGCACGCACTACTTATAAAAACTACTTGCCCTGAGCTTGCCATTTTTTCATCAGGGCGATATTCGATTCGATAAGCTTAGCATGTTCTATCCATTCGCCGCCCCGGTTGCGGATCCCATCGACATACACCTTCATGTCACTATCGTACATCGCCGCCGGCTCGGGTTTTTCCGCCCGGTCGTGCGTTTGGCGTATCCACCGGTCCAGAATCTCACGCAGTCTTTCCAGCGTCCGCCGATGCGACGTATCTTGCGCCAGGTTATGCAGCTCCCAGGGGTCCTGCCGGAGATCATACAGCTCTTCTTCCGGGCGCTTCTCGGCAAAAATCAATGACTGTTCCCGGTTTAATTTTCCTTCTTTATGCAGCCGTCGAAGAGCTTTCAAAATTTCCTTCTTATCCTTGTAGGCACAAGGCTGCAGGTACGGACGCTCCGGATAAAAGTTTCGGATATATTTGTATCGATCCGTTCGCACGCAGCGAATCCGGTCAACCGTTTCATCGCATCGGTCCCGTGCAGAGACAATATACTGCCGCTGCTTATAATCCTCCGCCAGCAAATTCCTGCCCTGCATCCGTTTCGGAATCTTTATCCCGGCCAGAGCCAGCGACATGGCCGCCAAATCGATATGGATTACCATGTCCTCGCGAACCGTCCCCGCCTTCAAACCGGGTCCCCGCACGATGAGCGGGACACGAATCCCCTCTTCGTACAGAAACTGTTTGCCCCTTGCGTGACTTATCCCGTGATCCGTCATGAAGAAGATGTAAGTATTGTCATAGATACCTTCGGCTTTCAGCCGCTTAACGATTTGTGCTACCTGAATATCCGTGTTCATGACAGCATTGAGATATTGCGCCCAATCATCGAGAATTACGGGGTCTTCGGGATAGTACGGCGGCAGTTTCACATCCGCCGGATTCATCGGCGCCGGCGTCTTCTTCGTTCGGCCCTTGCCGCCCGCCAATTGTATCTGCGCAAAAAACGGCTGGGCCGGCCTGCGGTCCGACCAATCGGTACCATCGTAAACAGCCTTATCATACTCGAAATTATAATCCGTCTTGCCGGGCCGCTTTCTACGATTACCGAGGAATCCGTTACAGGTATAATACCCCGCCTTTTGAAACAGTTCGGGAACGAGACGGATACGTGAAGGCAGGTGAATCTTTTCCGTTCCCCGGCCGGAGCGATGATGATGAGCGCCGATACTGGTCTGGTACATCCCGGTAATCAGTGCCGAACGGCACGGCGAACATACCGGCGCCGTCACGAACGCCTTATCGAACCTCACGCCTTCGGCCGCCAGCCGGTCAACGTTCGGTGTACGGATGCTCGTTTCGCCGTAACAACCGAAATGACATGACATATCTTCGACGATAATCCAGATAATGTTAGGCTTCTTTCTGTTATGCCCGTATATCTCACCGAGCTGCACGAACTCCAAAGCAGCGATTCCGAAACCGCATTTTGCCAAAAACTCACGGCGATTATATTTTGCTTTCACGGCATATACCTCCTTTTGGAAAATCATGTTTTTTCAACTATTGTTAATTCAGGGAATTACAGGCAACAGAATATGCGACGGGTGTTCTTTATCGTGGTAAATCGTTTGCGTCGCCTTGACGAACTCGATGCCGGTGCCGAACGGCTCGCCCGTGTTCAGATTCCTGTCGAATCGCGGGAAATTGCTGCTGGATATCTCGACTCTGATTTTATGGCCGGGCAAAAAAGCGTTACTCGTCACCCACAGGTCGATTTCATAGCGGTAAATCCTGCCGGGCTGAATAAGGCTCGGTTCGCTTATCGAATCGCGGCAGCTCGCGCGTGCGATTCCGTCGCAGAGATTGAAAGGGCGCCCGTCCGGATGGACATCCAGAAGCTTCGCCGTAAAGTCGGTATCTTTTGCCGTGCTGGCGGCGTAAAGAATAACCTTGACCGGCCCGGTGACCTCCAGCTCGGCCTTCAGTGCTTCGCTGGTGAAAACGAGAACATCGTTTCTCTTTTCGACCTCGCTCTGGTCACGCGGTCCGGCGGGACAGCCCACCAGGTTGCAGCCGCCGGTGGTGGGAACCGGACCGTTAGGATCGTACACGAATTCGTCGCCGGGCTCATAAGAGGGTTTGGCCGTCGATAATTTTCCATCCCCCCCGGCCGTGTTCGCAGCCCCTTCGCTGTGAAAATAATAAGGGGTGTATTCGGTTCGCTCCAGCGGCCATTGCTGTTCATCACGCCACTGGTTACGCCCCATCACGAAAATGCGAAAGGCCGGCCACGTGTCTGCGCCCGTCTTATAATCCTTCAGCCAGTAATCGAACCATTTCGTCTGCAACTGACGCAGATTAATCACCGATTCTTTGCCGAAGTTCAGGTCGCCGACTTTGCCGTCCTGACTGATGCCGTGCCCCCAGGGCCCCATTACCAAATGCTGGTGCTTTCGAGCATCCAGAGAACGCGATTTCGACCTTACGGCGTTGATGTGCTCGAAGACGCTCCGGGAAAAGATATCGTACCAGCCGCCCACCGCGCAGATCGGAACCGTGATATCCTGCCATTGATTTCGAACACCTCGGACGGCCCAGTACTCATCGAAATGCGGATGGGCAACCCAATCGCGCAGATACTGGACCTTACGGCCGAGCGCGCGGTCCCACTCGTTGAGCGGCAGCGTTCTAAATGCCTTATCCCAATCCTCCTGTTTCCATGTGAACATAGCAACCATCTCACCCGGACGCAAGGCAACCGCGCTACCCCAGCCCATCATCAGGGCAAGGTTCAATACCCCGTCGATATAGACGCCGTCGCCGTAAGTATCCACCAGCGGGACTACGGGAAACATGGCCTTTAGATGGTCGCCTGCATTCGGGGCGGATATCCACTGGGTAAAGCCAACGTACGAGCCGCCGGCGGTGCCGATGCTGCCATTGCACCAGGGCTGTTTTAGAAGCCACTTCTGCGTATCGGCGCCGTCGCTGCGTTCGTTTGCGAACGGTTCCCATATTCCCTGGGAACTCCCCTTGCCCCGGCAGTCCTGGCTGACGAGAACATATCCGCGTCCGGCGTAGAACAGGCCGTCGCCGTTCTTTTCATTGCCCTTGCCGTACGGCGAGCGAATGAGGATCACGGGAAACCCGCCCTCGGCTTTCGGCAGAAAAATATTCGCCGAAAGCTCGACGCCGTCACGCATCGGAATCTTCACTTCCGTGCGGACATCTACTTCGAAGGCCTTTTCCGCAGCAAGAATCGTCAATGGCGATAATAGAATCGATAGAAACAAAATGGTACGTGCTGACTTACTCATCATTTTCCCTTCTAAAATTATTAACAGAACCATTATCTTACGGCACGAATTCCTGCTCTTTTGTTCATATCGAGTCGCCACATAAAAACAATTCCCTAAAGCGTCCAGCCTTTTCTGTATTGCCGCCGGATTAAAGCGTCTGCCTCCGGGCAGCCGACTGCCTTGAGATTCCCGGCGTCCCAGGTTAGTTTCTCGCCGGTACGCAGAGCGACATTGCAGAGCAGCGCCGCTTCGGTAAGTGCGCCCGAGTAGTCGAAATTGCACGTGGTCGGGCCGCCGGTTTTGCAGGCCTGGGCCCACTCGAGGTGGTGGCCGATAGAATCCGGGATGAACGGATCGGGCCTTTGGAAGTCGGCGAATTTCTCCTCGGGCAGCAGTTGATGCTTGTTATAGTCGGCAATCAGCATACCGTCCGAACCGATGAACAGCACGGCGCTGCCCCACTGCGGGATATTATCCTCTTTGATAAACTCCGGGTAACCGCCGCCGTTGTACCACGTTAAAGTGACCGGGGGCAGGTCGCCGCGGGCGGGATATTCCTGCCTTGCAATGGTCCAGTTAGCTGCACTCTCGGCGTGGACAGGCCCGACGGCCTCGACACTGAGCGGATGCCGCAATTTCAACGCCCAGAATGCCAGGTCGCAGTAGTGGCAGAAGAAGTCGCCCAGTTGGCCGTTCGCGAAGTTCCACCAGTATCGCCATCCGAACGGTGCGTACGCCGGGCTGTATGGCCGGTAGGATGCAGGGCCGAGCCACAGATCCCAGTCGAGCGTCTCAGGAACGTCGGGGCGTTCGGTTGGGGCGTCTTTCTGCGACATATTCGTCGGCGTGGGCGGCCCGTTGAAGTTCGCGCCAAGCCATACATGGACTTTGCGGATAGCACCGATGGCGCCGGTCCGGACAAGCTCCACGACGCGGCGGTAGTTGCCCCCGGCGTGAATCTGCGTTCCCATCTGTGTCACGAGTTTTTTCTCGCGGGCCACGTTCGCCATTACCCTCGCTTCGTACACGCTGTGGGTCAGCGGTTTTTCACAGTAGCAGTGCTTTCCGAGTTTCATTGCCATCACGCCCGCCACGGCGTGGGTATGGTCGGGCGTTCCGACTACGACCGCATCGATTTTGTTTTGCATCTCATCGAGCATCCTGCGAAAATCTTTATATCGTTTCGCCTGGGGGTATTTCTCGAAGGTCTGTGCGGCGTGTTTTTCATGGACATCACACAAGGCCACGATATTCTCGCTCGCTCCGACACCGTTTACATCGGCGGCGCCGCGCCCCCCGATGCCGATCCCGGCAACGTTCAACTTCTCGTTGGCCCGTGTGCCGCGCACCAGCCGGCTGTCAGTCAAGATGATGAGGCCTGCGCCGCCCAGGGCCGCATTACGCAGGAAATCACGACGATTCAATTGTTTACGCATTGGTCACTACTCCTTTCCTGTCGAAAAATAAATCGTGAAAGTCCCGTAAGGGATGCCTTCCGGCAATGCTTTATGCTACACCTTGTCTTTTATTAAGTCAAGTGCTTCGCCGGCATTGACTAAAATCGCTACATCGATTATAAGGAAGTATCGCAAATGTCGTTGTGATGCTGAATAGGTTGTGCTTAATGAAAACTCTTCGCTTTGGAATAATCGGCTGCGGGATGATGGGGCGTGAATTTGCCAGCGCCGCCGCCCGCTGGTTTCATCTGCCGCAGGCGTCTCTGCGCCCCGAAATAGTTGCAATCTGCCGCCGTAATATTTCTGCGAAGAATACTAACTGGTTCAAAGACAATATTCCGACTATAAAACAGGTTACCAGCGATTATCGTGAACTCCTGGAAAATCCTGACGTCGATGCGGTTTATATCTCTGTTCCCCACAATCTGCATCAGGAATTTTACTGTGCCGCTCTCAAAGCCGGCAAGCATCTTATGGCAGAAAAACCGTTCGGTATCGATAAAAAAGCAAATGACGCCATCATGGCTTGTATCGGCAGGCACCCCGGCTGTTTCGTGAGATGCTCGTCACAGTTCATGTTCTTTCCCGCCGTGCAGAAAATCGGTCAGATGATAGAAGCCGACTGCTTCGGCAGGATAATCGAGGTCAACGTGGGCTTTCTGCACTGCAGCGATCTCAATCCGGCCAAAGAAATAAACTGGAAGCGGATGGTCGAATTCAACGGCGAGTACGGCTGCTTGGGCGATTTGGGTCCGCACGTCTGTGCAGTGCCTTTCAGGGCGGGCTGGATTCCTTTAGACGTACGGGCCGTGCTGTCCAATATCATGCCGGAGCGGCCCGATGGAAAAGGCGGTACGGCACCTTGCGAGACATGGGATAATGCAACATTACTTTGTCGGGCCGGCGATTCCATCTCCGGCGACGTATTTCCTTTTACGCTCAGAACGCAGCGTATCTCGCCGGGACAGAAGAATAACTGGCATATCGAGGTGTTGGGTACCAAAGCCTGCGCGAAGTTCAGCACGAACGATACCAACACGCTTGAGATACTCGAATACACCGGCGGCGAGCAGCATTGGCAGAAGATAAAGATGGGCCAGGAAGTCCCATTCGAATCCATCACGCACAGTATCTTTCAGTTTGGAGTTTCCGATGCCATTCTGCAGATGTGGGCCGGATTTTTATATGAGTTCGACAACGGCAAACCTTTTACCAGGTTCTCCGGCTGCGTAATCCCCGAGGAGACAACTTTGTGGCACCGGCTGTTCACCGCGGCATTGAAATCACAAGAAACCGGCGCCGTCGTCGCCCTGGAGTGAATCAACTTTGAAGAAAAGCCCTTATCCCGGGATTAATATGAGTTCTACCATTGTTGAAATTCCCGCCGTCGGCCCGGTGACAATCGTAAAATCCCAAAGAGCGACACATATCAGGGTTACGATAAAGCCCGATCAAACAGTCAGATTAACCGTACCCAGAGGCGAATCCGTCGATAGAGCAAAGCAGTTCCTGCATTCCAAAATTCCGTGGATCACAAAGCATCTGCAAAGGTTCTGCAAGCTTGAGAATGCACCCGCGAATCTCCAGCCGCCCAAAATCAATGAGTCGCAAGCCAGAAATACACTCATCGGTCGACTGGGAGAAATGGCGGTGACTCACAGTTTTAAATACAACAAAGTTTCAATCAGGAATCAGAAGACAAAATGGGGAAGCTGCTCGGCCAAAAATAACATAAGTCTGAACATCAATCTGGTCAGACTGCCCGACCAACTCAGGGACTACGTGATAATGCACGAATTAATCCACACCCGGATTAAGAACCACAGCAAAAAATTCTGGTCCGAGCTGGACAAGGCTGTAGGCGGCAGCGCAAAAGAGATTGCGAAGAAACTAAGAAAGTACAGACTCGATTATTAACGGACTTAACATATTACACGGATTTATTATAATGTGTATTATTCATTATTAACCAGAATTTTACAGTCGAATCTGATTTTCAAACTCCTGATTTGTTACTTGCCACATGAACAATGTAAACCACAGCATCCCCTTTAATGGGGATTTGAAGCTGTCGTTCTTCACCGGTTGCTCTTATAGTACCTTTCGATACAATCTTGCCCTGATCGGGGTCAAAGCACTCGTATTTGTATTTGCCGGCCTTCAGCTTGAGCGAGATAGAATCTCCATCAGCCGCCGGCTTATAGACTAAATACTCTACGCCGGGATTCGATAAACAATACTTTGTCGAGGCCAGGTCATTAGACGGCTGCATCGCAGCCAGATTCATCCTGTCGGCATACATTAGTGTATATCCCATACTTCGACGAATCGGGTCCCACTTCGGGTCAAATTTTTTTCCGAGCACTACACCGTCATACGGGTCCATAAATATCGGATTGTAACCTCTTAGAAAGCTCTTCCATACCCAGGCCTGATTTCCTCCGATTCCCCACAGGTGGTCGGTGTCACTCAAGACTACTTTTTTACCGTCCGCTGCCGGCGGATCATCCCGGTAGCCGCCCTCATTGTTCGGAGAAATCCAATCGGCGGGGCTATTGAATAATGTCTCGTTCTTTCCGCCGCGATACTGAAAGGTCATGCCAACAGGGTGTTGTTTCGGCTTATTCTTCTCATAGTCCTTGATGTAGCGGAGCATGTGATACTGCCACTGCGTCGACGGCGGATGGTTCTCATTCGATATCTCGAACAGTACATTATCCAAATCATTTACCGTATCGATCACGTTGCGGACGTAGGCCTCCTGCAGGTCTGTCACCGCCGGATTACTCAGCGTGTAGATATCGAGCCCCTTACCATCGCCGTTCTGATCTCCGTCAATACCGTTTATATTATTCTGCGGATGGAAGGGATGCCCCTGCCATGCTCCGGCAGAGAACTGCATTGCCCAGCCTTCGAAAAGCATTATCGAAACATAGATACCACGATCGCCGGCCGCTGAAACGCGGCGCCGTAACCGTTTGAAGTAGGCCGGATTGGGCTTTTTGAGATCGAACTTCGGTTTGCCGTCAAGGGCCATACCCGGCCCGGTTCGCGCCCAGGGCTGAGGGCCGGACGTATGGAGCTTGTTCTCATTGTTGGCCGTAGTGTTCCACGTTACCGGCTCCCACGTCCACATTCGGATAAAGTTGTGGTTCAGCTTCTGCATCCAATCCAGGCATGCCGTAAAGTCGAAGCGAGGCGGTGGATCCTTTGGGCCGATATCCACAAGATTAGACCATGTATGTGAGCCGGTCAGATAGACCGCCCGGCCGCTGCCGTTTGTAAAATACCGAGGATTCTCCTTCAGAACCCGCAAGGTACCTTGCAGCTTTGCGTCTTCCGCACTCGCCTCCAGGGGCGCAAAGCAGAAACTTGTTATAAGAACCAGGGCCAATGTCCCAATGGAAATTATCAGTTCGTTACGGCGTGGCTTCTCAGTTCTCGTTTGCATGCTAAGCCTCCTTAGAAAATCTTATTTCGCAAATGTCAGGGTTTATCTAACTTGTTATACTGCTCTTGCTTGCGCTAAAGCCCTCTACATCTCTTTGCATCTGAACAAGGCCTATGCGGATAACAAGATTTCCGTATGCTGAGTCAACCACTTTAGAGACATCCGCAAAAGAACACTCATCACACAGGCCAATTGTGAATTGCGCAGGCACAGTTCTCATAAATTTGTCCAGACCTTTCCGGCCAAAGCCGAAAACTGTCATTTCTTCGTTCATCGGCCAGTAGGAGTCGATGTCCTCGTCGTCCTCATGGTGGATTAAAAATAACGACCTATTAATGCCCGGATCAGCAAAATAGAGCCATTCACCCGAACCAGATATATTGACTATATCGCCGTCCCATTTATGCGAATCCGACGTCCTCAGACCGCCGGGTTCCGTCGGCCTCACACAAACATCGGAACTGGTTTCGAGTTTACCTCCGGGAGTTCCTTCGTAGAGGAACCAGTACGGAGTTCTCATCTTCAAAATCGTGAGCCGCGCATAGTCCGGGAAAATATCCCAGCGACACTTCATCTTGCCGTCATTCGATTGTGAAGCGATAGTGACTTTGATGGGACCCCGGCTGATAATCCTGCTGTTCGAGACAGTGTTTCCCGGATGACAATATCCCTCGGGATGCCCCATGTTTGGCAGGCCGCGATATTTGCCCCCTGAGCCGCTCTTGCTAATTGGCCCGACGCCGGGATTATATCCGAGCCAGTCGTTGCCGTCCTTGTCTTCCAAACTGGCAAATGCCGCACCTTTCTTGTGATAATAGTAGGTCGCATTTTCGGTTTCTATCTTGATACTGTCCCGGCCTTCATGCTGAACGTTGTCTGTGCATTCGACAAATCCTACAAACTCTGGTTTCGGCACATTGCTCGGAACGCCAAAGTAAACGTGAAAAACTCGTGTACCTTCAGCAGGAGTCATACCTTTAAGCATGAGAGTCAACTTGCCTTCTGCGCTGGTGCCGGCATCGTCCTGCAATGCTTTGTCGAATTGGAAGACCACAGAATCATCGATCACTTTGCCGTCAGGAGCTACTTCCACAACCCGAATCTGTTTTAAGTCTTTGGCCAAGTTAACGTTAACTTCCACCGGCTTATCGATTCTCTCGATACCCCCTGCTCCCACTCGCACAGGGAGCCGGTATTTGAACCTCTCATTCCACCAGGCACCGTTTGGCTCGTACGTTCCACCGTTGAGCCAGACATCAACTCGCCGGTCTTTCTGGAAATCATTCACGCCGTCCCTGTCTATATCCAGGACCAATGAAGCCGCCCGCCGTCCGACGTCGGCCGAAAGCACGTCGTCTTTTCTGCTTGACAAACGAGCCAAAACTCGGGATTTGTTCTCCCACATCTCAATGGGCTGATAATTACCGCTCCAGTTTGCGCCTATAATATCCATGTCGCCATCGTTGCCAATATCAGCGGTCCGGATGAAGTGCGATCCCTTGGAAGATAGAATCTGTTTCTTCCAGGATGACCCGTTTTTGCGATTGATAAAGACAGCCACCTCGTCGGGGTCCGCTCCCTGGTGCATCTCCTAAGATACCACGTCGACCATTCCGTCACCGTTCATATCGGCCGTCACCAATCCGTGAATCACACATTCGATATGCTCGACGATGATATGCTCGGTCCAATTTTTGCTTTTTGGATCGGACGGCGCCTGGAACCAGGACATCTTATAAAACTGGCCTTTCAGTTCGGAGGGAGACAAAACCACGTCCGGCCGGGCATCACCGTTGATATCTGCTATTTGCACCGTGGCACTCGGATGCCAATCGGCAAACCGATGCTCATTCCACGCCCCGTTGATGATGTCCCGACTATTCTCAAACCAGATGCCTCCAATCACGATATCGGGATCGTCGTCGGTGTCTATGTCACCTAAAACTATTCCCTCTCCGTGAGGACAACCAATCACCTTCTCGGCCCACTTGCCGCCGGGATCCTGACGCCAAACATGGATTCTATTGCCCGCCTTATGACTGAACTCGGACTGGTCGCGCGTAATTATATCCATATCACCGTCACAGTCGAGGTCGGCGAGCTCCACATCGTGTGTTGGATGATCGGCAACCTTGTGTGCTCTCCATTTGCCCTCGGCAGGGTCGCCACCGGGTCGTGGATTTTCGTACCATATCAGGCCTCCCATGACAACGTCCAAATCCCCGTCGCCGTCAATGTCGCCCAGTTCGCCATCGACGGTCTTGTAGCCGCCATCGGCAATGACCGCTTTGGACCAGGTCGGATACGCATACCACACGAGGGGTCCCCGGCGACCGCCAATGACAACGTCACCGAGAGCATCGCCGTTAATGTCTCCCGCGATTTTCGCCCAGGGATCTTTCGGGCCTTCGCGATCCAGGATAACATGGTCGAAGGGTATATCGGCCTCTTGAGGCCAGGCCCATACCGGAAACGCAAGGGCGAAAAGAAGCATCAATACTATTCTCGAACCTACCCGCTTTATTAACATTTCATTTACCTTTCTTTACTCGATTTAACAGTTACATTCATTCGGCAATCCGGCAATCACAAAATCGCCGCTTTACTTGACAGCGTCATTCCGCCACAGGTGCAAGTATCGATAATTATCCCAGGCTGCGCTGACAATGTCCAGATCTCCATCGTTATCCATATCCGCCAGCAAGGCGCCGAGATGGCTCTCCTTACCCCTGTCGGCGAGATGTTCCGTGAAGTTTCCTTTTCCGTCGTTCTCGAAGATTTGCAGCTTAAACTTTCCTTTTGGCCCTTTGTGCTCGCACGTGACAATGTCGAAGTCACCATCCCTGTCCACGTCGGCAACGTCCAGGTTGTTGAGCGAATACTCGGTGATTACGGTGTGACACTCAAATTCGCCCGGTGCCAATTGTTCATACCAGTACAGGTTGGCGTCCGGCTCTTTGCCCGGGTAGCGTTCTTCGGAAACGACCACGTCCAGTCTGCCGTCGCCGTCTATATCAGCCAGGACGATACGGTCCGGGGCATGTTCGCTCGGACCGACGTTTTTATCTGCCCAATCGCCGCCGCCGTCTCCGGGATTAGCAAACCAGACAACACTAAAATTACCTCCATGTTCGCGCCCGCAGACGATATCGATATCGCCGTCGGAGTCGATATCGCCGGTGCCGATGCCCTCATCCATCGTCTCGGAGGCAATTCTTGTTTTCGGCCAGTTGCCTTTCTCCGGGTCCTTCGGTACTTTGAAGCAGTAGATGCCGTCTTCTGCGGCCAGGATAACCTCCGGTTTGCCGCCCGGTATGATCTGGGCGAGCATGTAGCCCTGGCCGTTCACATGTCCCGTCTTCGGCATAGTCCCGATCTTTGTCGCCTTCCAGGAGTTGCCTTGTATATCTTCGGCTTCGAGCCAGATCACGTCCGGCAGGGCCTCGGCAATCGCGTCGGCAAACTTATCGCCGTCCACATCCAAAGCAAGCATGGCGTCAGCATTTGAGGCGAACATGATGCGCGACCATCGACCGGTCATATCGCCGCCGGGATTGCGATAGAAGTAACGCCCCGCTATAATATCCTTGTAGCCGTCGCCGTTCACATCGGTCATGGCCAGACCGAAATACCGCAGCCAGTTCGGCTCGTCCCAGTCGCCCCACTTGCCACGATTGTTATCAACCTCGATGTAAGTCCATTTATTCAAAGGCAGCTTAGCCTGGTTGGCAAGGGATACTGTTGCAAGGCAAAAGACCATAAAGGCAACCTGAATTTCTTTGAAATCATTCACATAGAATTTCGAGAACATTGTTCGACTCCTATCCATTCTTAATTCAAACCAAGAATCCGCCGGTTTTGCTCGACGTCGGACTTTCCGCCTGCAAAGTCGTCAAAAGCCACCTCGGTGGTCTCGATAATGTGGCTGGAAATAAAAGGCGCTCCCTCTGCGGCTCCCTGCTGGGGGCTCTTGATACAGCATTCCCATTCCAGGACCGCCCAGCCGGCGTAGCCTGCTTCGGCGAGCAGGGTAAATACAGATTTAAAATCGACCTGGCCGTCACCGAGCGAGCGGAAGCGCCCCGCCCGTTTGGCCCAGGATTGATAGCCGCCGTAAACACCGACGCGCCCGGTCGATCTGAACTCGGCGTCCTTGACGTGGAAGGACTTGATCCGCCGCCCGTAAAGCCGTATGAACTCGAGATAATCGAGTTGTTGAAGCACGAAGTGGCTTGGATCGTAGCACAAACACGCAGCAGGGTGATTTTTCGACACATCCAGAAACATCTCAAAAGTCGCCCCATCGAAGAGATCGGAACCGGGATGCAATTCGAACGATATAGCGATACCGCTGTTTTCCGCCAGGTCCAAAATCGGCTTCCAGCGCTTGTGCAGCTCTTTGAAGGCTTCCTCGATCAATCCCGGCGGCCTTTGCGGCCACGGGTACATCATATGCCATGCAAAGCCCCCCGACAAAACGGGCACACTTTTCAGACCGAGATTCGCCGAAGCGGCGACAGCCTTTTTCAACTCTCCGGCCGCCCACTCGACCCTTTCGTTGCCTCTTAAGCCCTCCGGATAGAAAGGCCGGAAGGCAACCTCATAAGCCGGATGAATAGCCAGGACCTGCCCTTGCAGATGCGCTGACAGCTCCGTGATTTGAAGTCCGATCTGCTCGAGCTTACCCTTCAGGTCATCGCAATAGGTTTTGGATTCGGCAGCCTTGTCAAGGTCAATCACTCGACTATCCCAAGTTGGAATCTGGACACCTTTGTAGCCGAGACCTGATACCCATTGGCCAATGTTCAAAAGATTGTTATACGGTTTTTCGTCGCGCAGAAACTGTGCGAGAAAAATGCCCGGGCCTTCTATCTTGCTCATAACGGTCTCCCTTATCTGGCAATTGTATCTTCTGTTAACGCAGACATCTGAAAATAAAAAATCAAAATGCAAAATTAATGAAGTCGGCCCGCAGGGCCTCCGCAATTTTGATTTTTGATCTTTCAACTTTGATATTTTTTTTAGAGCGGCACTTTCCGCCAATCCTTGGCAAACCGGTCTAACCCTTCAGTCGTCAAGGGGTGTTTGAACATCTGGAAGAACAGGTCGGGGTTCATGGTCGCGATGTCAACGCCCGCCCGAAGACAGGTAAGAATATGGTTTTGCGTCTTGATACTGCCGGCAATAATCTCTGAGTCGAAACCGTAGTTATTTCTAATTACGGCGGCGTCTTCGACGAGAATATCACTCTCATTGCCCACGGCATCGAGCCGGCTCAAAACAATACTGACGAAGCTGGCGCCCGCTTTCATCGCCAAGAAGCTCTGGGTGGACGAGAAAATCATCGTCACATTTGTTTTGACGTTCTTCTGCTGCTCGAGGATGGGAACCGCCCGGAGACCCTCCACTGTCATTGGTATCTTGATAACCACATTTGGGGCAATCGCCGCCAGCCTGACGGCTTCATCGATTAGTTTCTCCGTCGTTTCAGATACGGCCTCTACACTAACGGGTCCCGGCAAAATCGAGCAGATTTCTTCAACGACATCGCTGAATTTTCTTTGTGTCTTTGCGATATGGCTGGGGTTTGTTGTCACGCCGTCTATCAGGCCGGTGTCGGCCGCTTTGCGTACAGCCTCAGCATCCCCTGTATCCATGAATATCTTCATATTTTTCCCTTCGTATATTAACCGCCCTCAACAATACGTTCGATCTGCTCCAGGGTCGCCTGGATATTCGGCTCATCGCCGAGTTCGGAAACTACAAGATCGGCCTCCGTGAAATCCTCATTTTCCGTGTAACCATTGGTCGTGATGATACAATACATACCCGCGGCTTTTGCCGCCAGCAAACCGTTCCGGCTGTCTTCGGCGACGACACATTCGGACGGTTCAAGACCCAACCTCTGCGAGGCCAGCTTGTAAATTTCAGGGTCCGGCTTCTTCTTTGACACAACATCGCCGGCAAAGATAGCACTAAAATGTGCTTTCCGCTCCGGGCCAAGGAGCTTCTCAACAACGAGATTAACCGCCCGTTCGTGCGAGGTGGAGCAAACAGCTAACGTAATATTCGCAGCAATCGTCTCATCGACGAGTCTTGCTACGCCGGGACGCAGCGGCATTTCTCCGGATTCAATGATTTGGAGAAAGAAATCCGTCTTGAGCTTGTGCAGCTCTTTTATTAGGGCGTCGGAGTCCGAAACATCATCCGGCCAACCATAGTGGTCGAAGTAATGCCTCATTCGTTCTTTACCGCCGGAGACTTCCAAGAGCTTTCCATAAAGCTCGAAGTCCCAGTCTATGACAAATCCCTTTGCTGCAAACGCCTTATTGAAAGCGACCCTGTGTCCATCCCGTTCGGTGTCGGCCAGAACACCGTCACAATCGAAAATCAGGGCCTTCATTTTTCTCTCATTGCCGGCAGCAGCCACAGGTATCGCCGCCAGCACATCCTGCTTGAGTATTCGGCCATCCGGCCCGGTACCCTGTATCTTACTCAGGTCTATTCCATGTTCCCGGGCGACTCGTTTGGCCGATGGGGATACGGAAACGCCGGCCCTGCTTTGCTGATCATGGGTGGCAGTCTCAATCGCAGCCCGGGGATGGCTGACCTTAGAGAAACCATCCCCAAAGCCTTCGGCTTTGAGGCTGCCACGCGCCGCCTGCGGTTCCTCAATCGACTCACCGGGCTCTCCCACATAGGCAATTGGAGCCAGCACCTTGACTTCTGTACCGGCGTCGTACAGGAGCTTTAGCAAAACGCCCGACTCGTATGCCTCCACCTCGAACGTCGCTTTGTCTGATTCTACAAGTGCAACCACGTCTCCTTTGTTCACATAGTCATTCTCTTTCACACGCCACTCGACGATGACACCGGTCTCCACGTCCTGCCCTATCTGAGGCATGATGATAGGTTTGGCCATTATGCAATCCTCTCTCAAGCTTTTCCGGCACTGCCGAACAGGTTTATATTTTCAAGTAGCATCTTTGCTCCCCGTGCTAATCCTTATTTTGCATACACGGCTTTTTTTACCGCTTCTACTATGTCCGGCTCCTGCGGAACCGAGGCCCTTTCAAGATTGACATTGAACGGGATTGGTGTATTTCTGCCCGCCACTATCTCTATCGGGGCATCAAGGTAGTCGAATGCCTCAGCCTGTACGACCGAGGCAATGTCCGATGCCACCCCGCCTCTTCTAACCGACTCCTGGACTATTACCAGGTGCTCGGTCTTTCTAACCGACTCCAGGATAAGCTCCTTGTCCAACGGCACCAATGTCCGAGGATCGATTAGCTCCGCCTGGATCCCATCGCAGGCCAGACTCTCGGCGGCGGCAAGTGCCCGAGAAACCATGCCGGACCAGGCAACAATTGTCACGTCCCGCCCGGAACGCTTGATATCCCCCCTGCCGAGCTCAATAGTGTACTCAGCTTCCGGCACGGGCCCATTCTCCATATACAGCAGCTTATGCTCGATAAAAATAACCGGATCGTCGTCTCGGACCGCACTTTTGAGCAAGCCTTTGGCATCATAGGGCGTCGAAGGCATAACCAGTTTAAGGCCGGGAACATGATAGTACCACGCTTCAAGAGACTGTGAGTGCTGGGCGGCCAGACCATTGCCGCTGCCACCCTGGGTCCGCAAGACCATAGGCACACGTCCCCTGCCTCCACTCATAAAACGGTACTTGGCGGCCTGATTGACGATTTGGTCGATAATCAAAGATGTGAAATCGACAAAAAGTATCTCGACTACCGGCCGCATCCCTGTTATGGCCGCGCCCACGCCGGCGCCCGTGAAGCTTGCTTCGGAAATCGGCGCATCAATCACCCGCTTTGGTCCGAACTCATCAAGAAGATCGACGGTAACCTTATACGAGCCGCCGCGTTTACCAATCCCGCCGCCAAGCAGAAACACGGTTTCATCGCGGAGCATTTCCTCCCGAAGCGCCTCGTTCAGGGCCTCGCGATACATTATCTGCCTTTCGGCGCATTCTGTGCCGGTATCAGTGCTCAATTTTGTTTTACCTCCTCGAGAAAGCTGTCAACAGAGGGTTGCGGGCTATTCTTGGCAAATTCGACGGCCTCGGACATCGCCTGGTTGGCTCCATTCTCTATCTCAGCGATATCTTGTTCATTGCAATCGCTTCGGCTCATCAGGTGTTCTCTGGCAATCGTTACGGGATCGTGGCTTTTATAGTATTCGAGCTTATCCTTCGGCATGTAAAGACCGGGGTCGTTAACGTGATGCCCGCCGTGCCGGTAAGTCTTGGCCTCGATCAACACAGGGCCTTTGCCGTCACAACAGGTCCGGACTGCTTTCTGTGTCTCTTCGAAGACCGCTAATACATCGTTGCCGTCTATCATCGACGCTTCGACTCCGTATCCTTCCGCCCGCTTGTGGAGATCCGGAATTCGGCTCATCTCTTCTATGGGGCTGGAGACCGCGTACTGGTTGTTTTCGAGAACAAAGATGACCGGCAGGTCCCAGATCGCGGCCAGATTCAACGACTCGGCGAAGACCCCGTTGTTCGATGCCCCGTCCGAGAAGAAGATCGCCACGACCTGATTACCGCCCCGTACACTAATCCCCAAGCCGGCTCCTACTCCTATCGGAATCCCGCCACCCACTACCCCGTTGGCGCCGATATTGCCGGTCTCCGGGTCGGCAATGTGCATCGAGCCACCCCTGCCCCGACAATAGCCGGTTTCCCTGCCAAGGACCTCGGCCGCCATCTTCTTCAACTGCCCGCCCCTTGCGATACAGTGCCCGTGGCCCCGGTGGGTGCTGACAATGTAATCGTCTTTGCGAAGAGCGGTACAAACACCCGTCGCAATCGCCTCCTCGCCAAGGTAGGGATGGAAATAGCCAATGATCAGCCCCTGCCGATAAAGCTTGATGCACTGGGTCTCAAAATTCCGAATGGTGTAAATCGTACGATAAAGCTGTTCAAGAAACTCTCGCGAATACATCGTTATCTTTCATTGTCTCCGTCAAATTTTTGGACTCACCACACTATTATTCTATTATCTTCGATTTTGATAGTCTGGAAGGGTGGGTAAACAATCTACAAATTCCTAAGTAACAAAATATTAAGGCTTTGCGCATACGGAAAAGCGATACTTGTCTCCTCTATAAATCGAATCTTCCATCTCGAGAATCATCTCTTTACCGCAGAATGTCACGCCTTCAACCCTGAAGGCGCAAATCGGCTCGCGCACGTCGAAGAAACGCTGCGTCCCGGCGTCTATCATCACGGTGCTCAGCGTCTGCCGGATCTCAACTAACGACAGACCGTAGTGCTCTTGATATATCTCGTAAAGCGATCCGGCGAAATCCCGCTTCTCTATATCGGGGCAAAACTCTATTGAGATGTATCTGACCTCAAGCATCATGGGAGTATCATCCGCGAAGCGAAGGCGGTGGATCTTGTATACCGGCCCGGGCATGACGTAACGCCGGCCATTGATCAAGCCCGAATATCCTTTTGTGACCTTTCGAGTGTCCAGGACCTTCGTGGAGGGGCTGTAGCCCGCCTCGATCATATTTCCGGTGAAGCCAAGAATCCGCGTCGCCGAGCGCTGGACATTCCTCCGGCTAACGAAGGTGCCCCTGCCCTTGATTCGAATCCCCCAGCCGGACCTCTCGATCTCTTGCAGGCTCCGCCGTGCCGTCGTGTTGCTCACGCCATAATGTTTAATGATTTCGTTTTCCGAAGATATCTGCATGCCCGGTTTAAGCCGGCCCGAACGGATCGTAGCTATTATTTGCCGGCTTATCTGATAATACTTTGGGACATTCGTGGAATCCGAGATCATAATTCACCCTTATGGCTTACTTAACGCACTAAGGTACTCTGTGACAACCACAACCAGCAAGAGTTTTTTCGTGAATTTATGGAAAAATTAAATTTTTTGTAAATAATACAAGCAGGCACACTTAAAGCACTAAGAATCTGCGATGCCTCGTCTCCGCTCGGCATTACGTATTTCTTCACCCCTTCCCTTCGAATTTCTCAAGGCAGGTTCTGAGTGAAGTCGAAGGGTCAGGGATTTACGGAAATATCCACTTTGTTCTCTTCGAGGAAACGCTCGGCCTCTGCAAATGACGGCACTCCGTCCGTACATCCCAGGGCCGTAGCCCCGATAGCGCCGACGGCACTTGCGAATTCGAGCGAATGGACAATATCCCAGCTTCGCAGCAAGCCGGCGATAAGCCCGGCATTGAAGCAATCACCGCAGCCCGATGGGTCTACAAGAGGCACCTTGAAAATTCCCATCTCCACGGTACGTTTTCCATCGTCTGCGTAGAGACCTTGTGCGCCCCGCGTAATCACCACTACTCGTGCACCGGCCTGGCGCAAAGCCTTCGCCTGGCTCGCCGGCACTGTTTCGCCGGTGAGGATGCGGGCTTCGTCTTCGTTGGGTACGAACACATCCACGTGCTCAAGTAACGACAGGCACCGGCCCGGTTCAACACCGCTATCCCGGGCAATACAAATGTTGAGTACGACCGTGCAATTACGCTGCCGGGCACGGCGCATTAAATCAGCCAGCACATTATCATCCCAGGCGCCTAATTTCAAATAGCCGCCCACTAACATAACACCGTTGCGAGGAATCAATTCCGGCCAGACATGTTCGCCGGTAAAAGTGCCGGCGACACCCAACGAATGAATGAAGCGCCGGTCTTCACCCTCGGCGCGAAGAATAAATGTCGAGGCCGTCCTGCCTCCAGACTCCCGCCGAATACCTCGTACGTCCAGACCTTGTGTTTGCATTTGTTCCAGCAGCAACCGCCCGAGGGCATCATCTCCGATACTACCGGCTACGGCAACCTTTTCTCCAAGACGACGAAGAGCAATTGCCGTATTAAGGGCGTTGCCTCCGCCGAAGACGGCGATTCTATCGCTCAGAACCAGCTCACCGGGTTCCGGAAGCCGTGCCAGGGGGCTGGTGAAGATGTCGGCCACAATGTCGCCTATGCAGAGGATCTGTCTCGGATTTTGCGAGCTATCCATGTGTCACCTTTACCGGCTGAAGAAGGTAGGGTGTGCAAAAAGTCTTCTTTTGCACACGCGGTTCTGAACGTCTAATGCAGCGTGTGCAGCATGTAGGGTGTGCAAAAAGTCTTTTTTTGCACACGCGGTTCCGAACGTCTAATGCAGCGTGTGCAGCCAAAAGACAGGCTGCACACCCTACTAAGCACGGCCGTATCTGTCTTCGTACCTTACCTTATCTTCATCTCGCACCTGGCCGTAAGCCACCTCCATCATGCGGAGCAGTCCGCCGCCGTGGTTGCTGAGGCGGTGTTTTGTTAGGCGGGGTATGAATATTTCATCGCCGGCGCGAACCTGCCGCACCTCATCCGCCACCTGGACCTCGCCGCCGTCCGTGAGCATGATCCAAAATTCATCGAACTTCTCGTGAGATTGCAGGCTTCCGGCCTGGCCGGGTTTCATCTCTACGATCCATACCGTACACGGCTCGTTGCGTGCATACTCCCGATACCGTCCCCAGGGACGTTCTATAATCCGTGGGCGATCCGTCATCATTCATTTCCGAATTTAGATTTATGATTTTAGATTTACGAGTTCTGATTTTAAACCGACAGACGATAATCGGCAATCATAAATTTCTTCACTCAACACGTTTCTTCGAGATGAAGTGTTCTATCAACCAGTGAATGTCCTCGTTGTCCGGCGATGCGAGCGTTATGCCGGAATGAGACGATGGATCTCCGGCGTTGAAGCCGATGAACTCGAGTGTGCGCTTGTCCGTCCATCTTCGTCTGTCCGCATGGCCGTCGGCAAAACCAAAAGTGCTCGACTTGAGGTGATAAGAGGCCAGAGGATCGTAGAAGGTAGGGTGTGCAAAAAGTCTTCTTTTGCACACGCGGTTCTGAACGTCTAATGCAGCGTGTGCAGCCAAAAGACAGGCTGCACACCCTACACCGCTTGCGTGTGACATCCTGCCTGATTTGTTCCGCTACGGCGGCAAACGTCCAATTGGTGGGGACCGTTGTTGCCTATCTCGCCGCAGCCGGTGGCCCAGCATGTAGGGTGTGCAAAAAGTCTTTTTTTGCACACGCGGTTCTGAACGTCTAATGCAGTGGTAGAGTGTGCAAATTCTTTTTTGCACACGCGGTTCTTTTGCAGCGTGGCAGGGTGTGCAAATTCTTTTTTGCACACGCGGTTCTGTTGCAGCGTGGCAGGGTGTGCAAATTCTTTTTTGCACACGCGGTTCTGTTGCAGCGTGGCAGGGTGTGCAAATTCTTTTTTTACACACGCGGTTCTGTTGCAGCGTGTGCAGCGGTAGGGTGTGCTATAAAAAATAATGTTGGTGATCCCATCCGCTTTTGAATGCTTCCTTCTTTTCAATATCTTATAAAATAATAAGGAGCTTTTTTCAATGAGATTATGAGAAATGCGTGTTAGGCATAGAAAGAGATGAAAAGCTCCGATTTTCAGGCAGAAACCTCCACCTCGACAACGTTTTTCGCTGCTCTTACCCGCTGATTTAATCTTGCTATTACTGCTGAGTTTGATATACTCAAATTGAGTTGATGTTAGTTATTCAGAAAAACCAGAATATACCAGTTTATATTACGATTGTTTTGTGTGCCTTTTTATCGGTTTTCAATCCTGCCATTTTACCATTAGTAGCTGTAAGGACAGATCATGGGGCGATTGATTGCTCATCGTTGCCAACAAGGCGCCAGAAAAGCCGGAGAGCTATATTTTCACCCCAGTCCGGGTGAACTTGCAGTGTGTCGGTCATCGCTGCCCGAGTCCAGAAACCGGCCAGTTAGGCCACACATTGGTAGAATGATGTTTTAGAGTTGAGACTTTCGATGAAGAAAAGTAAAAGATCTACAAATAACATTTGCATCATAGCTGTTGAAAAAAAGGCCGATCTGGCAAACAGGCTTACTCTTTTGTTTGCCAAAGACAATATCGAGGTGCACCGCGAGACCAACATTGATCGTGTCCTGGAGAGATTCGAATCCGAGTCGTACGATGTTTTAGTCATGACAAGCGCAGCATTTAAGGGCGGCCGAATTGACGGCATTGAATTGCTTGAGGTTATTGCAGCGAAGAGTCCGGCGACGCAGATTATATTTTTGGCGGAGTCCGGAGATATTAAAACAGCCATGGCCGCTATTAAAGCCGGGACGTATCAATACGCTAAGACACCCATTGGGGATGAAGAATTGCAGCTTCTGATTAACACTGCCATCGAGAAGCGGCCCGTCTATGGCACAAATCTGTTTTTAGAAGCCAAGAAGCATCGGGTCAAACTCGAACAACTCGTGGGACGGTCCAAGCCTATGCAGGAGATCTACCGGCAAATCCGGCAAGCGGCCGTAACTGATATGCCCATTCTGCTCATGGGCGAGACCGGGACCGGGAAAGATTTAGCTGCCCAGGCCATTCACGAACAAAGCGAACGGAAGGATGGACCTTATGTCGCCGTTAACCTGGGGGCATTGCCTTCGGAACTTGTCGGCAGTGAACTGTTCGGACATGAGAAAGGAGCCTTTACGGGAGCCATTGGGCGGCGAGAAGGCAAGTTTGAGGAGGCTAAGGATGGCACAGTCTTCCTGGACGAGATCGTCACCATCGACGCGAAGGTCCAGGTAAGCCTGTTACGGCTGATCGAGCAGAAGACATTTCAGCGACTCGGTGGCAAGAAGACAATCAGGACCAACGCTCGGCTAATTGCTGCGTCCAATCAAAACTTACCCGATCTTGTCGAACAGGGACGCTTTCGGAAAGATTTATATTACCGCCTTGATGTCTTCCGGATCGCCATGCCCCCACTGCGGGAGCGCGGTGGCGATGTTGTACTTCTGATTGACGAGTTTCTCAAGCGTTTTAACCAGTCTTTCAAAAAGAATATTGTGGGAGTGGCCCCGGAATGCATCAGCCTGTTGGAATCTTACGGCTGGCCGGGTAACGTGCGCGAGCTGAAAAACGTAGTGCAACGTGCCGTATTGGTCTGTGAAGGAGAAGTGCTCCTTCCAGATCATCTGCCTCCCCGGTTCAGGCCCGGCAAGCGGGTTCCTACAAAGGTGAGTTTCGAGATTGGCACTCCTTTGGAAGAGGTCGAACGCGAAATGGTTATCCGAGCACTTGCAGCAACTGAAAATAGCCGCAAGCGAGCGGCTGATTTGTTGGGCATTAGTCGCCGGGCTTTATACAACAAGCTACAAAAACACAACATTAAATAATCGCGTCGGATTGTAACGAGATTTTGCAAAACTCTTGTTGTAAGCGTAAAGTTATCATTCGTTCTGAGCATATCATATTTCTGCTTTAGCCCGCATTTCTCACAGATAGAGATTCCGGGTCGATTTTATCCGAAAAAGCACTCTTGAGAACTGCCCGCAACCGCTTCAGGCTCCGGAACCACATAAGAAAAGCTCAAATTGCCCAC
>Ga0180433_10001435_pt1 | contig 39713 bp, 28 predicted proteins | sample SS_ome_8_FD_132980 | JGI IMG/M metagenome (GOLD analysis project Ga0180433, IMG submission 132980) | Hypersaline lake sediment archaeal communities from the Salton Sea, California, USA - SS_1_D_1 metaG | ecosystem: Environmental > Aquatic > Non-marine Saline and Alkaline > Hypersaline >... | reverse complement strand
TAGTCGGTACCAGGGCTGCCGCATCCACTTCCTTCGTCCGGGTTCCACATCACGGCCAATCCCTTGCCCCAATTGCCATAGGCAACGGTAGTAGCCGAGTCGTCCCCGCACGGGTCAGGTTCGAGTGTCTTGTACTCGTTTACATCACCTTCATTGACGGGATAGCCGCTTCCGGTATTGTCTGCAGCGTTTTGGAGAACAGAGGCATCGACGATAGCTGCATAGCCAAGCTCAGAAGCACCGCCACCACCAAACGCATCGCCGCCTCCAACGTGCAGATTATTTTCCGCATCAACTCCGAGTGTGGCTGCACTCAAGATATTATCCGCAATCAGATTTCCCGAAAGTTCGTAGTCCAACGCGCTACCGCCAATTGCTGCGAGGATATCGCTATTCGTCCACAACTTGATTTCGCCGGTGCGGTTGATAGGACTCGGAGCATAGCCGACGCCCGAAATCACATTGCCGTTGTTGTCAACCGCGACGCCGCCGGATGATCCGGGGACGTTTTCGATAACAGGCACCCCGGTGTCACTCGGATCATTTGTATCCAGTGCTCCGAGATCACTCCCGGTGCCAGGTCCGGGCCACGAGCCGCCATTGACGAGAAGGTACTGATTGTCCAACCACGCAGCATCATTGTAGTTCACAGAATACTCTGTTACGCTTGCATGACCGTTCAGCACGGGCGGGCTGCTCGGGTTCAGAACACTTGTCGGAAAGACAAGCAGGTCCTTTCCGTATCCCACGCCGAGCGCGATCTTGCTCCCGTCGGGAGAAACCTTCACGAAACTCGGATCCATGGTAACGGAGGTTGTTGCCACAGGGATGAAAGTGCTGGAACCGTAGGTGTTCTGCATGTAGATCGTATGATCGTTGGCAGCAATCACCCTTCCTTTGGCTTCGTAATTTCCGATCGTGGTGGTTGTGGCAGCGGGAAAGGAGTCGATTGCGACAGACCATCCCGCCGTAATCGTCGGTAGCGTGATATCATGCTGTTGACCGGCCGGCTCATTGTAATCTGCGAAGTCGTCTGCACTTGCGAGAGAGACGGTCAATAGAATCACGCACACCACCAATAACCTGGCAAAAAACTGTTTCATGGCGTGGCTTCCTTTCTCATTCTGACTATGGCTATTCTTCTTGGACACTCTGGTTCAGAGAACCGTCCGCTCTGAAACGATGGGAGAGTGCCGGGGAGACCCTCGGCACTTCCCTCTTCCTCTGACTTCAGATACTACATCTTCTTCGCAATGCAACAGCCGCAATACCAGACACTACCAGCATGAGTGTGGCCGGTTCCGGAATGGCCTGCACATCAGAAATCGCGTCGATCTCAGTCGACCACGTGTCGGTACTGCTCTGAGAAATCATCACATACTGAATCCAGTCCAGTCCGACTTCAGAGATATCCACGCCCGCACCACCACCGGAACCGTCGTAGAGTGCGAGAAGTTGAGAATAGTTTTTCCCGTTCCAATCAATGCTCGGATCAACCGGCATCAGGAAGTTCGACTCAACTGTCCCGTCTGCCGCGTAAGGGCCGCTGGTGTTTGTATATCCCTGCGTCGGGAAAAGGTCGTCTGCGCTGACTGAGGTTATGTCGTACCACAGACTTCCGTCCTGACTCACACTGATTAGTCCGGGTTCACTCCAAGTCCCGCCCGCAATTCCGTCGGGATAGCTTACGTCAGAAAAACTGGTGTTGCCGAATATGAGAAGGTCAATTCCAAATGGATTCAGAGCATCGTCAACCACTTGATGATCGAATGCCAAGACCAACGATCCGCCAGCACCAATCGAAACGGCCTCTGTTGTCTGCCACGGACTGTTGAACATGGTGACATCCGTATCCCCCGAAGGCCATCCGGCGGTTACGCGGGCCGGCGATCCCAGCGCTGCCGTCGGATCCGTATATCCTGCCTGAGCATTGCTGCCCTCGACGTAGCTGATGACCGAGGAACCGTATGGAGAGGCAAAAGCATTTAGCGAAGACGTCATTATCACAGCGAAAGAAATTGCAGCAACAGCTTTAAAGAGACTTCTCATCCTCAAACCTCCGTTTGACAAAACTGCGGCACCGGGACTTCGTTGTACGGGAGCCGCTCTCTCTGAGAGTACATCCATGTTGTATTTATCAATCATCCATAACAGATAGTTGACTAATCGCGCAGGTATCGGCAATCGCGGCCTCACCTCCTTTCCGCTTTCAGGGAACAAAAAAACGGCTCCGTCCTCACGAGGAGAACAGAGCCGTTGAAAATCCGAGGGACCGCGAATACCAGTTTCCAGACAATATTTCAGGAAACCGACTTAGCGTTCATCGTTCCATTCCTACCTCGATCCTGATTCGCGAGGATCCAAGCGGGTACACACTCCGGCTCGTCTTCTGGCTTCCGGGCTGCTCTCCAATGTGCTCTTCCCAGACTATCAAGCCCAGTGGGCACATAAGCAGTCAACATCCCGGTTACAGCAGCGCGCCTGCGACGGATTTTCACCGTTCTTCCGCACAGCCAAAGTGGGTTGTCTTTCAAAAGAACGCCCAAATCGGTCGAGAGTATAGCCAGAAGCAAATACCTTGTCAAGGATTTTATTTCGGCGAGTCGATACATGAATTTCGTGGTGTTTTCGGCGGAAAGTATGGTGTGTAGAAGGAAAGGCGCCGTTGAAGAGGGAGCTTTTGTTTTTAGAGATGCTTCAGCCGCTATTGCGACCTTGCAATAACGGCTGCGGTACTGACACATTGTCATTGCGAGGAGTTCGCAACAGCGAACGACGCGGCAATCTCGGGGAAAAGCCGGGACACAATACTAGTTTTGTTCTGGTCAATGGAGAACAGTTACACAGCGCTCTGCAAAACTAGTTTTGTGTCCCGGTTTTTCCTGGGAATCACTCATCTCCCCGAGATTTTTGTATCGACTTATTTTCGGCTTCCCCGCCGCCAGCAACCTTGCCACAAGGATCGCTCTGTGGGAGAATGGAGCGCGATTGAATTGGTCACACACAGTGTAAGTTCTTGGACTGAGACGCAGAAGAATTTCTCGGGTGGGACATTCTGTTATGGAGTGGAGCAAAGGCTCTCGCGAATTGATACTACGATACGCGCGATCTTTCATCACCACGGTCGAGCCTCGCCGTGACGAACAACTCAGCCCCTGGCTGCACCCGGGTATTTGGTTTTGGTTGGTGTTGCTTGTTGGTTTGGCGATACGAGCCTATCTTGTCGTCTTCACGCAGGGTACATATGACGTTGAAATTTGGCAAGGACACGCAACCGGCGTAGCCGAACGAGGTCTGATTGCCTACTACCACTCAGACGTCTACATGAATCATCCCCCATTCATCAGCATCATGTTCTCCTTGTTATGGAGATTTGCGCAATTCACCGGCATTGATTTTCGTATTTTTCTGCGAGCTCCTTTTGCCATTACAGAAATCGGGACCGCGGCCTTGATGCTGGTAATCTTGCGACAAAGTCGCTATCGCTTTCTCACCGTAGCCTGCTACTGGCTCTATCCGCTGACAATGATATTTTCGTCCTATCACGGAAATACTGATTCCGTATTGCCGTTGTTCATCATGCTTTCTATCTGGCTCTTGTCGAAGGAACGCATTATCTGGGCCGGAGCTTTGCTGGGAGTGAGTCTCTGGATCAAGTTGCCCCCGTTACTGACGGTGCCGGCATTTCTATTCTGCTTGCCCCGTTGGAGATCACGACTGAAGTTTCTGCTGGCGATTGGGATTGTCGGAGGTGCTACGTATCTGCCCGCTATGCTCAAAGATCCTGGCATAGTGTTCAACAATGTGTTTTTGTATCGCGGTCGGGTGATTCAGGCGGTTGGCGATCTTATATGGGGAATCAGCGTCTTCATCCCGGATTACAGAAGTGTCTCTCCTGAATGGCAACAACGATTGCGTCTGCCGCTGTGGTTCTATTTGACGTACGATAGAACCATTTGTATCGGCTTGATCCTTCTGTGGAGTTGGCTGCGCAGGTCACGAAGAACGATCCGGGATATGTCCCTGAGTGTTGTGGGTGTTTACGCTATCTTGTATGCCTTTACGAATCGCCTGGCGTTCCAGTATTTTGCATGGTCGATTCCGTTTTGGTTTCTTGCCCCCCTGCCGTTTTCGGTGCCTGCCGCAGCGTTGGTTGCTGCTTATATATACGGAGTGTATTGGCAGGCGTGCGAGAATCCTTGGCTGCTCCACGAGTGGGACCTGCTCAGCCACCCCTACTCTCGCGTTGTCAAGCTGTTCAGAAACGTATCAGTGTTGTTCTTTGTCGTAAGTGCGCTCGTATTCTTGATCGGCGGTATTTGTTCTGAGGTTTCTTGTTGGTACCGCTGGATGCTTGCGAGGTTTACTGGTGGGATTAGGATCAAGTGCCCTCACTGTGGAAAACTTCTCGCAGTTGGAGAAGAGCATGCCGGGAGGAAAGCCAAGTGCTCGAAGTGCGGAAACGATTTTACAGTGCCTGAATCAGAATGTGCTTTCCAAACATCCCACCGGCATTGTAAACCTTGAATGATGGAATCCCGCTATCATGCTTGTCCGTCGCGGCAATTTTGCCTTTCCTGAGGGTGCAGGACTTACGATAGCCACGCCACATGCTCTTCAGCGCATACTCGACGCCGTTTCTCCGAAGAATGCCATCTGTCTCTTGTCAGGAAGAGGATACAAGAGTTCAAAGGAGTTTCCCCGCTCAAGCAATGTGGCTTCTACAAGCAGTTTGGGCATATGGGAAAACAAAGCCGTTCGTTAGTTGTTGGTACGACAAGCCTTACTGATTGTTATTGCTTTCTTTTCCCTCCAGGGCGGAAAACAAAAGATCCTCAACGGACACATTTGGCTTGCCATATGCTCGGTATCGAGTTCCGACCTCGGGATTCACTACCGTGAGCAAGTTCTTGTCTACCCATCCCCTGAGTAGTTTGGACGCTCTGAGCGTATTGTCCGACCGTAGAATCTGCCGGAACTGTTCTCGATCAAGGGCAGGAGATGACCTCCTGCCCCGCCGAGTGTGTCACTCACTTCTTCTTCCACCAGCAACCCTTGTTGCAGGAACGAATAGGTGGAAAGGTTTCACCACTTGTGAGGTATATTTCTCGTTCCTCGGCTGTCGGAGCAGGTGTTGAAGTTCCGTCTGTATATCCGTCGAAGCGGAACCAGGAGCTGTACGGAGTGGTCTGTCCCGTCTTGAAGCGTGTTTCGGTTCTAGATGAGTAGTTCATAATGTTGTTCTTCCTTGAGAAATAGTAGTCGCGTGTTATCCGTTACGTTGTATAGATGAATCTCACTCACGAACGAGCTTGTCTAATGCTTAGAAGGTGGGGAACGGACTACCAGTTGTGCCGCCAGAAACGACAGCATGTCTTCTCCTCCTTCGAGAGAATTGTTAGAAATTCACCGACCACCATTGGTCGACAGTTATGCCCCAGAGGATAGCTTGCTGCTGTGCGTCTTGGAGGCATCTCTCTGGGACGATTACCTCGAACCGGTACGGACTGCGCGAAAAGGCCGTCCACTGGCTCTGCGTGTCCGCACTGGAGATCGTATCGCAGGTCTCAGCTTCCGCGATTATCCGAAGAATCCCGTTGGAATATGCGGCCACATCCGGGACATGACGGCTGATCGTTGGAGGGCTTCCGTTGGGATGACCGATATGGTCAGCCTCAACATGATATCCGCGCGATCTGTACTCCTGTGCCAGTGCTCCTATCAGCCGGTTGTGATTTGTTCGTAATTGCTCTGTAATTCTCGTTGCCATGGGTAAACTCCTTTTGCTACAATATAGTCGAACACCGTGCCCGACCTGACACTAAACTCGCGCAATACCCGAAAAGGGACCAAACATCCCAGAAGTATTTCCTGGTTGGTGGAAAAAATCGAGTTTTCTTGGTCCGCTGTGAGTAAGGATCCGAGTTACTGAGTGTGGAGAGAACAGTGCAAGATAATCCTGGTATGAAGGAAGCGGCGAGACTGGATGCTGATGAAGTGAGCATCCTCCTTATAGGAACTGAGGAGGAGCAGAATGATGCGATTAGATTGATCGACAAGTACCTGCGATTTGTAATCTCTGGGATTATCCGGAACGTGGCTATATACCTCAAGAGCGAGGAAGTCCAGGAAGTGTACCAGGAAGTTCTGTTGGGTTTGTGGCGGGCAGCTAGGGACGGGCGCTATGATGCCGACAGGCCGCTTTTGCCATTTGTTTTTACCATTGCTAGATGCAGGGCGATTGATAGGATTCGCAGGAAATCACTAAGAAAACGAAAAATCGGAAACGAATTGGTTTTAGACGCCATTGCCGGCGCACTTGCTGACACTAAGGTGGGCGAAGCTTGGGGCAACATAGTATCGAAGAATGATGGGCCTCGTATGATGGCTACGATCCGCAAAGCCATCATTCGAATGCCCGAACGACAACGGCAGGTGGCCTCTGTAATGATCGACCTATACCCAGAAGAACCATCCTTACAGGAAATTCGAGAGGAAGTTTGCCAGAGAACGGGGGAAGATCTCACGGTTTTGGCAATCAAGAGTGCTAGGCGCGAAGCAAGAAAGAAGATTCGCGAGGAGCTTGTTCGTGCAGGATATATGGAGCGGAAGAATGACTGAATCCAGTGAACACTCCAAAGAGCAGAAGGCGTTGGACGCCCTGATGGCAGCAGCGTTCCGCGCGGAAGATGCAGACTCGCCTGTGACTGAGGAGGAGGCTCGCGCTATCTTGGAAAATTCACCTGTCCTATCACCGGAGGACGAGAAGGGTCTAGCTGGGCTAGGTCCGGACTTTGTGGATAATCTGCTCGTCTCGGCCGACACTGACACTTCTGCATTAGGGGAAAGGCGACAGGTTTTGGACCGCGAAATTGAGGATGCCTACGCTGCAATGCACCGGGGCAAGGAGGGGGAAGAACTGGACGAGAAATCAAGGCGGGAAATTGAAAAGAAGAGGCGTGAGCTGCTCGGAGAACCGGAATCTGGGAACGAGAAAGAGGATGATAGACCGTAAAGAGATAGAGGAAACGGCTTCTCTCATCCGGTTAGAGATGGAAGAAGACACCCCCCCAATCTGTCCACTTCGTATTGCGCAAGAAGAGGGAATCCTTCTGGCTCCTGGGCACTACGGTGAGGCTTTTGATGGACGCGTCGAGTACCATCGGAAGCAAAGCAAGTTCATCCTGTTCTACCCTGAGCTGAACAGCGCTCACAACCCAGCTAGAGTGCGGTTTTCAGTGGCGCACGAACTGGGACATTACTATCTTCCAAAGCATCGAGATTTGCTTCTCAGGGGGAATGCTCATTATTCGGAAGCTGGTTTCATCTGTGACAATCGTCTTGAGCGGGAGGCGGACTTCTTCGCTGCTGCTCTCCTCTTGCCGGAGAAGGTTCTGTATAGGAGAATTTCAAAGGGAAGTTTTCTAACTCTGAAGGATATTCTGGCGCTTGCTTCCGCGTGGAAGACCTCAGTAACCTGCGCTGCCATTCGGTACGTTGAGTACACGCCAGAAGCCTGTGCCATCTTATTGTCGAGAAAACGGCAAATACTGTATTACGTACCTTCCGAGGAAGCTGCCTGTCAAGGGTTCAAGTGCCTTGGTCGCAAGCAGGTTCCGGATCAGACCGTTACCGCACAAGCAAGTGAGCACCAACCTTTTGGGTCTGTGGTCGAACATTCCTCACACACCGATATGTGGTTTTCGCAACGCAGGTCTCACCGCAAGATCTGGGAGGAAGCGTTTCCTCTAGGCTACACGGGTATAGTACTGACGATGTTTGTGTTTGAGGAAGACGAAGAGGACAGTGACTGAGTATCGCCGACCCGAGCTTCCCGTAACCATAGGGACGGTTACGTGATGGAGTTCCGAGGACGAGTAGGTATGCTCGAAAACTGCCATAGCTCATGGGTTTCCGCAAGGACGGAATACCCATGAGCATGGCCATATTTGCTGCTCAGTTCGACCGTTCCATTATGAGCACGTAGTCCCTGTAGATTGGCGGCCTGGCGCATGGCCAGATGCCCTTATCATTTGGCACAACCTTGCCTACAGGATGCTGTTCGCCGGTACTGGGGTTGTGGAAGGTCGCTTGATACTCCACGCCGGGCGTTTGGCCCACGAAGCGCACACGCCATTCTTTTCCTTCGGGGTCTGTGAAAATGACGTCAAGCTCTACGTCATTGAAAGGATCATCATACGGCTTGACCGATGTGTATGACCACTCAGTCGCCCAGTTCTGGAGCGCATGTCGTTCCTGAGGCATTGTCCTTGTCCTCCTCGGCATCATGTCGTGAGGTTTTTGTACTATGACTCAGATTATCCCGGCCTGCAAGTGCCGTTTTCGCTTGCGAAAAACACTTTCGGCCACAGGCAAGACAGATCCTGCTACCTTAATGCGCGAGAGGATACCAAGAATGGTGAGTGCAGAGCAAGTGTTTCTGTTTGTGGCGGTGGGACGTGGCCGCAGTGAGGATTCTGAGATACCGAGATATCATCCGCCAAGGAATGATGCTGCACATCTCATGGGGTCCTGACAAGCTCATTCTATGGCTGATGGCAGGGGGAGTCAGTTTGCAGGAACGTCTTGCTCAAAGGCGTACGACTATTTGGGAGGGACAACTGGCACCAACTCACCGTCCAATGCTTGATATCTCGCGCTACTACCATCATCACGAATCGGATTACCGTCCCGTAGCTTTATCTTGAAGTATCCCATAGCTTCGAAGTCGGGATTGAGATCCACATCGCTGCGTGTTGCCGTAACTTGAGATGTGACATTCCTTCCATCTGTGGACGAAAAGGTCAACGTCAATTTACCTCTTATGGGCACCAGAGTCTTGTCAATCATAGCCATCTCTATGTCTTCCACTACGGCTGTAAGATCCGTGTATCCCATCTCCTCTAAGGACTTGCCGTCGTCCATGTCACCTGGCTTCTTGGCCAAGACAAATCTCAGTGCATTGTAACCTTTTTTGGGTGCGATCCATGCTGTTAATGTGCCAAAAGAAGCCCTTGACTCGACTATGTGGCATATTTCACCGTCAATTTCTTCCATGCCAATGGTTCTCGGATTCTCGCTGAGTGCCTCAGCCAGATTGCTGTTGGTACCGATGCCCGGAAACCTGCTGTCAAGATATCCACCAAATGAAACACTACCTAGCAGAATGTGGGACCTTCCCCTATAGTCCTTTAGCAGATACGCTCTTTGGTATTCACTCCCACTTTGAATCAAAGGCCGGCTCGTATGGAGATGCCTTTCTTTGTCGGGAAGAGTAAGCTCCTGAAAATCCTTGCTGCCTCCCATGATGGGATTGCCATTGTCATCATAAGTCCAGTGTCTACCTGTCCATTCGCAGTTCTTCCCGTCACGAGCGTGAACGAACTCCCATACTTCGTCCTGGGTCTTAGCAGTGCCATTAGAAGTCTCCGTCAACCTGGTCTCCACCCTTACGCTCATTGCGACCGATTCTGTCCCAGCCAAAGCATTACCATAACGCTCGACTATTTCCTGAGCTTTTGGTTCAGTTCTTGCTTCATCATCAATTGCATCCGTGACAGAGACAAACTTGCCGCCGGGATTGAATGTGAAGATCTGATTCAGGACCTTCGTATCTTTGTTCCAGATTGTAGCGAGGTACTTGTACCGAATTGACGAATTCCCTTTATCATCCTGAGTGACCTGTCCCCATTCAATCGTCTCGCGTTTGGTGATGTCTCTGAAATTGTGCTGGAAGAAATCCTCGACAAGCTCAATCATCCCTTTTTGGCTCGTGACGTTGGCGAATTTCCTTTCCTTCTTCTTCGGAAAGCCCTCGATATCCCTGTATCGAACGAACGTACCGTCCCAATCGAACGTAAACACCTGGTTCATCACCAGAGTCTCTTTATTCCAAATTCTCGCTTCATACATGTAACGTATCGAGCGACTATCATCGTCATGTATCTCGACTTTTCCCCACTCAAGTGTTTCGCGCGAAGTTACGTCTCTGAAATTGTGTTGGAAGAAATCCTCGACAAGCTCGATCATCTCTTCTTTGTTCGTGACATCCGCGACATTCTCTTCCTCCACCGGCACAATAAGAGGTTCAACATGCTCCTGCTGATGGTGTTCCGCTTCGGACCCATCAATGAATCCTGCCACTCGCTGGTGCCATACAACCCCAGCAACAGCAAGTATTGCTGCTGTCGCTATGACGGCGGCCTTCATGCTCAGCGCACCAATCATGGAGCCACCTGTTGCGGAAGATACGGCAGCGCCCGCACCGATAGCAGTTGCACCTTTGCCAACTCCTGCCATCGCCATTTTTGTCAGGGCCGTCATCAATGTCGCAGGCGCTGCTGATGCAACACTTTCACCGAGGAATACCGCGAGAGTTGCAGCAGTAACAACGAAGCCAGCTTTCTTCAGTTGCACACGTAGTGCTTCGAGTGCCTTTTGCACACGTTTGGAGACGGCGGACCGATGAACGCCCAGCTCTGAGGCAATCTCCTCTTGAGTCCGCTCCTGGAGGTAGTACTCCAGAAGCACATGACGCAATTCAGCCGGCAGCTCCTCTATTGCCTGATCCACGTAGGGGGCGACTTCCGCCCATGTGGGATCGGTTGAGTTTTGCTGCTTGTCTATTGCGACACGTTCGCGGTGACGACGTCTTGCATCACGTCGGATGACGCTGAGCGACTGATAGACTGCGGTCCTGTGAAGCCAACCTGGCAAGGAAGATACGATTGTACTTGCATCACGAGCGAGACTCATGAAACATTCTTGTGCTGCATCCTCCGCATCGTGTTCGTTTCCACTGATACGAAGACAACAGCCATATACGTATCCGGAGTAGCGACGGGCCAACTCCTTGAATGCATCAGCATCACCGCTGCGGGCGTAGTGCTGCAGCAGAGTCAGATCACCTTCCACTTGCAACTCCTCTGCAATTGAGTGGGCAAACTGCCAAATACGTCTTCTCTATACATAAGTTGCCGCTCAGGAGGGAATTGTGAACGAAAAGTTGGAATTTTGCAAAACTCTTCTGACATGGCGGACATTGTCGGCTTTTCCCCGGCAGCCATTTCGAACGAAAGGTTGATTCGCTTGAAATACCCCGAAATTCATGTGCCGACTTACATTCGTAGTAACAATTGTTTTTGTCCCAGTTGTGGCGCTAACATATGTCTAGCCTTTAACTGCGACCAGTGTTGCTGCTTGCCAGGCACCGCCGTTGCCAGTGTCCGTCAGTTGTAATCGGGTAAACAAGTCTTGTGGGAAGTGGTCAAATGGATCATCTGAAATCGCGGTTTTCCGTGGATCATCCGGTTCTTGTCTCCTGTGTCATGGTATTGTTTGCCACCGTGATAGCTCTTCTCGCAGGGCTTCCCTCCATTTGGCCAGAAGTCTTCCCATCTCTCAATTCAGTGAAGGTTGACACCGACCCGGAAAACATGCTTCGCAAGGACGAGGCAGTTCGAGTCTTCCACGACGAGATGAGGCATGAGCTGTCGCTTCACGACATGGTTGTGCTGGGCATTGTAAATGACGAAGATCCCGATGGTGTTTTCAATCCCGATTCGCTGTTGCGGATTCATGAGCTGACTGAATATGCCAAGACACTACGTTGGCCGGACAAGGAAGACCCCGATAAGCAGGTTGGCGTCATCGAGGTTGATCTGATTGCTCCGTCTACTGTCGACAATATTGAGCCGCAAGGTCGCGGCGCCGTGAAGTTTGAATGGTTGATGTCAGAGCCGCCGACAACCCGAGAAGCTGCCCGTGCAATTCGCGAGAAGGCGATGCGCATTCCGTTCCTTAAGGGAACGATGGTATCTGAAGATGGCAAGGCTTTGTGTCTCTACCTGCCCCTGACGTCCAAGGATATGAGCTACCGGGTTTACTCGCTGTTGCGTGAGAAGATTGCCACGTACGATGGTAATGACCGGTACTTCATCACAGGACTGCCGGTGGCGGAAGATACGTTTGGCGTTGAAATGTTCATCCAGATGGGCGTCTCCGCACCGCTGGCGATGCTGGTGATCTTCCTGCTGATGCTGCTTTTCTTCCGAAAGCTCGTTCTCATCATATCGCCTATGATCGTGGCAATGGTGTCGGTGATCATTACGATGGGTCTGCTCATTATTATGGGCAACACGATCCATATTATGAGTTCTATGATCCCGATTTTTCTGATGCCCATTTCCGTGCTCGATGCGATTCATATCCTTTCGGAGTTCTTCGACAGATATCAACAGACCAAAGACCGTCGCACGACAATAGTGAACGTGATGCAAACGCTCTTTTTGCCGATGCTATACACTTCTCTCACATCTGCGGCTGGTTTTGCGTCGCTGGCGTTGACACCAATTCCGCCAGTTCAGATATTCGGTCTGTTCGTAGCATTTGGGGTGATGCTGGCATGGCTGCTCACGATCAGCTTTGTCCCAGCATCGATCATGTTGATACCGCACAGGTGGCTCGAAAAATTCGGTGCGAAACATGATGAAGATGAAGGACCAAAGGGTTGGTTGCAGAGGTTGCTGGCTTGGTCAGGCGGCCAAACCTATCGGCGCGCAAAGTTGATATTGGTGCTCTCCGGCATTGTTGTTGTCGTTGCGGTTTACGGAATAAGTCGCATACAGATTAATGACAATCCGATCCGGTGGTTCACACCGACGCATCCTATCCGTCATGCCGACAAAGTGCTCAACGAGCATTTCGGCGGAACCTACATGGCTTATCTCGCCTTTGAGCCGGACGACGAGGAGATTGACATTGAGGTTTACGCAAGGGATCTCACAACTCGTGTCCGGAAGCAGAGCGAAGAACTGTCTGAGGAATTGCCGGAGGCGGTTGCTGTATTCAAGCAGATCGAAGCACAAATCAGCTCTCTGAAACCAACAACTGCAACGGCTGTCGAGTTGCTTGGTTTGCTGGCTGATTTTGTCGCCGAGAAATTCGATACGGCGGATGATGAGTCCTACGATGCATGGGATGAGGCAAGCCTTTTCGTCGATGAAGAACAGCGGCGCCGGGATATCTTCAAGCAGCCCGATGTGCTTCGTTACATCGAGAAGCTTCAGACACATCTCGACAACCTCCCAGCCGGGACCGTCGGGAAATCCAACTCACTAAGCGATATCGTCAAGACAGTTCACCGCGAGCTATTCCAGGGGGATGAGGAATACTTCCGCGTCCCTGACAGTCCAAGCGCGGTGGCCCAGTGTCTCATCACATACCAAAACAGTCACCGACCTCAGGATCTCTGGCACTTTGTCACGCCAGACTATCGAAAGACAAGCCTGTGGATCCAGCTTACGAGTGGTGATAACAAGAATATGAGCGCCGTGGTCAATGCAGTGGACAATTACGTCAGGCAGAATCCTCCTCCCGCGAATCTCAAGCACCAATGGTTTGGCCTGACCTATATCAATGTTATCTGGCAGGAGAAGATGGTTAGCGGGATGTTGCAGGCATTTCTCGGCAGCTTCCTTGTCGTTTTCCTGATGATGACCATTCTCTTCCGGTCGTCGTTGTGGGGTCTGCTGTCAATGATTCCGCTTACTGTCACAATCGGATTCATCTACGGTGTAATCGGATTGATCGGAAAGGACTACGATATGCCGGTTGCCGTCCTTTCTTCTCTGACACTTGGCCTGGCGGTTGATTTTGCCATACATTTTCTCGCGCGGACAAGGTCCCTTTATGATCGTTTTGGTTCGTGGGAACTTTCTGTGAGATCTGTCTTTGGCGAGCCGGCCCGTGCAATTTCTCGCAATGTCGTGGTGATTGCGGTGGGTTTTCTGCCTCTGCTGGCTGCGCCGCTGGTTCCGTACAAGACTGTGGGAGTGTTCCTTGCCGCTATCCTGACCGTATCCGGGCTGGCCACGCTGCTGATATTGCCATCTCTGACAAGGTTACTGGAGAGATTTCTTTTCCCGAAAACGAAAGCTTGTTGCGTCACATGCAACTGTATGACCTGTGTGGTCACTGGCGTATCGCTTGTGGCGCTTGTTGCGTTGAACATCCATCAATTTTTCACGGTAGGCCGGACAAATCTCACTTGGATAACTCTCGGAGCAATCCCCGTTTTGGCGGCCGTTTGCGGCATCATGTCACTCAGACAAAAATGCAGAGCCGACCGGGTGAAGCTGGAAGAAGGAGACGAATAAATGAAATCGCCTTATGCATACTACGGATTTTTCGTGGCCCTGGTTGTTTTGTTCCCACTTATAGTTGTTGGCGCGGAAACAGTCGTCGAAGAAGAGGATCTTCCAACGGTCGAAGAGATCGTGAATAACACGAATCGCGTTGCCTACTACCAGGGACGTGACGGTCGCGCGCGCGTCAAGATGATCGTTACAGACAGCCGGGGCAACGAACGTACTCGCGAGTTCACTATCCTGCGACTAGATGAGCAGCCCGACGATGCCGCATCCGATGCGATCTGCGGAGATCAGAAGCTTTACGTCTATTTCCACAGGCCAGCAGATGTCAACAAGATGGTTTTCATGGTCTGGAAGCATGTTGGCAAGGATGACGACCGTTGGCTGTACCTGCCGTCACTTGATCTCGTGAACCGAATTGCTGCTGCTGACAAACGCACAAGCTTCGTCGGGTCCGATTTCTTCTATGAAGATGTTTCGGGACGCGACATCAACGAAGATGAACACGAGCTGATCAAGACAACCGAGAACTACTTCGTTCTCAAGAACACGCCGAAAAACACTGATTCGGTCGAGTTCTCGTACTATCAAATGTGGATCTATCGCAAAACCTTTCTACCCGTCAAGACCGAGTATTTCGACAAGAAGGGCGAAAAGTACCGGGTTTACGAGGCCAAGAAGGTCGAATCGATCGATGGATACCCAACAGTTGTGCGTTCGACAATGACCGACTTGCGTACCGAAAGCACAACAAGCATGGAATACAAGAACGTCAAGTACAACATCGATCTGCCGGAAGAAATATTCACAGAGCGCTATCTGCGCAATGCTCCAAGAAAACACCTTAGATAAATACTGGATTGCAAAGTGATCGACACATCAGGAATTCAGCTTCGTTACCGTCTCATTCTGCTCTTGGTTGTGACCGTATTGGTACTTGCACAGACGTCACTCGCCGAAGAGGACGAACCGCCGCTGCCTCTCGGTCTCGAAAGTGGCTCAACCGATGAGCCATCTCTTCCGATTGGTATTGATGAGGCCGACGAACCCGATCTGCCAATTGGCCTCGAAGGCGAGGAGCCGGTCTTGGCACGCGAAACGGATCAGACCCGTATAGCATTCCCTTTTGACGTTACGGGGTTTTGGGAAGCTCGTATCGGCGTGAGGACTCAGGATGATCCGCATGAAAGAGACCTTTCTATCGGTGAGACGCGGATGCAGTTGCAATTCGAACAAGCCTGGGATACCGCGGCCTTGAAGCTCACGGCAGATTTCATCTACGACTCTGTTTTCGACAGCCACTCCGTTTATCTTGAGACAGGCCAGGGGTGGCTTGATCTCCGCGATGCCTCACTTGCGCTGAGGCCGACGAGCTTTGCGGATATCAAAGTCGGCCGGCAGATTCTCACGTGGGGAACCGGCGACCTCCTCTTTATCAATGACCTCTTTCCAAAAGACTGGAACGCCTTCTTCATCGGCAGAGACATCGAATACCTGAAGGCACCTTCCGACGCAATCAAGATCGCCTTTTTCACCGACATCGCGAACCTCGATATTGTCTACACCCCTCGCTTTGATGCCGACCGCTTCATTGATGGAAAAAGACTCTCATACTGGAATGCGAGTCTCGGACGTCGCGCGGGAAGGGACGCTGTCGTGAGTGTCCAGAAGCCGGACAAGTGGCTTGAGGATGACGAAGTAGCTCTGCGGCTATACAAAAACGTTAGCGGATATGAACTGGCAGCCTACGCCTACCACGGCTTCTGGAAGAGTCCGGGCGGCTCTGACATGACAACTGGCAAGTCCATCTTCCCGGATCTCTCGGTTTACGGCGCAAGCATTCGGGGACCGCTGGCAAATGGTATTGCAAATCTGGAATTCGGCTATTATGAATCTCGTGACGACCATCGCGGAAACGATCCGGCGATTCGTAATAGTGAAGTTCGTATGCTTCTCGGATATAGTCAGGAGATCGCGAGGGACTTCACACTTGGACTTCAGTACTATCTCGAACACCTTCAAGACCACGGCAATTACAAACAGACACTTCCTCCGTCCACGCCTGAAGCCGACAAGGATCGCCACGTGCTCACGGCACGCCTTACCAAGCTGCTGCTCAATCAAAACCTGGAATTATCTCTGTTCACCTATTTCTCACCGTCAGATGGCGATGCGTACTTCCGCCCGCGCGCGCACTACAAGATCGACGATCACTGGTCCGGCGAGGTGGGCGGCAACGTCTTCATCGGTGAACAGGACCACACCTTCTTTGGGCAGTTTGAAGATAATACGAACATCTACGCAGCAATCCGATATTCCTTCTGAGAGTCATTGCATATTTAGCTCATGTCTCGGTACGAGACAATGCTGCGCCCACCCGTGCCAGCAACACGTTGAACTCAACGGGTTTTTCCAAGCAATCGTGCAGACTGGCCAGAGCCGCTTTGCGATCAGGAGCATAGCTCTCCCCCAAATCTCGGCCGTACGAAGTCAGGGCCAGGATAGGCACGTTCTGCATGTGAGGAAGCTGGCGGATCTCATGGCAAGCATCGAAGCCATTTTTCACGGGCATCAGGAAATCCAGAATGATCAAATCAGGCGATTCTGCAGCGGCCGTCTTCACACCCTCGTCGCCGTCCGCGGCTCGGTAGACTTCGTAGCCAGCTTCCCGCAGCACAGTAGAGAGTACAGCTGTCATGTCATTGTCATCATCGATGATGAGGATTTTTCGCACGCCGGATTGTTTGGTCATCATCAGACCTCCTCACTCTCTTCGTATTGTCGCCTGAGGCGTTCGACAATCGTGGCATCTGCCAGTGTCGTAGTGTCGCCCAGGACCTTGCCTTCGCCGATATCACGCAGGAGACGACGCATGATCTTTCCGCTACGAGTTTTCGGCAGATCGGCGCTGAAAACAATGCGCTCGGGCCGGGCGATGGGGCCGATCTTAATTACGACATGCCCTTTGAGTTCATCTTCAATCGAAGCAGTGAATTCATGGCCCTCTTTGAGTGTGACGAACGCAACGATGGCTTGCCCCTTGACTTCGTGAGTCGTCCCCACTACCGCAGCCTCGGCGACAGCCGGATGGTCTACCAAGGCGCTTTCCACTTCCATCGTACCGAGGCGGTGCCCCGCAACGTTAAGCACATCGTCGACCCGGCCGAGAAGCGTAAAATATCCGTCCTGCGAGCGCTTGGCCCCGTCTGCGGGGAAATAAGTACCTACATCCCATTTCGACCAATAGGTCTGCTTGAAGCGTTCTTCATCTTTCCAGATGCCGCGGAGCATGGACGGCCAGGGGTCAGTGAGTGCCAGAAGTCCCCCGCCCGTCTCGATCTCATGCTTCTCTCTATCGTAGATCGTGGCGCGTACGCCCGGCACAGGTAAGCCCGCACTGCCAGGTCGCATAGAGTCGATACCGGGCAAGGTGCTGATCATGACCATTCCCGTCTCAGTCTGCCACCACGTATCAATGATGGGACAACGGCTGCCTCCGATGTGTTTGTGGTACCACGTCCAGGCTTCCGGATTGATCGGCTCGCCGACGCTGCCCAGCAACCGCAAAGAGCTGAGGTCATGCCTGGCTGGCCACTCGTCACCCCATTTCATGAAGGCTCGGATAGCTGTGGGCGCAGTATAAAGGATGCTGACTCCGTACTTCTCGACGATAGCCCAAAACCGGTCGTTGTCAGGCCAGTTGGGCGCCCCCTCGTACATTACGCACGTGGCTCCGGCGGCCAGTGGGCCATAGGTCAGATACGAGTGCCCAGTAACCCATCCGACATCTGCCGTGCACCAGAAGACGTCGTCATATCGCAGGTCAAAAAGATACTTCATCGTAGTGTAAGTGCCAACGAGGTAGCCGCCAGTAGTATGAACAATACCCTTTGGCTTGCCGGTGGTCCCGGAGGTGTAGAGGATGTAAAGGATGTCCTCGCTATCGCAGGAGACTGGCTCGCAGTGCGGCTCGGCATCCTGGATGAGGCGGTGGTACCAATGGTCTCGGCCTTCCTTTATCCGCAACAGAAAATCGCCGCGCTTGACAATAACGACATGCTCGATCGAGGGGGACTCTTTCAGGGCATAGTCTGCGTCATGTTTCAGTGGAATGATCTGTCCCCGTCGGTAACCGCCGTCGGCCGTTATCAGCACCTTTGCCTCAGCGTCATTGATGCGGTCGCGAAGCGCCTCGGCACTGAACCCGCCAAAGACAACCGAATGAATAGCCCCGATGCGGGCGCAGGCGAGCATAGATACTACCGCTTCGGGGATCATTGGCATGTAGATGGCCACGCGGTCGCCTTTATTCACGCCGAGAGACTTGAGCGCGTTGGCGAACTGGTTCACCTCGCGATACAGGTCCCAGTAAGTCATCACGCGGCTTTCGCCGGGTTCACCCTCCCAAATCAGGGCAGCTTTGTTGCGCTGTCCAGCTTCGATATGCCGGTCAACGCAGTTGTAGCAGGCATTGAGCTTGCCGCCCATGAACCATTTTGCGAACGGAGGTTTCCATTCCAATACACGGTCCCATGGCTTGAACCAGTGCAGACTGCGAGCCGCAGTTGCCCAGAACTCTTCCGGGTTTTCCCAAGAACTCTTACGAAGCTCAGGGTCTCGTACAAATGCGTGTAACTTGAACTCCGGTGGCGGTTCAAACCAGCGCTCCTCAACCAACAGATCTGAAATCTCATCTTTCGTCGGCTTCTTCTTGTCGCTCATTCGTATCCCTCCATGTAACGCAGCACCACTGTCGGCAGTTCATCCGCAAGAAAGGAAGTACGCGCGATTATCCAGTGTTGTGACAAAAGGTACGACACCTTGGTTTCTAAAGGTGCGTCGTTTCATTGACTGCTCAGTTGGCACAAACTAAGAACAGGACGGAAAGGAATAAGCGCCTCATTTGAAATGCCTCCCCATGATGATGCGCTTGTCGCCGTATTTTACAGCTAGCTATTACTTTACTGCAACAACTGTAACATTGCAAAGACAAAAATGACGGCAACTTGTGTTGTGAGATCCATATGCAAAAAGCCACGCATGCTTAGATGCATGGCCTTGGCTCAATACTCTCAGAAGGGTTCGGAAGCGGAACTGCTTCGCTTTCTGAACACAACTCTTGGGAGACTCTTCCCCGCCACGACTCACAGGTCGTCAAGTGACCCCACATTGACAATATAGACCTGTCGCGCGCCATTTTCGTGGATGGAGTCGATAGCCACCTGTGTCCCATCGCGGTTCCAACAGGGATGGAGGTCACAGCGCAATTCGCCCTGCAGATCAGGGGGAGCGTGGAACCGGCCGAGAGCAACTTCACGATCCTCTTCTACGTTGTAGAGCTTGAGTGTTCTCATGACCTGCTCGTCGGGATAGGTGTCGGTGAGGAGCCATTTCTTGTCTTGGTGGTAGCTCATATGCCCGTCTTCGAGCAGGAACTGCTCCCCGATGATCTCATACGATTTGTCTCTCACATCAAATATCAGATAAGCCGGGACAGTCTCGGTAGTGGCGCTGGCCCACGCGAGGATGTGATCCGGATCGCGCCATTCGGCATGGGACACCAGGCCGTCGCTCACCACAATGTCCAGCCCCGTGCCATCTGCATTGACGACCCACATGCAGTGCCGCCGCTCGGGGACTGCGCCGTCGATATTGATTCCTGTCTTCGTCGCTTCCGCCGCAAGCTCCGGACACCAGTATCGCACCAGCCCGACGAGGCGTGACCCGTCGTTGTTGAACATGAGGTGGTTGAACCATGCGGTAGATCCCTTTCGCTTGTCAGTGCCCGAAGTCAGGCGCAACACATCAGTCAACGCAACAAGAGGGGAATGCTCACCGGTCTCAAGGTTGATCAAGCTGACAGCCTCATCGGCAGGTTCGGGTTGGCCGCGAAATGGGTCCGGGATACCGGCGTAGCCGTAGCCGGGCCGCCACTCACCCCACCGGGAGAAGTTTAGAGATGTCGCAAACTTGCCGTCCGGGGTAAGGGCCTGAATCGGGAGCGGCAGGACGCGCCGTTCCCTTGTATGGACGTTGAGGACGACGGCACGGAATGCGCCGTCAATGCGGTCGTTGAAGATTATTTCCTTCTCCGGCGCGGTGGGCATCCAGTGCGGCATGCACCCTTGCTGAAAGTTCCAGGCATGGGTTTCGGCGAGAGGGATGAACTCCGTGGTCTCAAGGTCGACCATTCCCACAGTAATGATGTCGTCAGCGGTCGGCGGACGGTCCTGAAAATCGCTTTCCATGCATAGGAAATACCGACCTGTGCCGTCCCACGGTTGCATGTCGTAGTATGGCTTGAAGTGAAACTTTGGCCCGCTCGTAATTTGACGGACGTCAAATTTGGATTCCATCATGATGTGATACCCCCTCGTTGGGCGTGCGCCTATAGATTGTTTGTGCATTTGCTGCGGCCTCCCGCATGAGGCGGCAGGTAGGGCAGAGTGTACGCCGCGGCTTCAATCATGTCAAACCAATTGCGACTGGCTGCACGTCGAAAGAGGTATCGCTCCGAGGAACGCGGTTTCCTCTACAAATCGCCTTGAGTGTTTCTGCGTGGTGTCTCCTGTGTGAAAAGACCGGCAGGTAGACTTGCTCGGGACATCTCGTCCTGGTACTGGTGGCGTGTTTCGGCGGGGCAGGAGTAGTATGCTCCGCGTTTGGGCGATGCTTGACATCCTGCGGGCTTTAAGAGACGAGGTCGCCGTTGGTGGGAGATGATCGTACAGCTAGCCAATACATTCTGCCGTTGCCTAAGGGCAACATTTGGTCCCACATCAGGGGAGGCGACCTAAGCTATTGAGATGCCACATGTTGCTGTCTAATACTTTCGGCCATTCTGGCGTTATGTCTACGAAAGACAACACTTGCAGGATCATTAACAGCACCCCGCGAAGTCCATTGTTGGCTTCTCACATCGCGTGAGTCCTAGTGTAAACACGAGTTGGGACATTCTGTTGATTTGGATGCCGTTTTCCATTGACGAATGGCATGGTGATTGCGGCAACTGGCAAGATGTGCTGCGCTGGCACGTTGTGCCAGAGAAATGCTGCCGAGGAAAGACGAAGGGAAGTCTTCCGGCAAAGGACAGGATAGCGGTCTTATGAGAAAGGGATGGGGAACGATGAGAAGCTTGAAATGGCTGATTGTAGCATGTATCTGTCTGTATTCGATGGTTGGTGGGTACGTCACTGCTGATGCCGCGTCGGGCGGTTGGAAGAATTGGCCGTCGATAGAATTTGAGGGGGACCAGACAGCTAATATTACGTCGGCGGATGTGTCTTACCGTCACTATTTTGGGTTCCTCGGTAGCAGCGCGCATAACACAGCGTTTGAGTTGCCATGGACAACCGTCGGGCTTCCTTACAATCCGCCAGCAATGGCGAATCCTTACCATGGCGGGTCGGGGATCAGTGACTGGGCAATCACTGCGCCCGCCTACACTGCCGCGACTGACACCACATCCTTGAGCTTGGGATTGCTCGCACAAGCCGACGCACCGTCACCATCTGTTACGCATTTTGAGGTTGTCGGTTGTGCCCAGGTTACAACGTGGGCTGACATCGAGGGGACGATCTACTATAACCAGGCTGGAAATATGAGCATGGTATACAGCCCTTTGCCTTCACTTTTTCCCAGCGGCGTATCGAGCGTTTGGTGCGATGTTGATGTTCTTTCTGACATCGGTGAGGCGAATTCGTTTTCATCAGAATTGTCTCTTTCTCTGGACGATGTCCTGATGTTTTCGCTGACTAATGAATTCACTGCAACGGAGGGTTCATGGGTAACCATTGAAGATGGTGTGGGCTTGACGTTGTCCTCGCCCACCGATGGCAGGGCGTATGTCTCTGCTGTCATAACGGATCCTAATGATTCGGCCAATGATCGAACGTATTGGGCTTCTCTGGAGAACGGCGTTTTTCAGACAAGCTCTGACCTTGCCCCACTCCCGTGGACATTTACTTACGATGGCAGCGATATCGTCGAGGCTTTTCTGGCGCCAGGTACGGGGTATGAAGAGACCTGGGAGAGTCCCGTTATTGCAGTTGGCTCGCATGATTTTTGCGCGAGCGGTACGGGGATTGCCTACGATGAAAAGGTGGTTCCCGAACCAACTACACTGTCACTGATTGGATTGGGCATATTGCTGGCAATTCGTCGGAAGCGAAGATAGTAAAGGGCTCCGGTCCGCAGAATCACCTGTGGTAATGACCGCAGCCTGGCCGGCCGCGGTCAGGCAGAGAGTGTCTTTAGAGGTGATAGCCCTCAGAGCAGCTTTTCGATTTCCGCTTTGCATCCGCGAGCGGTGTCGGCATATGAGCTGTCGGGGAACTCGGCGATGACCTTATCGTAGTATTCGATGGCCTGCTTATAGAGCTTGTTTTTCTCGTACGAGCGGGCAAGTGACAGCCAACTGCGGCACATAGTCGTGGCCTGTTCGTCGGAGATCTGCCGCATGATGTCCTTGTTCGCCTTTATCGTTGCTGCGATTGACTCGGCCTCTTTTCCGGCTTCTGTATCTGCATATTTCTTTGAGATGAAATCCAATCGCCCGAGAGCATTTCCGTATTGCTTCTCTTCGTAGTCAGTTTTGGCAGAACTCAACAGTTGTGACGCCTCATTTTCACGCTGCAATTTGGCCACAGCCGGGTCGGCGACCAATTTCGCAAATTCTTCTTTCGCCCTGTCCTGAACAGGTGAGCCCTCGAAGTTCTGAGCAATTGCCTTGAGCTGTGCCATAGCATCCACGTAATTCTCTTCCTCTGCCGCGCTCAAAGCAGCTCTAATCTGCTTGGCTCCCTCCTTGTCGATTTCTTTCAGCTTCTTACGTGCTTCGTCTATCAAAGGATCCTGAGTATCGAGTTTTGCGACAGTGCTGAAATAGCCGATAGCGGAACCGTAGCTGCCTTCCTCCAGGGCCTTTCTGCCCTTCTTCATTGCGAATTCAATGCGCTCCTTCAGTTGCGTGCCTATTATGGGGCCGGCCAACCTGTAGGCAGCAAGAGCATGCTTCTTGAACTCCACGGGGCCTACGAATCCTGCGATCCTGCCCAAGACTTCCTCATTCTTGTTGACAAAGACAATGTGGGGATATCTATGCACAGAATACTTGCCGCGCAATAGTGCGTGTCTATCACCATTGAGCTTGACGAAGACGAACTTCTTCGTCAGATCAGAAACAGCACTGTTGGAGAAAGTCTCTCTATCGAACTTGTTGGACCAGGGCCCCCAGGATACTTGGAATAAAATGCATATTGGCTTGCCGGTGCGTTGTGCTGTATCAACAGCCTCCTCGTAAGAGACGGTATATCGTAATGCGCATGCTATTTGCGAATTCAGAATGACCGCGATGGTGAGCAGCAATGCGCTTTTTGCGGCGAATCTCATAGTCGTTCTCCACAGGGGGGCACGGAAGTGTTACACGCAATAGTAACTTCCGGATTCGCCGTCCGCAAGGGCTCTTTCGATCGGATTTCTCAGATGAGCCCGCCCCTCGCGCCGATGGAGTCTCACGCTGGGGAAGATTTCAGCAATGGACGGAGAGTATTGTTGGTGATCCATCCAAATTCAAGTTGGACAAAACGGGCGGAGTCTTCGATAGAGCCAACGGTTGCGATGTGAAGGGGCGAATGGAAGTACACTAATCAGAGCCATTGCATCCCCTGACAAAAACCACACTACCTTGTGCCTGCTGTCGCGAGGCAAGGGACCTCGTCTTTATCGGCTTGTTCCTCTTGCAGAGGTGGCAACCCGTGCTTCGCACGATAAGCTGGGTCGCGATATCGACGGTTGAGTTCCACCTGTTGCCTCTTGACGTCTTCAGCAAAGTGGGAATAGTCAGGCAAGGACTGAAGATGTTCAACACCCTCCTTCTCGGCAATCCAGCAATTTGCTTCTATCCTGTAGTACTTGACAAATTGATCCACAGCCATTCTTACCCCTGGCCAACGATCAATCAACGTGACATCATGTCCACATAGAAGAGTGTTGTCATCAATGTGCTTTCGGACGGCGAAAAGATCTTCTGCCAATGATTCATATTCGTGATCAGCATCTACAAAAACAAAATCGACTACTTCCCCAGTCAATTGGCTCAATACAGAACTATCGCCCTGCAAAGCTTCTACTACATCACCAAATCCGGCGTGCTGGACATTTCGCAAGAACGTATGGCGCGGGTTCTCTGTGATGCTTTCCCGGAAGAACATGGTCTTCTCAGACTCTATACCTCCCCACGTGTCGACACACCAGAGTTTCTCGAAATATCGCTTCTTGGGACCAACGCGGTGTGCAAATAGCATAACAAGTAACCGCTTGACCGTCTCAATAGGAATTGTTGGCCCGCAAGCGTCGAAATTCACGCTGATTCTTTGCCATAGTTCTCCGAGATCCTTGAAATCCATCGTCATAAGGTCGTAGACCCCGACCTCGTATCTGTTCGGGATTCCTATGGGCAAGTCTGGCGCGAGGATGGCAAGAGTGCTGCGTCCAAGCCATGGTCCCAGTTCTATTCCCGTCAAGTTTCTGTGCTTACGGTTATGAAGGTCCTTCACCAAGCTACGCAGCAAGTCGAGATCTTCCAAAGGGGTTATCAATCCGCCAAAGTTCAGCATGTTAATGCCCTCTGCTCTTTTAAGAGACAGGCTTTCAAGTTATGTTCGTACAACTGGAGCAAACAGCATCACTTCAACAAGAACACTCGCCAAATTCCATTCTTTCGACACAATCATATTTTCGGACGCTTCCGCGAAAAGTCCACGCTTTACCATCCTGCCAGGAGCGCGCTCAGGGCTTTTCAGCCAGCTTTTTCGCTAAGGTGATCAGATAAACCCCAATATTTGCGAAGTGTCGGGAATTTGAAGCATTGCGGCAAATGCTGGATACAGCTATAATCCTGACGAAAGAGGGACGAACACTAACCGCAGATGGCTCTTTGCCGCTAGGCGCCAATGGTGAAACACGTGGATCGTATCTTGTTGGTCGAAGCACCTCAAGTGTCCAGCTCAAAAGACCATACGCCACCACTGGGATTGGGATACCTTGCCGAATTTGCACGACAAACGCTGCCGGAGGCCCATGTCCAGATCGTTGACTCCACAATCGAGCAATGGTCAGTCGATGACGCGATCACCGGTATTGCAGAACAAAACCCGGACGTGGTCGGCCTCACCGCAAATTCGCATAATCGCTTCAATGTCATAGACGTATGTCGAGGGGTCAAAGCAAGATGCCCGAAGACAAAGATCGTCCTTGGCGGCCCACACTTCAGCTATACCGCTGATGACGCACTTCATCGTATCCCTGAGGCCGATTTTGTTGTTCGCGGCGAAGGTGAGCGGACATTTGCCGATCTCCTGCAACTGCTGCCGGAAGAAGATGCCGATGCATATCAGGCTGTTGCTGGCCTTTCTTTTCGGAGCGGCAATGAGATCGTTCACAACGACGATCGAAAGCCAATGGAGAATATCGACATATCTCCTGCCTGGGATCTTTTTCAGCACGACCGCTACCACGCGAGGCTGGAAGGGATAAAGAACGTTCGGGCGATAGGTGTCACGAGTTCCAGAGGGTGCCCGTTTCGATGTGCTTTCTGCGCCAACCGCAATGCCTACAGCCGACGTTCCCGGCTGCGTTCGCCCGAGCACTTTGTTGATGAGCTGGAGATGCTCAGAGACCGGTACGGTTACGACGCATTCGACATATGGGATGATACCTTCACTCTCAAACATACACACGTGGAAGCGGTCTGCCGGGAAATCTTTCGTCGCCGTCTGAATATCAGTTGGTATGCTCGCATACGTGCAAATACGACAGACAATGAATTGCTATCTCTGATGCGAGAAGCCGGATGTCGTGCTGTGGGATTGGGGGTAGAGTCCGGGAGCGTCAAAGTGCTTGCTTCGATCAGCAAGGACATCCATCTCGATGACGTGAGACGAATAGCTCGGCATGCTGTTCGGCTCAGGATGCACGTCAAGACATTCTTCATACATTGCCTCCCCGGAGAAACGGAGGAGGACCTCCGAAAAACGCGGGATTTGATGTACGATTTGCGGTCGTATTCGCGACGAGTGCGCCCGACTTGTGGGATGACATTGATCTATCCCGGCACTGAGTTGGAACAAATCGCTCGCCAGAACAATTCACTTCCAGAATCGTTCTCATGGAACGACCGCTCCCCATGCACGCAGGGTTTTGGTGTCGGGCAAGGTTGTGTGCCCTACTTCGAGGGAGCGACGATTTCTCGCGAGGCAATCAAGAAGTATGTCAAACAGTACCGGCCGAGCTTTCGCAGAGTTGCAAACAGACGAGTTACGCGTTTGCTGATGAGACTCCCACTTGCCCACCGTCTGGTTCGCTGAAGAGTGCTGCCACTTTGCTATTTCCTGGCTGTCGCTACATAGCCTGTTGTCATGGCGTCGGTCTTGATAAGGGAACTGAGCAGTCGTGTAAGTGGAGATTTCAAGATGAGAAACGGAACGACGACGTAGCACAATAGTCTTGCGGCTTTGACCTTTGTTTGCCACAATCGAGCCCACATCACGTCTATGGCCTCAAAGTATGAATTTCGCTCGCGAATCGTCACATCTCTGAAATCCTGGAGCAGGAGTTCCAGGCCGTGGATGGTGAATCTGTAGTAATCATGAGGCCTGTCGTGAGCAGGAAGCATAAACGGTACTGTGAGAACAAGCACTCCTCCCTCCTTCAATACCTCGTGCACATTTCTCAATGCCAAGTGCGGAGAATGCACGTGTTCCAGGACTTCGCTCATGACAATCACGTCAAACTTGCGGTCGCCAAAATCAGGATCGCAGATATCTCCGACCGTATCCGGCTTTCGCGACGGGTCAACGTCAAGTGACAAGACATGGAAGTCTTGTCTGTTGGCATGCTTGCGCAAGAGATCATTCACGTCACCGCCCGCACCGACTGTCAATACGTGCGCGCCTTGAGGGATCTTTGAATACTCATTTGCCAGAAACTCATAAAGACCTTTGCGCGAGAGTCTCTTCGTCATCCTGACAATCGCTCGGTCTATGCAACCCATCATCGCCACTCCTGCAGTCTTCCGGGAGACAATCGAGGCCCCGCTATGCTATGCTGCAATGCAGCTATCATCAAGTGTCACTCTCAATTCAGTCGAACGGCCCGCAAATTGCGTTTCTTAGGATGCTCCCTGAATGGCGCGCATTGCTTCCAGCTTTTCCAGCGCCCTTCCTTGTGCCAGCGATTCACGTGCCAGGGAGGCCCCTTCGCGGTAATCGGACGCCATTCCGGCCAAGTAAAGAGCTGCTCCCGCGTTCATGCAGAAGAAATCGGACAGTGCTCCTTCAGTGTTTCCTTCCAGAACCTGCATAATGGCACCGGCATTTCCCTGCGCTGTAGGGTGACTTGCGATCGCTTCAAAAGGCCACGTGCGGCAGCCGAAGTCTTTCGGTGTGACCTCATAGGTCTGTATGCTGTTGTCCCGAAGCTCGGTAACGCGCGTCGGGCCGCAAGGGGAAAACTCGTCCATTCCCTGGTCCGGGTCTTTCCCGTCGGCCATGCCGAATGGCGACAAGGCCCCAGTCATGCCAATTTCGCGCAGGATATCCACCAACTGATCACATATGACCGGTGAATAGGCGCCGATAACAATGTGCGAAGTCTGCCCGCACGGCATGGTGAGAGGGCCGATGATATTGAAAGCGCTGGTGAACCTCATGGATTGAATGAGTCTGGCCCATCCGCTACGCAGGAAAGATTCGCCAGGCAAATAACATATGCCGCACTGCCGCAGGGCTTCTCCAGCAGCCTCCAAGGGCGCATTCAGATCGACTCCCCACAACTCAAAGATATCCGAGGCGCCTGACACACCAGTTACGAGACGTGCTCCCTTTTTGGCTATGGTCAAGCCCGCGGCCGCGGCGATCAATGCCGCCGGACTCGAGCAGTTGACCGTTTTGAGCGAGTCTGATCCGGTACCAACAATATCGCAGACAACCTCTTGATTGATGCACTCGATCTTGGATGTGTCAAGCTGGTCCATTGCGTCCCATGCCCCCGCGAGTTCCTCGGTCGTCGGCCCGCGAGAGATGTGGGCCATGAGAAAAGCCCCTTGCTGAAGCTCCGGCTGCTCGTTGAGGATCACCTGTCGATAAGCATTGAAGGATTCGGTTCTTGACATATGATGCCCGTTTGCTATGCGGCAGACGAGGTGCCCGAATTCCCTGAGTTCTGTTTCCATATTCCACTCTTCCCTGTTCAAAAAGTGACTATCGACTTCAATAGCTTGCCCTGCAGAATGTCGGGGAAGAGTGTCGGCACCTCTTCCAGGGACACCTGCTGTTCAATCAGTGCTGGAACGCTTTCCGAAAACCGGCAGAGCAGCGCCAGCGATTCGCGCATCTGCGCTCGAGTACATCCATATGCACCGTGGACTTGTAGCTGCCGGTAGTGGATATCATTCAATACCTGAGATGGTATGGAAGGTTGATCGCTTATGCCACTGAAAAAGCAGAGCCTTCCCCCGCTCCGCAGTCGCCGGACGGCGTCGCGGAACGCTTCCGGCGCAGAAGTTGCATTGACCGCGGCATCTGCTTTTCCGGCAAGCTTTTCGAAAAGTACGCCGTCAATGCCAAGTTTCTTCCTGAACGCAGCGGATTTGTCCAGTTTCTCGGGTTGTCGGTCACATATGCGCACATTCAGTCCAGCGTCGACAGCGGCAAGCGCGATTAATAATCCAACCGCGCCCGCGCCGTATACAATGAGACTTTCGCCTGGTGCGGCGCCCAGTTGTTGAAGTGCATTCAGGCCGCAGGCGAGCGGTTCGGAAAGGACTGCGATATTAGCGGGTAGGTCTTTCGGGAGGCTCAAGAGATTTTCTGATCTGACACACACCCACTCGGCCAACCCACCGTCACGGTGAAACCCCATGATCTGCATAGAAGAGCAGAGGTTTTCCACATTCCTGAGGCATGAATCACATTGTCCGCAGGCGTTGCCGGGCCACACCACGTAGCGGCGACCGTCTTCCGGATTCAGAGCGCAGATTTCGTGACCAGGAATGCGTGGCAATGCGAGGTCGCGATGTCCCTGCGCCCACAGTTTGGCATCGGTTCGACACAGAGCGCAGTGGGTGACGCGCAGCCGAAGTTCCTCTTCTTGCGGAAGAGGATCTGGCGCGGACAGTACATGACAATCTTCTGGCGATACAAGCAATAATGCCTGCAAATCATTTTCCTTTTAGTGTGAGAGGCATTCCGCTCACGAGCAGATAGGCTTCTTGCGCCAACGCTGCGACGGCTTGGTTCAGATTTCCGGCGTGGTCACGGTAGGCCCGACTGAGCGGATCGCCCGGTACAATGCCAAGCCCTACTTCATTGGTTACGGCAATGATGTCACAGGGCGGTTTCTTCAGCGTTTCCAGGAAAGACGCGATCTCTGGGAAATGGTCTGCTTCCGAACCGTAATGGTGCATCAGATTGCCGAGCCAGACGGTCAGGCAGTCGATGAGAATTACTTCCGTATCGCTGGGAACATTCTTGATAGCCCTTGACAAGTTCCTCGGTTCTTCGACCGTTGAAAAGAGTCCTTCGCGTTCTTTGCGGTGGTGCTCAATGCGACGACGCATTTCGTCATCGAGAGGTTCGGCGGTGGCGAGAAATATACGCTCTTTGTACGTCAGGGCGCGTCTGAGTGCAAAGCGACTCTTGCCGCTACGTGCTCCGCCGGTTACGAGAATTACTTCTGGCATATTCGTTTTTTCCATTCTTCCAGTGTTTTCAGGGAAGCTGACAACTTGCTTTCGCTGAAGACTTCCAGCGTCACAACTCGAGGGAAATTTGCATCTGTCAACATTTCTTTCAGGAGCCAATTGAGCATCTCATTGTCCATGTGCGAAAGATCGGCATGGTCCCGTCCTTCAGCGTTTACTGCGTGCAGGTGAACGACGCGGATTCGGTCACGCCATGCGTTCCAGTGTGCTCGCACGTCTCGTCCGTCAAGCATCAGGTGTCCCACGTCGAGACATACTCCCAGATCCAGCTCTTCAATCAGATCATTCACCAGCTCGAAGTCGTATTCAATCGTTTCGATACAGAGAGCGCGTGGCGATGCAGTGGCGGGAAGCAGAGAGTCAAGTGAACGTCTGTTTTGTTCAAGCCATCGGGAAGTCGATCCGGCATTGCCCTCCGTCGGTGCGTCGGTCAGGTGAAGGATCCATGCGAAAGGATCGACAGGTTGCAGACGCTCCATTACGCGCAGGCACTTGCCAAGGGATTGTTGCCGGATCTGTTCGTCGTCACTTCCCAACTGAATGTCGAGTGGCAGATGCACGGTGAATGTCAGGTCGTTGGCCTCGGCGATTTCGTGAAACCGCGCTACTTCTGCGGGCGACGGCAGCTCTGCGATCTCATCTGATTCGAGAATGAGAAGCTCGATATCATTCACTGTTTGAGAAAGGAAACGCACATTGGGAAGGATGTGGTCCGGGACAATGAATGAAGTGGTCCCCAAGCGAAACGGGAAGGTGCCTTTCAGTTGAGTTCTTGCTTCAGTGCTGTCCATGTCAGAATTCAACACCTTTTCTTGCGCTGGTTCCTTCACTGTAGTAGTGCTTGACCTCGAGCAACTCCGTCACGAGGTCCGCCTTCTCAATGACGCGCTTATCGGCGTGCCGACCGGTGATTATCAGTTCCACGTGTTTCGGTTTTTGGTCTATCATGTCCACGAGTGCTTTGGGACCGAACAGGCCGTGATGAACTGCCACGTTTGCTTCATCCATAATGACCATGTCGTATTCGCCGGAAAGCAGGGCCTGCCGGGTCTCTTCCAGTCCCTGCCGGGCCAGAGCGAAGTCTTTCTCTTCCGGCTGATCCTTGATGAAGCCGCCGCTGCCGTATTGCCGCACCGTGACCAGATCGTCAAATCGTTTCAATGCCTTGATCTCGCTGAACTGCCCACACTTCAGGAACTGGGCGAGAAAGACCCTCAGACCGGCACCTGCCGCTCGGAGTGTCAGCCCGAGTGCCGCCGTGGACTTCCCCTTCCCTTGTCCCGTGTAGACATGCACAAAGCCTTGAGATAATCGCTCTCTTTTCTGATCGCTATTACTGTTCACGATTTTTCCACCTCTAATTCATAGCAGGACCGATGCCACGAGTAGAGAAAGTGTTTCGGTAATTTCCGAGACGGCGCCGAGCGTATCGCCCGTTATTCCGCCCAGACGGTACCTGCACCAGATGCTGAAGCCGGTGCCAACAAGCAGGCACGCCAGCACAACTACGATGCCATCGAGCTCAAGACACAGCCAACCGGCCAAAAGAGCCATGACGATTGGCAGAAAGACATCAATGCGTTTGCGGTATTCCATAAACGCGCCAGCCAGCCCTCCTTCGAGCCTTGCATATGGGAATATGACCAACGAAAGCGACACAGCCGCCCGTGCCGCCACTGGAGCGAGCATCAGTGCTCTTACTGCTAGAGAAGGAACCATTGCCGCTAGCGCCGCAGTCTTCATTGCCAGCACAAAGAATAGAGCAAGCACGCCCATAGTGCCGATGCGGCTGTCGCGCATGATCTCCAAAATCCGTTCGCGTGAGCGATGGCTAAAGAGTCCGTCCGCCGAATCTGCCAGACCGTCCAAATGCAATCCGCCGGAAAGAATAGCGAGCACCGCAATCCCCAGGACCGCTGATCCCATTACAGGCACATTCAGGCGAATGGCGCAGCCATATACCAATGCTGCTCCGGCTCCTATGCAAAGGCCAGCCAGAGGAAACCACGGAATCGAACGCCCGAGATTACGTTCATCTGTCTTGATCCACACAGGCAGGATTGTCAGGAACTGCACTGCCGCGAGTATCGATTTCATGAGGCAGACTCCGAAACTCCAGCGTCGTCGAATGTTGCCATCTGCGTCATCACGCGTACTCCAGCATCCACAATGTGCATGCACAACACGGCTCCAGTGCCTTCTCCCAGACGGAGATCCAGGTTGAGCAATGGCTGTTTGTCGAGCTTCTTCAATGCGATAGCATGGCCTTGTTCGAGGCTCTGATGTGCGGCGAGCATGTAATCGGTCGAGATTGGGCAAAGCCCTTGTGCAATCAACGCGCCAGCCGTGGATATGAAACCGTCCACCAGAATCGGCTTGCGCCGTGAAGCTGCCGCCAGTATCAGTCCAGCGATAGTGCCGATCTCGAAGCCCCCTACTTTTGCAAGCACGTCCAACGCATCGGATGGATCTGGCTTGTTGAGTGTGATTGCTTTTGAGATTGTATCAGCCTTTTGTCGACGAGCCGGTTCGTCTATACCTGTCCCGCATCCTGTGACCGTTTCCGACGGCATGTCGCATAGCACTGAGACAATGGCGCTGCTCGGCGTTGTATTTCCAATGCCCATGTCCCCGGTCGCGAAAAGGTCGGTTTGGTTGGCGAGATCGAGGGCGACCTCAATACCCGCCTCGACGCTGCGAACCGCCTGCTCGCGGGACATCGCGGGACCTTTGGCCATGTTGCTGGTGCCGGGGGCGACACGTTTGTTGACGATCAGTTTCTCCTCCACGAGATCCGAAAGGTCCCCGGCAACGCCGGCATCGACTACAACGACAACCGCTCCGGCCTGTTGTGCGAGCACATTGATTCCGGCTCCGCCGTTGACAAAGTTGTGAACCATCTGCACAGTCACTTCCTGCGGAAACGCGCTGACGCCTTCAGCGACTACTCCGTGATCACCTGCCACGACAACGGCTGTTCGCTGTGTCGTGGGCGGCTCCATCGACCGGGTCATTCCCGCGAGATCGACCGCCACATCAAGCAACCGGCCCAATGCCCAGGGCGGCATTGTCAGGCGGGAGATATGTTCAATAGCGGCCTCCCGACACGCAGAATCGGTGGGTTCTATATTCGCAATCGTCTTGCTGATCAAATCGGACATTGCGTTGTTCTCCATTGCTTCTGAATCTTCCCTCTCTATAGATTTGTGCAGGTGTATATGGTCATCTTCATAATCCAGAAGACTCCCAGACACGCTGCGGCAAACAGAACGGACGCACCCCACATGAGTCCTATGGCGACGCTGATGTGCTTCGGTTCGGGAGTTGCTATCGCATCGCCAATTACAGGATGTGCAACGGTTTGGCCTTCATACACAGCGTGTCCTCCGAGTTGAATGCCCAAGGCTCCGGCAAACGTGGCTTCGGTCCATGCTGAGTTTGGGCTTTCATGGTTCCCCCTGTCCCGCAATCCGATGCGCAGAGCCTTGCCGAAACGCAACCTGAAAAGAGCGGCTGCAAATGACACGGCTAGCCAGCAGAATCTGGCAGGCACAAAATTCAGCACATCATCCAGACGAGCAGCAAAGGTGCCAAACCTCCGGTATCGATCATTGCGCTTTCCCCACATGGAGTCCAGAGTATTTACTGAGCGATAGAATGCCACAGCGGCTGCCGCGCCACAGAAGCCGCCCACTGCCGCTCCAATCGCTGTCCAGAAAATGGGAGAGACTACGCCATCGGTGATGTTTTCGGCCACGCTTTCAACACATGCTTTCACTATACCTTGCGTGTCCAGCGTGGAAGTGTCGCGCCCCACCATCAGGCTCAGACATTCCCGCGCCTGTTCCGGATCGTTCCCTTTCAGGGCATCGGATACCTGTCGCGCATGCAGGGCAAGGCCCTTCGGTGCAAAGCAGATATACAGCACCAGCGCTGCCCCGACCACGGCCGCCATCGATCCGCCGAACTGCTCCGCAAACCATAGCGCGAAGACCACTATCGCTGCAAAAGGTACAGCAACTGACAGCGCTGCAAGCATTCCGACGGCAAATCCGTTACCCAACCGTGCCCGATACCGTGCTTCTATTCGTGAAGCCCACCATCCCATCAGACATACTGGATGAAAGCGGTTTGGCGGATCACCAAAAACCGCATCCAGCAAGAATGCAAGTACGAAAATAGCTGATAATTGCCAGACCATTATTTCAGTTTCATCTGTTTGTAGATGTATTCCATATCAAGATTTTCGCGGACAACATCGGCCAGCCGGTTCAAGGCATTTTCCGTATTATAGACGGCGCGAACAATGCCGACAGGTTTCAGGCCGCGATCTTCTCGAACCATGTCGATAAAGCGGCGGCGGAAATTGTCTTCATCAAAGATGCCGTGCAGATAAGTGGTCCAGATTTTTCCGTGGGCGAAACCCACGGCAGTTCCGTCTGTCCTCGTCATTGTTTTCTGAACCGTATCACCTGCGCGAGTCTGTCCGTGATGTATCTCGTAACCTGAGACTGTCATACCAAAAGGACCGGTCACTTCTTCGGCGCGAACGAGTGTCTTGTTGGCTTCCAGTCGTGTATGGAGGTCGATCAGTCCCAGACCCGCTGCTGCGGAAATGGGGGACTCAATGTTGTGAGGGTCTTCAATTTCTTTGCCGCAGATTTGCAGTCCTCCGCACATGCCTACTATCCATGCTCCCTGCCGCGCGCTCTCAAGGATTTTTGCTGCCAACCCGGCTTCGTGCAACGCCCCGAGATCTCCGATCACGTTTTTCGAGCCGGGTATGATCACGATATCCGGCGTGCCGAAGTCTCCGGCAGTTCTTACGAGCCGTACATTTACGTCTGGCTCAATGGCAAGGGGTGCGAAGTCGGTGAAGTTTGAGACATGGTGGAGAACAACTACCGCCGCATCCAGACACGGCTGTTCCTTTCCTGCTAGATTGTCGAAAGGAATGGTAGTCATGTCTTCCTCGGGAATGCCAATATCATGAAGGTAAGGAATAACCCCCAGGACGGGACGTCCCGTAAAAGCTTGCACATAGTCGTGTGCCGATCCCAGCAATGACTGATCGCCACGAAACCGATTGACAATGAAGCCCGCCGTCAACTCCCTTTCCCAGCGGTCAAAGGTATTCATAGTACCGACGAAAGCTGCATACACCCCGCCACGGTCAATATCGCCCACGAGAAGAACCGGACTTTCCGCGTACTGGGCCATTCGCATGTTGACGATGTCGCCGGACTTCAGATTGACTTCACCAGGACTGCCCGCTCCCTCGAGCACGATCACGTCATATTCCTTTTCCAGAGAGTTGTAGGCATCCGTGACCATCCCGAAAACGTCTTCCTTGTACCGGAAGTACTCCGGGACATTCATATTGTTCACAACCTTGCCCATGGCAATGACTTGACTGTCAGTGTCGGAGCTGGGTTTGAGTAGTAGCGGGTTCATTCGTGGATCAGGTTCGATACGACACGCTTCGGCCTGCACAGCCTGGGCGCGTCCGATCTCGCCGCCGTCCAGAGTGACGTAGGAGTTCAACGCCATATTCTGAGACTTGAAGGGGGCGACACGGTAGCCGTCCTGTAATAGTATTCTACAGAAGGCTGCGGTCAGTATGCTTTTGCCAGCGCTGGAGCTAGTGCCTTGCAGCATTAGCGATGGTTTGCGCTTTCGCAAGTTGATTCTGACACTCTGCCCTGTTCCGCTGAGGACAGCACGGAGCGCTCCGGCCAAGTGTTCATTCTCGCGTTCGCCACGCACAGCAACCCGGAAGAATTCGCCGGACTCAAGGCCACGGAAGTTGGAACATTCGCGGATAGCAATGCCGTAGCGCTTTAGAAGTGTTTCAAACAGCTTTTCCCTGTTTTTCCGGATACGCAGCAGCAGGTAGTTTGCCTGCGACGGAAAGACCTTAATGCCATTGATGTCGGATAGCATTTTTGTGAGCGCTGCACGGCGCTGATCATTTTCAGAACGGGTCTTGTCCCGGAAGTCGTCGCCATTGCGGAACGCTTCCACCGCGACGCCTATGGCAAATGAATTCAAAGACCATTGCGGCAGGAAGTCGCGAATTTTCTGCGTGTTCTGCGCGGACGCCACAGCATATCCCGCACGTAAGCCAGCCATACCGTAGAATTTGGTCAGTGAGCGCAAGACCACGAGATTGTCCGGAAGGTCTTCCGATCCGAGGACGGAAGTGCCTTGAGGTGCGTATTCCGCGAACGCTTCGTCAACAATGAAAACACAGTCAGCCTGGCGTTTTGCCGCTTCGATAATGGTGTGGCCATCCACTGCGGTTCCGGCTGGATTGCCTGGATTGGCAACAAAAGCGGCAGTGCCGTGTTCCGCGAGCGATTCCACAGCATCAAAGTCTGGAAAGAAATTGTCAGTCTCTTTTCCGGGGGCAAATTCGCTCTTTACGTTGCTCAGAGAGCAGGCTTTTTCGTACTCGCTGAACGCAGGCGTACAGATCACGGCCCGCCTGAACCCGAGTGCAGAAGGCAGAATATGTATCAACTGGTTAGTGCCATTTCCGAAAACGATTCGATCTGGAGATAGATTATGGAAATCGGCCGCGGCTTCGACAGCGCTTTTCGCATATGGCTCGGGGTAGGCATCGATCCGTTCCATTCGACAGTAGATAGCTGCCCGCATGAATTCTGGCATTCCGGCTGGATTTACGTTTACACTGAAATCCACAATTTCATTGGCGGTACGCTCGGCTATGCGGCAAAATTGATCGAGGTTGCCGCCATGTTCTTGATTCATGTGAAACGTTACCTTATTACCTTGTATCGAGGTTGATCGATTTCCGTCCAGCTGCATACTGGCGAAATGTCGGATCGACATAATCCGGGCCACATCTGAATGGATGCACCCGCAACCCTCGTTGTGTCAGTGCCGTGAGCGGAGCAAGGGCGATGGTAGTATTGCCGCTTCCTGAATGGCACGCCGCGATACATGATACGGAGAACGAATGGTTATCCGAGGTGCCTCCGCGCATAGCCTCTTCTTTCGTAGAATGCGCCGCTTTCAATGACTAAGGTGCGACCACTGGCATCCAGCCAAGCTCCGGACAAGTTCCGTTTGATTTCTTCGAGTATGTCTTGTCTCACATTCGCACCGTGTACTTGCTGCTGCAGATGCAATCAAAAAAGCCGCGCCCTTCGCCTTCAAGAAGGATGCGGCTGAATTCCGTGACCAAGAACCGGGTTCTTGTCTATTCATAATCCTCTTGATTCCGAAGAGGAGCTTCAGTAATTCCGAGCGATCGTCTCCTGACTTCCGGAGGGTTTGCCCAAGTGCCTTTTATGGGATGATCCAAGCGGCATTGTCTTGGACGATTCCGGTTACAGTGGCGGTCCCGCGGCGGATTTTCACCGTCTTCCGTTATCGCCGGAATTCTGCCCACAAGAGTGTAGTCTTTGCTCCCTGTTGAGTCAAGCAGAATGGCCTTCACGAATCGATACATGAATCTCGGGGTATTTCAAGCTCATCGGTTTTTCCTTGAAGTTGACGATGGAAGGATTCGCGGTAATGACAAGAGGATAGATAGCTATGCAGCTCCGCCTTGGAAGATTGTCATCTCCAGAAAGGCACAAGGACTACGTATAATGAATACCATTCATTTTATGCATGTTTCTTACTAATGTTGATGTGAGAAGCCCCAATGACATTCTGAATACGACAATCCCAGTGGGCCAAGATATGTACTCGTATACGCATACGCTCATCCATCTCCAAATTACATGCGGGCGTATCGAGGTTATACGTCTAGACAACTGCCAACATTCCAACCAAATGCCTTAGGAAAATCCTGTCACCCCGAGTTTCTTGTATTGGCTCGGCCTTCACGAATCGATACATGATTCTTGGTGTATTGCATGCTGACCTCCAGGCCGGTCGTTACGTGAGATGCCAAGATACTGCACGTCCAAGGGCATATGACCGGGCGAGATTGTCGCGTTCACTACTGAAGGAAACCTCGCGTGAGAAGAGTAATGGCGAGAGTCTCTTTACCGTGGGCAATCAGCAGGCGGAGCCTGGTTTGCAGTTGATTCACTCTTGCCGCAGGTAGATTAGTCTATTCTACGCGTCACTAAATACACTACATGACGTATCATCGCAGTCCAGCGCAAACGGTATAATGAATACCACCTATTGTACGACTATCACTTAGCAAGTTCATGCACAGCACAGCCTTTTGTCTGTTGCATACGCAATACATTGCTGCAACGGGTGGTCGACGCAGCTCCCGACGTATTCCTGGAAGCTGTGAGCCAGTGCTCAAAGAGAAAGCCGAATGAGTGAGTTGCAGAAGAAGAAGATTTCGATCTTGAAGACGAACCGTTTCGGGATAGACTGTCGATAACTGCAATACCCCCAATTGATAGGGAAACGCTGTCTGCTAGAAACTCGCGCATCAACTCGTTTCGCCAATGGCAATGAGGAGGGGGGGGACGATTCAGGCATGAAAAAACACGGCCAGCGCAGTCCAGGTCCCCGGGCCTCAGACGAACCCAGACTGCACAGCATACACGTACTCCAGTACTTCATGTGCATACCTGTTGGCGTGCTTACTTATTAGTATTTATACCACACATTCGGCGTGTGTCAAGTAGTTGTCCGCAAATAATGCGTTACCCACGCATATTTACCTGTTTACAGGGTGGTCCTTCCCTTGGCGGCTTTCTACTCCAAAGTGATCTTGTTTGGCACCGATTTTGCCCAGTCTTTGCGTGTTAATAGGCAAACTACCTATGGCGACGGCCAACCGCACTCGTTGCACAGAAAATCGAACGAAGCTTCGCATACATATTTGTGGTCGTAGGGTACCATTTCCAGGCATACGGTTCCCTTGTATGCGACTTTTGCCAATGCATCGGTAAGGTAGCGCCAATCGTCGACCGGCAAGCCGTTGCGAATGTCCAGAGGGAGGTATTCCATCTGGGCGCCGCGGTTGTTGCTCATATGGATGTAGACAGTGTGACCTATGAGTGTGTCGATAAGTTCGCGAAATGAATTGTTATTATCCAGTATTGCGTGACCGATATTCAGGCACACGCGGAGGGATGGGTGTGTGGCGATGAGTTGCGATATTGTCTGAAGTGATCCGTTCTCGATTGCTATTTGAATGCCCCGCTCGCCAGCGTAGTCAAGGGCTGTGGCAAGGGTATGATCGTCATTTCCAAGGATATTTTCGGGCAGTGCCTTCAGCACCTCGACGGGCATCACGTAGATTTTCGAGTCGACGTGCTTGCAGAAGTCGAGTTGATCCTTGAACCAGCCTGACCAGTCGGAGTTTCCGCCGAATTTTGGCTGTGGCGCCGGTGTGCCGCACACGGTGACCGGCATGTCCTTGCATACGGCGGCCCAGCGGTCCCAGTATGATTTTTCCATGTGTCCTGGAGCATTCATCCAGGTGTCGGAGATTTCGTATCCAAGTCCCATTCCCTTTAGCTGGCGCATGGTCGGTTCGATTTCGGCACGAAGCAAGCGCTTATTGAACCCTCTCCAACTGGCCACGTATTCGACTTCAACCTTTGGCTTCTTTGGAATACACGGTCGCTTCCATACGGGATCGAGAACGGACTGGTGGTAAGGTAGCGTATGACCCTTCGGCTCATTGAATTTGCACTCTTCCATCAAGAAATCCAACGACCGTTCCAGTTGTGTCTCCGCGGTGCCGGAGCCTATCTCGAGGTTCGCAACACCGTCAAAATCGTACTCTTTCATTGCTGCCAGCAAGTATTGCCACCTTTCCTCGCCAATACCATGTCGGACACTCAGGGGCTGGT
>Ga0180433_10001434_pt1 | contig 39759 bp, 28 predicted proteins | sample SS_ome_8_FD_132980 | JGI IMG/M metagenome (GOLD analysis project Ga0180433, IMG submission 132980) | Hypersaline lake sediment archaeal communities from the Salton Sea, California, USA - SS_1_D_1 metaG | ecosystem: Environmental > Aquatic > Non-marine Saline and Alkaline > Hypersaline >... | reverse complement strand
TCGAAACTTGTCTTTGTTTTCTTTTTAACTGCTTTTTTACTTTTTTAACTTTGGTTGTTTTGTTTATATTTTTATAAACTTTCTTATTACTGCATATAGCCAAATCTTTAACACCTAAATCAAAACCTATTATTTCATCATTGGGTTTTTTTATGGGGAGGGAAAAATAAGTGCGTTCACTCAGATAGTCATGTGCTAATTTTATATCTTTGAATTTACGACTCATCTTTATTACCACCCATTAATTTTTCATAGCACTTTTTAATAATATGTGCATCCCATAAAGCATTGTGTTTAGAGTTTCCCTTTTCAATTCCTACAAATTCTTCTCTATTAATGTCTGGATCAACATCTTTTATTTTCATCAGAGTACAAATATCAAATGGAATATAATATACACTTTCAGGCAAATTAAAAGCATGTCCAAATATCTGATTAAAAAGCACCCAATCATAAGCCAGACAATCTGACCAAATATCTATTTTTTCGCCAAATCCATTAAGCCATTCAGATAGCTTTTCGCACACGACTGGATTAGCTTGAAAAAACTCATTTATATTGTTAGGTTCTTTTTTACCAGTAATAAACAGGCAATTATTTATTACATTTTCTTCTAACCATTCGTCTACCTGATCTTTATCATAATCTCTTAATTCGGCATAAAAAGTTTCACCATTTTCAGCTACTAAGCCTATGCTTATTAATGAGGTCTGTTGATGCAGACCTGTAAATTCTGTATCCATAAAGATTTTCATTTTCGTACCTCCTAATTTTATTATATTTCATATTGTTCACCTCAAGACTATTATACCATAAAAATATGTAAATGTCAAGTACTTTTTTCAACTTTTTTATATATTTTTAATAACTGTTACCTACCCGCCTTTAACAAATTAATGTTAAAACTTATAAATCTGAAAAATTAATTATTGAAATATTAGGAACAACTTTATCTACCCTATACTCGATTAAGTTATTATTTGAATCTGTATATGAAAATAAAAAAGTATATTCAGATACGGTATTTAATTCAGTTGAGGGTACTAAATCTAAAGACCAATTACCACTTGCATCTGTAACAGTCGTATTAAAAGATTGTGGGAATTGAGCAATTGTAGCAGTTGAAAACTTTTTAAGTTTAGCTTTTATACTAGCTCCAACAATAGCAGTATTATCAATTCCTTGTAATTGACCTGTGACAGAAGTTGTTGGATATGTAGCAGTAGATCCTAAAGTAAAATCATATACCATATATAAATTTTTCAAGGTAGGCGTAGAAGTTCCATCATTCGAATGTAAATATATTTTAGGTATAATAACTTTACCTCCAGTTAAATCAAGTGTTGCTAAATTAGTATTTATTTCTGTAGCAGTATTAGATTGGGCATATCCAGAACTTTCAACCCAAGATCCTCCGTCCCAGTAAGTATCAGTTCCATCAACCGTAAGTACATATTTAATATTATCTGATCCAGTTATTACAGAAGTTTCTAAGAATGTAGTTAAAGATTGTGCATACATAGGTTGGGTTGGTATAATAGTAGGGTTATTTGTATCATACCCTGACGGAACTCCTAAACTTCTAGTACCATTACCTTCATTGTATCGATATTCTACCTCAGTAGAATCTAAAGCATGTTCATACATTAAAATTTCATCTAAATATGTATTAGATGAAATAAATAAAGCAACTCCTCTACCACTAATTTGAAAATCTACTGTTGCTGAAATAGACGTATTTAATGTACCAGAGGTATCTACTACAGTATCTAAAGCCCCGTTTATATAAATTTCCATACCATTTTCTGTAGAAGTTCCATCATAAGTAGCAACCACATGAACCCACGATCCAGTATTAACATTACTGTTTGATCTAACTGCTATAAGATTGCTATTATCATCTTTAATCGCAAATCTAGCCTTACCTGCCGATAAAGACAATGTCCACCCCGGAGTTGGAGCTATAGAATTTTGTCTTCCCATAATAATTTCAGTTCCAGAAGATGAAGTTTTCACCCAACATTCTGCGGTAAAACTATCTGTTCTTTGAAAACCAAAAATTCCAGACTTTGTTAAATACCAAGCACCATTCCCATGAATACACTTATTAATTAATCCAGATAAATCAAAATTTGAGGCATTAAATCCGCCATTTCCATCTAATTCATTAATACCTAAACTATCTACAAGTACATTACTATCATTTTCACAATACCAGTAAGATATTGGGTTTAGTGCTGAGGTTGTAGGAACTAATTCAGCTTCTCCACTATCTATTTCTATCTTACTATCATCATATGTATAATTTAATGGATATATAAAATCTAAATTATTAATTACTGCCATTATTTCACCTCACTTTTAATTAATTAGGGGAAGAAATTAAACTCCCCCTAATCATAATATTAATAAACTGAATTATTTGCAACTACACTACTTGTACCATTATCCACTATAGCCGAATCTACTCGATTACCTATTACAATATTCCCAGTTGCACCACTGCTAATGGTAATAGTTTCTGATGTACCACCTGAATAATCATTACCAGCTTTTGAACCTGTTATAGAATTATAGTCACCATCTATTGTTACCCCATCTTCAAAATCACAGTTTGTAAACCCATTACAATTTCCTGATATAGTAGCACTAGATTGCATTCTAACATTTGTGAAACAATTATTATCTGCACTAGATTGTACTGTAAAAGATCCCGTCATTAGCCCATTAGATATTTGGTTTTTATCCGCACTTACATCGACCGATCCACTGTTACAGAAGAAATTAGATAGTTTATTGTCATTACCAGATATTAATATAGTTGAACTAGCCTCATTTAAGTTAATATTAGATAATATATTATTTGTATCTGATATTTCAATGTTAAGATCTCCAGCACCGTCATCGCAGTATATATTATTTACTGTATTATTTCTATAAAAAACAAAGTATACATCCACCGTAGTCCCAAAGTAATAAATATTATTGAATATAGCTTCATAAGAATTAATTAATCCACTTGAAGAAGTAGAAAAATTACCAGTAAAGAAAATGTTATTAAATATTTGTCCACCATCTATGTCTAAACATAAATCACAACTAGAACCTCCTCCAATTATAGTTAAATTCTCTACTATATTTTTCTTATTATAAGTTGTGTTACCTAAACTTAGACCACTTGAACTATAGTTCGGTAAATCCAATGTTAAGTTTTTAAATATTAAAGTTTTAGAAGATCCTCCATCATCATAAAATTCCGATCCACTAGCTGTAGAATTATTATCTACATAAACATTTTCTATAGTTAATTCGTCTAAACCATCCATTAAAGGAGTTCCAGAATGTGCAAAAGTTATTTTTAAGTCTTTAAATGTAAATCCTGTATTTGCCCCACTATTATCTAGAAAAGAATAAGATCCCATATTTATATTTGGAGAACCTTTATCACCAAATCCTTGAATATAGAAATTACTTGGAAGAGTTACATTTCCTGTTTCGGTAGTATTATCTATTAATGCTATTCTAGTCTTACTATCTGATATTGCAGCTCCTAAAGTAGTATAATCAGCACCAGTAGCACCCACAGTAGCATCAAATAAAGAAGAACCGCCTCCTCCTCCCCCAGCATCCGCCCAAATTGGATTAGCTCCAGAGCCTTGAGTTTTTAGAAAATAACCATCTGTTCCTGCATTTAAAACTACCCAAGCCGAACCACTATGATATAAAATATCCCCTTGAACACCTGATGGTAAGCTACCAGATCCACTAACTGCATCATCTACATATTTTTTATTAGATACTTGATAATCGGTGGTTGGAGCACTCGACGGGGTTACTGGAAATTGTGAAAATGTATTTGCTTGATCTAAATATGCTACGTTATTTAGTGTACCTCCTGTGTTTATATCAGTACCACCTATTTGATAAGTTCCCGACTCTAAATTTAAATTCCCATCATTTGATACTGTTATTTTTTTTGTTGGTAAACCTGCTCCATTATTAGTAGTCCAAAAACTTAGTTCAGTTCCTAAATTACCAGAACTGTGATTTTCGGTTGCTGTACCTAATAGTGCTTGCTGTAATGATAAACTTGCACCATTATATACTGAAAATCCATAAATACCTATACTATCATTTGTATTTAAAAAATCGGGTGATGCTTTTGTTCCTCTAGTTCTTCCTACATTAACATACCCACAATCTAATATACTAGCACTGTCAGAATATAATATTGTAGTTATTGTAGATTTTGTACTATCATTTCCATCGGCACTTAATTCTATAGCATAATTTCCATCTGCGTTTCCAAAAGCTTGATTTTGCGTAAAATTATTAACTTGATCTAAATAAGCAACATTTGTTAAAGTTCCTGCTGTATTTATATCATTACTATTTATTAATATATTTCCTCCAGTTACGTTTAATTCACTGTTTAATATCACGCTAGTATTAGTAGTATCTAAAGTCATCATATCTGTTGTACCATCTGCCTTAAAAATTTGAAAAGCAGTTGTACTATCTACATTTGGCGTAAATGTAGTAGTTGTACCAGTTAACGTTAAATTACCCTGAACCATCATATTTCCTGTAAAAGTTTGGTCTGAAGTTTCTAGAGTTACAAATGTACCATCATTATCTGGAACTTTAAAGGTTCTAGTGTTACCAGTTGTTATATCTTGTGCATCTAATTTTATAATTTTAGTATTGTCTGAAGCGTTAAAAATGCTTAATTCAGAATCACTGAAAATGGCACTTGCTTGCTTTATACCATCAATATATGTAGCCATTTTTTCACCTCCCTTTTATATAAATTTAATATTAACAGTCACATAAACAGTTATTGCTGGAGTTCCTGTATTTGTAATATCTATAGTAAAATCTTGTCCATCACTTCCAAAAATATTAAATGTATCCGTACTGTAATAATTTTGAACCGCAGTCAAACTTTCTAATTTTATTTCTGTATCATAATTACTATCAGTATAATTTTGTGTTATTGTAAGATTTTGAGTTGTAGAAGACGAAAAATGTACAGATATCCCTATAACTTCATAATCTTCTGTTTCACCTAAACTTAAACTAAATGCACCTACCGAAAGATCTTGACTAGCTTGTATCTCTTTATTGTACCCATTTTGCGTAACTGTAACAGTTCCTCCAACACTAATATATGCACTTGTCGTTTTATCTCTAACTACACTATTAAGAATATCACTTGGGCTATAAAAGTCCACCATATTATACACCTTCCTTTCTAATTATTTTTTTTAATTCTGATAGTTGTGTTTTCAAATCAAATACCTCATCTCTTTTTTCGTTTAGATCCATTTTTAATTCTACTATTTTTTGTTTTAATTTTTTATTTTCCTCTAAAAATTTACATTCCGTCATAATAAATATCACCACTCCCCACTAAACTTTTTATATAGTTATCAATCTTATGGTCGTCTATATAATCTATTTTACCATCCTTAAATAATGCTTTTAAAAATCCTAATAATTTATCCTTATACTTATTAACAAAAGATAAATTATTTTCTATTTCTCCTTTTGAATTAATATAAATAATTTCTCCACATACTGTTAATTGTTTTGGTAAAGTAGGTACAATATCATTATTATTAATGTAATTTAAAAATTTTAAGTTAAGGTCTTTGATTTTATTTTTAAATGTTCTGTTACAATAATTTGGTTGTCCAAATGTGTATGTTTCTTGTATATTTTTAAATCCTATTTTTCTTAATCGAATAGCACACAGTGAAGCTAAAGCTCCACCCATAGAGTGCCCTGTAAGATAGATATTAATTTTATTAGTAAATTTATAAAAAATATAATTCGATAATTCAATAAAAATCTCATTTAACATTTCTCTAAAACCTTCGTGGATTCCAGCAACTATATTAATATTCATATTTCCTAACCAGTCTTGAATATCATTAGATCCCCTAAAAACTATAAAAATTTCTTTACTACTTATTTTTAATATATAGCAAAATACGTTGTTTTTCTCGATACAATAACAATCTATAAATCTCAATTTACAAACATCTAAATAAATATCAAACTCTTTTTTATAAGCAATTTTTGAAAGTATACAGGCTAATTTAGTTTTTTTCAATTAAACCGATCCCCCTCTCCTAATTTACAATTTTTACAATCCCATTTAAATTAGGATTTATATTGATTATTGAATTTAATTTATTTTGTGCTTCGATTTCTGTTTCATATTTACCCAATAAAATTAATCCATCTTTATATTCACAATTAAATCCAAAATCATCATTTAAAATTTCTATATAAACATTGGCAGTAGCTTCGTCATTAATTATTATATCAAATATTAATTTATATTTATATTCTATAAAGCTCGGTAAAATATAAATGTTGGTGTTTTTATCATAATTCTTTAAATAAACAAAATTTAAAGCCTCAGCATAGGTTTCAAATTTCTGACTATGAACAGGTATAAATACATTTTCTTCTAGTTTCAATGTAGAAAATGTATCAAATATTGGGTCTTCTAAGTAATTATAAAAATTCATTATTGAATTTATTTCACTTTCTGAAGTATAGGTTTTGTCATATGCTACATTAAATGTTATTTTATCTGCATGATTCGGTACTAGACAATTAACCTCCCCAAACATAATGTTTTCAGGCAATAACCCTAAACCATTATACCCAAATAAATTACCCCAACTATTAATGAATATCCATTGTCCGTATTTTGTCCATCCGATTAATAAAAGTGCATGTCCACTTATGAAATGATTACTGTCGTATGTCGAATCTGGTATGTATATATTGTCAACCCTATCATAAAAATTTTCATAAATTTGAAAGGATAGTTGAACTCCTCCATATTTAACTATAGCTGCTTTTATATCTTTTACCCTTCTTGGTTTAGGTTTTAATGTCCCTAAAGTATTATAAAACATGTTGTACCAAGTTAAGCACTTATTTTTACTAGCTTTTTCTAACAATTCATCTTTTTGTGTTAGATATAAAGGTTCAAGTTTTGCATATGTAGGATAATTAAGAGAAGTAGTTTCAAAACCATGATCAAAATCCTCTTCAAATACATACCCATAATCAACACAATTTCTAAATACTATTGGTTTAGTTCTAAGATCTCTTTTTTCAGGATTATTACACATTATAAGAAATTCTGGGGAAACTTTTTTAGCTTCCCCTTTCATAAATTGTTGTATTTCAAATAGATATGATAAAGCATAAGCTTGGCAATAAGGCGTATGACCTTGATGTTTTACAAATTCTTCAATAGGTTCTGGTAATTCTGAAATATATTCTATAGGAATTAATTCATTTGATTTTTCTTTACACAATAAACTTTCTAAATATTCAGAAATATTCAATTAACTCACCCCATAGATTCTATCATAGTCTTCTTGAGTAATATACGAATTTTGTAGCATGTATAACAATCCATTTTTTACTTTATCTTTTGTTATATCAATTGTTTCATTAGGAGCATTATTAAATTTCATAAGAAATAATTTAATATTCATATCTGTTGTTTCGTTTGTCAATACATTCACCCATTGTTCATCCGTGAATAAATCTATAAATTCGTCTTTAGAATATTTTGTTTTAGTTGCTATTTCAACTTCTGGTTCTTTGTAATTGGGATTTAAAATAAATTCATTATTTACAAATATATATTTATGAGGTACAAAATCATCGGGTAAACTTCCTACACTTATTATTTCATTATCATTTCTATAAAATCTAATTTCATTTTGATATCTAGTTTTAACCCTAGTATCTATTATTTCATATTCTTCAAAAGCTGAAAATACAACATTATTATCTAATAAAATATACACTTTTCATACCCCCTTATATTCCATAAATCCCGTAAACTTTTACGTTTTTAGATTGTCCACTTGTTCCTGTTTGTAACAATTTGCCATATTGCGTACCTTGTTTTGGGATCATTTCATAATCATGACTCAAAGCTATCCCATATCCTGACGAAGATGGCACATTATATCCTATTAAACTTGTCTCTTGATCTAAGATAACTACCGCCGGCCTTGTACCGTTTACAATATCAACTTGTTCGTAAGTCTCTAATCCATCTTCTAAAGAAAATCTTATAAATCTAGCAAACATTTTAGAATCGTCTACACCTCTAAAAGACAATAATATTAGGTTATCTGCTACTCTTCTACAACTAGGATATTCAATAGTAGTTCCTCCGTCATAAACATCTACATGATCATACTCTGTTAATACAGATATATTATCACGCTTTATTATAATACCGTTTGCTCCTCCAGAATCTAGTTTATAGACTGCAAAAGCGAATCTTTCATTTAAAACGCATACATCTATATATGACACGTCTGTAGTATCAGTTTTAAAAGGGTATGAAGTACTCGGCGTAACAGTTGTTCCACTAAATGTTAAAACTGCACATCTACCGCCGGTACCAACTCGATTATAAACAACTATTGCGGTATTAGAATCATACAAATCTACCCTCATCCACGAAGATACATTTGAATCAAAATTAGCTGAACTATTCCCAGTTAATGTAGTGCCTGAAATAGAAAGTATTTCCGCACTCCCTACACTACTAGCCCCCCGAAAGACAACTACCGCCCTAGAAGTATCCAATACTTTAACAGAAGGTCCCGAACCCGTTGTTTCATAAGCTAATCTTGATCCTCTTCCTGTAATTGTAGTTCCCGAATAGGTTACAAGTCTGCCGGCTCCGTCTTGAGCACTAGCGGCGTCGTACATATAACACACAATTACTTTTCCATCCTCTACTAAATCTACTGTAGTATAATCACATTGTGCATCTGCTTCAATTGTATATTCTGTTCCTGCTGTAACTGTTTTATCAGTGTTAACGGTTAATATTACACCTTTAACCTTATTCGAATCTGCAACGTCTCTATAGCTTACAAACGCCGTAGTTGAAGTCAACTTAACAGCTGCTACGTCATCCGTTTGCCCTGCTTCAAACGCAGTTGAAGCGTGAAATCTTAAATCATTTACTAATTTAGCGTCTGTTAGAGAGTACACTTTATTATTTATAATATTTACTATTTCATCTACAGTGCTTAAATCTTCTCCTAACTCAAAAGACTTAATTCCCTTATCTTGTATATAACTCATTATTTTTTAAACCTCCTTTATTTTAAACTATATACCAGTTAGTACCGTCTGATCTTAGTGTGACAGAATCGTATTGAACAGAAATATCTATTGTAAGTTCACCATCAATAGTTTCTGATGAATTACCATCTACCGTAATAGTTCCTGTTCCGTTGTTTTTTATTACAATATCTTGCCCACTTACACCAGAAGCAGTTGGCAAATCTACAGTAAATGTTCCAGAACATAAAACATCTTCACCAATATTTGCGGTATAAGTTCCAGTTTTCGTTACGACTGTTCTTCCCGAAGATCCAACTTCTTCTTCAACCCCACTACTATTTAATTTATAAACTTTATTATCTGCTTTAAAATATAATTTATTCGAACCTGCACTCGGAGTACTTGGAGTAGTTATTTGCGTAAATGTATTATTTCCGTTTGAAACCCCCAATGTTACATCAAAATCCGACATTGTTATAGTTCTAGTATTACCCGTAGTAATGCCACTAGCATCAAAATCTATTATTTTTGTATTATCACTTACATTTAATATTTTAAATACATTATCAATATTAGATAATGTAGAAGTTGCAGATATAGTTAAGTAAGTAGTATTATCTGTTATTACAATATTAGCACCTGCTTGAATTGATTTAACTTGAAGATCTACTCCACTTTTTTGATAATATATAGAATTATATGATCCTACTGATGACATAGTATTAATTTCTCCAGCAGGAACACTACCAGCACTAAAGTATGGTAAACTATTCCATGCAGTTGTGCCATTTCCAAATTTAATTAAATTTGTATCAGTTTCAAAACCTATCTCTGCACTTGCTAAGGTAGGATTTCCACTTAACCAATCAGCAGCAGTATCCCTCCTAATTTGTAATGTTGTTCCTGTACCACTTACATCGCCACAATCTATAGAAGTTAATGTAGTAGTTCCTAACTGTAATTCTGTACCGCTACTATTAAGATAATATAAATTATTATCTGATTTAAAATATAATTTATTATATCCTGCACTCGGAATACTTGGAGTAGTTGTTTGTTCAAATAATGTATTTCCATCTAATTCATCTAATGTAAAACTCCTATCTGGTAACGTTACAGTTCTTGTAGTACCTGTAGTAATTCCACTAAGTTGAAATTGTATTTTCTTTGTATTATCGGAATTGTCAATCACATAAGTAGTATTATCCACTAGACTTTTATTTGTTAAAGTATCCGTAGTATCCCTACCTACTAAAGTATCCGTAGAAGTAGGTAATGTAATTGTTCCAGTATTACTAATTGTAGCAATTACTGGAGAAGTTAAGGTTTTATTCGTTAATGTTTGAATATCTGTAGTGCCTACTACAGAACCTGAAACACCATGAATGCTACTACTAGCCGCTAAATGATCTGTATATCCTTTTGCAAGAGCATTACTAATATGTTTATCCTTTGTAGTATCCGTATCAGTATCGTCTACTTGTTTAGCATAGTGTGCGTCTGCTGTAGCTTTACTCGCTAGATCAGCAGCAGTTTTCGTAGAATTAACCCAATTCCCACTTCCAGAATCATAAATTAAAACATCATTGTTCTGAAGCGTAGTAAATACAAAGTTTGTAGGTACAGTTGCTGCCCAAGCTAGTAAAGCACTTATATTGTTATTATATTTTGAAACATAAGATTCTGGTGTACTACCTCCCTTTGTTCCCAAAGGAATTGTAACTTGAGATAACGACATTATTTCACCTTCTTTCTTAAAATTTTAAGTTATTGTCCATGCAGTTATTATACCCCCAACAATTGTTACGTCGTGAGTATCTCCATTTCCATCTATCCAAGTTATATTATCATCTATTCCGTAGTTATCGAGTCTTTTCCATGATCCTTCAGAACGCCCATAAAAACCAGAAGAATGGTATGAAACTTCACCATTAACTAATGTTGTATTTCCATTCATTTGTGGAAATTTCAAACCATTAATAGTAATTGGTAGGTAATTATTTAGATCATTAAAATCATAAAGACTAATAGTTCCAGTATTTCCAATATTTTCTATTATACTTTCATAAAATAAATCCTCTTTCGCTAAAACACAGTTTGAATAATCAGTACCAGTTGCAATAGAATATATCCCATTATCAATAGAATCATATATAATTAAAGTATCAGATCCATATATATTCGTAGCATCATCTATTCTAATCCCAGAAGGTTGTAATATAATACTACCCCTATCCCCACCAATAGTTAAAGTTCCCTGTAACTCTAGTCCATTAGCTGGCGTGAATTTCATATATTGACCTGTACTTTCACTCCCTAGTACTGTATTTGTGAAATAGTTTCCATTTTCATTACTAATTTGAATTATTTGGTAAAATTCGATTGAATTACCAATACTAATATCAGTTTCCCCTTTTTTAAATAAATCTCTATCAACTATTTTAACTGTTGTGGTTGTTGTACTTGAAGTTACTGTATTTAATCCCTCAACTAATAAGAACTCGTCATTAATTCTTATAACACATTGTTCACCTATATTTAATAACATTATGTTGTAAGTTGATAAGTCTCCTGTTATATTTGAAATAGTTAGTGTCGTATATCCATCACGTAAATTAGTACCAGATGTTGCTTTATATGTACTTCTATCAATTTTAGCAAATGTAACTAATCCTACCTTATCAGATTGTAAACTTAAAATAGAATTATCTAAATTCACGGGTTCCTCTGTAGATAGCCCCGAATTGCCCTGATGATCATACACAGGCAAAGTAACTGGAATGTAATTTATTGTATTTTCAATATTTATACTTTCTCCTGTAACTTCATATTCATTTAAAGTAATAGCTTTGAATTTATATGTGGTAGTTCCAACACAATTGACATTTCTTTCAAGAATTATAAAATCTTTAGATGTAAAATTCATTCTAACATTATCAGTTAAAGTAATAACATCTAAAACTTGTAAATCTAAATTTGTATCAATTTCAAATTCAATAAATCTTTTCTGAGATATATCATTTGTATTTTTAAAACCATTTTTTAAATAATCTATTGCAATTTCTAAATCATTTATTTTTAAGAATTTTCCATCTAAAACATATTCTTTTTTACCTTCATCATCTATAGAAGTTTGATCTAAATTCTCAATATTAATAATTGATTCCATAACGGGATTTCCTTTAATCGAGAAATTATTTAATAAAATAATAGATGAATATAAATACTTATCACATACAAATTGTGTTCCGTTGTCCCCTATTGGAAAACCCCTGTTTAAAACAATAAAGTGTTGACTTCCATCTGTAAACTTATTTTTTATTATCCACTTTTCTTCTCTTAATTTTAAATATAATTCTTCATTATCTGCAATAGATTCATTACTAGAAGATAACTTCAATACATCTCCAGTATTATAATTATTGATATTTGAAACTTGCAAAACATTTGAAATTGTATTAACAGGCGTAAATGTATAAATAGTTGGGACAGATAAAGTATTATTAAAATATAAATTAAAATTATTCTTATTATCTGTAGCCCTTTCTAACACAACTTGTACATTACTATTATCAAAGCTAGAATATGTATATGATTGGCTTTCCCCCGAACCAGTTAATCCCAATTTATTTGTCATCATATAAATAGGAAATCCAGTATCCCCTTGTGTATATCTTTGATTATATTTTAGTTGAGTATTTGTTAGAGTAGTATTAAATATATTATCAATTTCTTTTATTATTCCTGTAAATTGTTTATTATCTACGGTTGGAGTACCAAATGTACAAACATATCGAATAGTTTCTTGAGGAAGTATTGGAATTTCTAAATTGTTATTATTTTTATTATCAAAATTCAAAGAAAATACATCTGGAAGTTCAAAAGAACCATAATAAAGTGTAAAATTACGATTAGAAGTATATCCTTGTGAAATTAAATAACTTAATTTATCACGATAATAGATAGATTTTCGATCTAAATCAAAACCTCCAACTAACTCTATTTGTTGTGTTGTGGTATTTATTGTCGTTGCCCCACAATAAAATTCGTCTCCAGTTAATGTATCTTTCAGCATTAAATAATATTTATTATTTACTGTACTTATATTTTTTATACCTGAACCAATAGTAATGGTATTATTCTTAAATCCATTTGAATCCATTAATTGAAGATATACTGATTGAGAATAATAAAAATTTATATATTTTAAAGTTGTTCCAGATAAAAAGTCTTCACGATTATAAAGTGTATTTCTTTCCTTATATTCACATTTAACTTTATTAATCACAACTTTATTATCATCACTTTTAGCATTTAAATCTATAAATTTTTGTGATGTTATAGTTTTTTGTGATACAATATTATTAATTTTTACATCGGAAAAAACTCTTATTTTTTCATCTCTTTCAAATACAAATCTTAAAAGATTATTAGAGCATAATGCTTGTAAAAAACTATCATAAGTTTCATACTCATTAGTTGATATTTCATCTATTGTAAAATAATCATCTTCTAAAGTACCATTTGCATATTCAATATTAACTTCTGGTATATTTAAAACTTGACTTAATACTTCTTTTATAGTTGCATTTGAAAAGTTTAGATTTAAGTCTAAAGGCTCTCCCCAAACCAAACTAAGTCTATCTCTAAAAGGTATAACATATTGCTCAAAATCCTGTGAAAATGGTCTAAATATATAACCTACAAATTCGCACAATACTTCTCCATTTGAACCATTAAAAATATAGATAAATTTATTATTTTTAATGTTGTATAGTTTTGTTGCCGATTTTTTATCATATTTATCTACATCATCGCCTATTAAAACTCTACCTTTTGATAAAACAGAACTAAATAATGAATTTTGTGTTGCTTCTGCTCTATCTGCATATTCCCATGACAATACTTCTCGTATTCTTTGTCCATCTCTTAATATTCTACCACTTATATGAGAACTTGCTATAGTATTTAACTTTCCTCTAGAAATAGTCATAGTTGTATAAGTTCCATTCCATGTTGAATTAGATACTAACATAATTTCATCTTCGATTATTATATAACCAGTATATCCACTATAATTACCATTAACTAAAGCTAAAGTTTGTGTAGATGACATTGTAGAGTATAATGTAGTATCTATATTTTTAGAATTATCAATATTACAATTTGAAAGCATGATAAAAGAAATATCTTGTGATTGTTTATTATTTTGTGCTTCTTGTATACCGAGATAATTTGTTAAATCTTTCATTCTACACCTCCACTAATGTAATTGTCCCACTATGAAAGGTAGTTTCATCAAAACTCTCTTCCTCTAACATATCATATGTTTGTTCTATCCAACGTACTAAAAATACTTCATTTCTTTCCGTAGTTAATTGAAAAGTATTTTTAGATTTCCATATATTTCTTAATTTAACAAATTCATCTGATGATAATTCATTAATTGATATAACTATCTCTTTTCCAAGTGAAACAAATTTTTCACCGGGACTTCCATCAATATATGTTAATTTCTTATGTAATCTTTTAATATCTTTGATATCAGTATTAGCATCTAAATTTAAGTTTATCGAACTTGAAGATTGATTTAATATAACCTTTTTCGTGACCTTATTAAAACCATCCGTCATTTTAATATCACCCCCTTAATCAATCTTCAACAATTGATAATATTCCGAAATCAAAACTACCCCATTTATACGCCTCATCACCCCAATAGTGAAGAGTTATAGAAGATTTTCTTAGATAATCAATAGAATACTCATAAGTATCCGCCCCATAATCTTCATTAAAACCTGATCCATCTGTTTTTCTACAGTTCCAATAATATTCAAATTTTTCAGTATTCCTTACGTATCTAATTAATCTGAAATTTTTATTATTAATTAAATATTGATTTATATGTTTCACTATATTCTTTAAGTTATCTGTATCTAAACCAGTTTTAACAGAAAAACGTAATTTATTATTAGAATTGATTTTTATTTTTTCATTTTGTTTAGTTTGTCTGTTTCTATAATCATAATAATCTGGATTAGATTGTGAAGAAAAATTATCATACCATTCAAAAACATATAATGAACCTAATTCCTCTTCAGTCAATATTAAAGCTTGATCAAAATATGTTATATTAAATCTAGCAACATACCCTGACTTAGTAGTTTGGTCTGGGTAATGTAATACATTAATATAATTAGTGTATGTTTGTAATATATCTGAATCTGTTATGGTTATAGTAGTACCTACTTTTGTCCATTGTGACGAATTTAAAATAAAGCCATTACAACTAATCTTATATATATAATCATTTAACCCCGAAATAGTAGCTTGATAACTATCATCTAATTCTACAATTCCAGAATCTTCCATATCTACAATGTAAGAAGTTTTTCTATTTGGTTTTATAATAAACTGACTTAAGAGATTATCTTCATCACCTAATTCTATATCATATGTACCAGTAATAAAACTTTCTTGTCTATCTATAAAATTTTCAGCATCATCAAAAACAAATAAACTTGTCATACCACTAAATTCAGTACACTTATCAAATGTTATTAGTGAAGCTGCTGTTTCTGCTAATTGCATTGTATTTTCAAAATTATCTCTTTCAATTTCCCCTGCCACTAGGTGTGAACCATAATTATCATTAGACCAAAAATCTAAAGTTAAATTTTCACCTGTATGGGATGTATATACCACCGATCTGGTTACATGAACTGTATTCGAATCTTCTACATAATCTACTCTTCTAATCTCATATTCATCAGTAACACTACTTTCTAGTTTAATCGCCATGCCAGTTACGAGAACTGTAGTTAGATCTACACCTCCTGTTTTAATAATAGTAGTATCAGTTACACTTGATATAGTTCCAAGCACTGTTTCAGATACCCCTATAACTATTTCATTATTATCTATAACTTCAAAGTAAAGACAACTTTCTTTACTACTTTCCATAATTTTTTCGCCCATTTTTCACCTACCTTCAAATGAGAGTGAGTAAATTATGTCTCACTCTCATTACTTATTATTTTCTTGATAGTTTAATTCCAATCTCTTCAAACGCAACTAATTGATATTCTACTAAAGCATCTGCTAATGATTGCATTTGTGTAGGATCTTTCATAATTAACCCACCTATAGTGTTACTTATATTGAAATTGTTAGTAACATTTGCGGTTGATCCTGTAGTATATTGTATTTCCTTTTGTGTAGCAGACAAATCTATATCAGAAGTATATGTAATTAGATCCTTTAATACATTAATTTTATTTCTTTCTGCTTCTGCTTGTAACTGTATCCTTTGTATTGCTGCTGCACTTTGTTGTATAACTCCTACATTGAATCCAGATTGTAAATTAGCATATAATTGATTATATGTATTTTCGAGAGAATTTTTAAATTTATCATCTATAAGTTTTTCTTTCATATCCTCTACTATAGTAGTAGAAAAGTAATCAGATAGGATATCCACACCACTAGAGAAATTTTCAGCACTTAAACTTTGTTTGAAAGCATTAATAAGTCCATCTTTTAATTCATTTGTTTTGTTTAATTCCTCGTCCAATAGATTATTATATTCAAGTTGTAAATTTAGTTTTTCTATATATAGTTTTAAATTTTCTTTTTGTTCTTCTGATAATTCTCCAAAAGTCTCTAGATTTTCATAATTAGAATAATTAATTTCTCGGAAAGTTTCTAGTTGTTCTTGTGTTAAATCTAATTGATTACGAGTTATAGTTATTTCATCTAATCTAGCTTCTATTTCTTTTTTTCTTAATTCTCTTATTTCATCTTCAGTTTTTCCTATTAATGCGATTTTTTTCTCTAAATCATCGGCAGTAGAGAATTGATCGTTTAATCCCTCTAGTGTATTTTTTACTGCATCATTTAATTCTTTAAATGTATTTTTTATTTCAATTAAATTACCCCAATATTCCTTTTCTTTTTCGTTTAGTTCAGACCATTTTTCAGCTTGAGATTCTAAATCATTTAATTGTGAGTCAGATAATTCCTCTATATTTAAAAAATTATTAATAATTGATTCTGAATTTTTTTTAGATTCTTCTAACATATGTTGATTAGTCATTTCGAGTTTTGCATATAAATCGTCTAGTTCATCAATACCTGAACTAAATATATTCTGATCTAATGGAGTTTTATATTGCTTAATTATATCTAAAAGTTCATGTTTTTGGTCTGATAAACTATCTTTTACGTCTTCTTGATAATCTTTTCTTTCTTTTAGTAAATCTTTTTCTTGTTTTTCAAGTTGTAATATTTGTAAATATAAATCTGCTCTTTCTAATTCATCTTCTGTAAATCTAAGTTGATCATCAAGTATTTCTTTTTTTACCCGAACTTGTTCTAATTCTCCAGCATACAATAAAGATCTTTCTAAGTTTATATCCTCTAAAAGTCGTCTACGTTCTTCATAATAATCATTTAAACTTTTTTCTAGTTGTCTTAGTTCTTCTGTTTTATTTAATTGACTTATTAATACATCTTCTGCTTCTTTTGCTTTTTCAACTAAACTATCATAACGTTTTTTATCCTCTTCGTTTGTAAATTCATATTCTCCAGCCTCGTTTAACGTCTTTGGTATATTTTTTAATTCTTCATATAATTCAACTACCGCTATTTTATTTTGGAAAATACTTCCTTCAAATTCACTTAATCCCTCATTTGCATACTCAATTTGTTTTTTTAATGTTTCTTCTTCCCCAAGTCCGAAAATTTCCAATTTGAACATTGCGTCTTTTATACCAGTTTTATTAAATTCAAATACACTAGAAGTATACCCATCAATAGCCTCTTGAGCTTTTTTCCATGCTTCCATTATTGCTTCAATAACTGCCCTATACTTTTCTGCTTCTGGGGAATTATAAACATCTTCTAATACAACAACTAAATCATCAATATTACCTGTCATATCAGTTACATCTAAAGTTAAAAACGAGTTTATTATATCTGAAGATCTACTTAACATATTCTTAAATGCTGCTGACTCTAAAAAGTTTTTATTAAGTTGTGATATTATTATGTCTGTCATACTACTACCAAAATTAGTAAATTCTGAAAATAAACTTGAACTAATAGCATTATATGCTTCTTTTCCAATTTGTGAAAAATATTCAACTACTTGTTCTATACTTGCTTGAATTTTTCCGCTAGTCCATAATTCAAAAAATAGTTCACTATCTTCATTAATAGATTGTTGAATTTTGTCAAGTTTACTAAGTTCATTATTAATATCTTCTAAAGTAGAACTAAAATCAACCATATTTTCTGTATCATTTGTAGTTATAATTTGTTTTCCACCCTTAAACCACATTTCCATTGTTTCTGTTACTTTAGAACTTTGTTCACTTAGAAAATCGAATATTGACTTAAAATCCTCTTGAATTTGTGTTGCAGTAGTACTAGATTCTTTTTTAGCAACTTCAAACCAATTTAACCCAGCATAAAATTTATCACTAGAAATAATATTAGAGAATTTACTAACAAAAGATTCAAAACTACTTTGTGCCTCATTTATGATTGTCATTTTCTGTTTTAGTAATTCATTATCAATATCCTGTAGAGCTAGTTCGCCTTTCAACAATTCTAACATTGTATAAGAAGACTGTAAATTTTTATATGATAAATCTAATTCTTCTTGACTTGATGCATTCATAACCTCTTCCAGTGAAGCAATCATAGTATTTAATGCTAAAATTTCATTACTATATTTTAAAGATATATATTTATTCTTTATTTCTTGTAATAATCCACTATTAATATTTTCCCCTAAACTTTCATATATATCTTCTGACTCCATTAATTTAGTATTCATTCCAGAAAGGTTAGATACAATAGATTGAGTAGTACCTCTTAATAGTTGCATTACATCACTTAAACTAGAACCTCTTCTAACCATTTCAACCGCATAGCCAGTACTAAGTTTTAAATAATCAGATTCTTTATCTCTTTTTTCATTTATTAATGTTAAGATTTCTCCTAATGATTTGGCTTCCATAAGGTTTTCTTTTATATTGTTATTAATTTGATAAGATAGTGTTATTCTTTTTTCGAGTTCTTCATTAATTTCTGAATCTATACTTTCTATATCTTTTTTTAGAGTTAATTGTTCTTTGAACATCTCATTGATAGCTTCTAATAGTACTTTATATTTATCTAGATTTGATGTATTGTATATATCCCCTAATTCTTTTTTCATTTCAGGTAGATGTTTTAAAAGATCGTCTGGAGATAGTGAGGTATATTTCGACATAACGTCGCTCACATCAATAAATAAAGATTTAAAGTCCCCAGATTTTATAAAAGTATTTTTAAGAGAATCAAATAAATTCTGCCCCATAGAAGAAATAAAATCTTGCGATCCTTTACCTATTAGATTAGTTAATTCAGAGTTAATATTTTGAAACATTTCTGGTAAAAATTGTAGAATATCTTGTAGTTGTGCTTTAATTTCATTTTTTTTCCATAATTCAAATAATTCTTTACTATTTTTATTAATTCCATCTTGTAATTTATATTGATTATCAAACAGTGAATTTATATTTTGTATATTCTCTTTATAAGCTTCTATATTTTTTATTTCTTCATCTCCGATAGTTATTGTAGTAACCTTTTGTGCATTTTCAAACCACAACTCAAGAGCTTCTTTAGAGGAGTTTTGAGCCTCTGACAATCTATCAAAAACCGATACTAAATTAGTTTCTATGTTTTCTTTTATAGTTTCGAATACTTGTGACCCAAATTTTTCATCAATAATTTTTAACCACTCGTTTTCAGATATACTTTTTGATAAATCTTGTATCATTTGCTTTACATCTTTTATAGCGTTTTCAAAATCTTTTTTTGTTTTTTCCTCATCATAAACTTCAATTTTATCTACATCCTTAGTTTCTTTTATGAAATTAGTATATGCTTTTTGCATATCTGTAATTTTTTTAGGATCAAATGGGTCGGCGGATACCGCTTTAGCTTTTTCTACATATTCCATAAAAGCAACTTCTGCTTCTAATCTCTCCTCATTTACTTTTTGGATATGTTGTTCTTTAGTTAGTTGCATATTTTTAATTTCATTTATTTTTTCTTCTATTTCTAATATTTCCCCAGCGTAAATGGCATTAATTAATTTAGATTTAAGTTCTGATATTGCATTGTCACTTATAGCTTTCCCTATACTGTTATATATATCTTTTTGTTCAGATACAGCATAATTTATATTTACTAAATTTCCTTCAATACTTTTATATAAATCTGGCATATTATCTAAAATCTTATAAGCATCGTGTCCTGAGTCAACATATTGCTTTGCAAAATCCAACTGAGACCTTTGTTCTATAGAGATTAATTTATCCAATTCTAAAATAGAGGCTATCACATTAATTATTTCAGTTTCATAATCATAAGTTTTATCTAGATATTTATTATTAAAGGCTAATTTAGTTAAATATTGATCATATAAACCATTAAATATGCTTTGTTGTTCTGATATTTTAGATGTTAGTAATTCAGTTTGTTTTAATTGTTCATTAATTTCCTTTTGTAATTGTTTTCTATCTAAGTATGTTGAAATTAAGTTTGGAAGAATTTCTTCAATCTTAAGCAATTTTTCTTTTTCTTCATTATAAATTTCAAGTATTTCTTTTGCTTTTTCATTTTTATCGTCTAATAAACTTAGTGTATTTTTTTCTGAATCTATTATATAATCTGTACCCTCTTGAAGACCAAATAACATCTTATCTAAACTAAGTCTAGAATCTTCAATATATTTTGTTAAATCATCAATATTTAATTCTGAAAAATTCATTGAAGAAAAAATATCGCTAAATAGTGTAGAATCTTTAACTACTCCTTTTAGTTCAGATTGTATATTTCTCAATGAAGACCAGTTATTTTTAAGTTGAGCATCGGATGAAGATATTTCTCCACTTATCTCTTTCCATCTATTATTTAATTCGTTTAAAGTGTTTATGGTTGTATCTAAACTAGATTTACCTTCCTTAAGCCATAATGATTGTGAGTGTAATTCTACCTCACTTTCCTTCTGTAGTTCTAATATTTTTTCTAAGTTTTCTTTTGTTGCAATGCCAATTTCATAACCTTCAATTAACAACTTATCATTTTTTTCTACTTCATTAGTTAACTCTGTATATAAATCTAATTTATCTGTTTCAATTATTAATCCATCTTCGGTTATTTTACCATATTTTTCTACAAATTCTGTTAGTTTTTTTCTTGCACCAATTTGATTATTTTCTAATTCTTCAATACCCTTAGTTATTCCATGAATTTTTAATTTCTCTTTATAGTCAGCTTCATCTTGTTTTAAATTATCTTGTTTAATCCTAGCCAACTCTAATTCAGTCACATTAATATTTTTAAACTTTGCTTGTAATTCATCTAGTGAATCTGGTATTTTGTATATTTCTGCATTTATATTTAATAAATTATTAAATAAAATGTCTACTTCATCATTAGTTAATCCGAACTCTTCAGATATTAATTTTTCTTTTATAGGTTGCATCATTTTAACAAAATAACTATCGAAATCTGTTTTTAAATTAGCCATATCCTTTAAGCTTGTTAGTAATTGATCATAGTCTCCACGTTCTATATATACCGAAAACATACCATATATTTCTTGCATATCTAATCCATACTCTTTTAATCTTTCGATATCAGAATAAACTTCCTTAAAGCCTTCTTTCATATTGTTTAAGAAGTTTCCATATTCAATATTAACAAATATATCAGCTAAACTATTCTTTATTTCATTTGCAAAAGAGTCAAAATAGTCTTGTAAAGCTTTTTTCCCCTCTAATCCACCCTTAACTAAAACATTTTTTAATTCCTCTTCTAAAGCATCAATTTTAGTATATGCACTATTATCATCTATATCAATAGTAACTTCTTTAAGTATTTCATAAACTTGTTTACCTTTTTCAGTTATAGCTTCTATTTTAGATTCTACAGTGTCTAATTCACTCTTATCAAAACCGAATTCCATAGATGTATCTGTTGCATATTTAGAAACTAAATTAACTACCTCATTTGTAAGGTCATCAAACATATTTTTAAAAGTAAGATTTTGTACAATACCCTCTAATATAGCCTCATTAGCTTTTGTTTTTAATATATTTTTAAAATTATCTGCAAATTCTGTTATATTTTCCGCACTAAAAGCCGATTTAATTGCTTGTGATAGATCTTCTGAAGTTATACCTAATAAATCTTTAATTCTATTTCTGGCAACATAATATTGTTTATTAATTATAGAAGTAGTTTCCTCTGCCGTTTGTGTTATATTACCTTCGAAAAATTTTGGTAAATCTAAATCCAATCCCTTCAACATATTAGAGAAATCCTGTTGAAATTTTACATCTTCAAATTTTATTGATACACTTTGTAGCGACAACTTTTCTACCTGTTCAGCAAATTTATTTACTGCTTTTTCTATTTTTTCATCTGAACTTAATCTTTTTTTACTAAAAATACTTAAAGAATCTATTAAAGGTTTTATAGCTTCGGCTATCCCAACCCCTATACCTGCAACCTCACCGACCGTACCTAATGTCCCTAATAAATCACCCGAACCTACATTCTTTTGAAATTGCTGTATATAATTTAAACCTTGATCATCTATTTTAAATAATTCACCAAAACCACTAAATAGTTTACTTGTGTCAAATTTAGTAAATAGATTTATTAGATTAGATACTGAATTTAGATTAGCGATCATTTCTTTATTTCTTTGTTTTGAAATTGAAAGTCTTTTATTTTCTATATCGGTTAAAATTCTTTCTTTTTCAACACCCTCATCAACTATTAATAGTTTTGAATTTAGATCTTTTAATTCTTCTTGCATTATTTCTAAGCTAGTCATAGATAGTCTATTTCTTTGATTAATGAGATTATTAATTTGATCTGTTTGATTATTGTATTTTTTTTGATTTTCTAAATCTTTTTCAGACTGACTTATCCTACTTTCATATACTTTTAATTCTTCGGTTAGTGTTTTTAATCTTTCTGCTTCAGAAGTAGTTAATGTACCTTCTTCTATTTTCTTTTTATAGCCGGCTAATTCCGTAATTATAGCTTGGTATTTTGCTTCTTCTTTTATATTTTTAATTTGATTAATCCAATAATCATTATCTGTTTTTTGGTATTTAGATTTTAATTCTAGATAAGATAAATTATTTTCAAAAAACTTATTAATATCTTGATTATTTTTTTCGATTTGTTTTGACGCAACTTCTAAAGATTTTATATCTTCTTTGTTAACTTTATCAATCCATTTTAACATTGTTTTAAAATAATCAATTTCTTCTTCTAGTTTTTTAATTTTATCATCATCTAATTTTTCTTGTGAGTTCTTTATATTTTCTAATTCAGTTATTCTATTGTTTATAGCTTTATTTATATCTTCTTCTGTTTTATATTGTGATTTACCTATAATAGATCTAATTTCAGATAATTTAGTTTCATCATTTACTATGTCAATTAGTTTTTCTTGATACTTTTCAACTTCTTTTTTTATATCGGTATAGTACTTAACTTGTTTACTTTTATTTTCTTTAAGATCTTCTTCAACCTTTAATAAATCTAATTTTTTCTTTTCTTCATCTTCGAGAGCTTGTTTTGTATTTTTATATCTAATTTTATCTTCTTCTTTTTTAAATGTGATATCGTCGCCCTCTTCAACCCCTAATTGTTTTATTTTTTCTAATAAAGATTTTTTTTCGGTTATATTGTTGTTTATATTATCTAATTCACCAATTTCTTTTTTATTATTTTCAAGTTGTATTTCTCTTAATTTAAGTCTTTCTATTTCCGATTTATTTAATAATTCATTTTTATCAATTTGGTCTTTTATTTTTTCCTCTAATGATTTGTATTGTTTTATTGTGTATTCTTTTTCTTTATTAAATTCCTTACTATTTACTATTAAATGTTTATAATATTCTACAGTTTTTGACATTGCAGTTGTAGCTTCTTTTTCACTTTTTAACTTTATTTCTAATTCTTTTATAAGTTTTTCTACTTCTTCTTTTTCTTTTCCCTTTAAGAACGGTAAAATTTTACTTTGTTTTGCTATTTCTTCTTCAAGTTTTACTGAGTCTTTTTTTAATAAATTAATTTTATTAAGGTATGTATCCATAGGTATCATATATTTATAGAAAGTTTCTGAAGTAACTATTTTTAATTTATCAGATTCCTTAACTAACTTTCCAAAGCTACCTACCAACTTATCAAATTCTGGGGCTATATCAGTTCCAAAAATATTCTTAGGTAAAAATTCTTTCATAATTTCTTTAAATTGTTCATAAGACTCGAAATTAGATTTAAATAGATCTGGCATTATCAATTTCTTAATATTTTTATCAGCATCTATTAAACTTTCATTAATTCCATCTATATAATCTTGCTCTTTTAATTTATTTTCTGCTATTTTTTTATTTTTTTCTTCAATTTTAGTTTCAATTGATAATCTTTCGTTATCTAAGTCTCGAATAAGCTCACTTTGTCTTCTAATTTGCAAAACTAAACTTACTAATTCTCTTTCACTAATATTATCTCTAGGTATATCAAAAAATTTATTTTTAGATTTTAAATAATCTCTTACTTCTTTCTCTCCTATATTAGAAGTTTCATTATAAATTTTTCTTATAGATTCGGGTAAAGCATCTAAATCTTTTTTTTGCTCTGACCTTAATTCTCCCAATCTCTCATTCAAATCTATTAATTTATTCGTATCCGATAAGGTTCTATCTAATTTAAAAAATTCCGAAGGATCTTTTGAAGTTGAAGTATCTAATTCTTTGTTATATAGTTCTAATAGTTTTAAGATATTTTCGTCGATATCTTGTAGATCTTTTGATTGAGATTTAATTTGTTCAATATAATCAATTTGTTTTTTCCATTTATCATTAATAAACTTTAGTGTTTCATCTTCGGTTCTAATTTGTTTATTTATGGTGCTTATTTCATTTTTTATACTATTAACATAGTTTTGCATATTATTAAGTTCTTGATTAGCTTTTCTAATTGCGTCAATTTCTTTCTCTCGCTCGTGTGTAATATTTTTCAAATGAAAATATATTGCACCTACTCCAGCAGTTAATGCAGCTACTCCTAATATAACTGGATTAGAAACTAAAGTAAGCATAAATGCAGCAGCACCAGTAGAAGCCATTGCCCCTAACGCTATTGATAAAGTAGTAACCGCAGCAGTTAAAGCTAATGTTTGCACGACTGTTTTACCAGTAGAGCTTTCTAAATCCCCCATAAACTTTAAAACATTATTTGCAACCGGTAGAAAATCATTTCCCATAACTTTTACTGTTTCATAAAGCACCTTTTTAGCATTAGTAATATTTTGTTCAAATATTTTCATTTTATTATCAAAAGACTCAAGTTGTGTAGTATATCCTTTTATTGCACTTTTTCCTGTTGTTAGTGTGTCTACCCATGCTTGAGTATTTCCATTTATTTCATCTAACAGTGGAGCTATTCTTGCCCATTGTCTTTGCGTGAACATTGCTTTAAGTACATCTCTATTTTTAGCCAATTTATCAAAATTTCTAGATAATAGATCTAATGCTTGGAATACATCTTCTGAAGCTATTCTTGAAAATTTCTCAAAAGTTATAATTGTTCCGTCCATTTCTAAATTTAAACTGTCAAATAGCTGTTTAGCTCGTTTTTCACCAGTTAATAATCTATTGATTAGATTCCTTATAGTTATACCCGAAGTACTGGAATTTAATCCCAACTTTGACAAACTTGCGGTCATTGCTACACTTAAATCTAGCAAATCTGTCTTATATTTTTTTAATTCTGCTCCACTTTTTTCTGTAAAATCTATTAAAGTTGCAAATGAAGATGCTGCATTTTTTAAAGAGTCTTGTATACCTTTCATGTTAAGTGGTGATTGTAACACTGCACTGAAAAATGAATTAATAGCTTTTGTAGCATCTATACCTTCTAATCTAAAAGCTACCAAAGACCTTGACATTATATTAGAAATATAACTTAATTTTTCCCCAGAAGCTATTGCTAACTTTGCTGAAGCTTCCATTACCATCATAGCATCTTTATACGATAATCCCGTTCTCACAATTAAATCTACAGATTTTGCCATCTCAATTGCGGAAATTGGAATAGTTGTTGCCAAATCTAAAAACATATATTTCATGTTTTCTATTTCACCAGTTGTACGTTCTGTAATCGCACCTAAGTTATACATAGTTTCATCTAATTTTCTTAATTCATTTATAGCATCTTTTATATTTGCCACCATTTGCATATGTAATTGTAATGCTTGATGTGCAGCAGCTAATTTATCTATATTTTTAGTACTCTTTTCAGTTTGTGAATATTGTTCTTGAAGTGCTTTAGTTTGTTCTTCTAACGATTTTTTAGTTTTATTTGAGGCATCTTGCCAATTTTTCTCAACTTTAGCAGATTTTTCTTTTTCTTTTCGTGTCTCTTCTAACTCTCGTTTTAATTTTTCTTGTGCTACAAGTAAATCATATATTTCTTTAGTATAATCTTTTGTTGACTTACTTCCACCAGTAGTTCCCCCCGAAACATTTAAGTTTATTTCTGTCATACCTTGAATTTTTTCTAAGCTAGTTAGGATTTTATTTAAATTTTGTTCCCCTGTAACTTTAATCTGAAAATTATTTTCAATTATTCCTGCCATTTTTCACCACCTTTTTAAAAAAGGCAAAGTAAATTATATTTTACTTTGCCGAATTTTTACTGTGCATTACTTTTAACTGCCATTGATTTTGTAATCCCTCAACTTTATGTTTTCGTGTTAAATACGTTTTATGTAATTCAATTTCTCTTAAACTCCATTCTGATACCGCTTTATTTTTATTTTCTTCAAATATAGGAGTAGCATTAAACTCTATTATAGCTTGACAAGTTATATAAAAATCATTAAAAGACATATAATTAGTTAGATCTGGTGGCATAGGTAAGTCCCCCTCTATTTTAGGAACTTTTATAACAGGAGCTTTAATATCTACTTTTAAAGCCGAATAAAGTCTTTTTCTAAATATATGTATCATTATTGGTTTAATTTCCTTTATATGTTCTACTATTTTACATATTTGATTTTCATTTAATTTATATAAAAGATCATTAACAGATTTTAATTTATAATTCTCTAAAAAAGTTTTAGTAAAATTATCGAATAACTTATCTTGAATATTTATATGAACTAACAAAGACTTAAAAAGGTTTAGTAGTTTTATTAGTTCATATTCATATGAAAAAATATCTTCTTTTCCAATTAAACCTATCTCTAATTCCTCGATTTCATAACTTGTTTTTATATCTTTAATGTGAACTAATATTGGAATTTTATAATTGTCTATTTCAATAGTGTGTTTAGGATAAATAAATGATAGATCATTCAGGTTTATTTCCTTCAAGTCCTTCATCAACCTCACCTTTTTCCTCTGCTTCATTAATAATTTTTTCAGCCGATTCTTTTAATTCCAAACTTTCTAAATATAAATCCCCTTGTGTTTTTTCTCCAGTAAACATTAACTCAATTTCTCTTGTTAAAATTCCTATTGAACCTTGTGATAAATTAAAACCTCCATCTTTTTCATCTTTAATTAGGAATTTACATAGTTCTATATAATCTCCTTCCGGAATGTTCCATCTTTCCCAATGATTAACTTCTTCCCCTTCAAGATCAATTTTTTGTTCCATATCGAAACTAGCTGTTATATTAGCAGCTATTTGCATTTTTATTAACTCGTTTTCTATTTCTTTATATTTTTCAGATTCAGTATTGTAACACATAAATAATCTATTTTTAGAATCTTGATCTTTTCTAAGATTTAAAACTTCTCTTTCAATATTAGAAAAAGAGTTTATAGGTTTTTCTATCATAGGTAAATTATATAATGCTTTTATTTTAGACATTGTTGCGTTATAAGTTTTGTCCATGAATGATCTAGACTTAATGTGAATTAAAATTGGTGTTTTATCTGAATCAAACCCCATTATTGCAATCGCCCTTTTTATAACACTTTTAGTTTTTTTCTGTTTAAATTTTTTAACTGTATTTCCCATAAAAAATCTCCTCCCACATAAAAAATAAAGGGTGAGGTGAGCCCACCCTTTTTATAATATTAAACTATTTCAGAACCGATATATCTTATGAATCCTTGACTTGAATATTGCCAATCATAAATATCACACAACCATGTATCATTTCCAGATCCGCTTGAATTTGTTTTCCAGTTTGATGGTATAGCCGAACCACTAGCACCAGCAGTTTTAATAGTCACTTTACCAAATCCGTCAGTTGCTCCACTTGCATCAACCGTAACTACTCCAGTAGCAGTTGCTAACGATCCAATTTCTTTAGTAGTATGAATTTCTGTACCTTGAATTAAATTATAATTAGCATTTATTGCAGTAGCAGTTGTAGTAGCTGTAACTAGGAATACGAATAATTCGTTATTATCACTAGCATTTGTTCCATCTCCAACTAATACTATTATATCTCCTACTGTTCCATTAGTTAATGTAACAGAAGATATAACTGAATCAGTAGTATCAACTTCTCCATATATAATATTTCCTGTAGCCACTCCATTAGATCCTCTACCTATTCTTGATACATTAGTTGTTGAAGCTGGAGAACCACTAACATCTTCTGCATCATTTGCATCTTCAACCCAGTAATACTCTATACTTCTAGGATCACAATATCTAGTACCACTTACACTATATCTATTATAATCAGCACCAGTTCCTTCATTAAAATCACATGTTTCTGGAAGATAATAAACAAATCTATCTCCTTTATAAGTTGTTCCTTCAAAAGCATACTTAAATTCCATCATAACACAGTTTGTATCCGAGTATGCAGTAACAGCATTATTAGTTTCTGTAACTCTTCCACCTGTAGCAGTTTTTAAATTTGGATCTAATAATTTTCCATCTTCCAATAACGCATATTTTGTATCTAAATTAGTTGTATTAGTTACAATATTTCTTGTACCTTGAGTACCTAATACTGATACAGTATCCGACCCATGTAAGAAAGACGTACCATCATACATAGCTTTAATTGTAGATCTACTAACTGTAGGATCAATCCCAGCAGTTACAAAATTATAGTCATCCCCAAAAACTAAATCCATAGTTTTTTCTTCATATATTTGATTTCCTTTTGTTAATCCTGCAAATACACCATTACAATTATAATTTGCTTGTGTTTCTCTTTTTTTAGATTTTAATGTATCTAAATTATAGCTCAACCCTTCATCTGGAATTGAATTTTTTACCGAATAAGCTGCTGTAACTCCAGTTGTTATATTTTCCGCAAAAACTGTAATTCTAGAACACCCATTAGCTTGTGATATTAACCTTGTATCTTGTAATTTTGACATTAATTTCACCTTCCCTTATTTTTATATATTAGTACTGAAACTCTGCACGGATAAATCCGGCAGCTACCTTGCTCAGATTTTTTGTGAACTTAGGCTTTTAGTATTTCTACTAGAAGCCACTATCCCTTTAGGGTAGTGGTAGTTCACATATATCTAACATAGTATTTAATCAAAAAATTAATTAAATAAGTTTGAATATCATTATCTATATCGATAACCTTGTTTTTCGAAAGATTTTCAATAGTTGCGTAACTTAATATCTCTATTAAATTATCATCATAAATTGGGAATTTATAATAATTGCTCTCAAAAAGATCGTCTATTGCATCTAAAATGGTATTTATCTTAGCTTTATCACTATCGTTCTTTACCTTAATTAACAGATCACAACTATTATTTATTCCTCTATTATGTCTCTTAGTTTTTCTGTCTGGCAAAGAAAAAACTTCAGAGTTCATAAAAATTAACTTTTCAAGTATAATACTAATTTCTTCACTAGTAGTAATATCTTCACTAAAACCACTTGTTAAAGTTAAAGTGCTTGTTATATTATCCCAACTAGCCACAGTATCTATTAAACCCAATTCCCCAATATTTACAACTCTTCCAACTAAATCCTCATCTGTTTTAAATAAATTTCCATATTGTGTTAATATTATTTGTGTAATAGGCGAGGACAAATCACTTTGTGATTTTAAATCAGATATTGTGATTAATTCACTTTTATTACTATCATAGGTAATAAATATATCTAAATTATCATTTAAAAATTTATATAAAGATTTTTTTATTAAATTATTTTTTGACATAACAAACCCCTCTAAGTGAACAATCCATTTTCTATATCATTACACATATCATTCACTAATTTATTATAGTTTAATTTTCTTAAAGAACCATAATTTCCAGTTGCAATTAAACTCCTAACGTATGTTAGGTGTCTAATTTTAAATTTTGTATTATCCCTACCTTTAATTTCTTCTACTAAAGGTGAGGGGTAGGTTTTTTTATTATAAGTTCCACTTGCAGCCCCAATACCTCCAGTGGCGTATTCTTGGGCATATAGTCCATCATCTGATACAGTTAATTTTAAATCATATATTTTATTTCCTATATTTTCTTGTAAAGTACTACTAGATTGATTAGCTCCCCAATCTCTACCATTCTTCTCTCTATTTCCCCAAAAGTCATCACCATCAAAATCTTTTAATTCTTGATAAGATAAATTATATTTTTCGGCAAATTTAGAAATTAATAAATATCTAGCTTGCCCAGTTTCTATAATAGTTAAACTTGCCATTTCATATAAAATAGCATAAATTAATTGAATTATTGTTTTCTTATAAAATTCTATTGGGTTGTTTTTAAATTTTTTTAAATTTTTTATATAATTTTTTAATGAAGTTTTTTTCACATCACATCACCTAGTTTTTAGTATCGCAAATTAAGGTAATACTAGCATCAAATTCATTCAAAATTTCTTTTTTTATAACAAAGTTTTTATTTTTATATATTACTTTTGCGTTTTGTTGTTTATAGCCCCCTAAAGGAGCATAAACAGTGTTAGTTTTATCTGTAGTTGATTGTATTATCTCATTTAATATTTTTATTTCCATTGCTTCTTCCGTATAGTTAGAATCATCGTTTTTAATTCTATCTTCCGATAATTTAGAAGCAACTATTTCATCAAATAAGAATATTTTATTTCTATAAGTAGTATTACTTGTAGTAGATGGGAATTTAATAGTTAAATTTTTGGGAATTAAATCTTGAAAAAGTAAAAATCCTGAATTATAAATATCCTTAATCGTAGCACTCATCATAAAGTCCCCGTTTCATATCTTCTTAATAAAAAAGCACTATCATCATTAGATTCTGCTTCACATCTTTCTAACTCCACTTGATAGTTATTCCTAAGTTTCATTAGTTCTGCAATAGTAGTTCGGTTATTATTAAATTCTAATTCGTCCCCAGTATTTTTAACTTTTTTAACTCCCGATAATTTTAAATCATAATCAACTAAAAATGAATCAATTTTCCATATTTGATATCTTAACCATATACATTTCGATGTTGTATAAACTATATCTCCCGAAGTTCCCGATATAATTGCAGTTTTTACAGTAAATTCACTATCACTATAAGCAGTATTTACCGCTACAGTTTGTTTATTTAAAGTAATCTCATCATCCTCTTGTAAAACTGAAAAATAAGTATTACTATTACCATTAACTGTTAAATTTCCCCCTGATAAGCTCGTTATTGCCCCTAATGGGTAAATCATTTTTATCACCTCTACTTAGAAGAAGATGTAGTTTTTCTAGTTGTTTTTGGTTTTTCTTCATTATTTTCTAAACTTTCATTATTATTTTCTAAGTTTTTATTGATTTTTTCTAAAGTTTCTAGTATTTTTTCATTTACTTTTTTTAATTCATTTACTTGAATTGTTAATCCTATAATTTCTTTATTGGCTTTAACAAATTCAAGAGTATTTGCAGTATAAACTTCTCCAGCTACTTTATTAGCATCTTTAATTAAATTAGTCATTTGTGAAATTTCTTCTTGCGTTAAACTATTATATCCCATTAAAATCTTCCTGCTAACAAAAATCTATAAAAATATATAGATTAATGAATATTCCTATTTCTACCTGTCCGATTTTGTCTAATACCCAAGACTACTTTCGTTTGTATAACAGTCCATAGGCGTAAATTCCCGTCTTTAGCCAACGGTACATATATACATTTGCTTTTTTAATTTGCAACTTTGTATATTTGACAATCCCTTATATTTAAACTTGCCTGATAATCTCTATCTATTATATTCCCACAATCACATTTATAAACTCTTTCACTTAATTTTAAGTCTGTTTTTATTTGTCCGCAACAACTACATAGTTTTGATGAAGGATAAAATCTATCTATAACTCTTAATTCTACACCGTATTTTTTGCATTGTTGTGATAAAAACAGTTTAAAGTAATAGAAATTTTGTTGCTGGATTGCCTTACTTAAATGCCTATTTTTCATCATTCCTCTTACATTTAAGTCCTCAATAGATATAAATTCAGGTAAATTATTGGCTTTAACAAGTGAATTTACAACAAATCTTACATATTCAATTCTTATATTTCTAAATTTCCTATGTAGTCTTTGTATTCTTAATTTATTTTTATTGATGTTTTCCGAACTGTTAGCAGATTTTTCACCGCCTTTCTTTTTAGTTTTTTTCTTGTTTTCGAGCTTTCGGCTAAATGCTCTTTGTTCTCTTTTTAGCTTTTTCTCTAACTTTTTAATTTTATTTGTTTTGTTGATGTTTTTAAATGTTTTATTATTGCTACATATTGCAAAATCTTTAATCCCTAGATCTACACCTACACCGTCTTTAGTTTTAACAGACTGTCCTATAGGCTCATCTTCTTCTACAAGTATTGATACGAAATATCTATCAGCATCTTCACTTACAGTTCCACTTCTTACTTTGGAGTCAACAGGAATATATCCAAATTCTTTTAATCTTACAAATCCTAATGTTGGTATTTTAACTCTATGCCTTTCTATTGTCCAATCGGTCTTATTGTTTTTTGGAAGATACATTTTAACATTTTTATTGGACTTTCTCTTATATCTTGGAAATTTACTTTGTTTTTTAAAAAATCTTTTAAAAGATGTTTCTGCATTACATATACTTTGTTTTACAGATTTTCTGCTACTGTTTTATTTCTCCTTATTTTAACATTGTGGGGGATAATCCCCCACATTATTTATTATTCACTATATTTGAAATATCCATTCATAGTAGTTACCCAAGCATTAAGGGCAATTTCTGAAGCACCACCAGAAGTCATAACCCCACCAGCATCATATCTAGCACTGTTGATATCTAATATTACTCCAGCTAATCTGTAAGTTTGATACCATTCTTCAGGGAAAATTCTAGTTTTAGAACCATTCATATCTATAACTGATTTGAAAGCTTTAATATCATCTTTCATCACAATCCCAATTCCTCTTTGTTCCTCATCAATTTCAACCCCTCTAACTAATAAAGGTTGTCCAGTAGCTTCTACATATCCCATATCTAAGAATATAATAAAGTCTTTGTGCATTCCTGGAACTTTAGCCCATTTAGCTCCAAAAGCATCTGTTAATTCCCCGAACATAGAAATATCTTTGTTTTCATTTGCACTTGCTAACAACGCTACGTTTTGAACTGTTCTTGGGTGTCCTAAAGCTATAACTCCTTTTCCAGAATACATATTTGTATCTTCAATTAAGTCAATACAAGTTGTAATATCAGTACTTGCATAAGTAGCAGTTGTAGCGGTTCTATAGTGGTTTCTAGTAGTTACCCCATCTGTTGTAGTTAAGAAATCTGCGTAATCTTCTCCTCTTGCAAATCCAAATGATCTTACATAACCAGCTAATCCAGTTGTTCCAGAATCTAATGTAGGAATTGTATCTATTTCTGTTGTACCTGTAATAACCGCTTTTAATCTACTAAATGGTAAATATTTATTAATATAAGTATTTCTTATTTTCATAAGTTTTTTTAATTCTCTTGCATCTAAATCTATTCCATTATTTCTAGCTTGTAATATAGTTTCATCATCATAATCAAAGTTCATTACATTATACCCTACAGATCTAGTAGTATCAAACTTATCTTTATACTCTCTAAATTCTTTCGCACTTGTTTGAATACTACCCTGTGTGAATTTTACATTATGAACTTCAACCGGTAAAGGTGAACCCTCTTTTCTAGGAACTTCTATCTCCATTTGACCTAAAATCATATTTAATGCTGTTGTAAATTGCATTGGTAATGAATTACTTGCTACTATTTCCCCAAATACTCCTACAAATTCATCCGAAGCTGAACCATAGTCTACATTAGGTATAGTACCAATATTTTCTCTACCAGTATATATTGAAAGATTTGCCATTGTTTTCTCACATCCTTTTTAATTTATTTTAATATTATACTAACGAAAATACTACAGAATTATTTTCAATTACTTCCCATTCTGTCGCAGATTTATATCCTAATCTTATGAAATCCGCTGCTGCATTAAAAGTAGCTGTGTTGTTTGTACCATCATATGTAATACCAGTTCCAGTAGTTACAACCACTGTACCAGAAGTAATAGTATCTAATATAATCTCTACATATGTCCCGGCACTTGGAGCACCTAATGTTAAACCAGCAATACCAGTTCCACCATCTACTAAAGCTATTCCAGCAGTTGCAATAGCACCGTCAGCAGAATATCTTACTATATCAAAATTTCCAGCAGCATTAGTTGTTCCTACCGGATCTAAAGTTAAATTAATTAAAACCGAACTTCTTGACCAAACCATACCAACCCATTGATCTAATTGACCTAAAGTTGTATTTTGAGTTGTTGTAAAAGCCCCACTTGCCCCTAAATATACTTTATTTCCTATTTGTAAGTTTGTATATGTATTTTCTGCTACATCAATAATAGCAAATTTATTAACATCAGTATTTCTTCCTTCATACAAAGTTGAAGTTTTATTAAAAGCTAAAGCCGATCCCCACGATTCGTCTGAACCATCAACAACCACACCTACTGCTCTTACACCTGTAGCTGCATCTGCCAAAACAGCTTTTCCATTACTATCTATTCCAAATAACAATCCTTGTGTTATGTCCAAATTAGCCGAAACATTTTTTCTAATGTGAGCTAATGCGTCTAACCCATATTGTGCTACATCTGCCATATCTTATCACTACTCCTTTATTCTTATTTTTTAGTTTTACCTAACAATTTTTCCAAATACCCACTTGTAATATCCGTTAATTTTTTAACCTCTTTGCCAGACGTTTTTACGCCTTCAAATGCAGATTTACCTGCATTTTTCCTATTGTTATATCTTTCTTCTTCTTCAGGTGTATCGAAATATTTCTTCAAAAATCTATAATCATTTTTTTGAATTTCGTAATCCTCTTCTTCTAACAACTTGTCAATTTTATCCGCTAAATATGGTTTTGAAGTTTTTAACTTTAATAATTCAGATTCAAATTTTATTCTTTCTTCTTTTACAGCAAATTCTTTTTTCTTAATTTCATTTTCTTCTTCTATTCTTTTAAGTGTTTCTTGAGCCAATCTAGCTGCCTCTTTAGCTTCTTCAGCTTGTTTAAGTAAATCTGCCTCTTTTTTAGCTTGTAGTTCAGTTTTTTTACTCTCTTCAATTTCCTTTAAGATATCTTCTTTTTTAGATCCATCTTTTAGGGAAAGAATAACTTTTTCAAGTTTTTCTTTTTCTGAATTTACTTGATTTTTATATTCTTCCATATCAGCTTTATAATTTTGAAGGTCTAATTCAAATTTCTTACTTAAACTTTCTGCTAATTGTTTTAGCTGGTTGTCATTTTGTTCCAGAATTTTTTTAAATTCTTCGTCTTTTTTAGATAAAATTTCTTCAATTTTTATCTCATCTTTAGATTCGGGTTTTTTACCTTCTAATCCTTCTCCTGATACTTCAATATTTTCCTCTTCTGGTTTTTTAATATCATCTTCCATTTTTGACATTCCTCCCTTTTATTTTTCTGTATAAATCTATAAAAATTTACATATTAGTGGCGTAAAACCACGATCCCTTTAGGGTCGTGGATGTAAGCCTAAATAGTTTGTTGAACTATTAAGTATTTATAAAATTTTTATCAACATTTTGTCCGTTAGAAACTCTATCACTAACTTCATTTTCTGCAAACGCCATATCCTCATTTTTTCCAATAGTTTCTTCATTAATTTCTTTTTTCCTTAAATTTATGTCTTCATCCAAGTCTCCATTTTCTATATAAATTTCTTGTCTTGATTTTCTTCCTGATTTTATTTCGGATTGTTCATATAAAAGTTTGTCGAATGGTGAAGATTTTATAATAAATTTAGGTTTTTCAAAACTTAAATCTTTATCTGTTTTTTCGTTATACATATCATTTTCTCGTAATAGTATTTTAAACCACAATTTCATTGAACTTATAGTGTTATCAACATAAAGTTCAATTTTATTTTCAGATGGTAGGTTTAATTGTTGAATTACTCTACTTGAATCTATATTTAACTTTTGTTGTAAAGAAGGGTTTATTAATCCTGCCTTGTCAAATAAATCATCTCTAACAATTGTAAATTCCCTAAATAAACTATCTAATTTATTTGAAATTTGAATATCTTGTACTTTAGCCGAATGGTCGGAGTCAGAAATCGATTGTATACCTAATATAGCACCCGGAGTTCTTTTTTTAGATCCTGAAATGATTTGTCCATCAATTATCATTATTAGAGGATACCCTAACATACGATTAATTTGCCTAAAATCTGAAGTTATTTGATCTAATGTAAGACTTGGATCTATGTATCTTTCCGCCGGAATATCACTAAATTCTTCTCTCTGCTTCTTATAACCTTTTATATGAACTAAAGGAAAATCATCTATATAACTATCTCTATTTGGTATTTCTTGTACTCCATATTTAATATAACCATCTTCATCTTTCAGCACATTTCCTTTTTCATCTGATAAAGGGTCAAATATTAATTTTCTACCTCTTTCAAAAACAATTATTCTCTCTCTAGCCAATTTTGTCATAATTGAACCTGTTGAAACATCTGCTTCAAAGTCCTCAACATATTCTCTATATACATATTGTGTATATCTATTTTTATCGTCTTTAAGTGCTCTTAACATATTTTTACTGTCAAGTACTCTCAATCTAGGAATAGTATCATATTCATCATTAAAATAAATTTCAAAGAAAGTATCCCCATCTGATTCTAAGGTATCGTAGTTTTCATTTTCAATAGATTTCCACTCTATTGTTTCTAACGCATCTTGTATTAACTTTCGTTTTTTATTTGATCGAGTTTTTACATTTTCTAAATTAGGACAATAAGAAACTAATTTTCTAATAATAGAATCTAAAAAACTATATGATATATATAATTTTTTTAATTCATCATCACTAATTTCAATATTTTCTTCAATTAAAAACTTTTCCTTATAAGCCTCAAATGATTCTCCTCTTCGAAGTTTTCTAATAGTTTCTAATACTATTTGTCGATGTGTTAATGATGGATCAACGAAATTTGTCTGTGTAAATGGGAAAATTGCTATTTTTATCACCTACTTTCAAAATTCTCATATAATATTAATATAAGTTTTCGGCATTTCTACTTCCTGTTTTAAACTATTATATGAAAATTTATTTAATTTAGCCCTAAATTCATATGAATTTATTCTTATAAATTTATTACTTTTTTCTAAAAACTCTATATATGGAACACAATAACAACCTAATGCACAAGACATAACATGATCATCAGTTTCATTTTTACCTTTTGCCTTATATTGTATATTTTTCTTTCCACCTTCGTAACCTTTAAATAATTTTATAGTTTCTTTAAACATTAAATTATAACAACGATGTTTTTTAAGTTCATCTTCTGAACCAAAAACTACAAGTCCAGATCTTAACATTTCCTCATAATTTTTCATTAATATAACTTTATTTCTATCACCCGAAAAATCATATGGGCAAACTAAAGTATTTATATTCAGATTTCTTATTTCTTTATAAATCCACTCATTATGAGTTCTTTGATGACTTGTACCGTCTATCATAATCATATCTATTTCATAAGTTTTACAGTGACGTGCTACTCTTTCTGCTACATCTTCTGCTGAAATAGGAACTCTATCTAGATTGTAAGTTATGATTTCTCTTAGTTGGTTTTTCCAAAACGTTTTCCATTTTTTATTGCCTAACTCATCGATATAGGGTTTACTTTTTGAATAAACATCCCATATAGTAAGAACACAATAATCATTAATTGTCGCTAAATCTAAACCAGCTACCCTATGACTTCTCGACAAATCACTAAAATCCAATAAGGACTCTTTATTGGCAAAGTTATTATTTCTTCGCATTTTATCTAAAGAATAAAACTTATCGGAGTCTACTATATCCCAATTTAAAATATAGTTAGTTTGAGATTCATTACTCTCTATACCAATATCAAATTCCTCTTCTGCCATTTCTCTAAGATTTTTAGCTCTTTTTGGATAATCGTGAATTAAGAAATTATAAGTTAAAAAACAATTAGAAATTAAAGGAGTTGAATTTTTAACTTCGAAATGTATATTATACATTAAATTTTCAGTATCAGGAGTAGTTATTCCAGAAACTAATAAATCTCCACCAGTACTTAGAAAAGGTAAGATCCCCCGTCTAAATTCTTTTGCATTAGTTCTCCAAGCCTCATCACACCACATCCAATCAGCAGATTTACCATCTTTAACGGTATTGGTTGATATTGCGACTACATAACTATATGCTACTGCTTCATCATTTATAACTCTTCTTATTTCTAATTTATTTTTATCATTAACAAAGTTCTCTGATTTATGCCTACCGAAAATTAATGTTGATCCGGGTCTTTTTTTGTTGAAAAGTTCTATATTTTTAAATATATTTGGTTTAACTTTCAAATCAAATATTTCTTTTACAGAATCGTCATTATAAGATGCTATTATTTGCCACCAACGATCATTTGGAAGATTAGCATACAACGGAGCAAATACAGGTAAAAATGCAGCTATCCTAGCAGCCAAATGTGTTTTACCAAATTGTCTACTAACTTCTATATCCCATCTCTCCTTGTTATATTCGATTGCACTTGTAATTATTTTAATTCCGAAATACCATTGAAGTAACGACAAATTTCCATCTTTAGTTACTTTAGTTTTCTGATTTATTACTCTTTCGGTATAATGAATACTTTGTATAAAATCATATGCTATAGTTCCTCTTCTTATTACATTACCAACATATGCACCATTTTTACTTTTTTTTACATTAAACATAAAAGGTTCAAAAGTATTATCATCTCTTTTTATAAAAAACATATCTGATATATCTAAATTTCTACACTTAAATTTATAACATTCAATTCCATTTCTAAGCCTAACTTTTATTTTCTTAACAATGTATTGAGGGTCATTGAATAAATAATTATATTTAGCATCCACGAAAATTTCCCCCTTTAGTTTATGACAATAGCTTCTTCTTCCTCTTCCTCTATTTCAAATTCTAGAATTTTATTTAATTCTTCTAATTTTGACATTGAAGCTACTGCCTCTTCAAATACTTCATCAGATTT
>Ga0180433_10001433_pt1 | contig 39780 bp, 26 predicted proteins | sample SS_ome_8_FD_132980 | JGI IMG/M metagenome (GOLD analysis project Ga0180433, IMG submission 132980) | Hypersaline lake sediment archaeal communities from the Salton Sea, California, USA - SS_1_D_1 metaG | ecosystem: Environmental > Aquatic > Non-marine Saline and Alkaline > Hypersaline >... | reverse complement strand
ACCCGAAGCACATCAGCCATGGCAATCGGTCTCGGTTCCTTTCCAGCAATCGCTTCCATGAACGGCAAGGCGGCCGCACGGGCAGCGATGTTCTTGATATCCGCACCGCTGTAACCTTCCAACCGATCACACAACCGGCCCAGATCGACATCGTTAGCCACGGGGCGCTGTTCCACCAAGTACATCTCCAGCAGCCGGTAGCGTGCCGGCGCGTCCGGTAAGGGGATGTAAACACGTGAGTCAAATCGGCCGGGTCGTAGCACGGCTTCATCGAGCATCCAGGGGCGATTCGTGGCGCCGACAAACAACAGGCAGCGATCGGCGCTACGGTCGAAACCCTCGAGTTCCTGTAGGATTTGAGGCACCACGCGCTGCATCACCGCAGAGCTGTCGGACTTTCGTTTGGGGACGAGGGCCTCGATTTCATCAATGAAGATGACCGACTTGTCTTCCGTCTTGGCTGCGTCGAACAGTTTACGGATGTTTTGCTCCGCCTCGCCGACCCATTTGCTCAAGATTTGTGCCGGGCTGATGAGGAAGAACGTCGCGTCAATCTCATGAGCGATCGCTTGGGCGAGCATGGTTTTACCGGTTCCGGGTGGGCCATAAAGTAGTAAGCCGCCGCCAGGGTGGATCCCGTATCGCTGCGCTAGCTCCGGGTGTCGGAACGGGTGAATCATTTTGAGCCGGATCTCTTCTTTGACCTCGTCGAGTCCAGCAATGTCATCGAAACCGATAGTTGGCTTGTTGCGCACGATCCATTCGCCAGCGTCAGCGCCGCCCTCGTCTGCTTCGCCGGCTTTGGCACGTGGCGGCCGGTTCTCGGCGACGGCGTGATCGCAGTCCTTCGCCAAGTCGAGCAATTCCCGCGCATACGTTTCATGCTGCTCGCGCAGTTTTTCCGTTTTCGCCTTTTCGCCAAGTTCGATCATACATTCCGCTGCCTGAAGGAAGTAAGGTTTGGCCGTAGCGTAGTCGCCCCGCTGATAGGCGGTAACACCTTTATCCTTCAACCGCTCAAACGTGGAAAACGTCATGACCATGGTGAATAATTCGCTGAATGTTCGATGATAGCCCTATTTCTGTTTTTCGCCCTGACCCTTGAGCGAATCCAGTTCCGCACGCAGTTCGGCCAGCTTACTCATTTCTTTCGCCTGGGCCGCATCCGCTTCCGCCGCAATCAGTCGGTCGATTTCTTCGTCGCTGGCGGACTCCGAGGACGCAAGGTCGGCATCCTGTTCAGCCATGTCCTCAATCGAATCGAGGAACATGTTGACGCGTTCCTCCATCGTTTGTGACTGGATCATGGCCCGCTCCCAGTCGGCTTGCGTCTTGGCCATGTCGGTTGCCCCGAACAGCTTCCCAATTTCACTGGCCATCAAACCCATTGCTTGCGTGAAGTCCGCGCTGGCTTCGGCTTGACGCTTGATGACGAGTGCGTTCTTGACCGCGAGTAGTTGCCGTTCGAGGACTTTTCGTAGCGTCAAGGTTTTTTTGAGCGAATTGCGTATGAACCGATACTGATTCTCGTCGCCGATGGCCCGTGCTTTGTGAGCGTTGTTGACGAACTCATCGGTGAACTTGTTCTGCTCGCGGATGGCGCGTTCGATACGCCGAATCCCTTGGCGAATCTTCATTTCCCGCTCGATGCGACGTTCTTCCGAGGATTTAAACAGGGCCATTGACCGCTCCTCTTTGGGTTATTCTTCAGCCGGCGTGGATTGCTGCTCGCGGACACGCCGATCGGCTTCATCGAAGGCTTCGGCGTCGTTGGTGATCAGGCCGCTGTCCATCTTGTCCCAAATATCCATGACGCTTTGGCCCGCTTCGCTCAGCTCGGCTCGGCCCTCGTCCGCCTCAACGCCCAGCGCGAGCACCTCATCGAGTCGTTCTTGATACATCTCCGTGCTGACCGAATCGTTCTCGATCATCTTGCCGAGTCGTAACAAATCGGACTCGCGAACGAGCCCTAACCGGTTGCCATGAGCCTTAGCCCGTTCAGCGTTTTCACGCAGCATTCGCATTCGCGACACCGTGAGCCACTCTTTGCTGCGGATGTTGAGTTGCCTGGAGACCATCAACTGTTCGGATGTTTTGAGCTCGAATTCCTGGGCCAATGTTCGGCGGACTTCCGGCGTTTTTTCCTTCGCGCCTCGCTCGAACAACGTTTGCTTCTCGTTCGCGATTTTCTCGATACGTTTGAGCATTTGCGCGCGTTCTTTTTCGAGAAGCAGTTCCTGCCGCCGAAGCTCTTGCCGCGTCATTTTTGAAAGCGGCTTATCCTTTTTGGTCATCCAATCCAACAGACCCATGTGATCTCCCCTTGACGCTGATGCGGTCTTCGCGTGGACCCGCTCGCGTCTCAGCCCACTTCCGGCTCGCGCCGATCGCTTTCGCGATCTTCTTTCATCGGTTCGGGTTCCGTTTCGGCCGCGGACGTTTCAGCTTCCGGTTCAACGGGTTTGCCAACCTCGGCAATAGGAGCTTCCAACTCCTTCAGAATCGCCAGTTCTTCCTCAGACGTCACCGTCTCGGTGACTTTGGCGTCGAGTGAGCTGGTGAGCTCCACTTCGGCGCCGAGTTGCTCCAGCATCTCCTCGGCCCGGACGGCATCTTCGGTAATCTCTTCCGTCGAAGGCAGCTTAGCGATCTTGCCTTGCTGAAGAAGGGTCAGGTTATGAATGTGTGTGCTGATGATATCGACTTGCTGACCCAGCATCTTGGCGGTCGTATTGAGTCGCGTTATGTCGTCCCGCAGCTGCTTGATCTGCGAAGCGATTCGGTGTTTCGTCGTGGGCGAAGAAGTGTCTTTCCCTTGCGTGAGCAGTTCACCTTCGCGTTGTTCCAACTGGGTGATATCGTGATAAACCGCATCGCGCCGCAGGACCAGTTTGGCGCGTCGTTCGGATAAAGCGTCGATCTTCTTGGTGTCATCATCCTGGCCGCTAAACAGTTGGCGTATCCGGTCACTCAATGACATCGCATCATCCTCCGTGCCAGCTGCCGCACCGCGAAAAAGCAGGACATCATCGTGCTGGCGACTCAGTTTTAACATGCGGTTCTCGGTGGCCGCCTGTTCAAAAGCCGTCGTTACTAAACGGATCGGCAACGAAAGCTTCTCCGCGATAGCCGATGCCGTCAATCCACCTGTGGTCAACTCAGCGCTACGAGACTGGATTTCCTCACGCACGCGCATCAACTTTCGGGTGACGGCTTCGGGGTCAAACAGCCGACGGTCGATCTCCGTTGTCTGCGCGTCCGTGGCCACCACATCCCACGTACCGTCGTCGCGCTGTTCGATAAGAATAAGCGTCACGTTCGGCAACTGCAGCCCGCTTTTGCGGACGTTCTCCGTAAACCCATTTGGGCTGCACACACCCACGAGGTACGGCACGTCAGCATCGCCCACCAGCTCCTTGACGTGCGATACCAACTCCGCCAGATCGGTCGCGGGCGGCTTCTCGTCGGCATTGACATAGTGCTCAACCGGCGACAAGACCGTAGCGATGGCCACACTCGTTCGTCGTTGTCCGAAGAACCATCGCCGCCGCATACCGGTCAAAATGTACGAACGATTCTTCGGCACCGACCGCAGGACATGACGATCCTGTCCGCTGGCGATCACCAGTTCGCGAACGCGACTTTCCTGTGACCGTGTCGTTGACGACCATTTCGTGCCCGGCAGTCGTGTCCCTTGGGCTTGATCGAGGTTGGCCTCGGCACCGGCCAAGAAAGCTGCCTCAATCTCTGCTGCCCGTTTCGCGTGGGGATTCATGCCACCGGCGCCTCCCATGCCCACCGTCTCAGCGTAAACGTGTGCCGCACTGTGCGCAAAAACGCGCGTGCTGTACGTTGACCCGCCCGCAGTGTGGGTCCGGGCATATCGGGGACAAACGGCTCGAATACGACCGCCTTGATCGTCGCGACCCAGTACCGTACGGCCCATCAATCCTCGAACGCGATGTCCCAATGCCAATCGCGCGAAGAAAGTTGGCAATAACATGCATCACGACCCAAAGGGCGACGATCGTGAAAAGAATACCGCTACCGGACAAGCTTAGCATGGCATCACACGCCCCTTCCTGTCGCACGATCAACGGCTGTAACGCGAGGTTGAACGCTCACCATCAACTCTCCAAACGCAAGTCCGTTCCACACAAAATGCAGAAGTTGTCCGAGCGGCCGACAAATGCATGGCACGAAGGGCACCGTGGTACGTGGTCGACCAACGGCGTGCCGCAATGAATGCAAAACTGATCGCTTTCCTCCACGGTACCGTCACAGCCCACGCATCGCCATTGCCCATTGACCCGTTGGGTCCGCGGCTCATTCGGGCCGATCGCCGGTGGCTGTATTCGACTCGTATCCGTGTGTTGCTCGATCACTTTTCGTATCGCGGCAGCCGACGTGAACCGGCGTTCGAGCCGTGTGTAGCACCGCTCGAACAGCTCATCGAGCCAGTGCGGTACATCGCGACGAACCGAACTGGGTAAATCGGTGCCTTGCGGCAACACGCCGGTGAGCATCTCGTGAAGAACCACGCCCACCGCGTACAGGTCACTACGAACATCCACGGGTGCGCCATCGCGTTGTTCCGGCGACATGTAGGCAAAGGTGCCCGTCATGCGTTCAGCATCATCGGTACTGATCGAGCCGGATTGCATGATGGATTCACGAGCAGCTCCCCCTGCACGCCCCAGTCCGAAGTCCGTCACTTTGACCCGTTCCGGCGTCAAGGCCGACAAATCTTCGCCACCTTCGATCAATACGTTGGCCGGTTTGATGTCCCGATGGACCAGGTTGACCTGATGAGCTGCCTCAATCGCCATCAGGATCCCATCCAACACCGCCACCGTCGTCTGGATCAGCAACCCGTCCTTGTTTTGCTCGATCAATTGCCGAAGAGAAAGTCCATCGACGTATTCCATGATCAAATAAGGGGGGTCGGAATACGGGTCGAGGTCGAGGGCGCGGACGATGTTCGGATGACGGAGCCCATGAATCGCGACACCCTCGCGCTGTAAATTCCGAACGTATTCGCGATTGGTCGGGATCTTGATGGCCACAAGCGTATCGAAGACGTGGTGATGCGCTTTCCAGACTTCGCCGAAGCTGCCGACACCGATCGGTTCGTCGAGCAGGTAGTTGTTGATTCGATCTCCGGCTCGTAACTGGCTCATCCTAAGCATCCCGTGGCTTGTCTGCGGTGGAAGCCGACCCGGTTCCCGGATCGCTCCATCAGGTCGTATCTCCGTAGCGTTCCGCGATGAAATCGCACACAACAAAATTATAAAAAACGGCACATAGGAAACCAAATAGCATCGTACCCGTTTGCCAAGCGTCCCCCATGCGTCCCGACGTCAGATAGAAAGCGAAACCCACATCGGCCGCCAAGTAACCCACCAGCATGGTGGCACTGACAAGATTATTTTCAGCCCGCATGACACGAACAGGCACAAAGAAGGAGGCCCACGGTAGAACAGCGACCAAGCCAGCCCAAATCAGAGTGCCCCGAACGACGCCCCACATGTCGGCCCGGGCTTCGGGCGTCAAACGCCAATACCAGATGACGATAATCGCCGAAGCAACGATCAGCACGGCCCCCAGAACCTTGCCGCCGATATATTGGCCCATACCCTGGGTCATACTTGTTTTTGCCTCACCAGGTTCGCGCATGGTTCTTCAATGCATCTGCGCTGATTTCTCTGGAATACTGTTGCTGAAGACTATCCTACAGGATTTGGGTTTCGCCGGCGATTCCAAAATGCGACGATGTTTTGAATCGATATGTCCAGCAGAGGCGACACGCGGTTCATTTAGGTACGTTCGCGGAGGATAGAGGACGGACTACGATGTCGCCACCATGTTTTGGGCTGTTACTGTGCAGTTACGGCCATTTTCTTTGGCGGCATAGAGGGCAAGGTCCGCCTGTTGGATGACGGCTTCAGCCGACATGGCATGCGTGGTTCGCAGACTGGCCACGCCGACGCTCAGCGTGACGGGTACCTCAGGAAAGGCTTTCGACACTTCTCGCTTAAAGGTGGCCACCACACGGCCCGCCAAGGCGGCTGCCGACGACGACGTCGTCTGAGGCAACACAAGGATGAACTCATCCCCACCGAAACGCGCCGCGACGTCCGATTCGCGCAGTTCGCTTGCGATGGCGGTTCCCAGCATGATAAGGACTTCGTCGCCGGTCCGGTGACCGAATTGATCGTTGACATGCTTGAAATGGTCCAAGTCAAACATTAGGCACGTCAAATCGGAGTCGTATCGCTGAGCCGCAGCGAATTCACGCGCGATTTCTTCACCGAAGTGGCGGCGATTGTAGAGGCCGGTCAACGGATCACGCGCTGCCAACTCTTCCAACTCACGGGTGCGCTGCTGTACCCGGTTTTCCAACTCCACGTTGACTTCGAGCAATTCCACCTGGGAGGCCGCCAAGCGGTCGGCCATGTCATTAAACGATCGCGCCAGCTCGCCAATTTCATCTTCCGAGGACATGTCCGCACGCGCGTCCATCGCGCCTGCTGCAATCGCGCGGGCGGTTTTTGTCAGATTCTCCAGTGGCGCGATGACTTTCCGCATGGCCAGCAAACTACAAGGTATGACCAAAAGCATCGTTCCGAACGCAAGACGCCACAGATGGGTTGCGATGGCAGCAAGATCAGCCTGGGTCGCAGTGATGTCCATGGCGAAGTGCAGGTAGCCCACGGTAGGAGCTTGTGTTGCCGCCTCCTCAGGCGACGTGTGGGCGTGAATCGGTGCGACCACCGTGACCACGGTGACGGGTGACCTTTCGCTTGGGGGCAATGGCGGATCGTGCTGGGGCGTCACCCAGTGTGGTGTTTGGCCTGGCGACGAAAAGGCCATCGACAGCAAGCCGGGCTGCGATTCGCTAGAGGCTAAAAGTGCTCCATGCTTCCCCGTGACAGCAGCACAAGCGACGCCGGGAGATTGGGCAAGCTTGTCGACGATACGGACAAGCGATTCGCGGTCGCCCGATGTCACAAAAGGCGAAGCTGTCGTCGCCAACGATTGCGCCCATTCCGTGGCGTGCTTGGTCGCATGCCGAGAGTACAGTGAAGTTGTCGCATGAAGGCTGACAAGCACGCCGCTCCAGGCGATGAGTAAAATCAAGAGGACCAGCACCAGCGATGCCTTGAATTGCAGACTATGGAACGCATGCCGCCATGCGGATCCCGTGTGCGGAATCGGTCGCTTGCCGCGGTGTTTCTCGTCGAAAAATGTTTGTGCTGCGAACGTCATGTATCCCCCTGTACGGGCTCTCCGCCTCGCACATGGAACATACGATTCAATCGATCTTTCGGGCAAACCCAAACGCGCACGAATAGTCCCTTGAATTCCGCTTTTTTTGCCCTGATTCGCCGGGTTTCCCGTTGGGATATCGGATGTTCGATTGAAGGGCTGAATAATGTCTTGTCATGCAGCACGTCTGTAATACGCAGCTCGCCAAACGTCCGAAAAAAGGTGGAAGAATGGGCCGATAATCGATCAGTCCGAAGGGGGCACTTCGTACTGATCGTGATCTATTTTTTCGGTGGGTAACGTCCTATAAGGACGCGTACAGCCGGTTTCAGACGGACGCGAACCGTCGGCGGCACGCACGCCGTGCCTAGAGGCTTACGTCCGTAAGGCGATAATGATTGGTGTGGAAGATGAGTGGAGGTATACAGCGTTGAGAGGCAAGAAGCAGTGAAAGAACCTTCTATCGTTTCTTCTTGCGTCGTTTACGCTTGTCCTGGCGATTTTCTTTACGTTTCTTGACCGTACCACCCTTTTTGAATTTCGGCATGATGCCGCCGGAGGCCATGCGGGTGAACTGGCTCATCGACCGCATCCGATCGCCCAGCGACATTCGGCTCATCGCCTTCATCATGTCGCGCGCTTGTGTGAAGCTTTTGATCAGACCGGAGACATCCTTCGTGTCCGTGCCGCTGCCGCGCGCAATGCGCCGTCGACGCGAGGCTTCGATGGCCTCGGGGCGATGACGTTCTGCAGGTGTCATGGAATGAATAATCGCCTCGAAGCGCTTGAGCTCGCCGTCGTCAACGTTGAGATCCTTCATTTCCGAGCCCATGCCCGGAATCATCTTCATCAGATCCCGCATCGAACCCATGGACTTCATTTTCTTCATCTGGCCGAGGAAGTCCTCGAGGTTCAAACCAGACTCCATTCTTTTCTGGAGCTGTTCAGCCTCTTTCTCGTCGTATTGTTGTTGCGCTTTCTCAACGAGGGTGACAACATCGCCCATGCCGAGGATTCGGCCCGCGATGCGGTCGGCATGGAACTCTTCGAGTTTGTCCAGCTTCTCCCCGATACCGATGAACTTGATCGGTCGACCGGTGATCGTCTTGGCGGATAGGGCGGCTCCACCGCGCGTGTCAGAATCGAACTTCGTCAGAATAAGCCCGTCAAGCTCGAGCCGGTCGTTGAAGTGCTTGGCCGTATTGACCGCATCTTGCCCTGTCATCGCGTCGATGACGAGGTAGATTTGCTGAGGCGTCGTCACCTCCGCAATCTTGGCGACCTCCGCCATCATCTCTTCATCGATCGCCAGTCGGCCGGCCGTATCGAGAATCACCACGTCGCGGTCGTGCTTGCGGGCGGCAACGATACTATTCCGACAGAGTTTGACGGCGTTTTCGTGACCGCGCTCGGTATAGACGGGGACGCCCACCTGTTGACCGATGACCTCCAACTGATCGATCGCCGCGGGCCGCTTCAAGTCGGCGGCCACGAGGTAGGGACGTTTGCCCTTTTCCAGCATGTATTTGGCCAGTTTGCCGCAGGTGGTCGTTTTACCTGAACCCTGCAGACCGGCCAGCAAGACGATCGTGGGCCCCGGGGTAACATAGGGAATGCGCGAATCCACCGGCCCCATCAGCTTGACCAGCTCGTCGTGCACAATCTTCACGAGGACCTGGTCCGGATGCAGCGTCTTGATGACTTCAGACCCGAGCGCCTGTTCCAGGACCTCGTCGCAGAACTGGCGAACGACTTTGACGTGGACATCTGCTTCCAGCAGGGCGGTACGCACGTCGCGCATCGCCTCTTTGATGTTGTCTTCCGTAATGCGACCCCGTCCACGGATATTGTGGAAGAAATCGCCGAAACGTTCTGTTAGCGTATCAAACATGAGCTCAATGATAGATCGTCGCGTGCAAGCCTACAAATACTGCACGGGTTACCACACCTTTTCAACCATAGCTGAGTAAACGCGACCCATGGCACTTGTCCATGGTGCCTTGTGCCGCAACTGCTTTGATTCTCACGAGTCTTCTGCGACGGTTAGGTCCGCATAAGTCTCGCGCCGCCGGATCGTCCGGAACGCATCGCCTTCCACAAGCACCTCCGCCGCATTGGGACGCGAGTTGTAGTGACTGGCCATCACAAACCCGTAGGCACCGGCGGTGAAAATCGCGATCAAGTCCCCCCGAGCCATCGGGGGAAGGGATCGACCTTTGGCTAGACAATCACCGGTTTCACAGATGGGGCCGACGATATCAACCTCCTGCGTACCGGGGAACGTCAGATCGCGACGCCGTTGGTCCGGGACAAACTCCGCACCCGGACGCACCGGCCAGGCGAAGTGGTACGCGTCGTACAAGGTCGGCCGCATCAGGTCGGCCATCGACCCATCCACGATGACGAACTGCTTGTCGCCGCCTTGCTTGATGTAGAGGACACGCGCTACCAGGATGCCAGCGTTGCCGCTGATGGATCGGCCCGGCTCGAGGACGAGTCGTAAATCTTGATCGCGCAACAGCGGAATAATCGCTTTGGCATACATTGAAGCCGAAGGTGCCTCCGTCGCCTCGTAATGGGCACCAAACCCGCCGCCGATATTGAGCGTGTCGATGGTGAAACCGTCGGCACGAAGGGTCCGAATCAAATCGAGCCCCTTCTGAATCGATTCCACGTAAGGTTCCACCGTGTTGACCGGTGAACCGATGTGCAGATGGATACCACACAGCTTGACGTATTCATCCCGGCCAAACTGGTCGAAAACCCGGCGAGCCCGCTCGAGATCAACGCCGAATTTGGTTTCGCGTTTACCCGTCGTCGTATGCCGATGCGTTTTCGGATCGACATCTGGATTGACGCGCAACGCAGCCCGAACCGATACCCGTCGTCGCCCCGCCAGCGCGATCAGGTTTGCCAATTCCGCTTCGGACTCCACATTGAACCAGCCGATTTTCGCATCGATGGCTTCGTTGATTTCCGCGTCGGTCTTACCGACCCCAGCATAGACAATCTTGCTCGGATCGACGCCCGCCTTCATTGCCCGGTACAGCTCCCCGCCGCTGACGACATCCATGCCGGCCCCTTGCCCCCGCAAATGCCGGACGATGTGAATGTTCTGGCAGCTTTTGATCGCGAAACAAATGAGCGGGTTCAGTTCACCGAACGCCGACGCGATCCGATCATAGTGATCCTTCAACGTGGTTGCGGAGTACACGTAGGTGGGGGTGCCGACCTTGGCCGCGACCTGGCCAATGGGCATCTCCTCACAATACAACTCGCCATCACGGTAAACAAAGTGGTCCATCGCTATCTCATCTTCGTTACAGAAACAGGCTCAAAGAAGAACGATTACACACGATTCCGGCGATCAAATCAATGTGCCTGATAGGTCAGCTCAGTGCAGGCCGAAATGTCGCTGCACGACTGTTGCCGCCGTGGATTGAAGCGCTTCGGGTGTCCGAGCGAGCGCTTCGGCGATAGGCGTTCCGGCGGGCGTGATCCGATGATAGCTATCGAGTACCTCCAATGTGGCTTCAGCTCCCTCGCCGATGGACCCTACGAGCGCAACCACGGGTACCCCCGCCGCCTTACCCGCTCGGCCAACGCCTTCAATGACTTTACCCATCATCGATTGACGATCGATTCGCCCCTCGCCGGTGATGATGAGGTCGGCATCCTGAATTCGGTCGGCAAACTGCACTGCCTCGAGCACAATCTGGACACCCGGTTGCATTTCCGCATCGAAAAAAGCGACCAGCCCGGCTCCTAAGCCGCCAGCCGCACCCGCCCCGGCCCAATCACGTATTTTCTTTCCGAGATCGCGCTCCATCAGATCAGCAACATGCCCTAGATTCGTGTCCAAGGTGCGTACCTGTTCCGGCGTCGCTCCTTTCTGAGGCCCGTAGATGGCAGCCGCGCCGTAAGGCCCACACAACGGGTTATCCACATCGCAAGCAACCTGGATCGATGTCGAGCCGATACGCGGATCGCGCGTACTGAGATCGATCCGGGCCACCTCGCTCAATCCACCGCCGCCCATACCGCTGGCACATAGGTTCCCATCCTGATCGTAGAAGCGGACACCTGCCGCCTGGGCCGCGCCCACGCCCCCGTCGTTGGTCGCACTACCCCCAATCCCGATCAAGATTCGGGATGCACCCGCTTCCAGAGCCGCCAGGATCAATTCACCTGTTCCGTAGGTTGTCGTCAATGTCGGGTCTCGGCGAGGAGGGGGCACCAACGCCAACCCGGATGCCGACGCCATTTCCAGAATAGCCGTCTCGTGATCGCCCCCGAGCATACCCCAACGCGCGACCACCGGTGCTCCGGTTGGCCCCGTGACCGTCGCATGGGAGATAGTTCCTCCCGTAGCCGCAACCAGCGCATCAACCGTACCTTCCCCGCCGTCTGCCATCGGGATCGTTTCGATCTCCACGTCCTCGTGGATTTGACGTATGCCGCATGCAATTGCTTCACACACTTGCTGGGCTGAGAGCGATTCCTTGAATGAATCGGGTGCAATCACAATCTTCATGGATAAACAACCCACATCGTTCAATGACAAGTAATCAAAGCCAAAGCCGCAAGGGAAGCATCTAATCACTTGGCGCAATGCGTGTGGCCAGCGGAAACCTGTTTTGTTGACCGCTTATCGCGCCACCAGTGGACCACCAAGGACATCAATCCCCAATCGGGTAAACGCAAAGAACCGGAAGAACACCTCTTCGCCTCGCCGTACCTTTTCCAAGATGGCCCCCACGCCGTCGAAGTCCGTGGGGAAGTAGTTGCCCATTTGAATCACGACCATCCCTCGTTCCACGCCGACCTGGTCGGCAGGGCTTCCGCGCTCCACATCCGTGACATAGAGACCGCCGCGGATGTCGAGTCGTCTAGCCTCCGCTGGCTTCAGCAATCGGACCTGTAAGCCAAACTTTCGGCTCAGCAGCTCCTTGCCGTCGGGCATCGGGATGACCTCAGGCCTAAACCGGGCTGTGTAATGCTGTCCCTTACGTCTGAGGTCGAGTTGCAGCTCATGATCCGGCTTCATCTCTAACAAGTGAACGTAGAAATCGATGTCCTGCGTGACGGGCTTGCCATCGAATCGGATCAATTCGTCACCCGCTTCAATACCTGCCTTGGCCGCTGGACCTGAAGCTTCGACGACGAGTTTCGGCTCGCGCCAACTCAACTGTATGCCGACCGCCAATCTGCGATGATGCCCGATGGATAGAAGCTCCGGCAACAACTTCCGCAGCGTATCGACCGGAATCGCAAAGCCGATATTTTGTGCATCACCGCGGATGGCCGTATTGATCCCAATCAATTCGCTCAACACGTTAAGCAACGGGCCTCCCGAATTACCCGGATTGATACTCGTATCGGTCTGGATCAAATCCTTATAAATGACGTTTTGTTTGGTTTGCAGTTCGCGCTCGGTCGCGCTAATAATGCCAGCCGTCACTGTATGTTGATAACCCAGGGGGTTGCCGATCGCGACGACCGTTTCGCCGATCATCAGGTTGTGGCTTCGTCCCAGGTGGATCGCATGAAATGCCTGGTCGGATTCGATCTTCAAGATGGCCAGATCATGCTGCTCATCCACCGCCACACGCTTAGCGGGGTATTCCGTCTCATCGGCGAAGACGACCTTTTGGTCGGCTGCGTTGGCGACGACATGCGCGTTTGTGACCACATAACCGTGGGGGTGAATGATGAAGCCGCTCCCCACACTTGTCAGCGTGTACTTGCGTGTCCGACCTCGGCCGTACCAATTAAAAAAGAGGTCGTCAAAAGCACTCCGCCGTTCGATGATTCGCGTGGCCCCGATGTTGACGACCGCGTCGCGCGTGGCTTCGAAGACGTCAACCACAGGCGTCCGGCGAGCCACTTGGGATGTCGTCGATGGAGACGCGGCCTCAGCGTATCCCGCTAGAAACACAAGTCCTATCAACACATATCGAACCGACGCAATTGACTTTGTCCGCATGGATCCTCCCACAAACTCGGCTCCCACCGTAGATAAAAAGTATAACAGACCCGGCATACTACGGCACCCGCTGCCATCAAGTTCACGAGGCATGGACTACGATACAGTACTCTTTTTCAATCGCACGAGCTGATTTTCTTGTGTGGTCTAACCTGTGGCCAGGTGACGGTAGAGGGATTTTGTTCTATGGATTTTGCCGTGCGTCTCAGGGTGGGTGTCCATTGTCGGCCCAGGCGGTCCAACGTCTTCCGCAACGGTGATGCGGTCGCGCGACGAGGTTGGCTTGGGGTGGCCAAAGCGACGAGCCACTTCACCAGCTTGTCGTAGTCGTCGAGTTCGATGTACTCGGCCGCGATACGTTTCTTCCGGGTGTTCATGTTGTGGTAGTTGCCCAGGGCTAAGCACAACCCGGTTGCTTCAAAGCCGTATTCACAGAACACCGAAGACTCGCACACACCTCGGTCCATCAGTTTTCGTTGGAAGGTGAATCGACGCTCTTTTTGGCTGAGGTCCCGAGCCACCTGGCCGCAGAAATCGGTGAATGCGGGCGTAAACGTGGTCGTTCGATCGCCGACACGAAGGATCGGCCCCGCTCCCATGCGCACCCCAGGGATCTCCGAGCTGCATTCCACACCCACAATGCGCGCCTGTTTCGGGAAGAGGCCGCTTTTACAGCCCGTAATCGCGCCGGCAAAGCCAACCTCTTCAGCCCGCGTAAAGATCGCATAAAGATCGATCGGTCCACGTTGCCGATGCAGCTTGTCCAGTGCCGCCAAGATGGCCGCCACCCCGGCAATGTCGTCGCAACCACGCGCGTAGACCCGCCCGTTTCGTACGATCGGATCGGGCAAGTCCCACATGCCGATGACGCCGGCCGGTACGTCTCGTGCCATGCACACGAGCACCGATTCAACATGCCGTTTGCCGTCAACGCTTTGGCGATACTTCTTCGATGTGATCGTGCCGCGTACCCATCGGTCATGACACCAAAACCGCACACGCGAGCCGACGAAGTACTCCGACGAAACGCCCCCGCGAAAAACAGCACGCAACCGGCGCGGTTTCACCATGCGCACCGCTTCAAAACCGGGATGATCGGTATGGGCCGAGAAAACCATCGGCACTGTTTTTCGTGTCCGGCCACGCAACAAGCGCAACCACAAGTTCCCGAACGCATCGGACGTCCACTGGATACTGGATCGTCTTATAGCCCACTGTCGGATATACGCCAGGATACGCTGTTCGTTAAACGGCGACGTCGGCAGGGACAACAGTTCCATCAACATCTTGCGGTGTGAGGTGCTCATGCCCAATCACGATAAGCTTCACCCCCGCCGGTATCAACGGCCCGTCGGATTGACAAATCCCAGCCCCGACCACTTACCATGTAAACCGCCCGATTACTTCTCAAGCGGTGCTCGTATCCGTATAGTAAGCCGCAAGCTGGGTGCGGGGTGCCATGGCCGCTTGTCGGCCATGCTAAATCCCGTCTCAGCGATGATGACCGCTGTGGATCATGGAGAGATCATGGGCAACGAATCAAAGTCGATCAAACCGGTTCGCGAACCGAAATGGGTGACCACACTGCTCACAGGGCGGCCGGATGTGGTGCTGATGGCTCCCTTCATGATTTATCTTGTGCTGCTGGCGATTAATGAGCGGTTTCCGGAGTCCTACATGGGCATACCGATCGCCATTCGCGGGATCGGTGCGCTCGTGGTGGTCTGGTTGTTCCGGCATCATTTTCCACCCATTGGCAAACCTCATTTCTTATTGGCGACAGTAGCGGGTGTGGTTGTGGCTGCAGGATGGGTGGCGGGTCAACATCTTTTCAATAACGTGGTCGAATGGGCGGGCCTGGCGGGCAAGTATTACATCTTTGAATTGCCCGACGCTACGGACCCGCGGAGCAACATCAGTGTCGCATCCTGGTGGTCGCAAGCCATCTTGCGGATCAGCGTTGCGACGATCACGGTCGCGATTGTCGAGGAGTTCTTCTGGCGCGGCTTCCTGTTGCGAGCGTTCATCGATTGGGATCGCTTTGATCGCATCCCGCTGGGCACCTTCACATGGCTATCCTTTTTGGGGACGTCCTTGCTGTCAATGGCCCAGCATCCTTCCAACTGGGCGGTGAGCATCTTCTGCTGGTTCGCCTACAACGGCTTGATGTACTGGAAAAAGAGTCTTCTCTGTATGATGCTCACGCACGGCATCACCAACCTCGTGCTCTACATCTACGTGATCTATACCGGTGACTGGATGTTTTGGTGAAAGACGAGACGCGAAGTGATGATCTGTGCGACATGATTTCTTATCGGACACTGCGGCGATGTTTTATTGAAGGTCACGCTTTGACTTCAATGCGGTCCTGGAAAATGGATCACTTTTTGTGCGTAAAAACAGATTGACATGGTTTTTTCCTCAAAAAACGGGTCGCCCCAATTTGGCGAATAGCCCAGTTGTTCTTACAGAAACGTGTTATTCGATTCCGCAAATTCCTCTCCATGCCCAAAAAGGGGTAGGTACAACCGGATGCCTACTGTACAATGGCTGAAACTCTATTCGGCAGCGCAGTTCCTAGAGGGATAACGCTGCCTCGGCAAATCAAATAGGACGCATTTGTCCTAGAAATAAATGAGCAACGAACGGATGAGGTACTATTTTATGCGAAAAGTCTTTCTGCTGTTTGCTGTTGTAGCGTTTTGCGCAGGTCAGGTTTGCATTCCTACCCCGCCGGTGGATACGGGATCAGCCGTAGATGACTCCGGGGGCGGCAACGCTACTGACAACAGTGGCGATGGCAGCGGACAAGGCGTGCCCGGCGACGGTAGTGGCAGTGGTAGCGGTTCGGATAGCGGCAGCGGTTCGGATAGCGGAAATTCGGGTGGCAATACCGGCACCAAAGCCAGTCTCAATACGATTTCCCACGGAAAGGCGAGTGTTGGTGACACGATCGAGCTGTCAGGTAAAGGTTTTCTGGAAGACGCGGGTCAAAACCAAGTTGATTTCAACGGGACGGTAACGACAGCAGCCTCGTATCGTGTTTCGGAAGACTTTCTCAATCCCTACCGGTTGACGGTGGTTGTTCCGAAAGGTGCTTCCAGTGGACCAGTACGGGTTAAGCCAGCCGGGGCAACGGATTGGAGCAATGCTCGTAATATCGAGCTGGTGCCGGCAACGGTGTTTACGGTAAACGCGGGCTGGGAGAAAGACGGCGCGTTCATCCCAACGTTGTCGGAAGAAATCTTTGCTGATGCAACTGACTGGCATTTCGGATTAAAAGAATCTTGGATTCTCGGAGGTGACAAGTTCAGCGAACTCATCGGGCCGTGCTTCAGTGCGGATGATGGTATTTACCTTCCCGAGATCTGTAGTTCCCTGGATCTGCTCGCCCTGGAGGTGGAGGCGGGGAGCCAGACCTCAGTTGTTAAGGCCGAGATCGTTAGCGACAGTCAGATTCACGTGCCTCAGCCGCCGGACCTGACGAGCCTCAAGGCTGGCGACACATTCCGCGTGCGGGTGATCGGCAATGAAAAATGGGCATTGAATCGGGCGTTACAGTTGACGCGGTGCCATCGCTATAGCAACTGGTTGACGTTGAAGGTTTCCGAGCAGGTGAATATTCCAGGAGCCTATCATCGTGTTTCGCCGGGTACGCTCGATTTCAGCCATCCCGCTAGTGCATCGGATGTCACGCAGCCGATCGCGATGCCCCGGGGGGATTGGCTCTGCTTGTACGACTATAAGGGGAACATGAAGTACGATGCACCCGAGTTGACCTGTCCGGGGTTATGGGATGGTGTCCTGAGATTCCGCGGCAACACGGAGGTGAATTCGGGTGATCCGCAGGGCACGATGCTTAAGGTGACGCGTGGTCTTTGGGGCCGGTCGATTCAAGCAACAAAAGCGGGAACCTACACGTTAACTAACAAGACAACCGGCAAGAAACGCGAAATTGTCGTGCATAACGAGGGAGTTATTGACGGAGGTTGTTATCGTGCGACCTTTGCCGGAGGGGCGCGTTGGGATACGGTTGACGTGGCGCTTGGGTCAGGTGGCGCGCGTGTATTTATTCCTGCTGGCGCACTACCGGAACATGCCTCCGTTCAATATTATGAGGAACCCTATTCTTATGCTGTTAACTTTGCGTATAAGCTAACACCAGTCGCATCGGATGATCCGGATGAAGATCTTTCCGTGTTACACTGTACACTCGCGGTGACTCCTGAGCCGCCAAGGTTACTCAAGCCGATCACGATCACTGTGCCTTATGGTGACGGCAAGGACGAGCTTCCCTCACTCGGAGCGTATGACGAAAGTACGGGACAATTTTATACGTTGGATACCACCGTTGATGAGGCCAATCATCAGGTGGTCTTCGTTTTACCCGCCGGCCAGTATCCCGATCCGAGTCGGGAGACCTTCACGGGTGATCCCGCCCCGGTCGCGGCATCCAGCTTCTCCAGTTGGAGCAACGTCAAGCAACCTGCAGCCGTGACGGCCAAGGTCGCAGCACCGACGCCCAAACCGACGGGTACGGGGATCCCCTCGGCACCGCTGAACAAGATCACTAAAAGAATCGGTGCGCGGTTCTGGCGATCTTCGCAATCGGTTCTGGAGGATGCGGGCAAGTATTTCCTGGTCAATTATGTCACCGATCCCAAGAGCGGCAGCTACGTGACCTATGCTTACGCCAACGATTTATTGAACACGATGGTGGACACCTATAAGAAATTGGTAGCAGCTGGTTGGAAAAAGCCGAAGGGCCAGATTACTGTAACGATTCGTGCTTGGCTCATTTGGACAAATGCATATGGATCAACGTCAAAAGCGGTGTTTGGCGAGCCGACGATTTCGATCAACAAAAGCAAGTGTCCCGCGGGGACGGCGTACTTCTATACGGCGGCGTCCCACGAGGTCGGCCACGCCTTCCAGCGGCAATACACGACCAATATTTCGACCAAGTGGTTTGATGAAGCAGCGGCAGAATGGGTGGCGTTCTATGCTAACGGCCAGGCGAATTTTGCTACAGAAGCAGTTAACGGAGCAGCACCATTCATCTTGACTCTGCCGGCGGGATTTTACTTCGGTTACAATGCAGATCAAGCCTATGCCGCCTCGCCGTGGGCGATTTGGATGGAGGCAAATTATGCAGGATCCGTACGCGAAGTCTACGTGAACTGGGATAACGATGATTCGTATGCAACCTTCGAAAAGGCAACCGGAGCCAAGATCGAGGACATGTACGATCAGTTCGCCGAGGACTTCTGGACCCAAAGCTTCGAACCGTTCAAGAGTGGTATTTTTGATCTTGACGATACCGTAAAGGAGCAAACAAAGGTACTACCACGGGTTGAAATGACGGATTGGCCCGGAGTGACGGTCGGCGGGACCCGGCCAACCATGAGCAGCTACCGCTACACGATGTCGTTGGATAGTGCATTCAAGGCCCTGGTTGGAGGGCGGGATGCAGCGGTGCGGACATCAGGTGTCACGGGTGTGTCTCGCGTGGTGATTTATGGCGAAAACACAGCTCCAACCATCCAACCCAACACACCCAAGAGGATCGTCGAGCTCAATGACACCAATCCGTGTGATTCCTTAGGTGCGATCGATAAGTACCGAACTTATCGGATCATTCTCATCAGTTCGAGTAAGACGATTACGCCTAAGATGTACGTGACTATTGTCGTGCCGAACATCACGAGTATCAGCCCGAGCAGCGGGAAGACGTCCGGCGGATACAATGTGGCCGTCAATGGTAGTGGTTTCGGCACGAAGCCAGGCAAGATTCAACTCGGCGGCCAGGATATGCCTATTGTGAGCTGGAAGGACCACTCGGTGGTATTCACGATGCCGAACGTTGGCAGCGGTACGACGTCGCGGGATATTGTGGTTCGAACTGCCGAAGATGTGGTGACCAATTCGAAGAGGTTTACGTTCAACTAGGGCAACTTGTTCTCGCGTTGCTCGCAACTGCGTCATAGGGCTGGCTGGGAAAACACACCACAAAGCGCAAAAAGAGACTCGCCCCAAGCTGGTCATGGGGCGAGTTCCTTGGTAATGAAATCGTCTCAGAATTCTTTCGGCAATACGACGAGCTTCTGACTTCGCGTGGCCGCCCGCGCCATGTCGTAAGCATCGTTGTATTGTTCAGCCACGACATTCCAGCCCACGACGTTGTCGAGGTAGTCTTTCAGCCGGCTGCCCAATTCCATCCGTAAGTCTTCGTCGCAGGCCAGACGGACGACGGCTTCCTTGAGCATCTTCTTGTTCGTAAAGAGCAAACCGCCGCCACTCTCCAGCGTCTGAGCGGTCAAGCCTTCCATTGGAGCCGTCGTGACGTAGGGCTTGTTCAGGGCAATGATTCGGGCCAGCGTTCCCGACTGCGTTTCATCGGTGCTGGGCAGGACGATAAAGTCGCAAATCGCCATCATCTTGTAGTAGCTCTCGCCTCGAGGCACGAACTCGTAGTAGTGAGCGAGCCCTTTCTTGGCGAGCAGTTCCACATCGCCTCGGTACTTCTCGTAGTCCGCACGATGGTTCGGATCGCGCATCGCACCGGCAGCCAGCAAGTCCCAGTCCTCGCCCGTCCGTTTGCGAATTTCCTGCTCGATCTCTTCCCACATACTCGTGAGAATGTCCCACCGTTTGTTCGACTGAATCCAGCCGATTAAACCGACGAGATGATTGGATAGGTGCCGAACGCCGTTGAGTCCGAGATCCTTACGTAGTTGTGAGATCTCATGAATACCATAGCGATGGTCCGAACGCGCACCATGCGGCACAATCATGATGTTGCGAGGCGTTTTCCACCCGTAGCCGTGGAAGGTCCAGTCTAAACGCCATTTCTGATAGTGACACTTAAATAGGACCACATCGGCGACCTTGCACAGGTTATAGACGAAGTCCGCTTCCAGATCGCGCATCCGCCCGTGAACCGTGTGAGGTTCGACAATCGTCGGCCATTCGCTGATCGCATCGAGAAGGTCGAGGAATCCCTCGTTGTTGTCGCCTCGGCCCCGGTCGTCGTGATACTCATACAGGCCGTATTCATGTTGGATATGAACCGCGTGGGGTTTCAGCTCGCGTATTTTGTCCGCGACCGGTTTCCACCAGTTGCGCTCCGACATGTCGATCAGCGGGAAGACCCCCTCGCCCTCGCCGTCGGTATGGCTGATGACCAGTACTTCCCGGTTCGGGTTGTGTTTCTGGATGAACTCCCGCGCCTCCTCGCAAAAGGTGGCGATCCCGCACAACCGCGGCGGGTAGCTGGAGATCAAAACAATCGGACTCGACATAAAAAGGTTCTCTCTTTCGGCAAGAAGTCACGGGTAGAAACGTATGTTCGCAATCATTATAGGCTTCGGTTATTTCGCTGCGGCATCTACAGAATTAGTTGCCTGGCTCAAATGGGGAACTCGCCCCGATGTTTTCTCCACTGAATCGGCGGGGATCTGTTCCGACTTGACCTCCAAGGTCTGATGGCTCACCTGAATCAAGAAACTAAGCAGCGAAATCAACCACGAAAGCGTTGACTCACCGCCTTGGTTGAGGTTCGCGCCGTCGGGGGCTAACCCGTCGCAGCATCCGCCCGTCGCAAAATCGTACAATGTCGCCCCCAGATCATTGCGACCCAGGAACCACTCCAGTGAACGACGCGCCCTCATCAGCCATTGTTCATCACCGACGGCCCGATACGCTTCCGCACAGGCGAGACACGTTTGCATCGCCTCGATCGGTTGCTGGTCGAACCGAGCCCGCTCTTGCCCGCGCGAATACCAGCCCTGGTTCCCTATAAATGAAAAATGACCCCGATCCGCGTACTGGATATCACAAAGCCAAGCCAGCGAACGCAGACCCTGTTCGCGCATCTCCCCGTTGGGAATCCATGTCCCCGACAAGATCAGGGCATGAGGCAACGTCGCATTGGAGTAGGCGATGATCGGCTCACACCATTGCCAGTCCGGCTGAACATTCTTGCGGAAAAGCTCAAAAAGCTTATTGGCTGCGATCGCCCGAATACGCCGAACACCTGCATCGCCCCCATAGTGCTCCAGATAAGCGTGGATGCCCAGCAGGGAGTATGCCCAGGCCCGGGGGGAGGTGAATTTTTCCACCGCGCCCACCGCCTGTTGAAACAGCGCGACGCTCATCGCACGAAGGCTTTCGTTGTTGGCATGAGAAGCCATCATTCCCAGGCCCCACAACGCACGGGCGTGACTGTCCTCGCTGCCCAACGCATCGAGCCACTTCCGTTCATACGACATGAAGTTCCGGAACCGGCCCGTTTTCTCATTGAAGGAGTGCAATAAATAGGACAGATAAATGGTCGCGAGCGGATCCAAGTCGGGCAGCCGATAGAGCTGCATGTAAAGCGCACAGGCCACCAGGGCACGCCCGTTGTCGTCAACGCAGTAGCCGTGGTTGCGGTTGGGCGTCGAGAAGATACAGTGCTGGAGCAATCCCACGTCATCCGTCAACGCGTGAAGGTGTCGAAGATCGACTTCAGGCAACTCTTCAGCTCGGCCGACACGCTTACGCCGGGGCCCCAAAACACGCGGCTGACGGGAACGCTCGTTCACCGCCTGCTGGGCAACCAACAGATACTCCCGTGCGACTTGTTTCCACACCATATCGCGACAATACGTGTAAGCACGTTTGCGCATTTGGTTCCGTTTGGTGTCGTTCGCGAAAAGATAGTTGATCGCCTCACTCATTGCGGTAGGATCGCGAAACGGTACCAGCATTCCCCGGTCATCAGCCAGCAACTCTTCGGCATACCAGTAGGGCGTCGAGACCACAGCCTTGCCCGCGCCCACCGCGTACGCCAGCGTACCCGATGTGATCTGGTTTTCCTGGACATAAGGCGTCACGTAAAGATCCGCTGCGCCGATGTACTCGCACAACTCATCCAACTCGACAAACTGGTTACGGAAACGCACGTTTTCCGTCAGACCCAGATCTTCTACACGTCGCTGCAAACTCGTCCGATACGCCTCGCCATATTGCTGTTTTAAATGTGGGTGGGTGGCGCCCAAGACAATATAGAGAATGTCGGGATATTCTTTCGCGATGGCCGGCATCGCTTCGATCATGTGTTCGATGCCCTTGCCGGGAGAGAGCAAACCGAACGTCAAGATCACCCGGCGGGACTCCGCACGAAATTGGTCCTTATAGAAGCTCGAGTCGACAAAGGGGACATCCGGAATCCCGTGCGGGATGAAAGCGATTTTCTCACGCGGGATGTTGTAAATGTCATTGAGCATATCGATTGCCCGCTGGCTCATGACCACCAGCCGATCGCTGATCTGTCCCAGCTCATCCATCACCCGCTGTTGTTCTGCACTCGGTTCCGCAAGCACCGTATGCAACGTCGTCAGCACGGGGATCCGCAGTTCGCGCAGCAACCGGAGAATATGGGCACCGCAAGGCCCGCCGAAAAGGCCGTACTCATGTTGCAGAATAACCGCGTTGACTTGACGGCTGGCGATGTAGTCCGCAGCCAGCCGGTAATCCGCTTGAACACTCGCGCGAATCTGAAACCGCACACGATCGGGATAGCGATAGCCTTCCGGGGTGTCATCGATCGCCAAGGCGAAGATCTGCCCGGGGTTGCCCATTTCGGCACCGATGGCATTGGCAAGATCGGTGGTAAACGTTGCGATTCCACATCGACGGGGCAGATAGGTACCTACAATAGCCAGTCTTGTGAGATCGAGGGAAGGGACAGTAGGCATAACTCAGCTCCATCTGATCGAGAGGCCGGCTTAGCCTGCTCCGGAAGCCGACACACAAAGGCCTTCCGATACACCTGCGACGATGACCGATACGAATCGTGCCTGGAGTGGATCGCTTCCGGCGCGTATCTGCCGTTAGACTCTTATACCGAGACATCTTTGCGTTTCGCGATCATCTTTTCGACCAGCAAAACGCTTGGGTTGCGGACCACAAAAAGGCGGTCCGCCTTAGGATAACCACTTGTCGACAAATCACAAGTCCAATCGACCAACCAAGCGGGTGGGCGGCAAGTAACGGGTGCTAAGTTTTGTCACGGGTGGATTTTAGATTCTTACGGCAGAAGAGGTGTTTATTTTGCGAGCATGTTTTCGACGGCTTAAAAGCTTGGGTTGCGGGCATAAAAAAGGCGGTCCGCCTTAGGGTATCAACACGGCACCATCTTCCGTGTCAATGGCGGTCCCATCGAGATCCGAATCCAGATCACCACATACCGTTTCATCCCGCACATCATCCACTGCCGGGCCGGTCGGACGAATCGGACCGAGGATGTCGGCACGCCCCGCGCCGAGCAAAGCATCGAGCGCTTCAATGAGCTCCACACTCGGACGCACCCCATGACGGGGATCAGCGCGCATCGTCACTTTGATATGGTCGCCGGTCCACAGCTCCAGATACACAGGTCGATCACCCCGATGCGCATCGAGAACGTGTCGAATCTCTTCAAGAAGCGAAGGTTGGGTATCGCCACAGCGCAACCGAATCACGATCGCCTGTCCTAACTGTTCGTTCGCGTTCTCCAAAAGCACCACCTCGGAGACGCGCAACGAAGGCTCTTCACGCCGGCGATCGACTTGGCCCCGGAAGAAAACCAATGACTCTGGCGCCAGCAACCCGCGATATTGATCCAGGTCTTTCGGGAAAACGACCACTTCAACCTGGCCCTGCAGGTCCTCGAGCGTCACGATGCCCATTTTTGAACCGGCGTTTCGCCCCGATTTCGTGAGCACCGTTCGAACCTTGCTGATCATGCCGCCCAGCGTCACCTCCGCACCTTCACGGTACTGTTTGAGATCGACGGTGGCCGCGGTCGCATATTTCTGCAGCGTCTTTTCGTGGGACGACAGCGGATGTTTCGTGACGTAGAAGCCAAGCGTCGCCTTTTCATGTGCAAGCATCTCAGCTTCAGACCATTGCAGGTTCGGGATCTTGGGTTCATCCTGGGCAGCTGCCGAGCCGGCCCCGCCGAACAACGACATTTGTCCGGATCGGCGATCCTCAGCCATCGCAGCCCCATGTGCCAAGGCGTCATCAAGGACGACCATCAACCCTTTGCGCATCGCGCCCGTCGAGTCGAAGGCGCCACATTTGATCAAGGCTTCGAGGACGGAACGGTTGACCGCCGCCGTGTCCACCCGCTCGCAGAAATCAAAGATTGAATCAAACCGGTCGCCGGTCTCACGTGCTGCGAGAATCGCGCCGACCGCTTTTTCACCAACCCCCTTGATCGCAGCCAAGCCGAACCGGATTACGGACTTCCCATCGGAATCGTTGACCACCGTGAAATCGTTCTCGGAAACGTTGATATCCGGCGGCGAAACGGAAATGCCCATCCGTCGGCATTCGTCCAGGTAGTCCACCACCTTGTCCGTAGATCCCATTTCAAACGTCAATAACGCCGCCATGTACTCCGTAGGGTAGTACACCTTCATGTAGGCGGTCTTGAACGCGACGATCGCATAGCCGGTTGAGTGCGACTTATTGAAGGCATAGCCACCAAAACGCAAAATATCTTCGAAGACCTGCTCGCCCACCTCCCGAGCCACGCCATTCTTGACCACGCCTTCCAGGAAGGGTTCACGCATGGCCTCGATCATCTGCGTTTTCTTCTTGCTGATCGCTTTGGCCAAACGAAACGCCTGTTTGAGCTCGATGCCGCCAAGCCGGTTCACCATCCGCGAAACCTGCTCTTGGTACACCATGATCCCGTAGGTCTCCTTCAAGACCTCGGTCATGATCGGGTGGGGCGTGCTCCACGCTTCGCCGTGCTTGCGGGCGACATAAGCGTCGATGTTGACCATTGGGCCGGGCCGGTACAACGCATTGGCGGCAATAAGGTCCTCGATGCGGTTCGGCTTCATCTTCATGAGCACGTCGCGCATCCCGCCCGACTCAAATTGAAAAACCCCTTTCGTGTCGCCGCGAGCGAACAGCTCGTACACCTTCGGATCCGTCAGGTCGACGTGGTCGAGATCGACCGTCTTGCCGTGATTGCGTTCCGCCAGTTGCCGGGCACGTTCCAGCACTGTCAGCGTCCGCAAGCCGAGGAAGTCCATCTTGAGCAGACCACACGCCTCGACGGTCGGTCCGTCGAACTGCGTCATGATCTGGTCCGAGTTGGCGGGCTTGTACAACGGAACGAAGTGATCCAAAGGCTCATCGCAGATAACGACGGCAGCCGCGTGCACGCCGGAGTGACGCGCGAGCCCCTCCAGCCGCCGGCTAATGTCGATCACCCGTCGAATCTGTTCGTTTTGGTCGTAGAGCTTTTTCAGCTCCGGTTCCTGCCCCATGGCTTTGTCGATCGTCATCTTCAGTTCGGTCGGGATGAGTTGCGTGATCGCATTGGTCTCATTGAAACCCAGGCCGAGGACACGCCCAACGTCTTTGACGGCAGCCCGCGCCTTCAACGTTCCGAACGTGATGACCTGAGCGACGTGCCCATATTTCTTCCGGACGTAGTCGATGACTTCTTCCCGGCCGTTCTGGCAGATATCGATGTCGATATCCGGCATCTCATCCCGGTCCGGGTCCATAAACCGTTCGAAGTACAGCTCGTACCGCAGCGGGTCCGGGGCCGACAGCCCCAGGCAGTAACCCACCACCGTCGAACACGCACTGCCGCGCGCCCCGCTCGGAATCCCGCGCGACCGGGCATAGTTCACAAAATCCCAAACGATCAGGAAGTAGCTCGAAAAACCTTTCGAGGCAATCACGCTCAGCTCGTAATCGATCCGTTCGCGAATCGTATCCGTCAGTTCCGGATATTTCTGCTTGGCGTTTTCATAGACCAGTTCCCGCAGATAAGCTTCGTCCGTCTTGTTTTCGGGCGGCCGGTAAACCGGCGCATGACGCGACGCGAAGTCCAATTCCACATCGCACATCGCCGCGATCCGTTGCGTCGTCGCCAGTGCTTCGGGGTAGTCGCCAAACAGCGCGTGCATCTCAGCCGGCGACTTCAAATAGAACTGGTCGCTTTCAAACTTGAACCGTTTCTTTTCGTCGAGATGTTTGCCCGTCGCGATGCAGCACAGAACGTCGTGTGCTTCGACATCTTCGTAGGCCAAATAATGCACATCGTTCGTTGCAGCCATCCCAATACCCAACCGTTGGGCCAGATCGACCAGCAGCGGGTTCGTTAGTTTCTGTTCTTCCAGGCCGTGGTCTTGCAGTTCAATGTAGTAACGATCTTCACCAAACAGGCCCAGATAGAACTTGGCAATCTCTTCTGCCGCTTTCCGATCGTTCCTCAGTAGGGCCTGTGGAACCTCGCCGCCCAAGCACGCGCTCATGCAGATTAAGCCGTCCGAGTATTCCTTCAACAAGGCTTTGTCGATACGAGGTCGATAGTAGAAACCTTCCCGATAAGCGATCGAGGTCAGCTTCAGGAGATTTTGGTAGCCCGTACGGTTTTGCGCGAGTAGGACGAGATGATGACTGGCGTCTTTCATGCCGCGGGCGTCGCGTTCACGCCGGTCGCCGGGGGCCATATAGACTTCGCAACCCAGGATCGGCTTGATCCCAGCTTTCACCGCCGCCTGATAGAAGGTGACGGCCCCGAACATATTCCCGTGGTCCGTGATCGCCACGGCTTCACCGCCCTGTTCACGGGTCTGCTCGACGAGCGATCCAATCCGCGTCGCCCCGTCCAGCAAACTAAAATGCGTGTGAACATGAAGGTGGGTGAACGCCGGGGAAGATGACATCGCTGGATCCGCTCCTTGGATGGTACGGTCGCCGTCCCTGACGGGTGGATCCGCGATGTTACGCGCTCTGTGAGCCGTAACACGACGGATCATCGCTTGCTCAATGAAAGCGACCCTTTTTTCTGGGCCGGTGGCTAACCCGCATAGTCGTATCTAATGTGAAATCATAAGTTCACTTCGTACCGGCAAGCAAGCCATTACGTAATCCTTCGTCAACCTTGCCTGTGAGTTTTTCGGAAGCGGCCTCGACGTGAGGCCACGCCTCATTCGACGGATTCGTCGAACGTCGGCCCATCGACGAATGTATCCTTTCGGTTCGATGTTTTGTAGACCGCAAATCAGCCCCGCTCCCCTTGACGGCAACCCCTGTTGCCGGCTATAAAGCGTCATGGCGCACAAGATTCCAAACAAAACCAAGACGGTCATCGAACCCTTCGCTAACAGCCAGTTTGTGGCCAAGAAGATCGTGGGGGAAGGTATTACCTTCGACGATGTGCTGCTCATACCAGCCGCGTCGTCGGTGGTCCCGCGGGTGGCCGATGTCAGCACACGGCTCACGCGCAACATCAAAATCAACTTACCGCTTATCTCCGCCCCGATGGACACCGTGACCGAGTCCGCTTTGGCCATCGCACTGGCTCAGGAGGGCGGAATCGGCATTATTCACAAAAACCTTTCCGTCGAGGCCCAGACACGCGAGGTCTATAAGGTCAAACGGTCCGAGTCCGGCGTGATCATCGACCCGATTACCTTGAAGCCCAGCGACTCCGTCAGTCGAGCCCGCGAGATCATGAGGCTCAACAATGTCTCCGGCGTCCCCATCACCACCGATGACCATAAGCTGGTCGGCATCATCACGCGCCGCGACCTCAAGTTCCTCCCGGCCAACGACGACCGACGGATCGAGTCGGTGATGACCAAGCACAACCTGGTCACCGCCGCTCCCAATACCACGCTCGAGGAAGCCCAAAAGATCCTAAACGAGCACAAAGTCGAAAAACTCCTGCTCGTCCACCCCGATGGCAAGTTGGCCGGCCTTATTACCATCCGGGACATCGACCGGAGTCGCCTTTTCCCGACGAGCTGCAAGGACGACCGAGGTCGGCTCCGCGTCGGTGCTGCGGTGGGTGTCCACGACTACGAGCGGGTGGAAGCGTTGATCGCCAACGACGTGGACGTCGTGGTGGTCGATTCAGCCCATGGCCACTCCGAAAACGTCGTCGAAACGGTCAGGACGATTCGCAAACGATACAAAATCGACATCATCGCCGGGAATGTAGCCACTGCGGTGGGTGCCGCCGACCTGATCGATGCCGGTGCCGATGCGGTCAAAGTGGGGATTGGGCCCGGCTCGATCTGCACGACCCGAGTGGTCTCAGGCGTGGGTGTCCCGCAGATTTCCGCCATCTTGAATGCGATTTCCGTAGCTGATTCCGCGGGCGTACCGGTTATCGCAGATGGCGGCATTCGCTATTCGGGCGATATCACCAAAGCAATCGCTGCCGGAGCCAGCTCCGTGATGATCGGGTCACTTTTCGCCGGTCTCGACGAATCGCCAGGCCAACTGGTGATCTGGAAGGGACGCCGGTTTAAGGAATATCGAGGGATGGGCTCGCTCGGCGCCATGGTCAAAGGCAGCGCCGATCGTTATGCTCAGAGCGGTCAGAGCCAGCCCGACAAGCTCGTCCCCGAAGGCGTGGAGGGACGGGTCGCTTACCGGGGCAAACTGGCCGAGTTCGCTTATCAGCTGATCGGCGGCCTTCGGGCGGGTATGGGGTACTGCGGAACACCCGCCATCGAGGACCTGCGCACCCGTGCCTCGTTTATTCGGGTTTCGGCTGCCAGCGTCGTCGAAGGGCATCCGCATGACATTGCGATTACCCGAGAAGCGCCGAACTACGCCCTGGAGGAATACCAGGCGGAACAATAGTCGCGCCGAACGCAGAATGAAAACGTGCAGTGATGCAACGACCCAGTAGGACAAGTACCCGCGAACCGTCGAGTGCAAAATCATGACCAGACCCGTATCCAAAGTGTGCTGCTTCACATTATCTTTGGCGTTTCTTGCGACGATGGTGACGGCCTGCAATCAGCCGCCGGGCGTCAACCCATGGCGGGACGACGCGATTCCGATTTCCGCCGCAGACACGCCGAGCATGGAGGGCGTTCTCGCTGCCGGACATGAGCCAGTCTTCCGCCAGCGCGAGATGCCACACATCGCGTTTGCCGGACAGATGCCGGTTGTCCCGCACTATCCACTCTGGTGGGAAGATCCCTTTGAAGACAAAGGGGACGGCGACGATCAATTCGCCCTCACGTATGCGGATTACATCGCAATGCCCTACGGTTTGGGACGATTTCTGCTCAATACCGTGGCCTGGCCCGTCAGTGCCGTCGTCACGCCGCCCGGCACACCCATGGTCAGCGACGGCAGAGTCTCTGCGGGCAAGGACCACGATGCCAAACGCGGCATCTCGCCCGACCCCCGGGCGGATGCGAGCGATTTCGGTCGCTTTGTTTCCGAGCCGACGCCGCCGGAAACCGACGATTCATCCCAGTAGAAGCCCAAACACGGTCCGGACCGTTTGACGCTTGCGCCAGCAGGTCTTTATAATAGAAGCTTCTTGTGGGGTTCAAAGGGTTGTTTTGCCGCTGATGAAATGGCGTGTACCGTAACCCCCTTGACCCTGACGCCGCACGATAGATCCACAGGAGCTACAGAATGAGCTCGATTGAAACATACATGGCCTTTGGTATCCCCGGCACCTGGGAATGGCTCGTCATCGCGATGATTGGCCTGCTGCTTTTCGGTAAGCGCCTCCCTGAGGTCGGCAAATCGCTCGGCAAGAGCATCGTCGAGTTCAAGAAGGGCCTCAAGGGTGTGGAGGACGATATCGATCGATCGATCGAAGCGGACCAATCGGATATGCTCCCGCCGCCGAACGACAAAGTGTCTTCCGATGACAAGTCTTCCAATGACAAGAGCACGCAACAGGAAGAGGCCGCTACCCCAAGCAACTCGTCCGCTTCCTCCGATTGATCCGCGTACGACCGATCCGCTTCGGCATCGACGAAGCCCGTCAACACGATGGCCCTGTTCAAACCTCCAGGGCTTTATCCTCGACGCAATGGTCCGCGATTTCCACGCCGCTTGATGTCAGCCGGAACCACCGTTTGCGCCAAGGGGTCAACCGCGCGTCGTTTTCGCTTTCAGCAATGATGCGTTGCGTGTATCCCTTTTCGCAAAGATAAGCAAGATCTTTCTTGAGTTGGTCCCATTCCAACTGAGGAAAAAGCGCCAACAAGGTTCGCAAGATCTGGTCTCCTTGGAGGGCTGCCGGATACAGCATCTTCAAGGCCACCAGGACCTCGTTACGGACCCGCTTGATTTGTGCCACGCCACCATTTCTCGCCATCGTTTTGACACCCCTTTACAGCGATTTAAGATTGGGTATAGAGGCTCGGATAGCCCAGCCCCCTTGATCGTCAACATGTTTCGCTCTCAAAACCGCTACACAAAGAGCAAAATTGCTCCAAAACAAAAACGGGTTGTTGTTTGTCGTTACTTCTGAGAACATTCACCATGCATGTGCCAGTTGTCCGCCAGTCGTGTGATGGCGGCCGCCGCTTGACCCAATTGAGCCGCCATACTCTGCCCGCTCTCCAGTTCCGCCTGAATTCGCGTCACGAGTTCGGTCAATCGTTCCAGCCGTTGCCGAGCCAGCATCGACTCCCGCACCCATTCTTCCTTCGTCGCATATTCCCGTTCGAACTCGGACGTCGATTGCAGCAAATCGCGGATCGAAGTTTCGATTCGCTCGATCCGGTTCGCCAATTCAAGCATCGTGCTCGATTGCTGATCCCGAATCGTACGCAGGTACATCGTGATGGCCGCCAACGGGGCACCCAACAGCGACGAAAGAACACCGACCATAACCGCGATTTGTCCCCACTCCATCACATCCTCCGTGAACAAAACGAAGTACGCATCCTCCCCGCCCAGAGCAGGGTACGGCCGCCCGTTCTGTGTCATTGATCCACTCCCGTGTCTCCACGTTGAGAATAACACGCCCCGTGTTCCGATTCGTTCGATCGTTTGCGTACAGCGCCAAACATGGAGCCGACAAGTTGGCACTCATGTCGCTTGTCTCTCGCCTGTTTCACCTTAATGCCCCAAGGCATGAGGGCAGGCTGGAAGCGAGCCGTCAATCCCGCTTCCAGCCGCCCGGGAGGAGGGAAATAGGAAGACCGTTATGTTCCAGAGGTTGTTCCGTTTTTAATGAAAGCCCAGTTGTCCTCGTCGCACGCCCAAAGGTAGTACACCGGTTGCGATCCCGCGATTTGGCGGAAAGTTTGCGCCAGCAACGTCGGCGTCGGCTTGATGGACCGACTCAAATTGACGTGCGATGTGGCGCGGTACCACTGCTGCACGCACGCCGCGACCAGTCGCCGGACCGACGGACGGCGTCTCACCTGGGACGCAAAGTCAGCCGCCAATGGATCCGCCCCAAGGGACAACAGCTCCGACACCGCCGCCTCGAACTTCGCCGGTGGGTCGCATACCCCGATCCGTCGCATCCCCGCTTTCTCAAAGACCGGATTGACCAGGCCCATCGCCGCCAAGCACTCCACAAAATGCGTGTCGACCTGCGGCAACGTCCGCGCGACGAGCCAGTGTCCCAGTCCGCAACCGCGAACATCCGGATGCACCACCAACCGTCTCAAAATGCGCATTTCGCGGTTCAACCGTTCAGGGTTACGAACAAATCGCCCCTGCGTGACTTGATTCCGCAATCGAAGTTCCAGTGTCGGCCGTCCATACACCACGACGCCCAGCAACCGCCCGCCGATCCCTTCCCGGCACACAAAAACCTTGTCCACAAATCCGGGGTTACTGCCTTGTCGATAATGCATCCCAGCAAAGGTCGCATAATCGCGGAGCGTACCCCGCTCGATCCGCAGTTGACGGGCGAATGAAATCACATTCCGAACCGAGCGCTTTCGGCTTGGTTTTTCACGGTTTTCGACGACCGGTTCACCGTCACCCAGTCGTACGATAGAATCCGCTCGCAAATCCTGCTCTAAATCCTCCTGGCTCGTTGCGACCACCAGCGCGAGCCCTTGCCGCGACGTGAGTTTGCGAAGATTGAACGCAACCGACTTGGCCAACCGCCGATGCAGCACCGCGCCGAACTCATCGCACAGCAACGGGCTTGCCTCGCTGTGTCGCTGATGCAGCGAAATGGCGCGTGCCAATCGCGCCCGAAACTGCTCGCCCGTCGAAAGCTGATCGAATCGCCGAATCCACAGCGCCGGTTCGCCCAAACCACAAGCGGTCAAGAGACGCAAAGCTTCTTCCACTGGCCGTGTCGGTGCCACCGCATCCAACACCGACACATCAAGTGGAAATTGCACGTTGTGGAGGATCCGCGACGTCGGAAACCGCTTGGCAATCTCCGCCAGCAAAAGCGACTTGCCCGAACCGCTCGGCCCCGTGACCAACGTGATCGATCCAGGTCGCACCGGCAACGACAGCCGCGACGCGATCTTCTGGCCGGGAATCGTCATCGGCACACCGAAGCGAAGCCCAACCTCGGTGATACGAGGCGACATTGCCACTTCCTGAGACGGCGTTGCCACGGTCAGCACGACCTTCCGGCCCGTTCCGTTGGCACCCGCAAGTCTCGAAAGACGGCCGGCTGAATGAGCCAGCAGTAACGTGTCCCCGTGCTCATCCCAAGGGCCCATCGCCAGCCGCCTCTCGAAACCACGCACCCCACACGATTCCCCCGTTACCAGCATCCCGCCCTCCGTCACGAATTTCTCACGGTCACGTAAGTCTTGAATCAACCAACACACTCCGTTCCATCTGCTAAATCATGAGTGCCATTTCCTAACTTCTCCCTAACATATATAACAAGAACCATTGCGCCGCAAGTAAAAAAGCGCAATAATGTACTATCACTTAAGTTGTTATGGAATATAGAGTTAGAACGTAACGAGGTGTTCTGCTGAGATTTTTATGTTTTTTTTGACGAACTCCGTGACACACAGGTGACCCGCCCCAATGGGTCGTCTGGCGGCAAGTCGGCACGCAGCCGCCAGGATGAGCGGACCTTGTCGCGAAACCGCAACCCCTCCTGCTTTTACCGTGGCGCGCGATTTTGGGTGGCAGGGTTCTGCGAAGCAGAGCCGTGGGTATCGCTAGGATGTGCCCGGAACCTGATCCCTATTCTCACCACCTTCGCGTTCTCCGTGCCCTCAGCGGTGAATCACTTTACCGTCACCTTTTTGGCATCCATTACACCAATCGGAACGCCGAGCGTGTTCCCAAGACATGAGGACCGCACACCGATTCCGCGCGCGGAGGAAACACGGAAAGCACCCCGATGCCAAAAACACCTCCTGACCAAACGAAGCCAACCAAGGCGACCGCCAGCGCCGTCAAAACCCGCGTTCACGAGCTCGAAAACACGGAATTCGGCCCTCACGGCCCCGCGCGGAAAACGAACAATAGAGCCAAAACGAAGCCAACGAAATCATCGTTGTTCTGTGCTCGTCGAATCGTCATCATCGCGATCGATTCCCAGCCACATCCGTGCGATGCCACTTTCGCCGAAAACGATGACGTTCTCCGGATAGTGCAACTTGACCATGCCGGCATAGAAGTTCGCCAGATCCCAGGCGTGCGCGTCACTGTAAGAGACAACGATCGCGCAGGAGTGCGGCATGGGGAGCTTTTCAATCTGTTGACGACGCTCGAGCACAGCGGAGACGTTGTTAGCGGTAATTTCCTTCATGGCATCGTATTGGATTTCAAACAATTCCGCGACAGGAGCAATGACGCGCTCGTCGATGGCATGAGCCACTTCAAAGGCAACGAACTCCTCCCCTGTGACGGTGCCGCTGGCGACCGCATGAATGAAATGGCCGCCATGATGAACCGTGTATGTGATCGGCATAAAACGCTCCTTTTGCAGGTTGCGTATCGTCCGCAGGGTTCCCAGGCTCCCAAAAATCTCGGGCACTCGGCAGGTAAAATACCACTGAAGTCCTCAGCAAGCCACTCGGGGCCACTGGCTATTTTCAGATCATATGCCGTCCCGATGCCAAGGGCCAGACGAGACCTGGGCAAAGGGCCACTGGGGTGACAGCCGCGTCACGATCGCTCAGCGGAGTCCCAGTAGGGGACGTGTGGAAGTTGTCATGAACCGCGTCACCGGTGCCGGATTGGGCAAGGTGCCTTCGGGCAGTGTTGCTTCATCGCAAGGTGTCGATTGCGCCCAGTGTGCCGGTAAGCGTCCAATCCACCATCGCGCGTGTCGCAGGGCGTTACAAGAACGTGTGGAGCCGTTATGCTGGTATCCGTTGCGGCTTCACTCGCTTTGGATGGGGGGAATGCTGCTTATCTCTTAGGACCCAGGAGGATCTTGATGCGTGCTCAGACGAGATTGTTGTGTCGGCCAGCCACTTTCGTGTTCGCTTTGACGCTGCTCCTGATGCCGGCGATCGCGGTATCGGCCAAGGAAAAGGCGCCCAAGAACCGAGAAACCGACCCGCTCGTGCTCGAGAAACTGGAATGGTTTCAGGATCTGAAGTTCGGCCTCTTCATCCACTGGGGTATTTACAGTCAGTGGGGTTGTATTGAGTCGTGGCCGCTCGTCGAGAGCAAGGAGAAAAACAGGCCGGACGATCTCAAAGCGTGGGTTGAACGCGATAAAGATATGGCACGTTTCGCACGCGATTACATCGCATTGAATAAGACGTTCAACCCCCAAAAATTCGATCCTCAGACCTGGGCCGATGCCGCCAAACAGGCTGGCATGAAGTACATCATGTTCACGACGAAGCATCATGACGGCTTTTGTATGTTCGATACCAAGCAAACAGATTACCGCGTGACGCATCCCTCTTGTCCGTTCCACAAAAATCCGCGGGCCGACATTGCCAAGGCTGTTTTCGATACATTCCGCAAGGAGGGCTTTGGAATCGGTGTCTATTTCTCGAAACCGGATTGGCATCATCCGGACTTCTGGGATCCCGCGATGCCCCACCCGGAAAAGCATGTTAATTATGACGTGCTCAAACAGCCGGAGAAGTGGCAACGTTTCGTGGACTTCACGCATGCTCAGATCGAAGAGCTAATGACCGGTTATGGGCCGGCGGACATCCTCTGGCTCGATGGGTCATGGGTCAACGACGGGAAAAAGCTGAAAATCAAAATCGCGAAGATGGCCGCCATGGCCCGCAAGCACCAGCCCGGTCTACTCGTCGTCAACCGTGACTTGGGTGGCCGATACGAAAACTACAAAACGCCCGAACAGGAGGTGCCCGAAGAGGCTCTACCCTATCCATGGGAAACTTGCATGACCATGGGCCAGCAGTGGTCGTATAAGCCCGATGATGAATACAAATCGACACGTCAGCTGATTCACTTGTTAGTCGATGTCGTCGCCAAGGGCGGCAACTTCTTGTTGAACATTGGCCCCGATGCCGATGGCCAACTCCCGCCACCTGCCCTGCAGCGGCTCAAGGAGATCGGCAACTGGATGGCCGTCAATCACGAAGCCATCTACCGCACGCGCGTCATCGCTCCTTACAAAGAAGGCAACACCTGCCTCACACGCAAGGGCGACAAGATCTACCTCATCTACCTGCCCGAGAAAGACCAGAACACGCCGCCGGCCACCATCAAGGTGGCTTCCATTCGCCGCGCCTCATCGGTGCGCATGTTAGGTGTCAGCGATCCGATCGCATGGAAGATCGACGACGGCGGCTTGACGATCCAGATCCCCGAAGCCGTCCAAGCGAAGCCGCCTTGTCAGCACGCCTGGACCTTCGAAGTGGCCGGTGCCGTCGAGTAGCCTCAGCCGCGATCCAACGCGATCGAACCACCATTCCGTTTGCCCATGTTGATGCGCGCCTGTTTCCAACGGCTGAAGCGCTTGGGTTGCGGGTAGAAAAAGGCGGTCTGCCTTAGGTCAGTGAGGGTAATGGTTTGTGGGCTTGTGCTGGGCATTCGATGGGGAGATCGACGATGAATCGGCTGCCTTGGCCCAGTTGGCTTTCCAGTCGCATGGTACCGCCGAGCATGATGCAGAGTTCGCGGCTGATGGCGAGGCCGAGGCCGGTGCCGCTGTGTTCGCGGGTGACCGACGAATCGAGCTGGCGGAACTTTTCGAAGATGTGTTCTTGATCTTCGAGGGCGATTCCCGGCCCGTCGTCCGTGACCGCAAGTTGGACGTGCTTGCGTGAGTCGAGCTGCGATACGTCGAGTTCGATCGTGCCGCCTTCGGGTGTGTACTTGACCGAATTGCTCAGCAAGTTGTAGAGGATTTGTCGGATCTTACCGGCATCCGAGTTCATCATCGGTAGGTCGTCCGCCATCGTCATGGTCATGCTCAAGCTCTTCTTGTCCGTGAGCGGCTTCATGAAGTCATGCAAAGCTTCGCACAGGTCGCGCAGCGAGAACTGGGTCCGATGGAGTTCGATCTTACCCGCTTCGATTTTTGCCAGGTCCAACAAGTCGTTGATGATGTCGAGAAGCTGGCGTCCGCTGATGAGGATGTTTTGGCAGTAGCGCGCGGTACGGGTGGCATCGACCGGTTCATCACTTTGGACGATGTCCCGCAAGAGGTCGGCAAAACCGATGATCGACGTCAACGGCGTACGCAATTCATGACTGACATTGGCGAGGAACTCGCTCTTGACACGGTTGGCCTCGAACAAGGCCACGTTGGTTTCCGCTAATTCACCCAGTTTCGCATCGAGAGAGCGGTTAATGGTCTCCAACTCGACTCGCGAACCTTCGAGCTGAGTGAGCATGGCATTGAAGGCATCGGACAATTCTTGAAACTCGTCGCCGGTGGTGATGTTGGAGCGTGCGCTCAAGTCGCCGCCGGCAATCTGGTCGACCAGTTCGCGCAGTTCACGGACGGGTGCGAGAATCAGTTTTTGCACAATGAGGTAGAAGACGAGGATCGCCAGCAGGCCCGCCAGAATACCCGCCAGCACAATCACGGACCGGGTGAGAAGGAGGGCGGTTTCCAGCCGAACGAGTTTTACGTCGATAATGCCCGCCAAGGGTCGGCGTGTAGAACCCGCTTGCGAATCCGTCCGCCGAACGCCGTGGATAAGTCGGTAGACCGTACTCCGTCCTGTTTCGGGCTCCTCGGTTCGCGACATTTCGTTAAGCGTGTCGTCCGCTTGCATCTTTCGCACGCACTCTTTCTGAAAGTCGTCGAGGAGAACAAAGGAGGGGCTGGGTAATTCGCCGATACGGGTCAGCAGCAATCGAGGTGGCGTCAGTACTCTTTGACGAAAAGACCTCGGAACGGCCGACCAGATTTCTGCCACGATCTGGGCTTTCTTGGCTGGAGGTAAGGTCCTTGCCAGCTCGCCCACAGCCCGTTGCCATGGTCCTGCTGACGGTTGGAGTTTTCGCAGGAGACGGACGCCCCTTCTTTCTCGCGTCTCGGTTGGGGGTAGCGGGATGAGTTGGGGATGAACGTTCGACGGCAAATCGAGATCCGTGGCGTTGTCTTCCCACCATTGATCGAAACGGGCCTGATTCCAGTCCGTGGTGGCAGGATCGACGTGCGACCGGGCCAGTATCGCGAAGTGCCTCGCGTCGCGGTGATTGCGATCGTGGATGAACGTTTCCAGCGAATACCAAGGCACAAACAAGGCTGACGCGATAATGAGGACGACTGCCAGGCCGAAGAGCAGCTGGCATTTGCGCGCCAATGAAATGTGCAGCATTCCGTGTCCGGGCATGGTTGCCGCATTGTAACCGGATTCGCCTCCCGGAACAGTCTCGGGTTAGACTGTCGGCCTATGTACGTGCGACGGATATGGGTGGCATGGGCTCTGTTTCTGCTGGTGGGCGGGACGATCAGCAGTACGGCGATGTATGGCTTGTATTATCGAAGCCATCGCTATCGACTCAACGTCCAGCGCGAGTTGACCGCTTTCTTTGGTCTCCCGACCGATGTGGCGTCGATCGAGCCTCACGGCTTTAGCGCCCAGCGGCTGACCGACACGCAAATGTGGTTGCCTGATCGGCGGGCCCGCATCTTTTACAGCCCTCGTGTGATCTGGGATACCGATGGCGGCGATCAGGAGGGGGCAGTTCTGCGTATTGATGATGCGGTCCTGACGATTGGGTCCCAGGCTTGGCAGCGCGAAGACTACATGCGCGTGTTGCGTGCGAGTCTGCTGCACAACTTTTCGGAGTTCGACGTTCGTCGGGTGCAGTTCCGCCATGCTCGGCTGAGCTGGCCGCGCGAGGATTTCGCACTGGAAGCCACCGGCGTCGATGGTGAAGTTATCTTCGACGAGCAGGGTAGAGGTGTGGCTGAACTGACGACACGTTCGCTCAACGGGACCACCGTGGTCGAGCCGATTCGGATTTTCGCCCGTTTGGATCCTTACAGCCCGGACGATTTTATTCCCGAGGTGACCCTCCATGTGCCCACGTTGCCTTTGGTGGTCCTTGGGTTGGATTATGTATTACGGTCGCGCATCACGCAGGGCTCGTTTGCCGGCAGGATTACCTTGTATCAGGCGCCCGAGGGTGACCGACTCGAGCTGTCGGGCGTGGCCAAAAATGTCCGGCTTGAAGAATGGACGCAACGTCTTTCCGGCGGCCCGTTGCCCGCGATCGTGGATCTAACCATCGACGAAGCGATCGTTCGTGACCGGCGTCTGGAACGAATTCGTTTTAGCGGCGAAGTCCGTTCGCTGCAGGCGGATTCGTTGTTGGCAAGGTTCGGTTTGCCGGCACTGGGTGGTGAATTGAATGTAACGGTCTACAACGGCCAGATTGCCGGTGAAAAAATCGAGCGACTTGGTGTCGCGGGCCAATGGACCGGTGCCTCACTCGATGCGTTGACCCATGCCGTCTGGCATCAGCATCGCGTTGCCGGACAACTCAACGCACGGGTCAACGTTTTCATGATTGAGAACAACGAGGTGGTCACCGGGAACGTGGACGTTCTTGCGGAGCCGCCAGCGGATCAGCGTGGCACGATTGATCGGTCATTGCTGCTCGATTTGCTCCACGAAAGACTTGACCTCACGCTTCCTCCCGAGTTGACACAGTTGTTGCCGAACACTATCGAATACGTCCAAATGGGGTGCAAGCTTCTCATTGACACTGACCAGATTCGTCTGTTGAGTGTCCAAGGGCCGGCAGGCCCAGCGTTGATGACGGTGCGGGTTTTTAATCAAAACATCCCCTTATTGGGGCAAGTCGATACGGTGTTGCCCATCGAGCCGATCCTCGAACGTGCGCGGGTGCAGGCTCAGCAAGTCAAGAAGGTGTTGAAGAGTCGTTTTCGGCGAAAAGCGGCAAGTCGTCCGCACACTTCTGAACGCAACGGTGAGCGTTGACCCACCGAGGTATTGGCTGTTGCTCGATTTCTCGCCTTATTCGGCGCAACTGGGGTCGGCAGGAACACCGGATCCACTCAAGCAAAGTTGGAAGATTGCAAAGTCGGACATATCGATATCGTTATCATCGTCCAAGTCAGCATTTAGGCAAGCCGCCGTAAACTGTGTGATCGCTGGACCGGTGGTGCAGCTTTCAAGATGTGTCAGATCGTCGGCATCCACATCCCCGTCGCAATCGAAGTCAGCTCGGACCGAGGGTGCGACATCCAGTCCTGCCACCCTAATCTGCTGGGCTGTTTTATCGTAATAGGCGACGGACCAGCGACTTTGGGAATCGATCGCAAGACTGGCGGCGGGGTCGTAGGTGAGCCCCGATTGGATGAGCGTCGTTGTCCAACCGAAATCGTT
>Ga0180433_10001431_pt1 | contig 39803 bp, 63 predicted proteins | sample SS_ome_8_FD_132980 | JGI IMG/M metagenome (GOLD analysis project Ga0180433, IMG submission 132980) | Hypersaline lake sediment archaeal communities from the Salton Sea, California, USA - SS_1_D_1 metaG | ecosystem: Environmental > Aquatic > Non-marine Saline and Alkaline > Hypersaline >... | reverse complement strand
TATGAAAATCTCTTATGGTGGAGCTAATACAGAGTCGGTCGAGGCAAATACTCTTTGCCTCTTAATTTGCCAATAAAGGCAAACGGGTCTTTAATCAATTCATCGTAAATCTCCCTTTCTGATTTAGCAGGCTGAACGCCGAGATTTTTATAGTAGCCTTGACTTCTGCTTACAATCGCACCGGATGGTCGCGAGCCACCTCCGTGATGATAAAACAAATTTCCATATATTGCACCTATAAGAGGATGCAAGTTAATGCGATTAGTTCTAAGTAAAGGGAAAGTTTTTGCTATGGGTATTTTCCCTCCCACATCCGACATTCTTGCTGATAAGAGGTTGGGCATTGAATGCGGATTGAAATCAAGCCAATTTTCATTCAACGCTTCGCTATTCATAAAAAACGCACATGGGTGTGGGGATAGAGTCATATTTTCGCATCTAATCGCGGCAGAAGCTTTTTTCCTGCCCATTACCTTCGACAATGTATCTTGCCAGTTTATTTCTATTGGGAAACAATCGCTATCCAAAATAAGAAAATAATCGTAATCAACACTCCTGAAATAATCGATAAGACGAGCCAGATTCCTTGCGTGATCTTGGCTTGCTTCTCTCCCTTCTCGCAATCGATTGCTATTCGAATTTGGTTCAATCTCGCCTATGATAAATTCGTCTGGTAGTTCGGAGGCATTCGTCCCTTTGGCTAGGAAAATCCCGAAGTCATGTTCTCCAGTAGTTTTCTTTATGAATCTTCTTTGGAGTTCTATCCATTTAGCGTTTCTTCTTGAGGGAGCATATATAGAAGCCACCAATAGATTTTTTGATGTAATCTTTAGCATTTCTTCAAGTAATATGTGTGAATATCTTTTCTTCCTAATGAGGTTTCGATCATATTGTGATCTAGGATATTGTATCCATTCTGCTTCACAAAAATTTCAAAGCCACAAACGGACGCATAGAGAAAATGCTCCCCCGGTTTCCAGTGTCTCCATTGCATAAGCGATTTTCTATTCGGCCACTCTGGTAAAAGAGGGATTGAAACAAACAATTTGGTGCCTTGAGGTATAGAGTGCAACATGTCAATTGGCTCACATAGATGCTCTAAAACGTCAAAAAAACATATTGATTTATATCGGCAATATTCGTGGTCGAACTTATTGTCAAGTCTTTCCTTTGTGCCCTCAATTATATCAAATCCATACCAATTACTATTCGTTAAAACATTGTGACCATAACAGCATCCAAAATCCAAAATTCGACTATTTTTGTCGGTGAATATTTCGGCATACGTTTTTCGAAAAGCAGACAGATTAAAGCCCATCTGCGTTTGGGCACGAAGTCGATATCGTTCGAAGTATTCGGTTCCATAAACAATTGGTTGGATATTGCGCAACAAAAGAACTTCTGGAGCCAGATAGATACTGTCAAGGGATTTACTCATGCTCAAAACCAAAGGCCTTCAAATAATAGCTATGCCGGGAATAGGAGACTTTTCGTGGGCGTACAGCAAATTGGCGAGTCTAAATCGACCCCTACGCATAAAGTATAGTATCTCTCCTCCCGAAAGATTAGCACAATTTCTTGACCTATTGCCTTGCGTCAAGGAAAGGCAGCAAATTGGTGTAAGCGAACGAGATCAAGGATTTCTCCGTACCTATACTAAAAACGAACTTCTTAAATCTTCAAAGCCAATTTTTTTTGGTCCCAATAAACATCTAGAGGCTGGGAACAGATTGGAAAAATTTGTCCCTGATCTAGAGACAAATTTCCATTACCATATTGAAACCAGCAACAAAGATAAACAAGCCGCTAAAAAATTGGGCTACTATATCTGCGTCTACACTAGCAAACTAAGAGGACCTTGGCATCGATGGTCTGTGGGTGAGTGGCTAGAGCTTATTCATCTTTTGCGAAAAGATCTAGGACAAATCAAAATAGTTATTATTGGAGCTAAGTGGGACATTCATATGCCGAAATTGATCGAGAATTCCGCTGAAAATATCGTGAACCTAACAGGAACATGTTCACTGGCGAGGTCAATCGAGGTAATACGGCACGCAAAGTACTTTATTGCATATCCATCAGGCTTAGGTGTTTTGGCTACTGTGGTTAATACGCCGGTCTATATGTTTTATCCGCCTCACCTCCAAGGGCTGATCTATTCATGGGCACCGCCAGCGATGATTGACTCAGGAACATACGAAGGCTCCTTATGGAAAGAACCGAGCAAAATACTCAAAGCAATAAGACGCGGAATGAAACGAAATCCATCAATTTATTAGTTTGGTTAGCGGCACAACGGTATTCAAAAATTCAAATAGTTCATCTTCTCGCTTTCCACGGTTGAAATAGAATGCCCCCTCTCTTTCACAAACGCAATAATGATTGCGATTTTCTAATATCAATGTGTGCTTCATTCCCTCGGCAATTGCAAAGGGGCAGCTTTGATTCCCTATAAAAATCTTGCTTCCGGCTATTACTTCTCCTGCCTCTAGAAGTGTGGGAGTTTGATAATAGGGGATGTTAGATTTGGTTATTGCAAGGAAATCTTCGTGTTCTTTTTTTGTGCCAATGAACACCGCTTTATTTTTGCACTGTGCCACCAATCTTCTCCAGGGAAAACTGGCTCTAGCTCTGAGGGATCTGGCAATGACTACTTCTTGAATTGGGTTCGGGTCGAAAGATAGCCATTTGTTGTTACATGAAGAAGTCATACCAAATGCTCTAAAATAACGATGACACAAATTTCCACCAACCTTTCTGAATAGATCTAAGTTATAGGTAACCGACCTCCCATCCCATTTTGCGACCGTTGCGATGTACTTCTGGTTGCTTATGAGTGGAATTATTGACGAATTGAGATGGGTTAGGTAGAAAATTCCACCGCCAGTTGATTGAACAAAGGCAAGCGAGAGAACAATGTCGCCAAGCTTGCCGGAATGTTTATATGTTTGTTTCCTAGTAAACAACATTGTGTTTTTGGGATAACGTCATGTTATCCCTAAATCTTTTTTCAGTTGAGAATGTAAGCCACCCCCTTTTTTCTATTTCCAACATCAAAGATTGAGGGTCACTTTTACCATAAATTTGTGGAAGATAGGTATTCTTGAGCGTCCACGGGGGAGCCCAAGCAGTCGCCATTTCTTCTTTAAATGAAATGAAGCGAAATGATGCAAGCGAGTTGCCATATGGTCGCCACCATAAAACGGTCGGGATGCCTAGATAAACCGAAAATATTCCGATTCCAGACTGATAGCTAATAACACACTTGCTAAAAACAATATATGAGTAGGTCAATCCAATTGGTGTTAAGCCAACCAAATCGGTTGTCTTCTCCTTTAGAGAAGGCGGCAGAGAGGCAAAAAACATGTTGCTATAGCTTTTATCGTAAGGGGCTCCTACAACTAGAATGTGCAATCCGTATTTGTTGATGAACATCTCTGCAAGTTTTATCCAATCGCTTAATTTCCAAAGAGAGTCCCTATTATGTCCAAACTTAGTGTTGCCTTTTTGAGGGCCGAGGTAGAAAACAGCATAGTCCCCAAATTGCTCTTTGAATTTTGAGGCCGTCGCAACATGTTGATGATCGAAAATCCATCTAGACCCAATCGTAAAATCCGTTTCTATTTCCGTGAACCAATTTTCAAGTCTATGCCCTCGCTCCAAGTGCCCATTCGCTATCAGCAATAAATCGTATTTTTCAAATCCAAAACGAGAGTTTTGATAGGTATATGGGCCTTCGGCACTGATTTTGCAGGGAGGATGCAGAGGGAATGGAGCATAAACAACGCTGTCTACAAAATCAAAAGCTTCAAGAAATTCATGGCTCCTTCTAAGGGCTGTATCACAAACTACTATTTGCATTTTTTTGTGGTGCTTTTCACGCAATGATGGGACCTTGGTCAAAGACCATAGAGCGTCTCCAATTCCGGGCGGCACTGCGATGGAAAAAACAGATGATTTAAGCAAAAAGGGCATTATACGACCTCAACGCGAAAAGCCAAGAAGCAACATTCTAAATCTGCGTGTTTGTATTCCGATAGCCTTTGTTTAAGGAGGCTTTTTTTGAAATATCCTTCGAGAGGCTCTTCGTCCAGTAGTTTATCAGTGACTTTTAGATCAGCCTTGGTGATCCATTCTTCGTATACGGAAAGATCCGTGATTTTCTGAGAAAAAGGTGGAGATAAAGAAAGGTGGTCTTTGAGTTCTTCTTCTGAAAAGGCCAGATGCAAAAAAGCAATATTCAGGTCTCGATATAGATGAGATCCATGTCGAGATAGCCAGGGGTGACATTGAAACAATGCATAGCCATTAGGTTTCAGCATGACTTTAACTTCATCTAAAACTTGAACGGGATTTCTTACGTGATCCAGCACGTCGAAAAGCAAAATGGTATCAAATGGAGCCAATTTTTTGACTTCTTCTAAACTGTCTGTGAGAATAGATTCGCCAGAATTTAACGGTGGTTTATCGATATCATATCCAACAGCCAATTCGGCCCCTCTTTTTTTTGCGGATACAGCAACATGTCCTTCTCCGCAACCAAAATCAAGAAACTTGCCTAATTTTTCGTTATGGAACATGAGATCGAGAATACCTTCGGCGCGAATTGTTTTATCTTCTTCGCTATTGATATCACAAAGCATCCAGTCAGGAACGGCTTTGGGCCATTTCCCTTTTTTGATGTCTTTCAATAATTGTGGCAATATCTCTTCCTCTTTGTATGGAATACAGCGTCGGCCTTCGCCACGACCGTGCCGTTCATAATGGTCTTTTCCGCTACCAAAACGGCCCCGTTGTACAGCCGCCCTGACATCAGGATTGTCTTCCAAATAGAAATTCTCATCAAATTGGCACGGCCCCTTTTTTGGTTCCTTCTTTTTTGGTTCCTTCTTTTTTGGTTCCTTTCTTGGCGACTCCTTCGGTTCTTGCACACTTTTTTCGTTAGGACATCGACCTTCATTTCGGCCATATCGTTCGTAGTGATCTTTTCCACTACGAAAACGGCCTCGTCGAACAGCCGCCCCCACGTCTGGGTATTTTTTCAAGTAGAAATCTTCATCAAATGTTTCAGTCATTTGCATCTCCTGGAGTCTTCTTTATCTATTATTGTCGCCAATGCTTTACAAATTCAGTTTTTTGGACTATAATTGAGCAAGAAAATCAAAGAATTGGCTGCAATCAGCCCAAAAAAAAGGAGATGAAAATGCGTATTATCACAATGGCAGCATGTGCAGTGGTGTGCGGAATGGCTTATGCTGAAAATTTCCAATCTGCTCCTGCTAATAAGGCCCAAGAGAACTATCAGTCGGAAATAAAACGACTAAATACGCTCTATGAACAGGCTCTAGGGAAGGCTAGAACAAAATACCTTAATGATCTAGAGTCGGCTAGAAAAACGGCTCTTATTCGAAACGACCTGGATGAAGCTCAACGGATTATCGAAGCCAAAAGAAGTCTAGGCACAGAAAAATCCACAACAGAAGCCACAGCAGAGATCCCACAATGGATAGTGGGTACTAAATGGAAAAGCAATGAGTGGATCTATGAGTGGACGAAAAATGGCATAGAGGCATCCAGAGGAAAATTGCGCGAGAAACAACCCGGTGTCATCATTGATGAAAACACTGCAATAACCATAAAGGTGGTCCAGGGCAAAACCTTCCTTCGTATTTGGAAATTTTCTCGCAACCAAAAAAGTGTAGAGGTGCAGGGATTTTTGGAGAACGGCCCTTTTTGGGGTGCCGCTCGTATCAAATAACCCAAAGAGCCTCCGTCTTCTCATCCTTTTTTTTCTCATGTGAAGAGTGATTAACAATTTCTTTTCGCAGGCAAGTCCAATTGGATAGCATTTCATTATACAAAGGGCTCGGGTAGCTGCTCACAGCTACCCGAGCTTCTTTCTTTACTAATGCTGTCAAAAGCGAAACATGGTCCTCCTGCGTCATTTCCATGACGTAAGCTTTCTTGAATACCCTGGTTGATGTTGGATACGGCGGGTCCAAATAAAACAAAACCTCTGGTCCCGAGTATTCAGACAGAACCATTCGCCAATCCAGATTTGTGATCGTAACATTCTGGAGTCTGGATGATATTTTGGGCAATTCGTCTAGCATCGTATTCCATGAATGTACCTCCCCTGGCACTCCGTCGCCATAGATCCTAGAAGACCAGCAGAACGTACCGCAGAGCCCTCCTCGCGACATTCTACGCACAGAGTACGTAATCACCGCCTGTTGTAGCGGATCGAGCCCAGGCATTCCTTCTCGATAGATCTCTCTGAATTCCAAATACTGCTCTTTGGTGTACGGAATCTTACGCAATTCAGCGATCAATTCGGGACCGTTTTCTTTCAGGATACGGAACAAATTATAGATCGAGTATTCCGCATCATTGTAGACCTCCTGGGCCGCAGGTTCCTTATTCAACAACACGGATGCCGCTCCGCCAAAGACTTCGATATAAACCTCATGGGGAGGCAAATTCTCAATAATCCAGCGGCATAGATAGTATTTGCCCCCGTGATACTTAACAGGCGGGCGGATCAATTTTTTCATGCCCTAGTAGAGTATTGGAAAAATTACTCTAAATAGGGAGGAGGCAGAAATGAAATACATACTACCCTTATTGGCTCTACTGATCCTCGTTGGATGTCAAAAACCTTACGATTACAGAGTTCCACCGCCCGACTACAGATTTCCGCAGCCACGGTATGACTACGAGCGACCGTATGATCGTTACGATGACGGAGTTTATGATTGGTACTACGAGAAAGATGTCATGCGAGAGCATCACAATCGCATCAGATCCAACATCTACGTCAGAGAGCTAAAACCAGATAAAGGATTGGATAGAATAGCCCAGAATCAAGCCGAATGGATGGCAAGAGTCCAAACCCTAACGCATCGCGGCCCAGATGGAACTACAATCACACAAAGGGCTAAAGGATGGCAATATGCCGGTGAAAATATCGGATACGGCTACAAAAATCCTCAAGAAGTCATGGATGCATGGATGAAATCGTCCAATCATTACAAAAACATTGTCAATGAACGATTCTCCCATATTGGAGTCGGCCATGCAGACGTAAACGGTGTGAGATATTGGTGCGTCGTTTTTGGTGGGAAATCAAGATAACCCGGAGGGATGAATGGCCCAATTTACCTTAGAAAGCACAAAAATCAGTACCAATTTAGTCATTGGAGATGCCTCAGACATATCGTTAGTATTGGTTGATGGTAGTAACACATCAGAAGATATTGCAATTACGTTACCATTAGCAGCAAATTCGACGGATAGAGTTGTTTGTGTAAAATGTGTCAGCACCAATGATGGCAATATAAACGTAACAGTGAAAGCAGCAGGATCGGACGGCATTGATGGTTGGGCTGCGTGGTCTACCGCAAATGATCGAGATTGGCTTTGGGTTCAATGTGATGGAGAAACTTGGCACATTATAGGCTCTGGTCCTGCGAGCGGGTGGGAATCTCAAGGTGTTGGTATGTGGACTGCTACTACTTCGTAAATGTATAGGAAATCAAGATGATAACTTGGCAGGAATTTCTAGAGAAGAAGAATACAAATTATGATTTTTCTTCAACACAAGTCAATCTTCCATCGAACTTGTCTGATAAAATCCTAAGTTGGGGAAAAAACAACATCCCAGATGATGTGTTATATGACAGGAAAGGATTCGGAAGAGAAGACGAAATTCATGCGACCGTTCTTTTTGGTCTTCACGATATGCAGCCCAATGCTGTTGAGAAAATCTTACAAGATGCCAAACCAATCAAATTAGAATTAGGCAAAATATCGCTATTCTCAAGTGACGAATACGATGTGGTTAAAATCAACGTTAAAAGTCCCGATCTACACAGACTCAACACAAAATTAAAGTCCTCATTGGAATACACCAGCACTCACCCTGGTTATAAGCCGCATGTTACAATTGCCTATGTCAAAAAAGGCGAAGGAAAGAAATATGACGGAAACAAAACGTTTGACGGAGATGACGCAACAATAGATGAAGTAATTTTTAGCTCTAAAAATGGAACTAAAACCAAAATTCGATTAGGGTAATATCGGCAAATGCGGGGCGATTATCTTGAGAAAATCCATCGAGGATTTCTTATCGAGCCGAACCCTAAAATTATCCCGCTGCTTCACGATCTCGGGCTCATATCCCAAGTAACCGAAGTACTTGTTGATGATCTTCGTGCCCTTCTCTTTCCAGATGTGTGTATTCATTACGACCCGCTCATTCACGCGAGTGCCACAGTCCCCATACCAGATCGCAAGAGCAACGTCTCTCAATAGGCTGAGGTTATCCAGATCCAGCTTCCTGTGGCCTTTCTTGTCGTAAAACATATCACGGAATTCGTTGAAAAGCGGATAGCAGATGCTATGCCACCGATTCGTCTTCTCTATGGTGATAGGGTTGGCAGAGGCTAGATGTTGTAATTCGGTGGCTTTGAATCTTAGCCACTGAATATCCCGGCTACGCATCGACAGATAGCAGTTCTTTCCCCGCGTGGGCTTCACAATAGATGACCCACCGAGGACCGTGCCGATGATAAAGGCCCTCTGCCTTTGAGTGATTTTTGGGCTAATTATGTGTGTCATACTGGTATTTAGGTTTTGGATTAAAATTTTTCCAAGATCACCTCAAAAAAGATTTACGAATTCTACATACCTTTGAAGACAAACAACTCACTTATTCAAGGAGACAAAATGGGAGCTACAAGTGTTACAGGCGTCGGGCCGGGTGCAGCCGATGGCAATAAAGGACCGGGTAATGGGCGCGACCAATTTGTACCTCTCTTGACACCACATGTGGTTGCTGCTGGTACGGTCGTTTTGGCCGCTGGAGCCGCTACGGTTACTTTCCCCACCGCCCTCGATGGCAGTGAAACAAACTACGCCGTAATTCTGACTCCCGAAGCAACCAACTTGGCATCCGTTTCCGCAAAGACCGACGATTCCGATGGAAATTTCGAGTCTTTCGCCGTCGCCGGTACGGGAACCGATCATGTCATGTGGGCCGTCGTCAAGGTAGGTAATCAATAAGATATAACAAAAATCGCTCCCGCACGCGGGAGCGATTTTTAGGAGACAGCTTTTTAGGCTGATACTTTCTAGTTGCCTTGTTTTCGAAATTTCGAAAACAATCCGAGAGTGAGATCGATCCTTCGATCTCGCTCTTTTTTATTTAGGCGGCAAACCACTAAATAACAAGGCATGATGACATTTTTACAATTCTATTTACTGAGAGAAACCGTTTGGGCGATTGGTCAGCCGCATTATTCAAAAGAACAGAAACGTCCCAGGAAACCGTTTTTAGAGCCTCATTATAGGCGACCGCTAGAAAAAATAGATTACGACGAATTGTATAGGCAATACATATTCAAGGACGACGAAAAAGCCTACCGCAAGCTGTTCGAAAATCTCAAAACAATAATCACTCGCCAGCTTTACGATCATTTCTACGATGAAAAATACATCCAGATTCAAGATGTTGAAGACGCAGTGCAGTATGCACTTTCCAGAATTGTGCGGGGAAAATCCAACACCTATGATCCTCAAAAGGGCAATTTGCCTGGGTATATCTACATAGTTGCTCGAAATATGCTGTGGAATAGGATCAACAAAGCAAAAGGCCCCAAAAATTTACCTAAGACCATTAACACAATAGTTAGCCAAAATCCTTCTTACGCAGTACATCCTTCTGAATTACCGGAAGATCCTGCACAGTATGTTAGAAAACTCATTGACAGCTTACCGGACACTAAGAGATGGGAGAGGCCGAAACAGATACTAGAGCTAATAGCAAAAGGGCATAAAAAAAAGGACATCATCCAAATGTTGGGCATTGAGAAATCAACCCTATACAAAAATGTGGGCAGGGCTGCCGAGTACCTTAAAACACAGGCCGTATAATTCTACACCAAAATTGTCGATTCCGACAGAACTTTTCCCAGTTTCATAATGTGTTTGCAAAGTCCTGCTGCTTCCATTGGATTAGCTGGGGGACGGTTTGATCCTGGGACGGGGGTATATTTTTTGGCCTTGGGACCTTGGAGGCTCTTATCCAAGTGATTGTAATAACTAAATCGCCATCTGAAATCTCCGCAAGAACAACGTACTAAAACATCTGTATCCTCTATCGAGAGCCTTTCGAGGAAGTATGTTTTGCCATCTGATGCCTTTAGGGCAACGATTTTGCGTGCTTTTTCTTCTGCGTACTGCACCTTTTTGAAGACAATCGTCGGGGAGTATTCTCTTTCTTCATGCAGTGCCCGACCTTTTACGAAGAGTGTCTTCATTCCCACAAAGGGAATCCACTGCACGTTCGCTATCTTAATTTCGTGCGTTGCGTATTGTCTTTTGGTGGTCCCAGGGAATGCATCGACGGCACTTTGGTACAGAGTTTGTAGTGATGATTCTAACCAGATCATTTCAATGATATGTACGATTGGCACTAAATAATACCATGAGCGATTTCGAGGAATTAAAGAGTCTGCTTGATACTTGGCCCGTGGCTGTGCCGGGCTCGCTAATCTGTGATGCTCAGTCTAAAGAGCAAAAGGGACTTCGGGCATCCGAGATTGTCACTTATCTATTGCCGCCGTTGAGGGAAAAAAAATTTCTCGATTTTGGATGTGGTGAAGGGCACATGGCAAAGGAAGCCGGAATGTCGGCTTCTTATTCTGTTGGTTATGACATCAAGGCTCCCAAAGATGGCGACTTCGAATGGGAGAAGGAAGAAGACAACACTTTACTCACAACGGACCCAGACAAAATTGAAGATAAGTTCGATGTTGTTTTGGTCTATGATGTCCTGGATCATGTTCGAGGCAATGTTGAGCCAGTGATTCGCCAGATCGTTCGTTTTTGTAGGCCGGGTGGGTTGATATTTTTCCGTTGCCATCCTTGGTGTGGACGACATGGAGGCCATCTATATCAGCAGATCAACAAGGCTTTTGTGCATATGATCTTTACTGATGATGAATTGGAATCTATGGGGTACGAGGTTCCTCATGTAAGGAAAGTCTGTTTTCCTTTAGCAACGTACAGAAATTGGTTAAGAAAAGGTGGATTCAAACTAGCAGACTTTTCTATCTTTACAGTAGACAAGAAACAGCCCGAAGACTTTTTCAGGCAAGATGTGATATCAAAACGACTTGAGAAAGTAATCAAGAAGGGACCATTCCCAGAGCATCAAATGTCGCAGTCCTTTGTTGATTTTTCGATTGTGCGTTAGGTGGGTGGCTATCTATACATTCCGCCACGACCGGTAGCGGCATACTGTTGTTGCTGTTGTTTTTCTGCTTCGGCCTCTCTTTTCTTTTCAGCGGCTTTTTGGGCTGCTTTTTCGGCTTCTTGTGCAGCAGTTGGAGCAATTCCCATTTCTGTTCCTGCTTGAGCCGCTCCTTGAGCCGCAGGTTGTTGCGGTGTTACCCCAGCTTGAGCCGCAGGTTGTTGCGGTGCCGCTCCTTGAGCCGCAGGTTGTGCTGCCCCCTGTGCTTGAAGTTGTTGTTGCTGTTGCGCTACGTTCTGATAAATAGCATTACGAACTTGTTCTGGGTCTATGTTGAGTTGTCGCAATGATTGGAGGAGAGGTCTCATCTGCTGATCTACTACCTGATAGGGATCTCCTTCTGTTCCTCCTTGATAAGCCGCCTTTACTTTGCCCCACCAATCGCCAACTCCTCTGACCATCCTTCCAAGACCCCCAGCAATTCTTTCTCCTATTCCTGGTTGTGGTGGTGCTGCGGCAGCAGCTTGCTCAATCAATAAATATTCCATTGATCCCAAGGCAATTTGGTCTACATCCAGATTTTCTTCGGCAATCAAAATACACAGATCCAGAATTTCTCTTTCAACCAATGAGTATTCAAGATGTTCGTTAAATGTTCTCATGGCAATCTCCTCATTGAAAGTATATAGCATTCACCTAAATACTTTCAGAGGGAGGAAAAAATATGACCAAAACGACCAGCGTTCTCGGCCTAATCGCCATAATTGCCGCTATTGTGCTTTTGGGAGCTTATTGGTATAAAACTACGGATAATCTGCCCAAGGATCATCCAAAACAACAAGAGAGATGGGATGATTGGGAGCTAGATGAAGAATTTATAGTTCCTCCAGAAGAGCCCGAAGAAGAAGTTCCAGATATCCCAAAGACCTACAAAGAAGCCCTGGAAATTGGGACGAAAACTGGTAAGCCCATCTTTCTTATTTTTGGGGCCGATTGGTGTACTTGGTGTCAAGAAATGCGAAAGACACTTGCCGATTCAGAGGTGCAAAAAGCCCTAGATGGTTACATAGTTTATCACGCAGATAGCGATAAAGAACCGGATCTGGTGAAACAGTATGGGGTGGGTGGAATACCTGCTTACTTTGTAGTCGATTCATCAGAGAAAATTATCAAGGATGGTAAAGGATACAAGGAAACCAAAAGATTCTTGGCATGGCTCAAATGAAGATTTTGTTTTTAGATATTGATGGGGTACTGAACAATACCTCCACCATGATGAAGGGGTGGAATGAATTCGATGAGGGTTGTATCGAAAATCTTGGCAATATTCTAAGACAAACAAGAGCCAAAATTGTATTATCATCGTCATGGCGTAGGTATCCCCAAATGCGAAGAGACTTCGGCAGAATGTTAGTCAAAAACAGACTGATCCAGTTTTGGGGTGGAGATACGACTCCGATTCTCGGCACTGCTAGGGCTATGGAGATCCAACAGTGGCTCGATGAAAATCCCAAGGTTGAAATATTCGCAATTTTAGATGATGATCCCGATGCACTTCTGCAAGCCGAAAATGGAAGATTTTTCAGAACCAGATTCCAGGAGGGTTTGACTCAGGAAATTGCCAGTCAAATCATATCATTTCTCAATTCCGATCCTTCGAAGCACTCAAAGCAGGAAGAGTAACGGACAATAATCTTTGTCCCGAAGGGGACGCTAATTGGACACACGTAACTCGCGTTTCTGGGTTAAAGCTGATGATCCTCCACTGATCGTCTTCTAAGCTCTCAAAATAAGCCCTCGTTGGCGAGCTACTGACCTCTTCCTGGGTGTTAAAACTCTTTCCTGGAGGTGGCCCGAGCATTGCGAGAAATGTGGCCTTCGGTATTGTTTGTTGGGCCGTGCAGGCCCTTCTTTCTAGTGGTAATGCCATACTTAACCCCTTTTAACTATACTATGTAGAGGAACAAAAAATGAAAATCCAAAAAGACAGCTATTGGTACGTGGATGAATCGGGAGACGAGCCAAGAATGGCGGCTCTTTGTGAGAAGTGTGCCCAAGAAAAACGATTGGGAACAAAATGGGATGGAACTCTTGGATATGGTGACTACGATTTATCATGCAAAGCCTGTGGCGAAATTATCCATTTGAGGGAAACAGATGCCGAATAAAATGTTTCGCCCCCCATTCAAAACTCAAGGGGGCAAATACTATCTTGCGAGTTGGATCTTGAGTTACTTCCCCGAAAATTGCGAGGAACTAACATATCTCGAACTCTACAGCGGAGCCGCGAGCATACTTCTGAATAAACCGCCGTCTGATACGGAGGCAATCTGCGATTCGGATTTGGGGGTGTGTCAAATCTTCCGTGCCCTGCGGGATGAACCAGATGGCTTCATCAACAGGCTTAGGAGAACAAAATATAGCGAAGGCACATTCAATAGAGCCCTCTCCCGTGTCCAAAATCCAAAGGATTATCTGGATTATGCGGTTGGGGAATTCATTTTGCGAAGAATGAGTTGGGGCGGCATGAAGCACACCTACGCGAAACCAAAATCCGACGAAAACATGAGCAAGACATGGAAGGGAATTGTTCAAGAATTGCCCCGCATAGCGGAACGTGTGGGCCATATCCACATATTCCATCGGCCCGTATTAGAGGTTATTAAATCGTTCGATGACGAAGAATTCTTATGCTATTGCGATCCCCCTATACTCAATGATGACGTAGAGGCCAACGAACACAGTATGCCCACCGAGGATCACGTAAAATTAGCCAATATTCTTCGTGGATTTAGGGGAAAAGTTCTGATAAGTGGTCGGTGTTCCAAGCTCTATAAAAGGCTTTACGAAGATTGGCGGTGCGTCAGAAAGAAGATAGCCAACCACAAGATGGACTATCTCTGGATGAATTTCTAGCCAACGAAAAAAAGCCTTTTCTATCACTACATAAGGTATGTCGCTCAATTTTAAGATGTTTTTGGAGATTGGCGAGGCCGGTCAAGTACACCCGCCGTTGAGTAATGCCGAGGACCCTGCTTTTAGCAAGTTGGTCCGAAGCAAATATGGACCTGGGCAGGGTCGCAAAGATCCAGAAGCATTCGACCCCGAGGAGACATTTGGCAAGAAGAAACGCAGATGTATCCGATGCGGGAAAAAGCGAAGAGGAAACTAAGAGTGACAACTAAATAGTAGGGACACTTAATAGGAGATAAGATATGGCTAACCCACATCCAGAAATCAAATTTCAAGTTAATCTGGAGCTAAACCGAGAGGAAAAAGTCGGCCCCTTGACAAACGAAAAGGACGTAGCAGTTCTTCATCCGACAGCCTACCAGAGCGATCCAGACAACGGACGCGAAGAAAAGGCGAACTTCAAGGAAACTCGTTCGGCTCTTCTGAACGACCAAAAATGTTCTGATTCGGCCTGCTCGGTATGGCTTAAGAATATGAATCTTAAGCACGGTGATACGTTCATTAAGTACGGACAGGAAGCTCTTGATTACAGAAAGAAGTATGTCGCGGGCGATTGGAACGACAATGTTCCAACAGCCGGTTTGGGTTCAATTCTAAGCATCGTGACATAGGAGTTAAATGTTATCTTTCGGAAAAATGATGGGGCTGATAGAGCAGCACCCGGATTTAGAAGGTGGCGACGAAGGTCCGCTTTTAGACAGCGGCGAAGACGGCCAAGCTATGGAAGCTATTCGTAGCGGGCTGCATTTGCGTAAAAAGAATTGCGGAGACTTCTGGGAGGACTTCATAACTGTATGTGGCAATGCGGATGCTATGTCCGCATTGCTTGAAGTTCCCAAGGAAAAAGTTACCGGTTGGAACAGCAAGATCCGAGAGATGCTCGACAAGGTAAGTGACGCAGATAAAGAAGGCGAGAAAAGCGAGAAGCGGGAACAAATACCAACGGGGGATGTAGAACCTACCGAAGATACTTTTGGAAATGACGCTAATGCCGATTTGAGGCCCTCGCCCTCATAGGGAGAAAAATGAAGTCTATAACAGAATGGAAAAACGGTTCTAAAATAACGATGCCAAGTTTTTCTGCATACGTGCAGGTATTAGAACAAGGTGCAGGAATGGTTACACCTGGGGCGGCACCGGGACCAATGTCACAAGCTCCAGCACCTCCGCAACCACAGGTAGAGGCCCCACCGGAGGAGGCACCGGGAGTAGAACCCGCGACGGCTCCTCCCCAACACGAAGATGCTTTACCGGGAAACATCGATACTTTTTGGAAAAATGCCTTGGCAGCAGTAGATTCTAGTGCCCAAGCCCTCACTGCAAAGCATGGTTATCGACTTTTTGGAGATATTGTCGAAAGGGTAAAAGGGGTGGCCGATGGGCAGAGACTAAAGACGATGTTGAATGAGGCATTGGGAGAAGCACCAGAGCAACCGCAACAACCAACGGGGCAACCATCAGCACCATCAGCGCCATCAGCACCACAAGCACCAGGAGCGGCACCGGGACCGGAAGCGGCTCTATAATTGGCATAAGATGAACGAATGGTCAAGAGAATACGGACGAATAAAAACAGGGAGTCATCTCGGGAAGAGCGTGTCCGCTCCAAAACTTTGAGCAATTATAGCCGACTTACTTTAGAGCAACGGTTAGCAAGAGCAAGAAAGCAAAAGACCGATAGTAGTCGTCAAAAAACTAGAATTGATGAAATCAAAAAAATCCTGGGTGATAAATCCGAAAACAGACGAAGAAGAACCTTCAATCCTAGAAAGGGCGGTCTAACCCGCAATAGACCAAAGCATCTCACCCGTGCAGCCAAACGTGCAACTCAACCAATTGCCCCAAAATTTCCTGATTCAGCGGCAAACTATCTCAAAGAGATAAAGCATTTCAAGATGCCAACTTGGTTTGAGGCCAAATCTAAGTCCGTCGATATTTCTATCATTGTGCCTCTCTACAGAAGCCAAACAGAGATTGCGGAACAAATCTATAGTTGGGATCTAACACATGATGGCTTAACGAAAGAGGTCATCTATGTGGACGACGCATCTCCCGACCAGTCTGCTCAACAAGTCATTGATTCTTGGGCCGCCAGAAGAACTCAGTTGAAGGAACCGGTTGGAAGAATTATTAGTAGAACCGTAAATCAAGGATTTGGGGCTGCTTGTAATACCGGAGCCTATAATGCCTATGGCAAATACTTGATCTTCCTCAATGCCGACTGCACGGTTACTCCTGGGTGGGTGCGTCCGATGATTTCGCGGCTAAAAAGTGACCCCGAAATAGGCATTGTTGGAAACCTCCAAGTCAAGGACAGCAAAATAGATTCGGCAGGGTCCGAGTGGTCATGGGAAAGCAAGTCGTTCCCCCACATAGGAAGAAACACATATAAAAATAAGCCTCATCAGCAATTTACTTTAGAAAATGCCCCGGTCGATTTATTTCTTGCGGATGAGCGTGAAATGGTAACCGGTTGCTGTTTCGCCATTTCCAGAGATCTATTTCTTGACCTTGAGGGATTTGATACCGTTTATCGCAAGGGATATTGGGAAGATGCCGATCTGTGTTTACGAGCCAGAACCAACGGATACAAAATCTACTATGAACCCAAGTCAATGGTGTACCACAAACTAGGACACTCTAATGCTGGTGGGCATCCGTGGGTCGCGAAAAACAGAGAATATTTCAAATTTAGGTGGATCGATTCGGGACGAATCGATCCACTTGTGAAATCGAAAAGAAGTTGCCCTCCTAGTCCTTCGATCAAGAAGCACGCAAATGGTAGGGTTTGGGGCTGTGTTATTGCGTGTAATGAAGAAGAATTTCTTGAGGCCTCTGTCGATAGTGTTTCCAGTATAGTAGACGAATGGATCTTCGTCATTGGCGGAAATGAATATGCTTATAAAGCAGGAATGTGCGATAGCTCAGGACATCCCAATGACAACACCATAGAAATAGCCAATAATCTCGCCTCAAAGTATGGCGGAAAGGTCATTCTACCACCAGGACGCTTTTGGAAAGACAAGGTGGAAATGCGTAATGCTTACGCCCAGTATTTGCGTTCTGGTGATTGGATGTTTGTGCTTGACGGAGATGAGGTCTACAAGCCCGACAAACTATGGCGAATAACGGAATTGATGAAGCAGTATGATGTATTGGTCGTACAGTTTTGGCTGTTCTGGAATAATATTCATACTATTGGAACAGGCAAGTGGTCAGGATATCCCCAAGAACGAATCGTTCGCTGGAAGGATGGGATGTGTTATCGCGGCACAAATCATCTTCATGTAAGTATGGCTGATGGGAATACTGCCAAGAAAGCTTTGCCTTGTTGGAGCGGTCGTGAAAAGATGTTCTATCACTATTCTTGGGTCCGACCGATAGACAAGATTAGGCAGAAGTTATACTACTACAAATATCAGACTGGAAACAACAACGATTTTTATGTTGAAAATGTTTTTCTTAAGTGGAGAGAAAACCCCGACAGCGTAAGTAGCACTCATCCTATGGGTGGCGGTGGATGGGATAAATTCCCAGGAATACATCCACCGGGTATTCAAAAATTGATAGGCGAAGGGAAATTGGATTTCTAGGAATGAAGATAGTATGTGCAGGTTGTCATAGATCGGGAAGCACTTGGGTATATAATGCAGTTAGACTGATAATGGAGTCCAAGAAGAAGTCGGTATACGCCTGTTTTGCTACAGAATATGATCCCGAAAACAAATCCGAAGTCCATGTGATAAAGACCCACAATTGGCAGGAATTTCTAGAAGAAAATGCCGACAAAGTATTTACTACCAGAAGAGACCTAAGAGACATAGCTGCTTCTGCGATAAGAAGGGAGCTAATCGAAGAAAAAGACGCAATCTCGTACTTGAATCGGGTTTTGAAGAAAGAATATATTCCTTGGAAGCCATTTAGTGATTTAGAAATTATTTACGAGGACTTGATTCGCAACAAGAAGCTTCAAATCGTTTACATTGCCAAGATTCTAAATATGACAGTGTGTGCAGGTAAGATCCATGAGCAAATAGAAAGCCTTCCTATTCCCGAAACATTTGATCCTTTAACTCAGCTACATCCCAACCACATAACAGACGGCAAATTGAAGTCTTACAAGAGTACCCTTTCAAAAGACACGCAAGATGAAATATGTCGCACATTTCGCAATTGGATGTTTAGGAACGGATATCTTTGATTTGTTTTAAAACGTAGGGCACCGACATTTCTTTCAGACACCGCATGTTGTGCGGACAACTAGCCTTATTTCCGCAGAAGATTTGCTTGCCATTACTGTCTGCTTTGAACTGGCAGGGACGACAAGGTATATCCAAAGCGATTACGTTTGCATTTTGGGCTAATGGTTTGTTTTTAACATCGGACGAAGGACCAAAGATAATATAGGTCGGAACTCCGGTAGCCGCCGCCACATGGGCCAATCCGCCATCGTTACCTATGAACATTTTGCATTTAGAAATCAAGAATGCAGCTTCTTGAAGACTACCCATGAAGATTTCTGTATTCTTGGGCCACTTCCACTCTTTTTTAAACCATGCGGGATTTCCTTGTGAATAAATATCAGTTGTCGTTCCCACAACAACTATGTTGTCAAAATACTTGGCTAGGAAATCGTATTTATCCCACCGCTTCATTGCCCAATTATGTTTTGAACCACAGTAAATTGCCACCGTCTCGGGATTCTTAGGGAATGGCCCATGCGTACCGACATCAATTTCGACTTGTGGCTCGAAATGTAAAGAATCTACGCCCATTTGATGGGCCAGATCGAGATAAACTTTGGATTCTGGGATGTGTTGTGCATAGGATATTCTGGGAGTGAATTTAACTTCGGCACAGTGCTTTTTCCCAGGGGTGAATGGCCCATTTAGCTGATATGCGTAAACTGGCAACCCTTCCGGCTTTGGGGCCGCTCGGAAAATATGTCTAACCGATGGAATTTGGAATATATCAAGATCACTTGAACTGTTGCAGTGAAGCAATAAATCCACCGTCCAACCAGCGGCAGAGACGGCGTTAATTGCTGGAGTAGCTTGGACGATATTACCGATTCCGCCACCCAACACGAACAATACTGGTTTCCGACCCTTTCGCCTTGCAACCTGATTCTTTCGTTTTACCATAAAACTACCTCTTATGCCTCCTATATACAGTAGTAAGGCACAGGGATTGTGGAGAAATAATGGCTTTCAAATATGAAGTTATGGAGTCCGTTTATCTGCGAGATAGTGCCGAGAAGGGCTATCTTGAAAAAATCACAATCAAACGCAGATTCTTGAATAGCGGAGAACTTTCAAGTGGTCTACCTGTGGAAGATGTTAAGGTTTACGAAAGCAGTTTTAACAGGGTCTTTTTAGAAGATGAATTGTTTACCTTACAGGAAGCAAATAACATCATAGCAGGAGGGTAATATGCTAATCAGAAAATTGAATGAACAGAGTGATCCCATAGGAATTCCATACCGCGTAAAACCAATCGATGCTAGAATATTAGAATTGGCGAATGAGTGGGATGCCAAACAAGCAGAGAAAGAAAAGCCACGTTGGTGGGAATTCTGGAAGCGACGAACAACCTTGACCGAAGTAACGTCGTTCTTGCTGGATAGCATTGACGATTTCATCAATATGGTTCAAGGGCTAATTGATGAAGGTGCGGATAAGAAAGCGACTGTATTGAAGTATATTGACAAACTGTACGAATATGTTGTTCGTGAAGCTATGCCGATTTGGCTAAAACCTATCGCAGGACATGTAAAGAAATACATTCTCTACTCCATTATCTCTCCCGCAATCGATTGGATCGTCAAAAAATACCGAGACGGTAAGTGGGGGAAATTCGAAGACAAGCCCGCTGAGGAGTAGGGTAAAATAGCGGCAAGGAGATAAATGGCTGCTAAAAAAAAGAGGAAGAGAAAGAGAAAAAAGAAGGACACAGGATGTAAACTCTTTCCATACATTCGTGAAGACATTATATCCATCCAGGATGTAAAACAGCATATAGGCTGGAATATTACCGCATTCGATCTTCCTGATGCTTGGAGAATTACCCAAGGAGAAAATGTAACTGTTGCGGTATTAGATACTGGCTGCGACCTAGACCACCCGGATCTGAAAGAGAACCTGCTTCCCGGAGCGAACTTCGTTGATCGAAGAAGAAAACCGTGGGATGACAATCAACACGGCACTCACGTTGCGGGAATCATTTGTGCCTTAGACAATGATATCGGTATGGTTGGGGTCGCACCTAGAGCAAAGGTGCTGCCTGTTAAAGTTTTAGATTCCAAAGGCAACGGGAATCTGTTGAACGTGGCCCAAGGTGTAAGGTGGGCGGTAGCTCAGGGAGCCGATTTGATCTGTATGTCGCTCGGGGCTCCTAGACCCGTCCAGCAAATACGAAAGGCTCTGCAATACGCCGAAAGGCGAGGTGTAGTGGCTTTTGTTGCCGCTGGAAATGCCGGAAAAACGAAAGAGGTTTTTTATCCCGCAGCGTATCCAGAGACAATTGCGATTGGTTCCATTGACGAGGATTTTGACAGATCCACCTTTTCTAACACCGGAAGTAAGCTCGACTTTATGGCTCCAGGCGGGAAAATCTTTTCTACAGTTCCAGATGATTGGTATGCCTTTCTGTCGGGAACCAGTATGGCGGCTCCATTTGCTTGTGGTGTAGCAGCCCTGCTGCTTTCATATTCCAGGAAGCACAATGGCTTAAGGTTAAAAGGAGTGGGAGATTACCGAAGAATTTTCAAGGAACACACGACTCCAATTAGAAATAGAAGGCTCGCAGGCAAGAGATTTTTCGAGGGTTTTGGTATTATTGACCCAAGAAAATTCATGGAATCGTTAGGTTAGCGACTCGCCTCAATAAACGCTAGAATTTCTCGATAAATGAGGGTCGATTTTTCTCGATCCTTGTCTTTTGTTGCCTGTCTGAAATCTCTAAGCAACTGGTTGAAAGCCCCGATTTCATCTCGTAGCTTCGCTGCACTTTCGTAATCTTCAACAGCGATAGCTTCTTTCAGTTCTATGTTTTTTGCAGACAAAAATTGCCCTGGTTGGATGCTGCTCTTATAGGATGGAGGATGAGTTTTTGGAACTTTACCAGTATGCTGTATAGATTTTTGTACCGTATCGACTACTTGTGTCATCGGTATTTCGAAAGTCTCGTAGCATTTGGCACATCCGGCCTTTATATTCATCGCCAAGTCTTGAAAACTCGCTCCACAACAGGGGCAGCGAACAATTTTTGGTTTTGATGGTGGCCCCACATCCTCAATTTGTTTTAGGGGCATTTCTGTTTTCTTTTTTGTTTTTTTGGTGGCAATCTTTTGTATAAGATTTGCTAGAGATTTCAGTAGATTATACACGACGTTCTCCTTTTGTGGTTTTTGCAAATACGACGCGACACAATCTTCGCATAGATCGAAAGACCTCACCTGACCGTGTTCGATTTCGGTGATGTGAAATGGTCTTGGTTTATCACAGGGCTGGCCTGATAACGGACATTCCATTAGGTCCCTTCAAACTGAAAGGTAACTTGTTCATCAGTTACAGGAGTAGTTCCAGCCAAAATTTCCCGTTTTATCCATAGAGAGGCCCCATCCCCTGGTTTAAAATTGCCTATTTCGATAGGGGAGGTGATGGGCTGACTGAAATTAACTTGATAAGGAGGGACCGTGGCGACGGCAATTTCTCTGGCTAGTAGATTTATTGGCCCACCTTCGGCTAATTTTGCAATGGAAATGCTAGGACTACCAACTAGATTGTTTGAAACTAATTCAAGCAACAGATGGCTACGATTGTCGTCTGCCCCGCCGAATGTAACCGTGAACGAATAGGTAGTACCTGACTCGGAACCGGATACACTAACGCCGGAAAGTACGGTTAAACCATTCATCGCTGATCGCATATTGCTAGCCCAGGTATCGATGTTCGCATTATAGTCAAAGGTAAAATCTTCCCCTTCGTAATTGAGGGTTAGAGTACCGCCAGTAACGGCCCCCTCAATCGTAAGTAACTGAACGTCGGTAGCGGAAATAAATCCAATCGACATATCCAGTTTCTCAGTCATCGCGACGGTAACACTAGAAAACGTGTCTATCAAGCTATCGTTAAACATGTAGAAACAACGGTAGTCCACAAAGCCACTTTCAGCTTGTTCTTCTGTCACGTCGCGGAATAGGCCATTCAATCCATCTCTTAGGCTATTGACAGACGCTTCTCCTCCCAGGGATAGGTCGGGGATACTGTTGGTTGTGCCGCCTGAATATAGGAAACTGATGTCGCTAGAGGTTATCATTTTTCTTCAATATGTTTCTGACATGGCGAACGGTGAAGCCTGTAAAGTCGGAAACTGCTTTTGCTCCCATTCCAGAATCCGCCAGGGCGATCACGTTCGCTTGATCTCGCCTCATTCGATTGGGTTCGCCGCCAAAACGACGTACAATTCGGTAGATTTCGCCAATGGATTTTCCGGTAGTATTTGCAATTTCACGTACTTTCATCCTGTTGTGGAAATAAAGACTTGCCACTTCTGCGTCTTCGTGCTTTTGGGGCACTTCTTGAAAGACAAATTCTTTGAAATTCATATCGTCCATACCAATGTATTTAGGTAGAGATATTGACTTATTTGTTGGAAACTGGCATGATTATTATAGGGTAATCTCCAGGAGATACACCATGTTTAGTTTTGGCAGCGATCCCGAATTCATGCTTGTAGACGAAGAAGGGGAAATTAGAAGTGCAATAGATATCGTAAACGGGACGCGAGAAAATCCAATTCAAAAGAACGGTGCGTCTTTTTGCTACGACAATGTTTTGGCTGAATGCCGGATACAACCAGCCAAGAACAAGGCCGAAGTCCTACGATTTACCAAGAAAGCACTCAAGACCTTCAACGAACTTGTTAGACCACATCGGTTATTAGCAAAAGCCGCCGCAAACTATTCCCAAGAGCAGCTTCGGTGTAAGGCAGCTAAAATAGCCGCTTGTGAGAGCGTGTGGTGTGCCTACACCATGAGAGAAGTAGAGCTTAAAAACACGTTGAATCTAGTGCGAACGGGGACACTTCGCACCACGGGCGGGCATGTGCATATTGGTACAAATCTTGGGAAAGATCATATTCAAAGTGTCATGTTGGTCCGAATGCTTGATTTATTTTTGGGTATTCCATCCCTATTCATAGACCACGATCCATCCAGCCAAAAAAGGAGGAAACTATATGGCAGAGCGGGGAGATACAGGCAACCAGAACATGGAATAGAATATCGATCCCTCAGTAATTTTTGGCTATCAAGCCCCTCACTCGTAGAATTAGTGCATCAGATATGTGGATTTGTTGTCAAATTCGTTGAAAAAAAACAGTACGAAGAATTTTGGTATGTTGATAGAAAGAAGCTTGAATCCGATGAATTCCTAAATTCCGGCAAAGATCCTTGTATCTGCCACGTTTGTCACGGTTACGATGTTAAAAAACTCCGAAAAGCTTTTGACACAGGCGATAAGGAAATAGCTAAGGAATTCTTGGATATGGCTTATCTTAGATTCCCCGACAAAATCTGTGAGATGATCGTAGAAGAACAAGAGAGAGATATCCCCTACGACCTCTATGAAGAATGGGACCTTCCTCGCTAAATATTGCAGGGATAAGATGAATTTTAAAGAATGGCTCAAAAAACGAGAAAAGCTAACCAAAGACCAGCGTCGAAGGCAGCACTTAGCAAAAGATAGGCCCGTTCGATACAAATCTAGAGTTTACACCTAGAAGCTGCCAAAATCTCCTCTTCGGTCAAAGATTCGATTTTCTTATCGTGCTTCTGTGCCCACTCGATGATTTTAAGAAGAAACCTCTCTTTCTCTTCCTGTTTAATTCTGTTTACGTCATACATATAGACAATCTTAACAAATTAAACTATATTACGCCATAGAGAAATACTAGAAAATGGCGAAATTCTATGAAAGCACTTGTAACTGGCGGGACCGGCTTTATTGGGTCAAATCTAGCCAAAAAACTAGTAGATTTGGGGCATGATGTTACAATTACAGGGCACCATGCCGAGAATAAGATCCCAGGTGTCACAAAGTTCTTAAATACCCACTTAACGGGCATTGATTGGAAGGCCCTTGACAAAATAGACGTAGTTTTCCATCAAGCTGCCAATAACGATACGTTGGACAAAGACGCTCATGAAATGTATCTGGCGAATGTTGAGGGTCCTAAAACATTGTTCAAAAAGGCCTTCGAATGCGGTTGTAGACAGTTTGTTTATGCTTCATCAACCGCCGTATATGGTGATGCTCCCGTCCCCTATGTGGAAGATAAAATTCAATACATTCTTCCCTTGAATGCCTATGGAATTTCAAAAGCCCTCTTTGACAGTTTCGCCAAGGATTTCGGCACCGAAAATAATGTCAATGTCATAGGATTGAGATATTGTAACGTGTATGGCCCAGGAGAAGAACATAAGGGTAAAAGAGCTAGTATGATCTACCAAATCTACAAGCAAATGCAGGATGGTAAAAACCCAAGGTTGTTTCGAGACGGAAACCAAAAACGAGATTGGTGCTATGTCGAGGACGTGATAGACATAAATCTTCTGGCGAGTAAGTTTGAAGGTCGTGAGATCTTTAATGTGGGAACAGGTGCAGCCGTATCATTCAATGTAATCGTCTCGCTTATCAATCGAGAAACCGATTGGAATCTTTCGCCAGAATACTTCGAGAACCCACATGCAGATAAATATCAGAATCACACCCAATGTAATATCGATAAAGCTAAAAGACTTTTGGGATGGACACCCAAATTCGATATCGTGGATGGAATAAAAGCATATCATCATTGGTTGAAAAATCAATAAAAACAGAGCCCACCCGCTCTACGAGCGGGTGGGCTCTTTCATTATACGGGACAATAAATTAGAATGAATTAACTGAAATTATCGCCTACTCGTCCCTGTGGTGCGAATCCCGGTTCTCCTGGCTTAGGGCCGATGCCATCCCAGAACTTCTGGTTAGGATTGGAGTCCATCATGTTTTGAACGCTGGTCCACCAAGTCTGGTCTTCTTCGGTCTTCATCTTCTTTTTGGCAGGCTTCTTTTTCTTGCCTTTTTCCTTCTTCATGTACTTGGTGCAATTCTTACCTTTACATGCTCCCTTAAGGATCGGCTCTTCTTCATCAACTTCGATATCGACATCTTCTTTGTCTTCAACATCAACGTCTTCTTCGTCATCGACTTCTTCCTCATCGGGTTCTTCTTCGACATCGACATCAACTTCTTCTTCGTCTTCGACGGCTTCAAGATCTTCGTCTTCGATTTCTTCGTCGCCGTTCATCTTCTTCTTAATCTTCTTTTTCTTCTTCTTGGCCTCTTCTAGTGTTTCATCTCCAAGGTTAGATCCCACGACGCCCAAGGAATTGGGTGTGCGAAGGCCAAGACTGATAGGCCCCATACCCAAGAGTGACTCATTGAGTTTGTATTCTCTATACGATAGCATTAGTTTTACCTCGCTAATAACTTGTCCCGTTACTAGTTTATATAGATGGCTGATATAAAAAAATGGACAATTTTAATCCTGGCTCTGGTCCTTGTTCTTTTATACCTCCACAAGACCTCCAGGTATGAACCGCGACTCATTCCCGAGCGGGAAATACTGAAAGAATCTCCCATTATTCCTCCCCCAAATCTTGTCCCTGCTTTCATAGACGACCTGAATTTACGAAATCGGGGCATCCGCAGCATTTGGTATGGAGACCTGAAACTACACGTCAAGGACCGATTCACTGTTCGTTTGGACGGTTTTTTAGGCTATGAAAAGCCCAAAAAGTTCAAGATGCAGTTACAGTCATTTTTCGGAAAAGAGCTTATAGTGGGATCAAACGATCAGTATTTCTGGTTTTGGTCGAAGCGGATGGAGCCTCCTGCCCTCTACTACTGCTCGCATGAAAATCTATATCGATCCAGGCTCAAGACTCCTTTCCATCCGATTTGGATTATGGAATCTTTGGGATTGGGTCGGATTTCTGTGAAAGATGCGAGGCTCGATGTAGTGGGACATTACTGGAAAGTCACAGAGATCAGGATCAACACTTTAGGGCAAAAGGTCAGAAAAACCACGCTTATCGACACCAACAAGAAGGCTATTGTCGGACACTATGTTCACGACAAGAATCGGCTGATCGTGAGTAGCGAGGTAGAGGAATTTTACCGCATAGACGGGCATATGGTGCCCAAGAAAATCCGCACCATTTGGCACGAAGAAGGGGTAGAACTAAATTGGTTTTTTTCTGAGCCCAAACTGAACATTCCGATGGGCGAAGTAGAGATGCCCAACGAGAGTTTTAAGATCGATATTGGGGCTACTTCTTATTAAGCCTTTTCGCGATAGCATTTTTGCGTTTCTTTTCGACTACTTCGCGGGCACTAACATTTTTCTGGGCAGCTAACGCGGCCAGTTGAGTTTTTCTCGGGGGCACGCGTGGCTGACGGGCGGCTTGTCTTGGGCCAACTGTCGGCCTTCTTCCGTGTCGTCTACCACTTCCACATCCACAACCCATTTTTACCTCACAATAGCTTTATCTGTTTTTTATGTTTAACGGATTTCCGCTGGGCATTGCGATTTTTGTTCCCAGTATTGCGTCTTCGAAGCCCGGATCTCCCTGCCTTACGGCCTCCACCGCCACGACATCCACAACCCATATCACTCCTCAACCCCCTTTTCACGGAGATCTTTTTCTAGGTTTTTAATACCAACATGAACCACCCTTTTGACTGTACCGAGGGGTTCACCCAATTCGGTCGCAATTTCGGACAGTTTCATTTGTCCGAAGAATCTCATACGAATCATCCTGGCTTGTTTCTGCTGATAGGGAGTTCCTTTATCCCAATCTGCGAGAACTTGCTGAATAAGAACCTTCTCTTCTTTCTCAGTTGCTTTTCCAAAAGGATCACCTTCCATCGTTACTGAGGGTATGGGGAGTCCGATTCTTCCCATTTTCTTGCCGCTACTACTTATATGAGCTTCTTCCGGCTCTTCGAGAGTAGTCGGTTTTTCCTTTCGATAGTGGCTTGCAATTGCGTTGTGTGTTATCTTGTAAGCCCAATTCTTGAAATTTTCAACTTTAGTCTTGCCTGACTGCATGGCCTTGACGATGTTTAGCATAACCTTCTGGACGATCTCTTCAACGTCGTGCCTGTTGGCAACGCGTTGGGCGACGTAGCGAGTAAGAGGACCCTGCCATTTTTGCAAGAGTTCACCGAGAGCGTCCATATCGCCGTCAGCGACTCGCTTAACGAGAGCGTCATCTGTGTCCTCTAGGAACATGTCTCTATCCAACCAGTCTCTAAATTCCATTAGGTTTCTTTGGCCAAGTCTGGCCTCAATTCTGCCCATGTTGTAAATCGCGGCTTTTTCTCTCCCTTCACAGGCGGCAATTCAACGGGCATATCTTTCAGTTCCTCTCTGGCCTTGTGTACCCATGTTTGAACCGTGTTATAAGGTGTCGCTGTTGGCGGCAGAAGTTGAGCCAAAACCCCGACTTTTACCATCGTGAATTCGTTTATTAGTGGAGCTAGAATCGGGTTTTTCCTTGCGATTTTGTTGAGAGCATTTACTATTTGCTTTCGCTCTTCTAGCAAACCGTTCCTTTTTGTCTCAAGCTCATCTTTTTTGCCTAGTATAGCATTTAACTCTTCTTCTATCGATCCCTTTTTCTTTTTGTAAGCCCGATCTATTTCTTTGGCGGTCTTTTTGAGTATTTGGAGGCCTCCTTGGCACTCTTTTGATTTCCAGTCTCGACATATCGTTGGTCTTAGGAAATGAGTTTTCGATATGATCTTCTTGTATGTGTCTTTTATCGGTTTTCCAATTGCCCTTGCCTGCTGCTTCTCCATTTTTTCGTGAAAAGCTTGGATCTTTTGAGTAAATTTGGCGAAATCGCCAACTAGTCCTTGGCAGTTTTCTGCAAACTTACCAAGTCTATCGCTGACCTCTGGATGGTCATCTTCTATAAAACTGCGAAGTGTTGGAAGACTGCCTCCTGGTCCCATTATCGTATCTTCAATGGCCCGCTCTCGGCTCCCGAGGGCTCGTCTGTCAAACATGTAGGCGACATCCATCAGAGATCTTGTTGGGGTTTTCATTCCTAATCCAGGTCGGAAAGTCATCTCTCCTGGCTTGGCTTTAGCCCAAGGATCTGTCCCTGTACCTATCTCTTCTTCGGGAGTAATGCCATACTGATATGCAAGAGCCAATGCCTTGTGGCGATCTTTGAGATTCGAAAGCGATTTAAGCAAAAGTTCCGCCTCCTCTTCTCTGCCTACGACACCGAGAGGTCCCAATCGAGGTTCTCGAAATTTTAGATGGGGTGCTGCTGCTTCCTCGCCAGCCTCGGCCCCTCCACGACCTCTTCTGATTGCGGTTTGAGTTCTTGCTATATCCGATAACCTACCCTCGGGACCAGGGGAAATTAGCTGGCCTTTCTTTGGTGGTTTTTTGCCTTGTTGTTGCAGCATTTCCAGTTCGCTGTGTCTTAACACTTCCGGGTCCTGGTATGGGGATGGTGGCAATCCTTTACTACGTAGTCTTTGTGCTATCCTTCCCGCTAAGTACAAGGCCCAACGAGGGATATCTTCCTTTATTGGGGCAAATTTTCCCCCGTATTCCCCAGAGGTTTTTTTCTTTGTTATGTGTTTCAAAATAAATTGCCAAACATCTTGTGCAACGTCTTGTGCCAAATGCGGATTTCCGCCAGTTGCCCTACAAGCCGCTCGCAGTAAATATGGATGTATATTTCCATATGTCTCCCAAGCCGCAGAATGCTTTGCGGCAATAGATTCGTCGGTTTCTCCTGCCGCTTTGGCCTCTGGAGGTATTTTTTCTCCTTCGGGAATGTATTCGGTATCTTTGGTCTTTTTCTTGTCTTCAATAAGTGCATTCCAACGCATGATGTGCATGGCTTTGAGAATTTCATCCAGAGTTGATCTAGGCTCGGGGATTGCGTCACACGCACCAAGCTTCTGCTCAAAAAGCGGCTTGCTTTGGGCTATGATTTTAAGAGCTTCGAGAAAGACCAACAGGCGACCTCCATCGATAGCTTCACTTAAGAATTCTTCGGTTTTGAGCCATTTTCGAAATGATACATCCATTTGCAACCTCACTATCGTTATATAGCCCAAAACGACCACTTTAAGAACAATGATTTTTCGAAGGAAATGGATACATATATTATCCGGTATACATCGGAGAATTTTGGTGCCAAAGCTATAAATAAGATGGCAACTGATACACAAGTTAATAGAAGCGGAGAAATACTATGAAAAACTTTTTCGATTGGCTGAAAGAAAACAACCTGGAACTACCCGTTCTAGATACGCCAGAAGCGGAAGAAACGACCGATGAACAGCGGGCTCGTACAGGATGGAGTGCGAACTATCCTCCAGCCTATTTCTCCGCTCAATATCCAAAATATTGGATGAACCCAAGAAAAGCTACAACTGACCTGGATGCCGAGATCATGGGTCGAAAGAAGAAATAATGTCATTCATTGACATGGTGCTGTAAAGCACCACCTCCTTTCCGAAGACAAGCCCTTTTGCCGCAATGCGGCAAAAGGGCTGATTTTTATGGATCGGAGGCCTAAATAATAAGATTCCTCACGGGATCACTATCTTAAAGCAACTAGAGAGGTTACTATGACTACAAGACATCTCCGCTCTGTCCGTAAGAAGAGCAAATACGAGAAAATGGCCGAAAGGAAAGAACTTTTGGACCATCATCTAAAGGGAAGAGGCCTATTCCGTTTTCGGAACAGAAACCGCCAAGCACCCTTGACGCTTCCTAAGCCTGGAATCAGTGTTTTAACTGGCGAGTCGGTTACAGAGGTCGGCCCAGCCAATCCGAACGTACCTGGAAGTGGCGAGTGGGATGGCGACGACTACTTCATGCAGACCATTAGAAATCGCGAGGCGATTTTGGTGAAAACAATTCGTGCCCCTGATGAGAACAAAAAAAAGGCCGAGGAAGTTATCGAAGAATCCGTAAAAGAAGAGGCAACAAAGGACGAAGAAATGCAAGAAGAAAAGAAACTTATTCTAGATCAGCCCGATCAAGTCACAGCAGATGGACCCGTTGAGCATGTGGTTCAATCAGAAAAAGAGAAACCGCTCAACGAGCAAAAGCCCTCTCCGAAGGAGCAGGTAGAAATCTTGCTGACAGAGGACCCGATGGACGGTTTAGAGATCCTCAACGAATAAGAGCCCCCTTTACAACGAAGAAAAAATAGACTATAATCTCCCTAGTATGGGTATTACACACCTCAATTTAGGGAGAATCAAATGTCTGCTCTCTTCGTCGTTATCAAAAACGGGGCCATTATCGAATGCACCGCCGATCATGAGGTAGGGGTCAATGTTTTTTTGTCCCAAAATGCTGAGGGAATGTACAAGATAGAGGGTTTGGATGATCTTCTCAGAATCTATCAACACCACAGAGATGAGGCCAGCATCGAGTCTCTTTCTTCAAAAATCTGTAAAGAGGCCAAGGAGCAGACGGCCAATCTACTCAAGCAACTTGACAAGTTGAAGGATTCTGATTCTGCAAAGAAGGTCCAGCAGATGGCCGAGGATACCGCTGCGATGGCCCGAGATATTTGGGCACAATTCACATACAAACTCCAGGAGTTGGTGAAGAAGGACGAATAATGCCATACAAAAATTCTCCCCATTATCTCCATCGCTGTTATCGAGAAGGCTATGCGATTGGCTTTCACGGCGATGATGATGATTGTCCCTATTGCATTGGCACGCTTGAGTGGTGCTGGTGGCATGATGGTTGGTCGGAGGGTGTCGTTGCATCTATTTAGAAAGGGTTAGATCATGCGAGGTGTCGTACTAGCCGGTGGATACGGGACAAGGATGAAGCCCGCAACTCTAACCACAAACAAACACCTGTGCCCCCTTTATTCGAACTCGGGGGCGGTTCCGATGATCTTCTACCCCATCAACACATTGGTGAACAGTGGGATTGAGGACATCCTGATTATTTCGAGCCGCCGACATTGCGGCCCGATCATCGAAAACCTAGCCGCAGGGCATGACTTTAATGCCAACTTCACCTACAAGGTTCAAGACGTTGAACATGTTCCTTTGGGAATTGCGAGTGCCTTGAAACTCGCCCAAGATTTTACAAAGGGCGATCCTTTCGCGGTTATCTTGGGGGACAATTTCTACGAAGATAGCTTTGATGATGAATTTGCTGCATTCGAACAATGCAAATACACTGAGGCATCTATCTTTCTTAAACAAGTTCCTGATCCTGAGCGGTTTGGGGTAGCTCTTGTGGAAGAGAGCGGACCAATGATGCGGGTTTGGATTGAGGAGAAACCCGAACAACCCAAAAGCAATTGGGCTGTCACTGGGCTTTATCTCTATAAACCCAAGGTTTACGAGATTGCCGAAAAATTCGATGTCAGTGCAAGAGACGAATTAGAAATCACAGACATCAACAACCACTATTGCGAACGTGGTTTCATATCTGTAAACTATCTCGATGGTTTCTGGAGCGATATGGGTGTACCAGAAAGCATGATACGAACCCAGCAGTTCATTCAAGAAACAGGATTCACAATTCAACATGGTCGAAACAACGAATAAAATGGGCAAACTCGACATGCTCAACATGTTGAGCCAAAGGGTAGCAAAGTGCAAGCAATGCAAGGACCTTTTGGATGGTAGAATCCAAACCGTTTTTGGCAGGGGCAGTCCCGAGGCAAAAGTTGTTTTCGTGGGGGAAGCTCCTGGCCGCGATGAAAATCGAGAAGGATCTCCGTTTGTGGGCCGGGCGGGAAAGCTGCTCGATAACATTCTGGAGGGTGGCGGATTAGACCCCGAGAAGGACGTGTATATCATGAACGTCCTCAAGTGTTGGCCCCCTGGTAATCGTAATCCAGAAGAAGATGAGGTTGCCAACTGCAAACCATTTTTCGAATTGCAGCTTGAGGTTTTGAATCCAAAAATCGTTGTGTGTCTTGGCAGATATGCGGCTGAGGCTTTCTTGGGGCCGGTTTCTTCGGTGAGCCTTTTACGAAAGAAAGCATATCCGATGCGAGAATTTAAAACATGGAATATGGATTTCGATGTTCTTGTATGGTATCATCCCGCCTATCTGCTTCGCAGTCCAGCGAAAAAGAAAGATGCGTTCGATGATTTGAAATTCCTCATTGACCTTGGCAGGGAGAAAAAGCTATGGCGTTTGGAAATGTAATCCGACTCCGCAATTATCGTCATCAAGGAACCGATGGGAAATCCTGGGCAGAATACCGCCATGCGGAAAAAGATAAAGTTTTTTTGGCGGTAGTCATTGGTGAGGCCCCCAAAGTAGAAACAAAAGAGAATGAGATAACACCTGATGATGTTGTCATGATGATGCAAGACTTGGGCTGGAAGAAAATGACAGAGACACAATTCCGAGCCCATGCTAAAAAACGAGGATTAGTATTACGTGATGACACTTAACCTGGAGGTTTAAAATGCCTGAGATTTTGGATTGGCCCGAACTTGAAGAAATGACCAAAGAAGAACTTATCGCTCTCATTCAAAGCATCAGACAAAATCTATGCTATGCCGAAGAGTGCATCTGCGTAGATTTGTCAGAACAACTGAAAGTTGATATCAGAGTATAATGCGCATTACTTTGACCGGAAAATTTAAACATGCCGACCTCTATGAGGCCGCCAAAAAATTAGGAAGCCAATCCGCCGTAGATGAAATAGCCTTGTTTTTTGGGGTAAATCAACAAAGAATTCGGCATATAGAATCAAGAGCAATTCGCAGATTAAGGGCACGAATGGAAATTCTTCAACCCAGTGATTTTGAAGACGGCGAAGACGAAGACATTCACGAAATTCAAAAACCACGACGTTGGTAATATGGAAAACCCATACAAATCGCCAGAGTGTATCGAAGTGCCGGATCTTTGGGATCACCTCACCAACAATCGTCACTGGGATACGTTCTGTGATTGCTTTAATGGCACAGTGACTATGACGACAATCGTGATGGTATTGTGGTTGATATTGTGGTTGGCGACCGGCCACGTTTATTGGGGTATGAATATAACAATTTGGGCACTTGGAGTTATGACCTTGAATGTATTCACAATTGTGGTACATCAATTTTTAGGATAAGGAGGATTTTTTGACAAAGGAGAAAACGATGCTGGACTGGAAAAAACGGTGTCGGAAAGATCAGACTGCTGTTGCGAACCGGAGGATTTGGGGTACGAAATGCGGCAAATATCGAGTTGTTCATTCTCATATAAGGTATGGGGAAGGAATTTTACCCGATGAATGGTATGCTGAGGAGCTAAATAATAATTGCTGGGAGATCGTCAGCAAACATCGAAAGAAGCATACCGCAATGAAAGCGTGCGAGAAAAGACACAAGCAAAAGGAGAAATATGCCGCTGCCGAGTTGGAAAGATTGGAAAAAGGTCGTAAACGAAGTAAAAGAAAATCGGCTCGAAACGCGAGAAGTAGTAGCCGAAAAACCCACACCGTTGGACGTACTAAACGAAGCAAGCGAAAGCGAGCTAGCTGAAATTAAAGGAGTTGGTCCGAAAAGACTTGAGCAGATTTTGTCATTGCGTCCCTTCGAAGACGAAGCACACCTGAAAAAAACACTTCCACTAATCGCCAGAAAACTTTTAGAATGGGCTGATAGTGATGAGCAATCCGATTGAAGAATACAATCAACGTATTCAAGAAATCAGTGACATGGACCCCAAAGACCTGGACAAAATGCTCCGCGAGGGCAAATGTCCTGTTCCTACCGAACTCCTGAAAGGTGTTCCATTAGGGATGTACCACTGTGAACTGTGTGGTACAATGGTTATCGCGGGATTTCCGCATGGGCCAATGGACCCTGAGTGGCACCCTGAAAAAAGTTGGGCCGCCAAGGCTTTCTACGAACAATACCCAGAACTAGGGGATGAAGATGGACAGACGTGAATTTTGAACGTCGGGGCTCATTGGATGAAGGTGTGAAAGACAACGACGCGTCCAAATTGGCCGAAGCGATGTCTTGGGTTTCCAGGATCACCTCGGTTTGTGGCATCTTCGCTTTGCCCCCGGTCGGCGGCATGTGGCTGGATAAGACAATTGGAACATTGCCACTATTTGTTGTTCTTGGGGCTCTAATTGGGTTCGGCGGAGGAATGTATTCCCTCATCAAAATGGTGGAATGTAAAAATGACTGAGAACGAAGGCCAATTGCTCCACGATCTAGGCAATGAGTTCTACAAAGAATACAGTGCCCTGATCCAGAAGTTTCTCGACAAAGTGCCTGCCCATTTACAAAACGATATGGCCTGCAACTTGGCAACGCTATCCAACCCTTACAGCAGCAAAGCCAAGTGGAAGACTGATTCACTGTCGCAATAACAATTGCTTTGCCAACTCTTTAGCGGTGGGATCGTTCGGATCAGCATCTTTCAATGCGGGATGAGTCGCCAGGAACCGCACCCATTTCCCAATCTCTGGTCCTGGTGGGATGTTTAAGACCTGCATGATTTCGTGCCCCGAAAGAATCGCGGGACGAGACTTTTCTTTTATCTCGTTGATCTTTCGCAGCATCTCATCTACAAAATTGTCCCCGAGAGCAGCCCGCTCCATCCGAAAATTCTCATTGGTGATCGTCGCCTTTTTGTTGGTTCCGTCAATGATCTCATAGGCCCGTTTCACTTCTGGCCTCTTCTTTGCCGCCCTGTGAGCCTTCTGATTTTTCACCACAATGGTCATGCCATCATCTTCCGGTGGATTTCGCCAACGATCACTATCGAATCGTGGAGAATCGGTAATCCATTGGGCCATGCCCTCCGGTGTGTAGAGTTGATCGGATTCGAGTGCTTTCGGGTCCAGACCCAATATCCGAAACGCTGTGGTAGTGTCATTGGTCAATTTGTAGTTGTGGAAGTTGTTTTTCAAATCCTTCAAGCGTATGAACAGCCCATCTTGACCCAATTTGTAGCCGAGACAACGAGCAAACGATCCTAATACCGCAGGCATGATGCCGCCGTAACTAAAATAGAATCGCCTAAAGTCCCAGCTTTCCCGCTGTGATAAGATGATGTCCACCATGTATTGCTTGTCATCAATCAATCCTTTGACAACAAGCATCAACTGAGGACCATTTCTCGTTTCGGCAACGATTCCAGGAATCACACTTCGGACAATTTTCATCCAGTTTTTGCGATCATGGGGAATAAACAACACATCCAGATCGCCCGTGGTTTTCTTCTTAAGGGCCTTCTTCGAAGCATCGGGAATGAATATCTCTCCATGTGGAGCCAGCAATTCACGCACCTTCTCGGCCAGCAAGGGGAATTTTTCGATAGGAATCCTTACGGGCTGTTGGTCCTCGGGAAAGTCCTTGAAAGCCCCTTTAGGCTCTTGTTCTTCTGCTTCTAGCCACATCTTGAAGTTCATGTAGTTAGTTAGTAAATTCAGCCGAATATCATACCAAAGAAAATCCTCTCCCGCAACGCGGGAGAGGATTTTGCCTTTCATAACGATAAATACCTGGGAGGGTTCGATGGAAGAGCGTCGAAGAGGGAAAATGGAGACATGGTTAGACAAACACAATCATAAAATGGAACTCATTCGAACGATTACTTCGGCAATTGGAGCTATCACCGGGATTATTGCAGCGACTACGGGTATCCTAGTATTTTTGAGGGTGTTTGAAATAATCTAATCCTTTTCTACAGAACTGACTTTCAAACCATCTGGGATGATGGGCGGGTAGCGTTTAATCTTCTTTTTTGCCAAATAATTCATCGATCTTTTTGGCAAGCCACGATTTTCTCTTGGGGATAATGGGAGGCCGATAGGCTAGGCCTTCTGGTTTTTGGAGATTCTGATCGTAACCCGGTCTTGTTGTTGTCAGGCCGGTATTATCTCCAGTGAACTCTAGCCATTTCCTGAAATTCATCCCTTCGGTCCTCGTTTGAGTGGGACTCCTTTCAATTTTTCGCGGTGTCGGTCGGGTTTATCCTTGAGGGTATGCATGATATTCCTCATCTCTTTTGTGATCTCAGCAGCCGAATCGCCATTGCACTTCTGACTACTCTGGACGGATGCGGTTTTACGACCTTTGTTGTAGAATCCCTTTGAGATGATGAAGCATTCTTGATCGGGATTGAAGGAAACAATTCCAATCCATTCGCCATCATCCCAGTTCCTAGTGGAAATGAGAACTCGCATTGGAGATTCATCGAAGACTTGTTTGATATGATAGTTGTTTTGTTTCAGAGCCGCACTGATGTATCCCAAGACGATCTTCGCATAAGCCTCTAGAACTTCCTTTGCCTTGGTGCGGTAATTAACATCGACACTATACCGCGTAGCGGTAGTAGCCTCTGTGAAGAGTTGCTTAATGCTTGTGTACTCATCTATGTTTATGAATTCTCTGAAATTCATTTGCCTTTTTACCAATATGTATCTTCTGGATAGGATGTGTCTATTCCTACTTTGTCAAGTTCTTTTCGCCAGTATCTTGCTCCAATAGGATCAATTTCAGCAAGTCTGTCGTACATATAAATTGCCTTATCCTCTATTTCAGGAGTAACCCCTTCATCTCGGGCAGTTGCTATTAGGGCTTTCATGGCTTTTTCGATACCTAGAGCCTGTTTCAGATGACGCATCTCTTGCTCTACGTCTCTTTCTTTTGGTTTTTCGGGCATGTCCATCCACTTAAATGACTTCGTATCAAATGCCTCTAGCCACTTGTTAAATTTTTTCATGTTTGGCCTTTTGGGCTTTCAGCCACTTCTTAAACTCTCTCTTGTTGTATTTAGCGTGCTTGCTATTGTTTTCCGCCTGCGTAATCGGCTGGAGATTGTCCAGAGCATTTATCAGACGAATATCGCCTATTCCATGTTCAACAAAGGCCTCTATGGGAAAGATGTGGTCAAGATGCCAGTTTGAGTCCTTTACCCTCGGATAATTAGGATGGTTCTGGACGTGTTCTTGTAGCTGCTTGGGCGTATAACCAAGCATGTCGGATGTACGGCCCACCTTTTCCTGGCCCGTTGCTTTAAGTGAACTCTGTAAAGCCTTGTAGCACTTCTTGCGGAACAAATCGTTCTCTCTTTTCTTCTTTCGGTCTTTGATCCAGGCATGGTGCCCTTCTTTCTTGTTTTTCTCAAGGCCGCAGGTGTGACAGTATTGATTCTGGTGGTGGAAACCAGCAAAAGTAATTTCAGCCAGTTGCCCACATTTGCAGCGATAGCGGTGTTTATAGTGAATGCCCTTAAATTCATTGTCGAGAAATTCACATCCTCGCTCCTCAAAGATTTTTTGGACTTCTGCTAGGCTTCTCTTTTTGGATAAGCCGTATTTAGCACAATTTCCGCAACGCTTCCCTTGGGTAAAATTGTTCCAACTAATTGACGATATGTTCCCACAAGAACATCGATATTTCATTTTCTTCATACATCCTTGATATTCGTCCAACAATTCACAGCCATTTTGTTCGAAGTATTGTGCTGCTATATCTGTATTTCTTTTCATAAAAAACCTCCTTACTTAAAGTAGTAAGGAGGTTTAAATTTTCAATCTATGGTTATTGGCTAACTCTAGTCGAGTGTAATGGGGAGTACATCTCCGAACTTGATGATGAGATCCTCAAACCATCTCTCTCGTTCGTCTTTTGCTTCTTGTTGTAATGCCTGCCAGTCTAGTTGGATGCCGCCACCCGGTCCTGGCGGGTTAGCGTATTTACCGCGTATCCTTGCAAGAATTTCCTTGGCATAGGTCAAAGCCCCTTCTTGCATCGCTTGGGTGACTTCGTTCCAGTCTTTTAATTTCTGTAGGTAGTGAACAATAACATGATGTGTAGTAAAGGGGATGGGATAGATCTTGATATGCTTAAACCCACCAAGCCATTCCCAGCCACCTAGATTAGAACTCACCCGCGAATACATCTGCTCGTACTGTTTATAAAGTACCCATTCTCCCATCCTTCCCCAGATTGGCTGAATAGGATCAATAAGACCACCCTGAATCGATGCATAGGCACCCCCTGGATAGAAGTATTCGATAGGAATAGCTCCATCGAGGTCGCTGGCCTGGAATGCGAAAGTTCCTTGCTCCTTGTAAAAGACGTTTCGTATCAATCCTACGTCGGGCGGCATTTCGTAAACGCTCTGCCCAGGCGTCGTGCGGAAGGTGTAATACTGAAAGTATTCACGCGGAGCGTAGTCCTCAAAAATTTTAAGGGCTTGATCGATGCAAAAGTCAATATTCTGTTCGTCTAGTTCCAGCTTTAGTGCAGGGGCACCAAGCATGTGGAGAATATACTCCCGAATCTGGCCCCGTACCTTTTCTCGATTGGGCCGTGGTCCCAGTTCTGCCTTGTTGAGCGGATCAGCGTGACCTAAACCCGATCCTGAACTTGATGCACAGGATACAGCAGAACAGGACAATGAGGCCATCTGAGTTCCAGAAGGTCTACTTACCGCCAGGGTATTATTGTTGCAGCTACTTGTCATGTAAGTATCTATTCTAGAAAGCCCCTTTTCGCCTGCGGCGAAAAGGGGCTTTTTTTACTACATAAAGTATGAGCAAGTTAGATTTCAGAAAATGGCTAGAGATGGTGGGGACAGGAGTTGTTTTCGACCCCACACAGAAGCCCAAAGAAGACTGGAATTGGTGGGGAGCCCCAGGAAAGACCGCTGTCAGCCCGAAAGAAGATCCTATCAAGCATTGGGTCGAGAAAAAGAAGAAGAAGAAGCATGACAAATAGTGCAAATTGGCTCCAGTACCTAATAAATCCACACGGATTCACCATCAAGAAGTATCTCTACGAAATTCTTGGGGGCAAGCGTTACGTTAAGAATGAAGTATTCATAGATCGGCTTTGTTCGGTATTGAATACCCAAGACGACGTAGAGAAACTTGGAATTTTTGTGAAAGATCTATACGAATCGGGCTTTCATCGAGCGGTAGATCGATATCGAGGGCAACTAGAGAAACTTGGGTATGACATTACAGTAACTCAAGAAGAATCCAAGCAGGAAGTAAAGAAAATATTCCCCGATCAATCCGAAAAATCTGGTTGATATTCAGAAATCACTCCTTCGAAAACATATCCTGGGTCTTTCTTTGTCTTCGACGCAATTTTCCACCAACGGAATTCCTTAAGCGGCGGCCCTTTCTTGTAGCGGAAAGGATAGACTATTGCTCGTTCTTTAATTTGGTCATTCGGATCGGTTGTCCAGAACTGAATGACGAAATCGGTTGAATCCAAAATGACTCCAGGGAAGATGAATTTTTTTCCATATTCTAGCGTGGGGATATGTTCGTCATAAAGATCATCATGGGTATATCTTACTTTTACTGGCAGACAATGAAATAGGACGATATATTTCAGCTTGGGAATTGTAAAGGCCAAATCTTCTTCTGGCTCTTCTTCTGTTTCTACTTTAGGCTCTTCGATCATCTCTGGTTCTATTTTGGGTTCTTCTTTTGGCTCTTCGACTTTCGGCGGCTCTGCGACGGCGG